>CXWK01097088.1_pt1 | contig 50205 bp, 89 predicted proteins | sample 590851 | NCBI WGS metagenome assembly CXWK01 (sample SAMEA3498364, study PRJEB10139) | wastewater metagenome | biome: wastewater treatment plant; material: activated sludge | place: Denmark | collected 2014-08-01 | reverse complement strand
CCCCCAGCCAGGCTTGCGCGCACCGTCTCAACCCCGACTCGTTTTTTCAGTCCCCCTAGTTTTTGATCGGCGGTGAGTCGTGCCTGCTAGCAAGCCTATTGAGCAGAAGCGGCTAACCGGGCGCGGACCTGGTCGCGATTCTGGTGGCCGTGCGCTACCGGAGCCGGTCGTGACGTTGGCGGCCTCGGCCGATGTTCCCCGCCCGCCGAGGACGTTGGGCGACACGGGTCGGTCGGTGTGGGATCGACTGTGGACCGCGGGTCAGGCGTGGCTGTCGGCGGCGACGGACACCGACGTGCTGACGCGATTGTGCGAGTCTCACGATGAGCGCGAGGCGATGCGGGAGCAGTTGGCCCAAGACGGCTACATGGTGGCGGGGTCGATGGGTCAGATGCGACCGCACCCGCTGTTGGCTCACCTGCGTGCACTTGAGGCGCAGATGACGAAGTGGGAGCAGGAGTGCGGGTTCACGCCAGCCGCGCGGTCGAAGCTCGGGTATGCCGAGGTGAAGCGGGCGTCGAAGATGGATCAGTTGCTTGAGCGGCGGCGTAAGTCGTCGTGATTGAGGGGTGGCCGCCCAGGTGGTTAACCCCGGTTCCTGAGCGGGATTTGGCGGCGTCTCGTGGCGATGACACCACAGGGTTCATCAATGACTTCTGTCGGGTGACTAAGGACTCTGTTGGTGGTCGCGCTGGCGAGTTGGTCGTGATGCGTGGCTGGCAGCGGGAGTTGATGCGGCACTTGTTCGCGGAGCGCCCGGATGGACGTCTGCGGCATCGCCAGGCGTTGATCGGCGTGGCCCGGAAGAACGGTAAGTCGGCACTTGGGGCGGGTATCGCGCTCGATCACCTGCTGTTCGGTTCTCCTGGCTCTGAGGTGTATTCGTGCGCGGGTGATCGTGAGCAGGCACGGATTGTGTTCGGGACCGCGAAGCGCATGGTGGAGCTGGACCCCGACCTTGGTGAGCGGCTGAAGTGTTACCGGGATGTGATTGAGCACACCGAGGCGGGTTCGGTGTATAAGGTTCTGTCGGCTGAGGCGTACAGCAAAGAGGGCTTGAACCCGACGCTGGTGCTGTTCGACGAGGTGCATGTCCAGCCGAATCGTGAGCTGTGGGATGTTATGGCGCAGGCCATGGGCGCTCGCATTGAGCCGTTGATGATTGGGATTACGACGGCGGGCGTGCGGTTTGATACGTCGGGCCAGGATTCGCTGTGTTACGGGATGTATCAGTACGGTCAGCGGATCGTCCGCGGTGAGGTTGACGACCCGTCGTTCTTCTTTGCGTGGTGGGAGCCGCACAAGCCGGATGCCGATCACCGTGACCCGCAGACGTGGCGAGAGGCGAGTCCGGGCTACGGGGATATTGTGTCTGCCGAGGACTACGAGGCGACAGTTCTGCGCACCCCGGAGGCGGAGTTTCGCACGAAGCGGTGCAACCAGTTTGTTGCTGCCGCTACCGCGTGGCTGCCGGCGGGTTCGTGGGAGTTGCGCAAGCAGGACATCGAGATTGAGTCCGGCACAGAGGTGTGCCTGGGCTTTGATGGTTCGTTCAACAATGACTCCACCGCCTTGGTGGTGGTGACATGCGGCGAGACGCCCCATATCGACGTGGTGGAGTGCTGGGAGAAACCCGCGGAGGCGGCCCAGGATTGGGCGGTTCCGATCACCGCGGTCGAGGATTCGATCCGAGCGGCCTGCAGGCGCTGGAAGGTTCGCGAGATTGTGTGCGATCCATTCCGGTGGGCGCGCACGTATCAAATTCTCGAGGATGAGGGCTTGCCTATTGTGGAGTATCCACAGTCACCCTCGCGAATGACCCCCGCTACGCAGCGCTTCTACGAGGCAGTGATGAACAAGGGGCTCACACACTCTGGCGATCCTCGGCTAGAGCGGCACATCTCAAATGCGGTGCTCAAACAAGACTCACGCGGTACGCGGATTGTGAAAGAGGCAAAAAACAGCGCCCGCAAGATCGACCTGGCCGTCGCGGCGGTGATGGCGTTCGATCGCGCGGCCACACCCGGCGAGACGGTCGAGGTGTGGGAACCATTCTGGACCTGACGGGTCCGCGAGGATTCGGGAGTCTTGTGTGACGACACTTGTTCGAGTTGTGTTGGCGGTGGCTGTTATCGGCGCAATGCTCATTGTTGCCGGAGTGGCCGTCCTAGCCGGTCTCGGATGGGCGCTGGTGGCTTCTGGTGCGCTCTGCCTGGCGGGCGCCGGAGTCGCGCTCCATGACGACGGCAAGAGCCCGTGAGGTATATTGAGAGGCTCGCTGGGCGTGAGCCTGAGCGCATGGACCTGGATGAGTACGGGCAGATGGTCAGCCAGTACCTTCAGGCGGGCTTGGGGTATCAGACCCCGTCGCTGATGCAGACGTTGGCGGGGACGGGAACTGAGCGTCCTGCCAATACGTTCGAGGGGCTCGCGACTCAGGCGTACGCATCGAATGGCGTGGTGTTCGCGTGCATGCTGGTCCGGCAACTGGTGTTCTCCAGCGTTCGGTTCCAGTATCAGAACTTCCTGAAGGGCAAGCCGTCTGAGACGTTCGGCGATCGGACGCTCGAAGTGCTGGAGCGTCCATGGCCGGGTGGGACGACGCAGGATCTGTTGTCACGCATGATCCAGGACGCGGACTTGGCGGGAAACTCGTACTGGGTTCGTCAGGGCGACGAGCTCGTCCGGCTGCGGCCGGATTGGGTGCAGGTTGTCGGGCGCCCGCGCACCATGAACACCCGCTTGGGAGGCCGCGGCAGCGGGCAGGTCGGCTGGTCGAAGGTCGGCTATCTGTACACCGAGGGCGGGCCGTCGTCGCAGAACGAGGGCGTGCCGTTCACGGTCGATGAGGTTGCACACTTCGCGCCGATCCCAGACCCATTGGCAGTGTTCACAGGCATGTCGTGGTTGACGCCGATCCTGCGGGAGATCCAGGCAGACCATGCGATGACTCGCCATCAGCGCAAGTTTTTCGATCGCGGCGCGACGGTCAACATGATCATCAAGCATCCAACGGGCGCTGACTCAAAGGCTGTGCAGAAGTGGTCTGAAGAGGTGCAGTCCAAGCATGGCGGCGTCGACAACGCCTGGAAGAACCTGAACCTGTACCCGGGCGCGGATGCGACACCCGTCGGCGCCGACCTGAAGCAGATTGACTTTAAAAACGTCCGCGGAGGCGGGGAGACCCGCATCGCCGCGGCGGCTGGTGTGCCGCCGGTGATCGTCGGCCTGTCCGAAGGACTAGCTGCCGCTACCTACTCCAACTACGGGCAGGCTCGCCGACGGTTGGCTGACGGCACCGCGCACCCGCTCTGGCAGAACATCTCTGGATCGCTGGAGCGCGTTGTGCCGCCACCTAACCGGTCGTCCCGACTCTGGTACGACGCAAGCGATGTGCCGTTCCTGCGTGAGGACGAGAAGGACGCGGCCGAGATCGCAGAGGTTAAGGCGCGCACCATCCGCACCTACATGGATGGCGGCTGGGAGCCAGATTCGGTTATCGCCGCGGTGGAAGCCAACGACCCACGTCTTCTCAAGCACACCGGCCTGTTCTCAGTGCAGTTGCAGCAACCCGGCGCAGATCAGGCGCCCCCAGCGCCGGACGCGGCGCCTGACACTCAGGAGGACACGTGACGACAGCAGAGCGCAAGTCGCCGCCTCGGGAGAACGTATGCCGCTCGGTGCCTTTCACCGTCACACGCGACGACGCCAATGAGGGCGATGGCCGGAACTTCGCCGGCTATGGCGCGGTGTTCAACTCGCCCACGCGGATCGACTCGTGGGAGGGCACCTTCGATGAGGTCATCGCCCCCGGAGCGTTCCGGAAGTCATTGAGGGAGCGCACCCCGAAGTTTCAGTTCGACCACGGGCATCACCCCTTGATCGGCTCGGTTCCCATCGGCGTCATCTCCGACATCCGAGAAGACGACAACGGTCTGTTCGTGGAGGCTCGACTCGGGCAGCACATCCTGATCGACCTCATTCGGGAGGCTCTCGAAACTGGGGCGATCGACGGGATGTCGTTCCGCTTCTCGGTGGTGCGCGATGAGTGGCGCGACGCCGAGGGGAAGCTGGTCAAGCCTGAAGACCTCGATGAGGCGCTCTGGACGGGCAGCCGCGGCGTGCTGTTGCGCACTCTGAAAGAGGTCAAGGTCGCAGAGGTAGGCCCCGTTGTGTGGCCCGCCTACGCCGACACCACCGCAGGTGTCCGGTCCGCCGGCATCGTCGAAATCGACGGAGCCCGATTGCAAGACCCCGAGCAGCGACGCAAGCTCGGTGAACTTCTTCTGCGCGCAGAAGCCGCAGAAGACAGCGCCCCCGAGCGGGGCGAGTCCGATGATGAGCCGCAAGACACCCCCGGTGGGGCCGTTGAGCACTCGGATGAGGACACCGACGAGCCGCAACCCACCTCCGATGAGGCCGGGGAGCACACGCCGGAATCCAATCCCGAACCCGCACCTACCGATGAGGTGGACGAGTCACTGCAGGCAGCCGAAGAACGACTGTTCGCCGAGGCCCTCACCCACGTGCGGAACGTGCGGGAATCAACCCCCCCAATGAAAGGACTGTGACATGTCAGTTGAACTGACCCATCAGCAGGCCCTCCACCGCGAGAAGGACATCCAGGACGAACTGGAGCGGCTCAAGGGCAAGAAGGACAAGACCGCCGACGACCACGCCGCGGTGCCGAAGCTGCTCGAAGAGTTCCGGTCGGTGCACGCGCACCGCCTGGATCTGGAGCACGACGCAGCCCTCGACGAGGTGCGTTCGGCCGCCGGCCCTGTCGCCTCCGACGAGGGCGGCGAGATCCGCGGCGCTGCCGTCGTGGACACCCCCGCGCAGGGCGTGAACCTGGGTGGCAAGTACAAGAACCCGTGGGATCTGTCCAGCATCCGTTACGACGGATCGGGCAACCGCAACGAACTGCGGTCCCGCGCGCTCGACTGTGTCGAGAAGATGCCGTTCGCCGACGATAAGGTGCGCGAGGTGCTGACCAAGCACGTGCAGCGCGACGCCGGCAAGGCGACCGACATGGTGCTCGCCACCACGTCGCCGCTCTACGGCGAGGCGTTCACCAAGCTCATCCGCTCCGAGGGGCAGATGGCGGCGCTGAGCGTCGAGGAACAGCACGCCATCTCGCGTGCGATGACCCTCACAGATTCGGCTGGCGGGTTCCTGATCCCGACCCAGCTCGATCCGAACGTCATCCTGACGGCGAACGGTTCGGTCAACCAAGTGCGCCAGATCGCCCGCGTGGTCAGCATCACCGGTGACACCTGGACCGGCATCACATCTGCCGGCGTGACTGCCTCGTGGGACGCGGAAGCCGCGCAGGTGTCCGACGATTCGCCGACCCTGGGCTCGCCGTCCATCCCGGTCCACAAGGGTCAGGCGTATGTGCAGGCATCGCACGAGATCACCGCGGACGCACCCACTCTGGCGAATGACATCGCGCAGATGGTGGCGTTCGAGAAGGATCGCCTGGAGTCGGTGGCGTTCGTCACGGGCTCCGGCTCGGGTGAGCCCACCGGCATCGTCACCGCCCTGGTGGCGTCCAGCCCGTCGGTGATCGTGAACTCGGCTACCACCGACACCTTCGCGCTCGCGGATGTGTACGCGCTGGACTCGGCATTGCCGGCCCGGTTCGCGGCGAACGCTTCCTGGTTGGGCCACCGCGCCATCTACAACCTGATGCGCCGCTTCGACACCGCCGGTGGCGCAGCCCTGTGGGGCTACCTCGCAGAGGGCCGCAAGTCGGAGATCCTGGGACGCCCCGACTATGTCGCGGAGGCCATGGACGGAGCCATCAACACCTCGGCCGAGAACTACGCCCTGGTGTACGGCGACTTCTCCAACTTCGTCATCGTGGATCGCCTGGGTACCACCATGCGGTTCATCCCGGATACGTTCGGCGCCAACGGGCGTCCGACCGGACAGTCGGGCTGGCTGACCTACTGGCGTGTGGGCTCGGACTCGGTGAATGACGCCGCGTTCCGCCTGCTCAACGTCACGTAATTCAGGACGTGTGTGTTGCGGCGGCGTGTTGATCCGCGCCGCCGCAACCACATTCTGACCAAAAACCCATAAAGGAGGAGCAGTGACTTTCCGCTGCATCAACGCTTTCGTCTTCGGCGACGTGGTCTACCCCAACGGGTTTCAGGCAGAAGACGACGACCCGATCTTGAAGACCCACAAGGACCACTTCGCCGAGGTCGAACAGAGCCTGGCGAACCGCGTGGTGGAGCAGGCAGAGGCCACCCCTGGTGGACTACGCGCAAAGACACCCGCCAAGAAGGCGGCACCCGCCAAGAAGGCGGCACCCAAGCTCGCCGACGACCCCGCGCCGGCCGTCGAGCCCGCAAGCAAGGAGAACTGACCCATGCGCACTATCTACACGCAGTCCAAGGTCGTGAAGGCCCTCGCCTACGCGGTCCGCACTGCGAACGCTGCCGTGAACGGCACCAGCATCGACCTGGCTCAGGGCGGCAACAACTACCGCGACGCGCTATTCATCTTCAAGACCGAGACCGTGACCGATGGCACGGTGGCTGTCACGATCGAAGAGTCTGATTCGAGCGGCTCCGGTTTCGCCGCCGTCGATTCGACGCGCATTCAGGGCACTTTGCCCGCGGTGACCGAGGACGACGACGACACCGTGTACGCGATCGGCGTGCGCCCCACCAAGCGGTATGTCCGCCTCGTGGCCACCACTGCCGGCGCGACGTCGGGCGCGGGATTCTCTGCGGTCGCCGTGCTCGGTAACGGCAGCAACAACCCGCCGGTCTAGTTCACTGTGGCCGAGTTAGTCCACACCGACCTGCCCGCTGCCGTGTTGGCGCGTTTCGCCGACTCGGTGGCGGCCCAGGCGGCTATCGACGCGGCGCTTGTTGCGGCACGCCGATATGTGGGCTGGCATGTGTCTCCGGTGAAGTCGGAAACGATCGAGCTCGACGGTCCTGGTGGGCGAGTGTTGTCGCTGCCGACCTTGAATCTGACCGCCGTGACAGAGGTTACCGAGCTCGGCGAAGCGGTCGACCTAGACTCGGTCGACTGGTCACGACGCAAGGGCACGATCACAAAGCGCTACGGGCGCTGGTCTGGGCGGGACGGCTCAATCGAGGCCACCGTCACCCACGGGTTCACTGAGGCCGAGGCCGCGGACTGGCGGTCGGCGATCGTGAAACTGGTCGACGAGGGTTCGCAGAGTTCAGACCGCACCAGCGCCGACATGAAGCGCTGGAAAGTCGACGACGTCGAGTACGAGTGGTTCGAGGCGCTGGTCTCAGCGAATGATGAACTGGCCGCCAAGTTCTCCCAGTTCCGGATACTGCCGAGCCCGTGAGGACTTTCGGCGCTCAAACCGTCGGCTTCGTCAGCGTGGTCGACGGCGCCCCCGACCGCAACAACATGCCCACCCAGACTCACACGGTGGACTTGGTGGTGGGTGTGCGGTTCCGGCCGTTGCGGGCGAACGAGAAGGTCGGCCTGGCTGATATTGCCACGGAGGTGTGGAAGTTGACCGCGCCGCCGACGTCGGTGGTGTTGTCGGCGAAGGCTTCCGGGCAGCTCGTATACGACGGGTCCGCGGCACCCGAGTGGGATGACGACGATTCGTCGAACCGGTTTCAGATCGTTGGTGGGGTCCAGCCTTTCACTGACATGTCCGATCAGGTGGTCAAGGTGACTGTCCTGTGTCAACGCCAAACGTAGGAGTGTCGTAATGGCTGTGTTCAAGGTGTTGTACCCGTGCGCTGTGGTTGAGGGCGATGTGGTGAAGCAGGTGATGTCGGGGACTGTGGATCTGACTGACGCGGTGGCGAAGCCGCTGGTGGAGTCGGGCCATCTGGAGCCGGTGTCGAAGGCTGCCGCGAAGCCCACTGTGGCGAGCGTGAAGTCGGACGCGAAGTCGGATGGCGCGGAGTAGGGTCCGCGAAACCGTCTCTGATATCGAGGCGCAGATCCTGCAGGCCGCTCGCGGGTTGGATGAGATCCGCACGTACACCGAGGCTGAAGCCAAGAAGGTGGAGGCGACGTGGAAGCGGATCGCACCGAAGGATTCTGGCGCCTACGCGGCGAGTATCAACACGCGCCGTTTGAAGAAGGACCGCGACGGCATGCCTGCCTATCGGGTTGAGGCCGACGACTACAAGGCGCATTGGATCGAGTATGGGACCGGTGCGGACCCCGAGGATTCGGACTCGCGGTTCGGGCGGGATACGCCGACACCGGAGTTCGCGCCCGCTCGCCGGACTGCGGCGATGTTCGGTGGGACGATCGGGCCGGCTGACCGGTGACTGTGGAGATGGCGGATACCTTGCCCCCGATTGGCGGCGAGGTGTTGATCACGTGGCTGGAGGCACTGCCGGAGCAGGTGCGGCCGAAGCGTAAGGCGAATGATCCTTTGCCGCAGCGTGTGGTGACGCGCCTGGGTGGTCCGGTGACACGGTTTGTGGATCAGGGCACCTACAGCATCCACGACTTTCATAAGTCGTTCACTGAGGCGGAATTCCAGGCGCATCAAACGCTTTCGCGCATCCTGGCGTTGGGTCCGCCGCACACCTGCCAGCGTCGGGTGGCGTTGGATTCTGGCCTGATTGTGCAGGTTGACCGGGTTCTCATTTCCGAGGGTCCGCATTGGGAGTTTTACTCCGACACTGTCGAGCGGTTCGTGATGACGGTCCGTGTCGATCTCAGATTCACCGCCAGCCCAGCCTGACGCGGTGGTAACGCCACTCGGGGCCGCCCGGTGGGAAATTCAACAATTCCGAGAGGAAATCTGTTATGGCACTGCCTGAAACCGGCGGCACCTATGAGGACATTCTTCAGCCCGGGCTGAATGACAACAATGTCCGCAAGGGCGTCGTCACCGATCTGCTGATCCGTGAGTACAACTCCACCGCGACCCGTCTCGACGTGGAAACCGTGGGCCTGAATGCGCGTGGACGGTTCACCCCGTACGGCGAAGACGGCGAGTTGCGGGATGACCTGATCATCACCGCCACTGGCCCCAATCTCGGCTTCTATCACCTCGGCCTGCTCGGCGAGGAGGGGTTCACGTTCACCCCGGACATGAACATCGAGAAGGTGCGTTCGGCGCAGTCCCGCAACCCGGTGCGCGTGGATATCACCGAGGAGTCGGATTCGCTGAAGCTGATCGCGCTGGAGGCCAACCCGATCGTGGATTGCATCCGCGACCGCAACCTGTTTGCGTCGATGCAGGATCTCGGCGCGGCCGGCTACGACTCACCGAAGACGGCCTTCGCGCGGCGCATCGAGTACCAGGCGATCGCGCTGATGTTTGACGGCAAGCACTACGCGGCGAAGGTGTTCCCCCGCTTGAACATCGCCGATCAGGGCGAGTCGAACTGGAACATCAGCGATCCCGACCGGCTGGAGATCACCCTGGAGGCGCTGCTGTGCCCGTTCGCGAAGTATCGGGTGAACACGCTGCGTGAGGGTGAGGGCTGGCGCGGACAGGGCGGCTACCCAGTGTGGGCCGCCGCTCCAGTGGCGACGGCTACGGGTGCTGGTGCGGCGACCGTCGCGCACGCCACCCCGACCGGCGTCTCGGACCTGTCGACGTCGCCGTTCTGGAACTACACCGTGGAGTCTGCCGCAACCTCGGCCGGCCCCTGGACTGCTGCGACCGTTTCCGGCTCGGTTGTCTCGGGCGGCAACATCACCCACACCCTGAGCGGCCTGTCCGCCGGGGCAACGGTGTTCCGCGTCAACGCCACCGGCTCCAACGAGCTGACCGGCACCTCGCCCGTCTCCAACTCGGTGACCATCACCGCCTGATGACCCCTTCGGGGTGCGGCCTGGCTGGGGCCGCACCCCGAAGGTTCAACACCCTTCTCCCAGCCGAACACCCAGCCACCAGAAGGGAAACCCAGCCATGCCCAAAGACAAGAACCCGCGCAAGCTGTCCGTTGCCGACGCCAAGGAACAGGCCGCCGACTACTTCGGATTCGCCGCCTCGGTCACCATCGAAACCACCAACGGCGGCTTCGAAATCCCCAACCCGGGACTGCTCGATGATGACCAGCAGGAGCGCTACGACGAACTGCAGGCCATGATTGACACCTACGACAAGGAGTCGGTCACCACCTCGGAGTACGACACCGACGTGACCCGCGACCCCGACGGCACCATCCGCACCTCCACCAAGAAGGTCGGCGAGAGGACCGAGCAGGTCGTCATCTTGCCGCACCGCAAAGACGGTGTCGTCGTCAAGCCCCCCTACAACGTTCGGCTCGCCATCGCCCTGTGGGGTGAGGACGGCTACCAGAAGTTCAAGGCCGGCGGCGGCTCATCCTCGCAGATCAGCCTGGAGTGGGCGCGCATGAACCGCGAGTACCAGGAGCGGATGGAGTCGGACCCAAAATCGGATTCGCCTTCGACCTCTGGGTGAGATACCCGAAGGCCATCGAGTCCGGCCTCCGCGCGCACTACTCCAACACACACATCCGGGATTGGCACACCGGGGCGATGTCGTCGCGCGAGTTCATCACCCTCGTTGAGGGCCTACCGGATGAGTCGTGGTTCAAAGTCCAACTGCGCCAAGACATCGAGCAGGAAAAGGAAGACGCGGCCAATGAGGCTGCGGTAGCCGCCCGCTCGAAGATGTTGTCCAGCCTGTACCGGAAAGTTCCAGTCGAGAAGAGGGGGGCGTATGGCAATTCATATTGACGTCCTCCCCGATCTGGAGCGCCGCCAACTCCGCAACACTGCCCGCGACATCCAGCGGGATATGCAGCGCGCGGGCATGGAGGCGGGCAAGGGGTTCGGCGACCAGTTCGGCGCTGGGGTGCAGAAGTCGTCCCCGAAGATCGAGCGCGGCTTGAACCGGGTCGCTGACGCTACGGGTCGTGTCCGGGTGGAGCAGGAACGCCTGAACAACATGCAGAAGCAGGGCGCGACGGACTCGTCGCGCCTTGTCGCGCAGTCGGAGCGGTTGGCAAAGGCGCGCCGTGACGAGTCGGCAGCGACCCGGGCATTGGCGCGGGATATGCAGGCGCTCAACGTGAGCAGTTCGGGCAACGCGGCGTCGCTGCGGGGCACAGCGTCGGCGTTGGCGGTCCTCGGTGGCGCTGCCCGTTCCCCCGCGGGTATCGCTGCACTGATTCCCCTCATGGGGCAACTAGGCGCCGCGGCGGTCACCGCGTCGGGCTCCCTACTGGTACTACCTGGAGTGATCGGTGCTGTGGGGGCGGCGTTCGGGACGTTGAAGCTCGCGACCGCGGGCCTCGATGACGCGTTCAAGAACATGGACGACCCGGAGAAGCTTGCCGAGGCGCTGAAGAAGATTTCGCCGAACGCGCAGCAGGCGGTGCTGTCCATTCAGGCGCTCATGCCCGCTTTAACCCAGTTCAAGAACGTCACCCAGGACGCTCTGTTCGCCGGCGTGGGAACGCAGTTGAACAGCATGGCGTCTGCTCTGTTGCCGCAGATTCAGCAGATGACCACGTCGGTGGCGTCGTCGTTCAACAAGATGTTCATGGGTGCGACGAACACGCTGATGGCGAACCCGGCTCTGGTGCAGAACATCACCAACAACATCTCGGCGGCGTTCCAGTCGTTGGCGCCGGCCGCGGCGACGTTGACGAAGGCGCTGGCCGAGTTGGTGTCGACGGGCTCGGACTTCCTGCCCAGGTTGGCTCAGGGCGCGGCGAACGCGGCGCAGTCGTTCGCGAACTTCATGACCGAGGCGTCGAAGTCGGGCCAGTTGGAGAAGTGGATCAACGACGGCATCACGGTTGTTCGGATGCTGAAAGATGCCGTGGTCGAGGCCAGCCGCATGTTCATGGCGCTCGGCGGTGATGGCAAGTCGGCGATGAGTGACATTGTCCTTGCGGTCAACACCGTGTCCACCGCGGTGCGCGTGGCGACGGGTGACCTCGACGCGTTCAAGAACGTGTTCCCGACGATCGGTGATATTGCCCGAAAGACGTTCGAGGACATCGCGTCGACCATCGACACCTACGTGTTGGGTCCGCTGCGGGCGATGATCGATCTGGCGAACAAGATCCCGGGCGTGAATCTGGCGCAGATTCCCGACTTGAAGCGTGGTCCCGGCCTTGTGCAGGGTGGCGGTGGATCGTTCGATAGCCCTGGCGCGCTGGGTATTCCTGGTGTTCCGGCGGGTGGGTATACGCCCCCGACGCCGGGTTCGTGGTGGCCGGGCATCGGGTTGAACGGTCAGCGTGGCGGCGGGTTCTATACGCAGGGCCAGGAGGGTTACGCGGCGGGTATGGCCCCGGATTGGGCCACCGGTGCTGGTGGCGCCGGCGGCGGTTCGGCGTCGGGTCCGGTTGTCCCGTACACGGGTGATCCGATGTCCCTGTTGCAGGGGATGCCGGTCAACGCGCAACTGTATGGAGCGGCGAGCACCGTGCTGGATTCTCAGCATCGGTTGGAGCAGTCGAAGGCTGAACTGAATGCGTTGATGCAGTCCAATGATGCGACGGCTGAGCAGATTCAGGACAAGCGCAATGATGTGGCGATTGCTGAGCGGGAGTCGCATGAGGCTGAGCTGCGGCTGATTGAGGCTAAGCAGTCGGCGACGGAGAAGTTCACCAACACGATGGGTGACGCCGCCGGGTCTCTGGGTGAGATCGGTGCGGCCCTGGACGCGGACCTGGGTATTTCGAAGGGCCTGCCGGGGCTGGCCGACAACCTTGTTCGGTTCCTGGGTTCTCTGGCGATGGCACCCGTTGTGGGTGCTCTTGCGGGGGTTCAGAAGGGCCTCGGCTACGAACCCGGTTCTGCAGGTAAGGGCCTGTTTGGCGTGATGGCCGCTGGGGGCGCGTTTGGTTCCCAGTACCAGATGATGCCCGGAATGGGGCAGCCCGGACCTTCTGGAGGTTACGCCGGTGGGTACCCGGGCGGTCTTAGTGGTCCATACGGGTCACCCGGGGCTGCCAGACCGGGTCAGTCTGCGAGGGATTTCGCCCACGAGACGATGATGCCGTTCTTCCAGCAGCAAGGGTTCACAGTAGGCGATCACCAGGCGGATAAGTACGGTGAGCACCAGAACGGCGCGCTCGACATCATGGTCGACAGCATCGCTGAGGGCAACGCGCTACTGCAACAGGTTCTTTCGGACCCGAACGTCTACGGTGCGATTTTCAACAATAAGGCGTACGGATACGGCCAGGGGCCGGCCGCGCGCCCATATAGTGGCGGCAACACCGGCAATCCCACCCAGGATCACCAGGACCATGTCCACGCCTGGTACAAGCCGGGTGGGGCTAATAACATTGTTCCGGCTGGTGGTGGCACTCCCGGGGGCTATCCCGGTCTGGCGGCCCCAGGCGTCGGCTACCCAGGGCTGCCGTCTATGGGATACCCAGGCAGCATGCCTGGGTTTGCAGCTCCAGGCGCCGGGTATGTACCCCCTTCCGGATGGGGTGGCCCGCAAGGCATCCCCTCCACTGTCAGTGGTGGTGGCGGTCAGTCCCCCGTGTTCGGTGCCCGCCCCGGAATGCCCGTCGGTGCCGGTGCTGGTGCCCCGGTAGGTGGCCCGAACACCGGCATGGGGTCGCAGGCGTACTCCAACCCCGTCGGCGGCGAGGGGTTCTCCGGTTTGGGTGGTCTGCCGATGGCGGCCATTCAGGGCGCAATCTCCGCGGGCGGCGGCGCAGGCTCAATGTTCGGCGGACAGGCAGCAGCCGCAGCCGCGCAGGTCGGCATGGAGCTCGCCAACCGCGCGGTCGCATTCGGCGGGCAAGCGGCGTCGATCGGCGTGTCCGGGTTGATGGAGACGTTCCTGCCGTCCGGTGACAACGCGAACGCTTCCATCTCCAACTCGTGGCTCGGACGCGTCGCTGGCGGTCTCGCGGGCGCGCGCCCGGCGACCCCAAACATGGCCGGCCAGGCAGCCACCCCGGAGCAGAAGCAGCAGGGCCAGGAGTCTGGGCAGCCGCAGACCCAGCAGGGCGCGGGCCAGAACGGTGAGCAGGTCGGCGTGAAGATCGAGAACTACAACGTCACCAAGGGCGAGGACCGCGCGGGCCAGGACTTGGCGCGGCACCAGCAGAATTCGATGCAGGCCGGAATGGGCAAGCGGTGAATGTGCTGAGCTTTCCACAGGGCCGGATCACCCCGTTGGGTGCGCAGATCCTCTACGACGGCGACCAGCCCTGCATGGGCTACCGGTCACCCGACCGCACCGTGCAATTCGACCTCATGGGAGCCTTCGCCCCAACGGCGGGCGTGCAAGACGGCGTCATCATCGACTCCCTCAAGGGCCTGATCCCGCCGTGGAAGATCCGCTCCACACAGGGCTCCAACCAAGACGGCGTCACGTTCAACAGCGCGGTCTACGACCCGCTGGAAATCGACCTCGGGGTGCAGGTATTCGGGAACACCCCGAAAGCCACCCGCGCGGTCATCCGCCGCTGGATTGAGTCGTGGGACGCCGAACGCCAAGGCGAACTGTTCTGCCTGACCGAAGGCGGCTACTTCTTCGCCCCCGTCCGGTGGATGAAGAACCCCGTCGACCACCTACTCGCGGCCGAGCAGTGCCGCCAACCGTTCACGTGGACGGCGATGGGCGACGACGCGTTCTGGCGCGGACTGGACTCCGTCTGCCAGTTCCCCGCGCCCGGAACCACCCTCGTCTCCGGTAGCGGGACCGGGTTCATCACGCTGACCAACGACGGTGACCAGAAGGGCTGGGTCAACCACGTCTTCTACGGGCCGGGCACGCTGGAGGTCGCCAACGGGCACAACTCCACCAGCATGATCAAGTTCGGCCCACTGCGGGAGAATCAGGTGGCCCTGCTGCGCACCGAACCACGGCGCCGTGGTGTCACCGACCTGACCACACTCCCGGTGCCGGCGCAGGACACCAACCTGTTCCAAGACCTCATTAAGCGGATCGTGTCGTTCGCGTCGAACAACAACGTGCCCCCACTGTTGCGGCAGTTCGAGTCCCTGTTCGGCATCCTCCCCCCACAGGGTGAGCTCTACTCGCTGCTCGACGGACGATTCACCCAGCCCCTCCCGCCGCGCACCGCCAGCGGCCTTGTGACGGAACGACATATTGCCGTAAAGGTCACCGGCGGTGACGCGAACACGAAGCTGGTGTCCTATGTGACGCCGAGGCGCAGATGGCCCTTCTAGCCGACGCCGAACCCGAGGTCGCCGCGCAGATCCAAACGTGGCTGAACTCCGAGGATTCCTTCCAGATCGTCGAGGGCGCAGAACTTGCCTCGAAGTTGGAGCAGGAAGAACTCGCCGAGGTCGTCGTCTATGTCTCGGACAAGTATTGGAACCGGATCGGCGAGGCGGGCGACCGGATCGCGTTGACGGCGACGAAGGCCCGCAACCAGGTGCCGACCGTCGAGATCGCGTTCCCTGGCGACACTCCGCTGAAGAAGTACCTGCGCCGCTGCCGTACCGAAGTGGTCGGCATCGAGGTCGAGGTCGGCAATCTGAAGTGGGCGGCGATCGTCGACACCGCTGCCTACAAGCTCGAAGACGGCGTGAAAACGCTGACGGTCAAGTGTTTCGGCATCTACGAGATTTTGTCGTACATGCTGATCTGGCCGAACTGGTTGCTGCCCATACAGACTCAGATCCCGTCGAAGGCGTGGTTTGTGGGTCCGGTGTGCACGGTGATCGAGTCGATGATCGCCGAGCAAGCCTTGCGTATTCAGTCGGGTATGTGGGAATTGGTCAACAACGCCGCCTCCCTGAACTTGGATTGGCGGACCTGGTTCGGGCGTTGGCTCACCTCCAACGGCGACATTCTCCAGATGCTCACCACGCCAGTGTATGTGGTGCACCACAACCCGTTCCTGGACGGTTCGCCGTGGGTGTCCGGGGTGTTCCGCATGGATACCGTGGCGGCGGCGATCGACAAGCTGATCACCGCGTACGGGGTGTCGATCGAGGTGGAGTTGTGGCGCAAGGGCGACCCGCAGCCTGACGCCTGGTCGAACTTGAAGGTTCCGACGTATGTGGTTCGGGTGACGGACCGTTCGCAGATCACCGGCCCGACCGGGACGCTGCTGGATGGCCTGTTGTTCCAGGTGGTGAACGTCGCCGGCTCAGCGCTGGGCGAGGCGGTGGAGCCGCTGATACGGCAGCCTCAAGGTCGTTCGGGTGTGTTCATCGCCCCGATCCTGGGGATGAAGTACAAGCAGCCGTGGCCCATCCTGATCGACCACCCGAACGGCCCGATGGAGTCGTTCGAGATCGTCGACCACCACCCCCAGGGATGGCAGCTGATCATCGGTGGCCGTAGCCCGAAGTGGTTGAACGACATCATCAATGCGTTCTTCTCCTGGCTGATCGACAGCCTCATGATAATCATCGGATTGACCGGCGTTCCCAGCAACCTGCTCGACGGTTTCCTCAACGACGCGGCACTCGCATTCCAGATGATGCAGTTGTTCGACCGCCGCGTGTCGATGGGTCCGTACGCGACCCGCATTGAGAAGCTGCTCGCCACTGGTGCCGCTCCGTACAACGTGGATGCGATCTTCACGCTGATCACGATGGCGTTCGATACGCGCGGATACCGTTCTGCGCAGGCCACTTTCCGCAACGGGCTGCCGTACTACGTGGGCCGGGACGTGTTCGTCGGCGGCCTCATGTCGATCATCGACGACGAGGGCAACATGCTCACCGATTACGTCGAGAACGTGATGCTCCGCCAGACCCGCGAGACGGACACCGAAGTGATGGTGCAGATCGGTGATGGCAAGGCTGAGCAGGCCCCGATTGTGAAGTCGCAGAGGTTCATTACTGGGCTGATGGAAGTGACGAACGCGATTCTTTTGACCCCGCAGAGCGGCAGCTAGGAGTTCCTGTGCAAGAGATGGATTGGGTGCCGTTCACGTTCGAGGGACAAGAGGGCTGGCGGCTCGACTTCATGGCCTTTGTGCCCATGGGCGATCCGCGCGTTGTCGGCCCCCAGGTTGGCGCGGCGACCATCATTGCGATGCCCCCGCAGGGTCGCGCCGGGTTTACGGCGATGGCGAAGGGTGATCCCGGCATCCCTCCCGTGTGGCGCAACATCACCCCGGTTGCTGTGCCGCATGACCAGGTGTCGTTGGCGGCCGACGCTGATATAGGTGTGCCTGGCGATGAAGACACCCCGGCACAGTGGGACTTGACGTTCGAGGTTCCGCGCGGCGAGCCCGGCGACCCGGGCGACATGGACTTCGAAGACCTGAACGATGTGTACGGCACCGCCGCTGAGGGTTACGTTCCCACGTGGTCGGCGACGGCGGGCGGCGTAGACACTCCGGGCCTGGTGTACACGTCGGTGGGCCACGGTGGTTTGTACTGGCCGTCCTCGATCAGCAACACGACCGCCGCGAACGGCCAGTTGCGCACCCTGTCGAGCGTGTCGATCCCCGCGCAACCGTTCGCGTGGCGCCCCCGCGTGGATGCCGGCTGCATCATCTCCGGCACCACCAACACGCGCCCTCACCTGATCGCGCGTGTGGCCGATGCATCCAGTGGCGACATCGTCGGCCGCGCGTTCACCGTGCCAGGCGTGGCTGTGCAGTCCCCGGCGTGGATGTCCGGCGTCCCAGCCGGTTCGGACGCCGACTATGGTGTGATCGCCGCCAATTCTGGCCCCACGGTCATCTACCTACGGGCCGAGGAGCAGGCGTCCACGGTCGATAACTACACGACGACCGGTAGCACCACCTGGTTCAACGTCAAGGTTGAGAAGGTCGTATGACCTCGTTCGGCCCGGACTTCGGCAAGCTGTATCCGGCTGACAAGACCACTCCAAACCCTGGTATTCACAACCAGGACGGGCCGACGGGGACGACCAACCCGGGTAGCCTGCCGGCGACGTCGGACCAGACCAAGCAGGTCGCCCGGACCATCTCCGGCGGCGTCATGCGCGATGTCGCAGTCGCCGTCGGCAACGTGGTTACCAACGTCGGCGACGTCTTCGAAGACGCCTTTCATGCGCTGTCGAACTGGGCGGTGGACTCGGCGGCCGGCGTGCAGAACTTCCTCGACGCCATTGGGTCCGCCTTTGGGGGTGCGTCGTCGGGTAACACCGCCGCTAGCGTGAATGCAAAAGCTGTAGAGATCGCCGAGGCGGCGTTGAACGCCGAGGCCGCGGCCATTGCGTTGCAGACGCAGCAGGCCGGCAACGGATCATCTAATGGACTCATCGCCCTGGTGGACATCGAGGGCGATGACGGCGATCCCTTGTCGGGCACCGACTGGGGGACTTCGGGGCCGGCGGCTGGTGATGTGGTGGTGCGCGGTACCACCGTGCCGTGTGTTGGCATCGCCGATGGTGAGCCGGTGGGTATGTACTGGATTCCCTCGGCTCACGTATTCACGATCTCAAGCCAGCGATTCGAAGCTGTCATCGGCCAGGGTGGTGGCCACGATTCGGTCTCATACCTGTTGATCCACTGCGATGCGTCGGTTACCGAGGGCGCGTACTTGCAGTATTCGACGGCAGGCCTGGATTGTGGCCGGTTTACCCGTTCGGGTTCGGTGTTCACGTTCACCCCGTTCTCGGGTGGTGCGTGGTCGCAGAAGCTCGGCTCTGGTGCGCGCGTGGAGATCCAGAACGACGGCACTCAGTTCGACCTTTCGGTTAACGGCACGATCGTCAAGACGGTCACCGGGTCGGGCGTGACAATGGACGCCTCCCATGTCACTGCCGCCCTGGCTCTTCAGCGCAAACTGGTGGTCTTCAACCCCGGCTTGCCTTGGCAGACAACCGGCACTGCGGATTCGATGCGCCCGTCGGCGGTGCTGATCTCGGACTATGTGCCGATCGTGTACGAGGGTTCCGGGGCGATGATGTACCGGACCTCCACGACGGCGGTGGCGGCATCGAGTGGCGTAAACCTGATGCCCTCCAGCTTCTTCGGCGTTGTCGGCGCGGCGACTGATGACATCACTTGCGACCTGTCGACAGGGAAGTTCACCGTCACAGAATCCGGGTGGTACCACGTGGCATTCCGGGTAGCCCTCGACCAGGACACGCTCATCAACGCGACGAGCATCGGCTCATTGTCGCCCTACCCGATGTCGATGGTGCTGTACCGCAATGGCTCTGTCGTCAAGTACGTAGGCGAGGAACTGCGGTTCACTGCCCACGACGTCGGCCCGGTGTCCGGGTTGAAGGTTCGGGCACCAGGATCGGCTTACGGAAGCGCGCCGATCTATCTGTCCGCTGGCGACTACGTGCAGTTGGGGTACGACGCCAACTCTGGCGCAGGATCGGTCTTCCTCGGTGAGGCCACCGGTACGAAAACGTGGATAGAGCTTGCCCGGCAAATGGAGGCGTGATGTACGCAGTCAATGACGTGAAAAAGGACCCAGCCACCGGCATCAATGCCATCAAGACCGGTAGCACAGATCCGCTCAAGTCGTGGGTTGTGGTGATGACCGCTGATGGTGCAACACATTTCGTCGAGGACGCCGACGTCGCCGCGTGGGTAGATATGGAAGAGGCGTCCGGTGACCCAGCCTGAAGACTTCGTATTCGACACCATTGTGTGCCGGTACTCCGCGGTCACCGTCGGCGTCTCGGGCACCACCCCGGCAGCGGGAACGGTCCTGTTCGAACTGATCTCGCCGCGGCACCTCGCCGTCGATGGCGTGGAGGTCACCGTCGAACCCGTCATCGGCTACATCTCAGAGGACGGCACCATGCGCCGTGAATCCCGTAGTGGCGAAGAGGGCGTACCCCTGCTCACGTCAACAGAGTTCGGCGACGCCCCATTCACCTACCGGGCGACGTTCAACCTCACCGACGGCACGGGTCGCGCCCAACTCAACAAGTCGCCGAAGAAGTTTCGCGTCACCGATGAAGACGTCGACCTAGGAGGGCTCTAAATGGCAAGCTACGGGATCAGCGCGGATCTGGTCGATGAGTGGCTGGACTCCCTAGTCGCGAAGAACGTCACCGTCGCCGTACACACCGGCGTCCCCGGCGATGACGGCACCTCGGCGCCCGCCTCGGTGACCGACCGTGTCGCAGTCACCCTCGTCAACTCGGGTGGTGGTGTTGTGACCATCGCCTCAGCCGCATCATCGATCGTCGCGACTACAGCGGAGACCTGGGTGGGTGGCTCGTTCTGGGAAGGCTTCGACGGTGATCCGGCCGAGAAGTTTCTGTTCTCCGCGCCCGCGCAAGCCGCAAAGACGGTCGCGCAGGACGACGAGGTGAACATCGCCGGACTGTCGTTCATCCTGCCGATCGGGGCGGCTGACTAATGCCCGTAACCCCTATCGCGTTCGCCTCCAAGAGCGTCAAGCCTTCCGGGGCATCGGGGTCACTGTCGGTGCCGATCACTGTGCCTGCGAATCAGGAGGATGTCGCGGTCATTGTGGGCATGTACTGGTTCGGCGAGCCTGATATCTCGGCGGCGACGTTCGGGGCGACGTTCGCTGGTGTCGCGATGGATGAGATGGAAGCGCAGACGTGGGACACCACAGACCGGCTGGCGATGTACGGGCTGTCCAACCCGGCTGCGGGGGCGACTAACGCGGTGGTGTCTTACTCGGGTATCTCCGGGGGCACGCTGCGATGCCTCGGCGTGACGGTGGGCTTGTACTCGGGCGTCGGCGGGATCGACACCCCGGTAGCGGCGACGGTCACCTCGTCGACATCGTCCTCGGTGGTGGTGCCGTCGGTGGGCGCGGCGTATCGCGGGATCTTCCTGCACGGCAGCCGGAAACGGTTCAGCGCCTATAACAAGATCAAGCGGGCCAGCCTGAAGATGGGCGACTCTGAGGGTTCGCTGTGGTGGTGGGATTCCATCGAGGGCGAACTGCTGATGGGTGACGCGGATGGTGCCGCGACCATCACCTCGACGGCGACCCAGGCGGCCACGGACAACTGGGACGCGATCGGCGTGAACCTTGCGCCGGCCCCGATCACCCTGAACTTCGGCACCGTGAAGGTTGCCGCCCCGTCCGCGTCGATGGCGTTGTCGGTGTACCGCGTGCAGGAGATCGACGAGCGCCGCACCTGGTACATCACTGAGAAGGGCCGGTCGTCCCCGCGGTGGGAGCGTGACCCGCAGTCGGTCTATGACTACACGTGGGATTGGTCGGAGATCCTTTCTGGCGATGACGACATCGTGTCTGCGGTGTTCACGTCGTCGAACTCGGGCCTGGAAGTGCTGTCATCGAACTGGACGACCACCACCGCGACTGTGTGGGTGCGCGGCTCGGCCACGGGCAGCATCACGTGCCACATGACCACCGATGGCGGGCGTGAGGATGAGCGGACCGCGACGATCACGGCGGTGCAGCGGTGAGCGTCATCACCGCGGACGTCAAGGATCTGTTGGGCCGCCCAGATTCGAAGCCGTGGACGTTCTCCAGCCCGGAGACGCGGGTTTGCCCGGATGGCCGGATCGTGTCGAAGCGGCCTCGGATCGTGCAGCCGATCGACGGTGTGCTGACGGTGGAGCTACTGCCGGGTCCGGTGCGGGTAGAGCACGACGGGACGGTCTATGAGATCACGGTTCCTGAAACCGACGCCGACTTGTGGGATCTTCTGGAGGCTGCGCAATGACGATCGTCACCGCTGAGGTTTCTGACATCACGGGCCGCCCGGATAACACGCGCTGGGAGTTCCTGACGCCGGTTCGGGTTCGTGAGGGCTCAGTGGAGGGTTCGATCATCACGAACCGCACCCGGTTGGTTCAGCCGTTGGATGGGTCGATTCGGGTGGAGTTGGACCCGGGGCCGGCGACGATCAAGTATGACGGCAACGAGTGGGAGGTGACGATCCCGGAAGAGGATTCCTCTTTGTGGGATATCATCTCTGCCGCGGTGGCCGTCCCGCCTGATACCGCGCTGGCGATGATCGGGTCGGCTGTGTCGGCGTGGCTTCAGGAGAATCCGCCGTCGGGTGACATCGAGGTCGACAACATCACCGACTCCGGCGCCGCTGGACGGGCGGCAGTGCAAGCGGACACGGCAGCCGATCTGCGGGCGGCGGCAGGTGGCTCTACGGTGGGCGCCCAGGTGTTCACCGCAGAGGACGAGGCGGCGGGGCGTGAAGCGCTCGGGGCTGCTGATGCGCGCGGCGTGGGTTTGATCCCTGCCGTGGTGGGCGATGGCGTTGTCAACGCGACTACTGCGTTTCAGGCTGTCATCGACGCGACCCCCGTGAACCCGCTGCTGGGTGTTGCGGTGGTGCAGGTGCCAGATGGGCAGTACAAGGTAACGTCGAGCCTGATTCCGAAGAGTGATCTGCTGTTTCAGGGGCTTGGGGAGAACGCGGTCATCGACTTCACTGCGCCCTCGGTGAGTGGTGACAACCTGTTCGACTATTCGGCGGCCACGCTGGAGAACTTCACCCTCCGCAACCTGACGCTGCTGGGTGAGGGGTATGACGCTGGGGGCGGCACGGATTCGGGCGTCGCGGTGCGGGTCGCATCTACGACAGTCGCGGGGTTCAAGGCCGAGAATCTGACGGTCCGGGACTTCCGGTACGGCATCCACATGTCGTCCTCGTCGGGCGTGATCGCCAACCCGATCATCAAGGGCGGCCGGTTCTATGGCTGCTCGTACGCGGCGATCCGGGTCCGTAACACCACGCACGCAACGATCTCCGACAACTTCGTGGACTGCACACGTGCCGGCATCGGCGATGAGACACCGGGCCGGGTGGGTATCTGGTGCGCTGAGTTGTCGACGGGCAGCCTCGGCCACCTGGACACCATCGTGGCGAACAACCATGTGTTCGGGGCTGACGCGGAGTGCATCAACGTGCACTCGAAGTATGCGACGGTGACGGGGAATACGGTGTCTGGCGGCGAGTCGGGGATCATGTTCGAGCCGTTCATTATGACCAGTCCCGGCGAGTCGGACGCGAAGATGGTGTCGACGATCGCGGGGAACACCGCGCGGGATTGCACGCAGTGCATTGTGGTGCGGCATGACCCGATCAACAACGTGCGGGCGTCGGGGCAGGTGGCGATCACCGGTAACGCGACGTCGGGCGGCAATGTTGGTATCCGCGTCGGCCAGGACACGACCGCCGATTACGGGCCGTTCGATGTCAGCGTGACGGGCAACGTGTGCGTCGGGCACGGTACCCGCGCGATCCGGTTGATTGATGCGCGCCGGGTGACGTTGGCGGGCAACATCGCTGAGGGTGTGGACTGCGGCCTGTCCATCGAGAGTGACACGAAGATCGTGTCGGTGGCGGGCGGTTCGTATCGTGGCACTGGCGCGACGGGTGACGGTATCCGCATTGAGGGCGCGGCGTCGTACATCACCATGTCCGCGGTGACGGTCGATAATGTGGCCCGCTACGGGGTGTTCATCACGGGCACCACCGATTACATCACCATCAACGGCCTGATCGCCTTGGATGATCAGGGTTCGCCGACGATGGATAACGCGGTGTTCAGCAACACCACGGGCACCAACCTGGTGTTGGGTGGTGGGCCGTTGACGTCGGGCGCTACCGGCGCGGACTACTCCGGTATTCAGCCGTTGAATGTGCAGTCGGGTGTTTACGGTGCGCGCGCGGCGACTCCGGGGACGTACCGGTCGGGCTACTACTACTTCGCGTCGGGCGGTGCGATCGGCACCGCCTCGTTGGGCAACGAGAACCTTCGTGTGAGCCAGTGGATTGTCACCGAAGAAGTGTCGATCGCCCGGTTCAACGCGGAGTACACGGTGGCCGGCCAGTCCGGGTCAGTGTTCCGTATCGGCGTGTGGGCGGCTGATGGTGCGGGCGGTATCCCGTCGACTCTGGTGTTGGATGCGGGAACGATCGCCACGGATGGCACGCCGGGGGTTGTGGAGATCACGTTGGGGTCTCCGGTGACGATCCCGCCGGGCGTGTATTGGATTGGTGGGGCTGTGCAGAACGCGTCGTCGACTCAGCCGACGATGCGGACGGTGACGCCGTTGTGGCCTGGTGGCCCGTTGACGACGTCGTTGCCGTCTGCTGGTGCTACGGCGTCGGGGTGGTTGAAGGCCGCGGTGTCGGGGGCGTTCGGGGCGTTCACGTCGCCTGGTACGTCATCGAATGTGCCGCGCATCGGGTTCAAGGTCGCCTAGCCCCTTACCCGCAGGCTGCTACCAGTAGCCATACCAGCAGGGCGAGCACGATCCACGACCCAATCAGCCACACGACGACCATGCTGGACCGCTCATCATCCGGCCCATAATCCCCCATTCAGCAAACGTACGCCGTGTAGCGAATCGAGGCATCTGATGCGTTACCTCACCATCGCCATACTCGTGGCCTTGTACGGCTGGTTTCACCCCTTGTCGGTGGACACCCTTGTGTATGTGGGGGACGTGTGAGGCTGGACCGGGTCGGCACGGATGACCGGTGGCGCAAACCCCGCACGGGCTGCTGCTTTCTGTGCGGTGACCGGGTGATCGACCATCCCACGATCCGCCACCGGGCTGCCGCTGTGTGGGCGTGCACCCTTCAGTTCTTCACTCGCTAACCCCTTGGCTAGGCAGCCGGTCCCGAACCCCCCGACGGGACCGGCTGCCACCCCCCGCCCTACTTGCCAGCCCGGCGATTCCGGGCACAAATGCGACACCCACCGCTGGGGTACCGGTTCCCTTCATAAGGGTGACCGTTTACGCAAGCATCCTTGCGGTGAGATGTACGAGGACGTTTGTAGCCCTGGTTCCGGGCTTCCCATTGAGCATTGCGCTCATAGGTGCACTTTCGGCACTCACGATGCCACCGAGCCTTGGACAGGATGGTGTTCTGCTCGTCATATGGATGCCCCTTAGGGCAATGCGTCTTGGAGTTGTTACCTAGGGACCGCCGCGTGTTGGTCAATGGCGTGACAGGTTCCAGGTGCGCCGGATTCACGCAGTTTTTGTTGAAGCACCCGCGTTCGCGGACGTGATCCAGTTCCAGCCCCTTCGGGATTGGTGCGACAAGGAGTTCCCACACCAGCCGGTGTGCGAGAGGGCGGCGACCCTCCCAATAGGCCAACGCGTATCCGTCTTTCCGAACTGGAGTCCACAACCAACAGCCGCTTGCGTCGGCTGAGACCTTTGCCCTGATTTGGGCGGGCAGATCATTAAGGGAGTGCATAGCAATGGCTTTCGTCACGAGGTATGGCAATCAGTATAGCGAGAATCTGTGGCGCATGTGCGACGCCAACGAACTTGACCGAGGTCATGTCCCCGGCACCACACTCGCCCTCCCTATACGAAAAGGCATCGCCAACCTGATCCTCAAAGGATGGGTCGGATGGTTCCACCGCAACGTGGAATCCTTGAACAACGCACGCGGATTCTCAGACGAAGGTGCATGGACTCCTACTAATGACGTAGCCAACTCCAACCACCTCTCCGGCACCGCCGTCGACATCAACTGGTCCGACCACCCCTTCCGCGTCCACAACGCCGGCTTCACCCCCGCTGAAATCGCCAAAGTCCGAGAAGGACTCGAACTCTTCGAAGGCACCATCTGGTGGGGAAACGACTGGCAATCCCCCCGAGACGCTATGCACTTCCAGCTCAACTACCGCGAGGGCGACCCACGCAACGCCGCCTTCGCAACCAAACTCCAAAACGGCCACCTCGGCATCTGGTCCGGCAACCCCGGACCCGTCACACCACCCGCACCCCCTGTAGACATTTACGCCCAACGCGGCGACACAGGCGACAAGGTCAAAGCCCTACAGGAGTTCTTCAACACCAACTTTGGCTCCTACTCGAACCTCGACGTGGACGGCGACTTCGGACCCCAAACCGAATCCGTGGTCCGCAACTTCCAGTCCAGAGTCGGCGTCCTCGCTGACGGCATCGTCGGCCCACTCACATTGGCCGAGTTGAAGAAACACGGCTTCGGCAAGGAGGCACCTGTGGGATTCCAGTACCCGTCCACCGACGACATGGTGAAGCAGATTTGGGAGCAGCTGTTCGGCCCGCAGGGCAAGGGCTGGGAAGGGCTGTTCGGGAAGACTGGTGACGGGAAGCGCGGCAAGTACACCGTCGAAGCCGTCGCTGATCTGCACAATAAGCCCTGATGCCTGAACTGAAACGGGGCTATCAAGGCCCCCTCTACAACCCCTGGTACGACTGGGCCACCCGCTACGCCCCCGCCTACGCGTTCCTCCTCGGGAAAAAGGACGGCTACTACGGCGCCGATGAAGAAGCCTTCACCCGGGAGATGCAGCGCCGCCTCGGCATCGTCCAAGACGGAATCTTCGGCGACCGCACCGCAGCACTCGTCGGCTACAAATGGCCCAGCGGCACACCAACCCCCGTAGCGCGCCGCCCAATCTGGTTCTACTCCTGCCCCGGCAGCGGCGCAGACTGGAACGTCGGCCCCTCATTCGTAGTCGGCGAAATGGTCGCAGGGAAACAGTGGAACCACCCCGGCCGCGAATCACTGCGCATCAACCACCAGCCCGTTGGGTTCATCAAGGGCGGATACCTCGGCCTGCTCGGCGGCGACCCGAAGTTCTCCTACATCGACGTCATCACCGACCAGAAGCATTCTCTAACAAGGCTGTTGCGGGACAACCCCGACGTGAAGGTCGCCCTGGCAGCACGCGCCGCCAACCCCACGGCGAAAGTGGACGTCGAGCTGTGGTTCAGCGGATACTCGCAGAGCGCAGACGGATTACTCGAAGCGGTCAAGGAACTCTTCGGCGACGGCGGCGAGTTCGCGGCAATCCGGGACCGCATCAACGGGCTGATCGTATTCGGCAACCCGGCCACCGCGGTCACCGGCATCGCGCGCAAGACCTTCCCCGACTGGGTCAACGCCCTCACCCGGAACATCAACACCAGCAACGACTTCTACGCCATCGCCAAGGACGACATCCGCCCCCTGTTCTACGAATGGTTCGTGCGTGCCGAGACTGAGTTGCCGTTCGTGGTGTACAGCGCGCAAATCATCCTCCCTGCCATCGCTCGGCTGATGAAGGATCTTGGCCCGCTGACTGGGCCGTTCTTCCCGCTGCTGCTGGCGGGGGCGACAGGGCTGTCAGCGTTCCTCCCGCTGCTGTCCATGATGGTCGGCGGGGTCACCGGTGCGACATCGAAGCCGAACCCCGAACTGGTCGAACTGCTTTCCGTGCGAGGCATTCTCACCAACCTTGACGATCTGATGAAGCTGCTGATCGCCCTGCCGGGGTTGCAGTCCCACGGCGCCTATCACCTGCCGCGCCCCGAGTTCGGCGGGCGAGACGGGCACATGGTCGCGTACGACCTCATCGCCAACTTCCGACGCTAACCGAAAGGCACCACCATGTCCAAGCTCTTCACCCGAGCGTATTGGGTTGACGTCGTCGAACGCACGGTCAGTTCTGCGGCGCAAGGATTCCTTGTCGGCGGTGGCCTGGCCGGCGGTGCGGCTGCCTTGAACCAGGTGACGCTCAATGGGTTCCCGTGGATGGCCGCACTGGGCGGCGCGGGCGGCATGGCGGTCCTAACGCTGGCGAAGTGCCTAGCCGCCATCGAGATCGGCAGCAAGGGCACAGCATCCCTGACCAAAGCCGTTGAGCCCAGCACCGGAGACGCGGACGGGTGACCGCGGATTTCTGGACGGGCCTCGCCAACCTGTCAGCCCCCGGACTGGCCATCGTCGTGTGCGCCCTGTTCATCTGGGCACTCGCAACAGGGAGGCTTGTCCTCGGCAAGCAATACCAAGCTGAACGGGCGCGCGCCGACATGTCCGACGAATCCAACCGCGAACTCATCGCCACAGTCATCAAGAACACGGCCACCGCAGAAGCAACCGCCAGCATCGTGACAGCGTTCAGGCAGGAATTAGCGGCACTCGCGGAACGGACCGAACAATGAGATGGCCGTGGCGTCGACACATCGAAGAGGCTCAGCGGCGACTCGCCGAAGCCGAAGAACGCACCAAGCGCACAGGCGACCTCATTCGCAGGTCGCGGGAAGCAGACGCCAAAGTGAGACATGTAGTGGCCCGCAACGGGTTCGGTGAAGCGCTACAGCTCGCTATGGAGAGGCGTCGGGCATGAAGTGGTTCACCGGACTGTGCGCGGCATCCGTCGGCGTGGTGTTGCTCGCTGACATCTGGTGGCTTGATACCGACGACTACCGGGTCGGCGCGAATGTCTCTCTGATCTATATCGCGTTGCTGACGTCGGTGTTCACGGCGCGGTATGCGTTCTGGTCTCAGTGGTGGAATAGCCGTGTGGGGCCGACGTATTTGACGTTGAAGCTGCTGATGACGTTGGTGTTGTGGCAGATCGTGGTCGCGACGTGGTGGGATTCGGACTATCCCGGCCGGCAGCAGATCCGGTTCGCGATCTACAGCCTTGGCGCGGTCGCGGTGTTGGCGATGATCAACACGCTGGTCCATGAGCAGCGTCGGGGGCGCGACGAGTTTGTGAAGCCGCCCGATGCGTGATCCGGGGTGCATCTGGCTGGCGTGGGTGTTGTCGTTGACGATTGCGGGTGTTGCGGTGCTGGCCTACGCGGCGACACGGTAGGTAGAATGTGAGAGTTGGCCGTCGGTTGCCAACGTAAAGGTCCCATACCGCCGATAAGAGCCCCTGGGCTCTGCGCAAGCTAGGCGGGATGGTCACGCCGCCCCCGGGAGAGCTACAGGCTCTATCGGGGGCGGCTTTGTCGTTGGCGGGTGTTTAGCCCTGGAGCCAGCGTTGGATGGTGTTGGTGGAGCGGCCGGTGAGTGCGGCGATGTCTCGGATTGAGCCGCCCACTTCCTTGGCCGCTTTGACGGCTGCGATGAGTTCTGCGCGGCTCGTCTCGTGTTTGCGTGTGGCTGCTTGGAGGCGGCGTCGTTCGGGCGGTGGTGTGACACCTCTGGCTCTTACCATGCGGCAACCATATCCATGTTCCAATCATAGCGACAATCGCCACGATTGCGCGTAGCATGAGGGGCATGAGCGCACCGCCTGATCGGCATCACTTGTGGCACAACCAGGCGTTCTGGTACTTGGCGGGCTTGGAGGATGGCCAACCGGAGGGTTTCCCGCACGGCCCAACCACACCCGAGGGTAAGCAATTCATTCAGGACTGGATTGCCGCCTGCACCGCCACCTATGACGGACCACCATCAGAGAATCCGTGGCTGCCTGATTTCTACCGTGAGTGGACCGAGCATCGGTGCTGGGGTTGCGGTCGGTACAACGCGGCGGGGTGCGGGACTGGAGAGTGCTGCCGATGAACGACTTTGCCCGCTTACTCAACGCGACTGACGAGGAATGGGACGACTACATCGGCTGCCCCCACACCGGAAAGACCTACAGGGACGTCAGCAGGTTGACAGGCGTAGAACACGTGCGGTGCCGTGATTGTCACAGCGTGGTCGAGGAGAGGGCATCGTGAGGAACGATCACCCAAAGTGCACTTGGTGTTTCAAAAACCGGAAACCGTCGCATTGGGAACAGCAGACCTTAAACGGAGAGTGGAAACACCTTTGCGAGCCCTGCGCCACCCGGCGGCTTAACAACCCATTCAACGCGCTCCTGACGATGAGGAAACGATTGACGTGAGCGATAAGGCCTTCTGGTATCCCGCTACCGTGTGGGGGTGCCTGCCCGTAACACCGACATGTGCGTGCCTTCGCGCCGATCCGCCTTGACGCGCGCGACAATAGAAGCTGTGAGGCTGAGGACCGGCGACCGAGCGATCTTAATCGGTGCCGCAGCCATAGTGATTTACGAGAAAGTCGTTCGTGACGACGCCGACCTCATCAGCCACCGCGTATCCGCCTACCGCAAACACTGGCTCGGCAGGATCGTTGCAGACGCCGTCATACTCACCACCGCGCTGCATTTGAGCGAGACGATCGCCCCAGAGTTCGACGTCTTCCACATCGCCATGAAGCATCTGCGGCGGAATGTCGGCGGGGAGCAGTAAGCTAGACGGGTCCGCTGGGTGCTCTCAACACCCAAGCAGACCCTAACCCAGCTCGATCACACCGAGAGAGGCTGACATGAAGAGTAGCGAAGCTATTTTCCCGGAGATCGCAGTGGAGACCGAAATCACCGCGATGGCTGTTCTGGTCGACGCTTTCGGCACCTTGGACGCAGCCGCACGGCACCGCGTCCTAAAGTGGGCGAACGAACGTTGGGGAGTTGTGCCGCAGTGAACACCTGGCCGATCGCATCCGACGTCACCGTGGAAACGAAACACTGGCGCGGCCGAATGGTCGTCGAGGACGTCGAACAATTCACCACACCATCCGGCGTGCTCACCACGACATACACGCTCCGGTCACTCGACGGGCCACCACCGCTACTGTTCGGGATGCTGCGCGGCGCGGGTCTCGACGACTTAGCGTTTCCGCCGCCACAGCCAGATTCCGAGGAGCACTAGCGCCGCCACGCCTATAGGCCCTACCGGGCTTGATTTGACCATCACCTCTGCATACCCCCACGCCCGTTCGGCCACGCGCCGAACGGGCAGAATTTTGCGTCTGGGGGGCATAGAATCAGGGGATGGTCGCAACCCGACACCAGCCCGACACGAGGCACTGCGTTGACGGCGACCACATACACATCGACATCCACCTCGACGAAGGCCACACGATCGGCCGGTGGAAATGCGACTGGTACGTCGGTGGACTAGCCACACTCTCATGGTCGCGCGAGGACTCTCGACTAGCGCTGGTCTTCGTCGCAACGCCGGGCGAGCACACCGTCATGGTCGAGGTCGTCACCCGAGACGGCCACCTCATGCGCCGTGAGTTCCGCGTCCTCTGCGACTAGGGCTCGAACAGCTCACTGACCGTCGCGCGCCCATTCACCATCTGACAGCCGTACGTCACCCGCACCGGCGCATTGAACCCATTCACCGTCTTCACCACACCCCGCACCTCAGCCGGCGATCCACTGGACGCCGCACGGTATGAGCGGTGATCAAACTCAGCCACGTCCGGATGCTTCAACCGCGCAGTCACCGCGTCCTCGCACGCCACCTCAGCATCCACCTGCTGAGACACGTCATCCCAACTACGGCCACCCGGCAAGAACAACAGCCCCACACAGCCACCCACCAGCGCCACGGGCGCGACGACCAGGGCCACCTTCTGCCACACCGGCCGCGGTTTCTTCGCTACCCCCGGCTGAGCCTTGCCGCGCCACGCAGACCCATCCCAGTAGCGCTTACCGCCGCTCGGGTCCGGGTACCAGCCTGCCGGCGCATCCCCCATGGATGGATCGTACTGCTGGCGGGTGACAGGTGGCGGGGGATCGGAAGGCGACTATTGACACTGTCAAGGCAACTTGGGGCCGACCTGCGAGAATCTGAGCAATTTCACGCTAATTCATCACCTGATGATAGTCGCCCACCTGCGGTAACACTGCACTATCGCCGGGTTCAATTCCCGGCAGCTCCACGTTTGACCAGCACAAATAGGTACCGAAAACAGCCTGTCAAACCCTTGTCAAACACGGGGGGTTGATAGGCTGTTTTTGTGCACCCAGGAACACGCCATGGCATCCCTGCGTAAACCCCGCCCCAGGGCAGACGGATCAGTCGCCCACTCGGTGCTCTACACCCACAAGGGGCAGCAGACCTCAGCCACCTTCGACACCGCCAAGGACGCCGAAGAATTCCGCGACGCCGTGAACACCATCGGCGCAGAACGCGCCAACCGGGCGTGGGGCGTCAACCCCACCAAGGTCGCCGCTAAACGGTCGACCGCCCCCACCGTCACCGACTGGCTCACTGGATACATCGAGTCCCGTACCGGCGTCAGCAAGGCCACAATCTTCGACTACAAGTCCTACCGGGACAACGACCTCGCCCCCATGCTCGGCGCTGTCCCCATTGACGTCCTCACTGCCAACGATGTGGCCGAATGGGTCAACTGGATGGCCAAGCGCCCCTCAGGGAAGAAGGACGAAGACGGCGAACCCCTGACACTGTCAGGCAAGACCATCGCCAACCGTCACGGCTTCCTATCCGCAGCACTCAACATCGCCGTGAAGGAAGGCCTGATCCCGTCCAACCCCGCGGCCGGCACCCGCCTACCGCGGACCGCGCGCAAGGAGATGGTCTACCTCACCAGCGATGAGCTGAAGGTGTTCGTGGAGTGCTTCACTCCGCACTGGCGCCCACTGGTGAAGTTCCTGGCGTCCTCGGGTGCGCGGATCGGCGAAGTCGCCGCACTCAAACCGTCGGACGTCAACCGTGCGGCCAGGACAGTCCACATCGGCAAGGGGCGGAAACGTACCTACGACGAGAACCGCTACGAGGTAGGACCCACGAAGACAAAGAAGTCGGACCGGCTCATCACCCTCTCGGCCGGCGTCCTCGACTCGATTGACTACACCGGGGCCACGCTGTTCACCAACACCGTGGGCAAGCCGATCGAGAAGGACAGCTTCCGTAACAACGTCTGGTACCCCGCGGTGGAGCGCGCGCAGAAGGCCGGACTGGAGAAGCGGCCACGCATCCACGACATGCGCCACACGTGCGCCTCTCTAATGATCGCGGGTGGAGCGAACATGTACGCCGTCCAACGCCACCTCGGGCACGAGTCCATTCAGACCACGATCAACCTGTACTCCCATCTCGATCGGAAGGACGCTGAGGCGGCCGCCGACATCATGGGAAAGATTTTCGACTGAGTCTCCGAAGCCGGTTCACAACGACCGCGTTGTACAACAACGCTGCCTCCGAATCGATCAGCCGATGTAGCACTTGGTAGTAGCGGACCGGCGACAGCCCTAGTTGTCGGATCGCTAATTCCTTACCGCCAGCAGTGCCGAACCACTGCGCCTCCAGATCCAGCATCACACGCTCCTGATCGGTCAGGGAATCCACAGCCACTCATCCCCTAGTTCGTGTTCTAGGTGCGCCGTCTCCAGCGGGTCTAGGTAAGCCATCCGGGAGTTCAGAGTCGGCTCGTCTACCCACAGTGCATCGGCCAACTCGGATGGTTCACGGGACCACCTCAACCCCTCGATGAGGTCGTCCATCTCGATGAGCCTGCGTGCGGCGAGCCCGTCTACGATCCGTTCTTCCCGTTCTTGCAGGTGTCTAGGGACGGGGCCGCGCTCCAGATGAATCAGTTCATGGGTGAGGGTGCACCGGCGATGCACTTGCCGCAGTCGCCGGCACAACCACACCTTCCGGAGGGAGAAACTGGTGAACCCCCATAGTTGCTCGGGGAGTTCTCGTTGGCAGTTGATGATCACGTCGGGGTAGTGCTCGGCTGCGTGTCGCCAGGGGTGCCATCGGTGCTCCATGGTCCTGAAAGCTAGCTGTGACCCCCGACAAGTACCCCAAACGAAACGGCGCCTGACCTCGAATAACACATCTGTTATTCAGGCTTCTTGTTGTTCTTGACCTCACGAGCGGCGAGGTCAAAGGCCTCCTGGTTTTCGTCGACCGTCTCCGGTGTTGCCGATTGCGCCGCAGTTTCCACATCATTGCTGTTCTCCTCTTGTTCGGCCGACGCCTGTTGCGCGGCAATTTCTTCGTCTGTCAGCCACGGGAAAGTTGGCTCGCCGACGGTGACGTCACGGAACAGGCGCTCTCGCTCTGTGTAGATACGACGGAGCCATCCCTCGAATTCGGCTGCGCGGCCACTGCCGAGAATTCGAATGATCAAGAACGCCGACAACGTGAAGATGATTCGTCTGGCGACTTCACGAAGTTCCTCGGGCGCATCACCTAGCGCCCTGACTGCCGCAGCTAGGTCGTGGGCCTCACGCCAAGTCTGAGCGACTACCTGTTCCAGCACGTAGCTTTCGTCGTCTTCGATCGCGGACTCGGTAGGTAGTTCCTCAGCCGGAAAAAGCGAAGCGAGACCCGCACCGAGTCCCGGAGGCATAGGGGCGCGGAGCTTGCCACCCGCCTTCTGGTACTGGAACCGCTCGCGGACGGTCATCATCCGCTCCAGTTCGTCGGCGGCGTCATCGCGGCCAACTTCTCGCAACTGCTCAGGCGTCGCGCCGACGGCATGCGCCATCCGGGCCAGCGTGTCAGCCGGCGCGATGGAGGGTACGACGGTCTGTTTCGAGAGTTGGTTGTAGCCCTTGATGATCTGCCGCCACCGCCCCTCACTGATATCTGCAGCGTTCGCTGCGGCACGAACCGACAACTTTGGCCGTACGGCCTGTCTGAGTCGATCGATCAGTTCAGCCTCAGGCGGCTGCGTAGGCATCTCCACGAGGTCAACCTTGCTACGCAATGAGGTGCGAAGTCCAACATTCGCATCCTCGCGGAGTTTCGCAATTACACGCATGCAGTTATCGAACAGGCCTGTTCAGGACCGGTTCCGATCCCAACCCTTCGAGTTCCTTGCATTACGCACCTTGACGCACTACCTTGGTGCGTACCGACGAAGTTCGGTATCGGACCAAGGGAGGTAGCCCAGATGGGCGCCAAACGAATCAGCGAGTACGGGGTCTGGGATTCACTCCGCGTCATTCGCACTAAAGACGGCCAGAGCCTCGCTGAACTGTCTCGCTCATCGGGTGTGTCGATCGGATATCTGTCCGATCTAGAGGGAGGCCACCGCTGGCCAAACCCGACACAGCTGAAGAAGATCTCGGCCGCGCTCAACGTCCCCGTGTCGGTACTGGAACGCCATCGTGCCATCGACTCTGACGGAAACTCGGTTGCCCTTCGAGAGTTGATCCGCGACGTAGTGCGCGAAGTGCTGACGGAGGTCGCCTGATGGGCGCCGAACTCGCGTTAGCGGATGACCGTCTGACTGTCGAGTTTGAAGGCAACGACGAACGCCCCGACCTCACCCCCGCCGAAGCCGAGGCTGTAACGGGCCGCATCCGGCGCTGGGTGAACGACTTCCCCACCGAGGACGTCGTGCTCGCCTTTCGGGGGCGTGTGTGGATCGCCTTGGCGTACGACTCGTGGTCTGAGTGGTGCGAATGCGAACTCGGCGGACTCAAGCTGCCTGCTCCCAGGCGTCGGGAGGTCGTCTCAGGACTCGCTGAGGCTGGCCTGTCCAACGTCGCTATCGGCGACGCTGTCGGCGTCAACGAGATCACGGTGCGACGAGACTTGGCAGGGTCGACAAATGTCGAACCTAGTCGCGAGCGGCTCGGCCAAGACGGAAAGTCGTACAACCCACCGCAGCCGAAGCCCGGTGTGCCGGAACCCGAAACGGTCGATGCAGAGATTGTCTGCAAGGACTGCGACGGATATGGCTGCGAGACCTGCTTTCCGGCGGCCGGCCCTGTCTCGGATGTTGTCGAGTCGTTAGCAGATGGCGATGCAGATTTGGCCGACAAACTTTCGCAATCCTTGAACGGGTCCCGTTTGGAACCTGAAGTGCAACAGGAGCCAAGGCCGCGCCGCCGCCCTCTTGAAGAGGGGTTCTTCGACGCCACGATGCGGCTGAACAAAGCCGTCACATCACTAGAGAACTTGGGGAAAGACGAACGTCTCCCGAGAAACAAGAATCAGGTCGCCCGTTACCGGAACGACCTGATTCGAGCAATCGATGCGTTGCAGCGCGTCGCAGAACAACTCGCCTGAGTCGAACGGAGCATATCAAGTGACTGCAGAAATCGTCTATGGAGAAGAGTTTGACCTCCTCTCCGACAAGATCACTCACACCATCGTCATGGTGTCACCGGAGACCGCCAAGCGGTGGCTGTCTAAGAACAAGCGCAACCGAAACATCGGCAGGACGGATGTTCAGCGGTACCGCCTCGACATGGAGGCGGGACTGTGGAGGTTCGCAGCCGACCCGATCCGGTTCGATGTCGACGGCAACCTGATCGACGGACAGCACCGCCTCACCGCACTCTCCGAGTTGACCGACGTTACCCTTCCCATGCTGATCGTCCGAGGGCTTCCCCCTGAGACGCAGAAGGTGATGGATCAGGGCCGGAAGCGAACTCCCGGACAGCAGCTTTACCTGAGTGGGATCAAGGACGCCAACCTTATGGCGTCGATCTTCAAGGTCGTTCTGGTGTGGGAAACCGGATTGATGTTCCGCGACAACCGCCTTCAGCGCCAGATCACGTCGGCGGCGATCGAAGAGTATATCGCCGACCACATGTCGGATCTGGAGTTCGCACAGTCAAACGCATCCATCATCAGGTCGATCGACGCACCGCCGTCAGTTGTCGGCGCATTCGCTGTCATGGCATCGCGTGTCGATCCCGAAGACGCGCACGAGTTCCTCGCCCAACTCCACAGCATGGTCGGCATGAGCGTGGGCCACCCCGTTCACACACTCGACAAGCGTCTGCGCAGTATCCGAAAACAGTCAATCAAGCTCTCGGGCAGGGACTACCTGGCTCTGTTCATCCAGGCGTTCAATGCATATCGGCAGCGCCGCCGCATCGCCCAGTTCCTAAGGCCGGCTGGCGGCGTGTGGACCCGCGACACGTTCCCGGTGGTGCGCTGATGACCGGGAACTTTGTTCACTACGTGGAGCCGATTGAGATCGTCAACGATGGCAACCGCCAGGTGTACGTGTCTTCCGGCACGGTGGGCGGGCTGGAGTTGTACTACCTCGGTGTTGAGTCCGACGCAGCGCGCGCTGATGTCGTCCTGAACGTGGACGAACTCCGTTCCCTCACTGCGGTTCTGAGGGGCACAGACCCCGCCCATAACCCGATGGAAGGTATCGGAGGCTACTACCTCTACAAGGTGGTCATCACCAGTTATCCAGACGGCGCGCTGTTTTTCTACGACGGCGGTGATGGCGACATGTATGGCGAGCCGGATCGTGATTGGCGGCCCGAGGGCTGGGAGCCCGACACTGAGTGGCTGGAGCGGTTCGGGGACAAGTTCTTCTGGCCTTCGACGAAGTTTGAGTACAAGTCGAAGTCGTCGGCGCAGTCGCGGGCGAAGTTGATCGAATCGTACGGAGCCACAGCGAAAGTTGTCCGCTCGTCGCTCATCACTTGGCCATCCTCGGAGGTGTAGCGGAAGTGAGTGCCACATACAGCTTGCAAGAGGTCGCCGCTGAAATGCGCCTGGATGACATGTCTGATCCGGTGCGGTGGTTGACGAAGCAGATCAAGCTGGGCCGGATCACTGCACGCCGGGTTGGTCGGTCGTGGCGTATGACGCGCGACGACATCGAGGCGGCGTTGGACGTGTTCGCGTCGAACCAGAGGCCGGCACCCATTTCTGTGGATCGCCCACGCGGCACGTTGTCTGCCGCATCCGCACGACGCCGCTTGGCCTCGTGACTATCTCCTACTTGAAAGGTTCCACCGTGAAGAAAGTGCTTGTTGCCGCTCTGTTTTCAGCTTCGATCGTCCTGGCTCCTCCTGTTGCGGCGTTTCCGTGTGATGCGCCGAACCCTGCGTCGTGGTGTGCGGTGCGTGATGGGGGGAGCTTGGCCCCGGCTAGCGGCAATTCGGGTCCGCGGTCGGGGAAGTCGGGTGCGGCTGATGGTACTGAGCCGGCGATCCGGTTCCGGATCCCGGGATGGAAGGCCCCCACACGGGCGCCGAAGACCGCTGCGGGTGACGGGAATATGCCGGCGATCCGGTGGCGATGATGAGCAACTATGTGGAGTTCCCGGCTGGTGGTTGTCATTCGCATGCGTCGATGGAGATCACTGCCGGTGAGTCGCAGCGGATTCGGGTGGAGTTTGAGCCGAGCCGAACGGATCGTCTGCCGGTGTCGGATTTCGAGTTCACCGTCCCGGATCGCGTGCTTGTGGTGATTGGTGGGTTGCGGTTGGAGTTCACGGTGGAGCAGTGGCGGGTGTTGGTGGCTGCTGTGGAGGCTGAGTTGCCTGCTGGGGTTTCCGCGTGATGTGGCTTGCGGGTTTGTCTGAGCCGAACCAGTTGCGTGCGGTGTTGGTTGCGGGGTTGGTGTTGGCGCCGTTTGTGCATTGGGGGATGTGGGAGGACACCTACCACACCAGGAGGACGTCGTGAATCCTGTTGAGGCGATCCTGTCGGTTGGGGATGAGTTGGCCGCTGAGCGTGCAGCTTTCGTCCAGGAGAAGGCGGATCATGAGCGTACGTCGGGCTTGTTGGATGCGGCGTTGGGTCGTGAGGCTGAGTTGCAGGCCCGCTTGGACGAGTCGTTGTCGGCGGATTTGTTGGATCGGTATCGCAAGGTGTGTGTGGAGCGGGATGTGTTGCAGCGGCGGGTTAAGTCGCGCCGCATCACAAATTCAGACGACCTGGACAACATGCCAGTGGGTTCGATCGTGCGGGATGGTAACGGCGATGCGTTGCAGTGCCGGAAGCGTTTAGGCGCTTGGTTTCACGGCGCAGGAGACACGTTCCAGTTCTCGTCGGATGAGGTTCCGTTGCCTGTCCTGGTGTTGTGGCTTCCTGGGTGGGGTGCGTGATGTGGGTGTGGAGCACCGTGTGGTGGCCGGTGCTTCTGATTCCGGTGTGGTTTTCGTTTGGGTTTGTGGTGTGTGCGGTGTTGGTGGCTGGTCGTGTTGAGGATGAGCGGGAAAACGCTATCGACAAATGGTTTTCGTACCGGTTTCAGCGGGATGAGCGGGTGCGGGATGAGGCCGACCTGATGTTGGACGGAGACGACTGGTGATCGTTGTGGGGATTCTGCTGGCTCTGTCTGGGCTGGCGTGGTGGCTACTACAAGGGGACAAGGCAGGGATATGACGGCAGCACAGGCAGTCGAATTGACTAGGGCCGAGGCACTGGAACTGTGGGGGCGACTCAAGCAGAGCTTCATCAATGCTGCGACTGCGATGGAAGAAATCATTGAGACGCGGGCTTGGGAGCCTCTGGGGTACGGGTCGTTTGGGGAGGCGTACCACGCGCAGATGGAGGGCGTGACGCTCGCTGCGGAGGTTCGTCCGCATGTGGTGTATCAGATGCTCACCGAGGGTTACGACTACGACGCTGTAGCGGCTGCGGTGAAGGGTATTGGTCGGGATCGTGCGGAGTCGTTGGATCGTCAGCGCCGCAACGGTGTTCCCGCGAAGGATGCTTCGTTGTCGGTGGTTCGGCAGCACCTGCGTAAGCAGCCTTCCGTGGCGGGGTTTGTTCATGTCCAGGTCGGCCCGATTGCGTTGCGGCGATATAGGGAGATCGCGGAGAAGCGTGAGATGACCGTCGAGCAGATCGCCGCCGAAGCCATCGAAGCCAGGTTTCAGGAGTTGGCTGATGGCTAGATGCAAAGACTGGGGCACCCAGCACGACCACACCCATGGATCTACAACAGGGTGGCTATATCACGGATGCCGTTGTGTCGAATGCGAATCGGCCTACCGATGCCATTCTCGCGCCTACGAGGCCAAGCGCGGCTCTCGCGCCAATTACGCAAGAACGCGCCGCGCCAAGAATCATCGCAAGGCCGCAACAGGTTATGTGGACTTTACGCACGGTAGAAATGGGTACCAGGCCTACGGGTGTCGTTGCGACGTGTGCAAAAGGGCATATAGCGACTACTGCACATCTGAGGGTGTCCGTGATTATCACCGCGCCTATGTCAGCAAGAACCGAACCGCAGTCAATGAACAACAGCGGCTTGCGGCTAGAAGTCGGCGGCGTAAGGACCCAACGTATGGGTCTGCTGCACAAGCTCGGTACCGAATTTCGAATCGTGAGGTGATGCGTGAACGGTCGCGCGATTACTACTGGCAGAACCGTGAATACGAGTTGGATCGCAGTCGCCGAAAACGGCAAGGCCTTCCAAGATGCCCTGCATCGAACGCTGGTTCCCTTTGGACCACCGCAGACGATGCCATAGCAACCAACCCTGACATGTCTTTGGTTGAAGCCGCTTATGTCACGGGGCGGTCGGTACAGGCCGTTTCAAGGCGGCGATATGTCCTATCCCTACGCAAGGAGCAAGCATCATGACTGATCGAATCAAGTTGACCCAGGAAGAAATACGACTCATGACTGAGGCTGTTAGCAGTCGACCGAGTGAAGTGCAGTACGCAATTCGGCAGATCAACGACCGTCGCGCTGAGCGTGAGGCCGAGATCCGTCGGGTGGCAGCGCAGGTAGCAGATGGTGTTGTGCCGCGTGGTGTTGTCCCGCAGGAGCTTCGGCGGTCCCCGTATGACGAGTTGCGGGCGCGGACTAAGTACGTGAACACCGTTTTCGCGCGTGAAGACGGTCTACGCATCAAATCTCTTGAGATCGCGCTTGCCGCCGTGAAGCACTTCGACGATTCCAACGTGCTGGATACCGCCGCTGACTACTACAAGTTTCTGCTGAACGGCGAGGCGTCATGAGCGGTGGTTGGGGTGATTGTGGTTGGGGTGACGGCTGGTTGGGGGACCGACAAGCACACCAAGACATGCACTGGGGCGACGACAAGGAGGACGACCAGTGAGCGGCGACTACTCGGTGCATCTCGCAGAAGGCGACCGCGAGAAGGCGCTATGGGACGACAAACTCACCCAACTCGTCACCCACTACGACGAACTGCTGACCCGCCACGACGGGACGGTCGCGTGGGTTGCGCTCATGGACGCCATCAAGGACGTTGAGCCGTGGAAGGTGAACGCTACGTTGGCTGCTGCGGTGCACAGGATCGCTGGTGTCGTCATGACCGTTGATTCACCTAGCCGTGTCGGTGCGGTGTATGTCGCGGGTCCGATGACGGGCATTGCGGAGTTCAACTACCCGATGTTCAACATGGTCGCTGCGGAGTTGCGGCGCCGAGGTCGCACGGTTCACAACCCGGCCGAAAATGACGGCGGCAGTTCGGATCAGCCTTGGGCGTTCTACATGCGCCTGGCAATCAAGCAGCTCATCGAATGCGAGGAAGTGTGCCTACTTCCTGGCTGGCGGAACAGTAAGGGCGCCCGGATTGAGGTGGCTTTGGCACGTGATCTCGGCATGACGGTTTGGGAATGGGGTTCGTGATGATCGCCTCTCGTGTTCTGGGTGCTGTTGGCAGGGCGGTGGATTGGTCGTTGATTCGTGTGCTGGGGGCAATCTCGGATCGTGTGGAGGGTCGTGGGGCGGACTGCTATAGGCGGGCTGATGCGCTCGCCGACATGGAAGCCGCACAGGAAGTCTGGGAGCCGCGCCAATTGGCCCAAGTCTGGTGCTGCTGCGACCACGACAAGACGTTGCAACCCTGCGGATTCTGCCGACTCGATGAGCACGATAGGTGTGCGGCGTCATTCCTTCCTGGCCGATGCGACGAAGAGGGAGTTCCCTGCACCCCGATATGCCCTGGCTGCGTGAAGGACTGGCCCGCTGAGCCTTCCGTGCATGGTTTCTCCGGTGAGTGCCCCGCAGACGGTTCGTCGTGTGGGTGTGGTCGTTCGGCGGCGGTGTCCCGTCCCGCCGCCGACAACACCCCGGAGCACCTCGAAGCCGCCTACAACTACCACCGCCCCCAAGCCAACTACAACGGCACCCTCGTCTGGGGCTGCGAAGGCTGCAACTGGCACGGCGCCACGATCCAAGCCCACAGCCGGCACCGCTTCCAAGTGTTGGCCGACATGAAGAACGCCACCACACGAGTCGAGCAGCAATTGTCCAACCCGTGCGTCGTCGACGACTGCGACTTTTCGTGGCACACGTACGAGGAACTGAATGCGCACTCACGGCAGATGCATCTAGAGCCGAATCCGTTCCCAGATGGCGGATTCCGATATCCCGGCGCGGACGACGTAGGCGACTTCACATGGCACCACGCCACCACACGAGTACAGGAACAACTAGGCGGCACAGCATGATGCACACCGAAGGCCCGTACGGATTCGCATGGGGACCAACTGAAGTGCGGCGTGTCCACTCGGTCAATGGCTATTGCTGCCTAGAGATCAGCACCGATGCCGGTAAGAGCATCAGCGTGTACGTATCGCCGACGGGCCGCAGTGTCCGTGTGTTTGGTGATGGCGGCGAATGGAAGCCGTCCACGCCTTGATGTAGGTCGGCCCCGGAGGTGGGCTCCGGGGCCTGAACAAACGGAACACAACACGAAGGAGATTCCGAATGTCTGTTCAAGAGCATAACGACACCGATAGCGATCTTGCGTTCGCCATTGATCTGGCCGAGTTGGAGGCGCTGGCCGACCTGGTGGTGGGGGTGGGTCCGCACGCCGAAACCCTGCCCCTGCATGACGGGCGGCTAACGGAGGCGGGGTTTTGGGAGTGGTGGCGAAGGTACGACGTCCTGAAACCCGCCGCCGACGGCACGTTGACGTGGATACCGCCCACGTTCCGGGTCCCCAGCTTCGAGCAGATGTGGGACGACGCCGGCCAGGTGACCAAATGAGCACGAACTCAACGGATTGGGACGATGCGCTGCTATGGCTGCCCACTATCGAAAGTGGGACGGTACGGGCAGCGATCTTTGACCCCCCGTACGCCGTAGGAACGCCAGTACGCGGCAGAGAAGACGGCGCCGCCGGAAGCGTCTTTAGCCCGCTGTCGTTCATGACGAGATCCCTTCGAGAGGTCGCTCGGACCCTCATGCCAGGGGGGATCGCGTTAATATTCGCCGATTGGCGAAGACTGCCTGACCTTGCATACGTATGTTCAACTGTTGGGCTCAGGCCGTCGACTCAAGTGGCCTGGGTAAGGAACCGTCCTGGTACCGGCGGATTACTTAGATCGGCGTGGGACCCCATCCTTGTGGTGGCACGGGGGGTTCCTGACGCTATTGATCGAGCGGCCATAAAGAACGTGGTCGTCGCCGATTATGAATCCAAGCGCGCCCATCCGTATGGGAAACCGCCTGAGGTTTACAAGCACATTCTTTCCCGCGTCGTTCGCCCAGGCGATCTCGTGATCGATCCGTTTGCCGGTAGCGGTAGCAGTCGCACCGCCGCAGAGGAACTCGGTGCTGCGTGGCGTGGGTGCGACATAGATCCCGCGTATACATCGTCGGGAACTGAGGCCCGGTCATGACTGCGGATCCGTTGCGGTTGATGCGTCAGTACCGCAGGCCGCGAACCAGGTTGGGCAGGGCGTGGGATCGGGCGCGGTTTTGGGTGCGCGAACAGCTGGTGCCGATCAGCCTGCTGGTTGGGGTGTTCATGTTCCCCGCCACCGCTGTCATGGTCCAGGCGGGGTCGGCGCAAGCCACACCGGTCGAGAACTACGCAGCTGATGCCGGGACGGTCGTCTGCGACGTCCTTGATGACTACCCGACTGTTGCAGGGGTTTCCGGTGTCGTCGCCGGAGTCATGAACGATTCCGGGTTCACAGCCTACGACTCCGGGGCTGTCGTCGCTGAAGCTGTGATGCTGTTCTGCCCCTACCACGTACCACTCTTACGCAGGTACGTCGCGGTGTACGGCGACCAGCCCGCCACAACAGGGCTGGTGCTCCGATGAACATTGTTTCTGACGCGACGTCACTCGCAGCCCTCGACAGCAACCAACACGTCATCGCAGGGGCATACCAACCCAACGGCGTAGGAACCTGGCGGCTCTACCTGACCGACAAGTTGGTGACCGAGTACCACCGCTGCCATCCCGTCGTCTGCACCCGACAAGACGCCCTCCAATGGGTCACCGTCATCGCCCAGCTCTACGAACAAGCGAGACCACCCGTCTACCACCTCAACGGCAACGACTACTCGGGTATCGCCACGGACCTCGGAGACCACCAATGAGGCGCGTAGGAGGCAGGCGGTTGTGCCCCGTATGCAGGCAAACCGTCCTCCCCACCCGAACCGGAAACGTCTACGCCCACTGGGACTCCATCGGCCGCGACATCTGCCCAATGTCCGGGCACGGATACGAATCCACCATCGCACCGAAGCCGGTAGCCGCATGACAACCTGGAAAACCCAAGGGCTCTGCTCCAGCCACCCCAACCCGGACCTATGGTTCCCCGCCGACGCGAGGAGACGCGGAACATTCGAAGCGGCCCGCAGGATATGCGCACAATGCCCAGTGCTGGACCGCTGCAAGGAATACGCGGACACCATCAGCGCAAGTCATGGCGTGTGGGCTGGGACGAATCGCCGCGAACCTTTCCGGACCGGGAAACTCCCGCCGCATGGAAGTGAAGCGATGGCGCGGAGGCACCGAAGGGCTGGGGAACCACCCTGCCCTGCCTGCTTGGAGGGGGAGCGGTCAGCTCGCCGGCTCCGGAAAGATCGGCGGTCGGCATGAGCATCATCGGGGATCTTGAGGGCCTGCTCAATTCGGAGCCGTGGGTTGACGGGGCTCTGTGTGGGCAGGTCGACCCGGAGTTGTTCCACCCCTTGAAGGGCGGCTCGACGGTGGAGGCGAAACGGATCTGCGGGATGTGCGAGGTCCGTCAGGATTGCCTGGACTACGCGTTGAAACACCGTGAAAGGTCAGGTATTTGGGGTGGCCTTTCGGAGCGGCAGCGCCGCGACCTGCTGAGGAGGATGTCGGCGTGACGGATCGCATCGCGGCTATCGGTGCCGCCCTCGACGACACCCGCACCATGGTCGCCGACTACGAAGCCCTCCTCCTCTCCCCGGAAGACCGGGAAGACCTGCGGCACATCCACTCCTACCTCAACTGGTGCGTGGGACGCATCAACAACATCGAAGAACGGAACAGCAATGAGTAACCCGGCGAGGCAGTTGAACGTGTACATGTCCGTGGATGGATTTAGGTGGCGGTTGTTCTCCGCCGGGAGGATCGTCGCCGAATCAGGGGAGTCGTACACACGTAACCGTGATGCCGTGCGTGCAGCGAGGCGGGTTTTCGCGGACACCTACCCGGTGACGCTGAGCTACAGGTCAGGCGGCCAGATGGTCACGGAGCGTGTCCGATGATCGTCGAGTGGTGCCAGTCCAGGCATAACGCGAACTCTGGCGGTAGGTGCCAGCTCGAAGAGGGCCATGACGGTGCGCACGAGAACCGGATCCGTGGGGAGAGGTTCGAGTGGACCGACGAGTCGGAGGCCGAGAACCGGGCGAAGTGGAGGAAGCCAGCATGAGCCAAGACCCAGCAGCACAACTGATTTTGTCGAAGTGGATCACCGACAGGGCGAAGGAATGGGAGACGGAAGCCAAGCAGCGGTTGGGGCTTCTTCCGGGGGAGCGTAAGGCCGCTGTGGTGAATGGTCAGGTGTTGGGGCACGTGTCGATGGTGAAGGGCCGCACCACCGGGTCTGTGGCGAACGCTGAGGCTTTGTTGGCGTATGTGAAGGCCCACCACCCCACCGAAGTGGAGCAGGTGGTGGAGGAGCGGATCAGGCCCGCGTTCCTCAAGGCGTTGTTGGATGACGCGGCGAAGAAGGGTGCGTTCCTGGATTCCGATGGTGTGGTGATCGACGGCCTCATCGACGTCACCCAAGGCTCCCCGTTTCCCACGAGGAAGTTGGCTGAGGACGCCGACATCCTCATCGCCGGACTCATGGCCAAAGGCGCGCTGGGTGTGTCCGGGCTGAAGGAGATCGAGGAGGGGAAATGACCGTCATCATCAACGCCGGATCAGGCGACATCGCGGAGTCGGGTACAGGCTGGACCAACACGCGCGATGGTGCGCAGCGAGCCGCAGCTGCTTGGTTGAACGCCATGCAGAACGAGGGCTACGGGGATGTTGAGGTCACCGAAGTTGGCCCGGTTGGAAACGGCCGGTGGGCATTCGACTTTCGCCACAGCGTGACCGGTGTTGTTGTGCAACTGGAGACGCACGGCATCGACGACCTGGATGCCTTCATGGAGCAGCGCATCTTCCCGCCCCGGGTCTATTGGAATGGGTCAAGTTCGTCCAATCCGTCGATGGATGACTTCGCTGCTCCGGGGTTTGTTCAGACGTTCAGGAGGGTTGAGAAGTGACCACTATCAGGCAGGCCCTCAACGCTGTGATGCGGGACGTCGGGGCGGTGAAGAAGGGTGACCGCAACACACAGGGCAACTTCAACTTCCGAGGTATCGACGCCGTCACCAACGCTGTCTACCCGGCGTTGGTGGAGCACAAGGTGATCGTCGCCCCGAAGGTGCTGGACTACCAATACGGGACTGTGGTGGTGGGGCACAAGCGCACAGAGATGGGCCATGCCCGCCTGTTGGTGCAGTTCACGTTCTACGGCCCGGAGGATGACGAGCTGGTCACCATCGCGGCGGGGGAGGCGTTCGATTCGGGGGATAAGGCGACAGCGAAGGCGCATTCGGTGGCGTTCCGCACCGCCCTGTTGCAAACGCTGTGTCTGCCGACTGATGAGCCGGACCCGGATTCGACAAGTTACGAACGGGCTGAACGGAAGTCGGACACCGAGTTGGCGCAGGAACAGCTATTGGCGGTCTGTAATGACTTCGGCCTGGACCCGAAACAGGTCGCGGCGAGATTCTATGAGGAGATCGGGGCGGATATCAGGCAGGCGGACGCGGCTTCTATTTCGGCGTTCGCTGATGTGTTGCGTCGTGAGGGATCGCCGTCGGGTGAGTCTCAGTCAGCATCGGGGGCAGCATGAGCCGCCGGCTGGGAGACCCCGACGCAACTGAAGTATGGGGTGTCCAGCACAGCCAAGGGACCCGCTGGTGTGACGGTGGGGAGGAGTCGGCCCGCGCGGACATGGAATGGATCCTGGAGGGCGACAAGCGGCGCCGCTCAGACGCGAGGGGCCATGTGCGACTTGTACGCCGCTCTCTTGGGCCGCTGGAAATCGTGGAGAACCCCTACGAGGTGAACCCGTGACCCCGAACTTCCGTGACCCTGAAGACCCTGTCGTGAAAGCCGCTATGTCCCGTAAGTGCGAGTGCGGGGCACAAGCTGGGGAGTCGTGTGCGTCGATTACGTCGAAACCGTTCGCGGATAAGCGGTTGATTCATTTCGCCCGGATCTTGAAGTGGGATGTGTCGTGAGCCGGCCGCAGGGGTTCACCCCCGCCACCCGCAAGGTCATCGCCAACCGGGCTATGGACTTCGCCGACTACCAACCCACGTGCGAGATCATGGCCGTCTGCCAAGGCGTCGAAGGCACCGCCATACATCACAGGCGCGCCAGGGGATCCGGGTCTACCAAGCGCCCGGAAACCAACCAGCCGGCGAACGGGCTCGTGACGTGTGACGCCTGTCATTGGTGGGCCGAGTCGGAGCGCGACAAGGCGCGCACGTATGGGTGGCTGCTGAGGCAGTACGACGTCCCCTCCGACGTACCCGTCCTACGGCGCGGCGTCTGGGTGTTGTTGGACAACGACGGCGGGTACACGCGTTGCCCGGCGCCTGTGGCTATCCCAGGACAAGCGTCGTGATCGCCCTGCTGTGTGACGGCCGCATTATCGCCACCCACCCGGATTACCCGTCGGCGGCAGCTCACCGGCTCGCCCTGTGCCCGGAGGTTGGGTGGGGTGTGTGCCGCTACCAGATACGGGGGGTGCCGCGGTGAGCGAAAAACGTTGCGGGAACAGGGGATATGAGAACAACATGACGGTAATTTCGGCTAGAATGAAGAGGCCCCGCACCTGCGCTAACAGGCCGGGGATTGGCCGACTGACCGTTGAAAGAGAGTCGACATGACAGATTCTAGACCAGCCGAGGTTCGAGAGGCTAAGCCCTCACCGGAGCAGGTGCAGCTAGCCCAGCGGCTCTACGTTGCGATGGTCGAAGAACGCAACCTGATGGCCCAGCAGTACGGCGAATTCCCGTACGATCCGATCAAGCCCATCGAGGCATGGAACCTCCTGCGTGACGTCGCCAACCAGGAGGTGTGGTGATGGCCACGACAGACCTCAAAGCGATCATGCGGGAACACCAACTGATGCTGAACGTCTGCAAAGACGACGACCTGAGTGGCGACGCGAAACTGTTCGTCCTACTTGCCATCTCACTATGGAGTGCACCCCCGGCCGACGATCCGACCATCAAACGGATCGGCAAACCACCGAGGCATAGCCTGCGTGAACTAGCAGAACGATCCGGGCACCACAGCGGCATGTGGTGGATCCAAAAAGTCATCCGCGACGACATCCCCCGATACCAACACCCCGTCCCAGACCACCGCACCTGCACCGCCCCGATGATTCGCCGCGACGGTGAGTGCGGGAAGAACGCGATCAGCTCCGGTGTGCTGTACGACCCGATCACCGGGGAAGGCACGTGGTACGGGTTCTGTTCACGGCACCGCAACCACCGCGACGACTGGGCCATCCAGCAGCAGAACAAAGAGTGGGACCTGAATGGCCGACCGTCACCGCCACCGAATAAGGGCGGGGTCCTGCGCCGGTATCTCAAAACCGATTGGGATGCGTACTACAAGTGGGCCGCACCGTACGCAACACCTCTTGACGGGGCCAAGCCTGCAACACCCCCCAAGCCTGAACTCAGGCTCATCGTGGGGGGTGAGTGAGATCCCTTGGTTCAACGTTGATGACGGGTTCGCCAACTCAAAGCCCGTACTCCGCATTCCGAGGCGCTACAGGTGCGCCGCGATCGGACTCTGGACCCTGGCCGGCTCATGGTCCGCCAAGGAACTCACCGACGGATTCATCCCGGACGAAGCCCTCGAAGAGTTCGCCAGCACGACCGCGATGGCCGGAATGCTTGTGAAGGCAGGGCTTTGGACAAAGGTAGAAGACGGCTGGCAGTTCGAAGGCTGGTCGAAATGGCAGAAGACAAAAGAGAAAGTCTTGGCCTACCGGGAGCGCGAGGCAGAAAAGAAGCGGGGTCAACGCTCCAGCCCTAAAACCGCTGGTAGTGAGAGTGTGTCCCCAGGGGACTCCCTCGGGACAGAAACCAGCGTCCCCGAGGGACAAGACCGGGAGTCCCCAATGTGTCCCGCCCCACCATTACCAACACCATTACCAACACCAAAACCGCAAGAAAAAGACGACGTGCCGCTCCCGCCCGAACCGCCCGTTGACGATTGGGTCGCCGGAGAACTCGTCGTCGACGCACCGACAGTCATCGACAACCCTCCAAAGCCCCCGAAGCGGTATGCATCCCCGGCCGCCAAATCGGTTGTCCGTCAGGAACTCGGAAACGACTACTCCGATGCGGCACTCAACCGCATCGGCGTCCAGGTCGAAAACCTGTCCCGCCAAGGCAAGCCGGATCACCTGATCAGGGAGACTTTGCGGGAGTGGGAGCGAAGGCCAAACTGCGAGAGGCCTGAGTTCATCCCGACCGTGTACGACGACCTCGTGAAGGCATCCAGATCATCACCGGCCACCAGCGGTCACGACGCCAAAGTCAACGACTACCTCGCCTTCGCCACCCCCACCCAGAACCACCTGGAGATCGAGCAATGAACGACTACCGCCAAACCGCCGCACTCGCCCTCGCCAAGTGCGCCGCCTACGACCCCTGGTTCCCGAAAGCGTCCGAAGCGATCGTCGTGGCATGGGCCGAACAGATCGAGTACTGGAAACTCGAACTGCCCGACGTTCTCGCTGGCGTGATCAAGATGTACGCCGACAACGGATCCGGGTTCAAACCGCTGCCCAAGGATCTGATCGACGCATCCCGTGTGGTCCGCGCGGAACGATGCCAGCGTGAGTCCCGTGCTGAGCGTGAGGCTCGGGAGAACGCACGCGATGCCCGCCTCGATGCCGCGGTGCTGCGTGAGATCCAGGCCCGGACAGGCGCATCGGTCGGGCGTTCGGTGCCGGCGTTACCTGAGGGGGCTGATCGTGCCTGAGTGGATCTTTGAGCAGTGCCCCGGCAGCGGGACATGCGTATCGAATCGGCTCACCGGACCAGGTCGTCATGAGTGCCTGGATTGCAAGCAGTTCGTGCCCATGCGTGACGGCGTCCTGTCCTGCCACGACCGCGATGTACCCGGCCCTGCTAGGGAGGTTCGTGATGCCTGACCTGCGAACGGTACTCACCGAAACCCTCGCGTCGGAGTGGGTTCCGTCGCGTGTGGTGTACGGGACGGACCAGCCTGACGGTTTCGAATCGCATTACGACTGGGCTGCTCATGTCGCGGATGTGTTGTTGGGGCTTCCGGGTGTGGCGGTAACCCAACCCGCCGAGCTGGCGGATTTGGAGGCTGAGGTCGATCGACTGCGGGCGGAGAACGCGACGAACCGGCGACTGTCCGGGCAAGCGAACTACCTGCTAGCGCGGATTGTGGCGGCAGCCAATCTGGGTGCCATAGAGGGCGCGGATGGCTTCATTGAGGCTTACAACCTTCCGGTAGGACCGATTCACAAGGCAATCCCATTCCTCGCTGAGCAGGGCATCGCAGTCACCCAAGACGGGCAGATCAAAAACGGGCCTGCGGCGGCGCTCTCTGTGGAGGGAAACACCAATGCCTGACGCGAGCGCGGTATCGATCGTCGCCGACACACTCCGCAACTCCGTGGTGATGGCGAATTTTCCTGCGGACTGGCCAGAGAAGACCGCTAAGGCTGTGGTTGACGCCCTAGGAGGACTCACCCGGGCATGGGCTGCGGTCCTGCCCGATGATTCGTACTTCACCCCGTACCACGAAGGGCACGAGTTCCATCCGGGCGAGGCGCGCGAACAGGCC
>CXWK01098919.1_pt1 | contig 50919 bp, 40 predicted proteins | sample 590851 | NCBI WGS metagenome assembly CXWK01 (sample SAMEA3498364, study PRJEB10139) | wastewater metagenome | biome: wastewater treatment plant; material: activated sludge | place: Denmark | collected 2014-08-01 | reverse complement strand
GGCAAAGCCTTTTGCTTCCTTTTTGCTGGGCCGGCACTCCGGCGTTTGAAAAAGGAAGTCGCTGTAAGAGCGAAACCATAAGTGGGCGTTACCGCAGCAACGGATAGAAAACAATCTCCCACAACAAGCCTCGACCCGGCATGGACCAACGTTGGTAGAGGCTCAGGAGCTACCGCAGGCTGCGATCTTTTTCTTCAACCCCGCAGCAAGTTGCCCCAACTCAAACCCCCTCCCTTACCTCCACCAATTGCCCCAACCGACTACGCGTGCGCGCCAGGTCTATAGCGTCACCGCCCAGGCTGTCGCGCAGGGAGCGCTGGCCGAGCAATGTCAGGTGCTTGTCCTGGTCATACAAGACGTCGACCAGGTTGATGAATCGCTGCTGCGCGGCAATCGAGCAGTCGGCGAGGTCGGGCAGTTCGTCGATGATCCAGTGATCGAAGCGGCGACACAGCTCCAGGTAATCCATGACCGCTGTGGGGTGGTCGCACAGGTCGCTGAAAGTAAAACCGACGGCGCGTCCTTTGCAGAAGCGGGCCGATAGATGGCGAGTGCCGACGGCCAGGGCAATGGCCGGTCCGTTCGGCGCCGGCAGGTTCGATGCCTGGCGTTGCGCCAGCGTGGCGGGCCAGACGTATCGGCCCTGGGTGAACAGCTGGTGCGCATGGGTTCTGGCCTGGCTGCGATAGTCGTGGGGCCCGCCGACTTCCATGACGTGCATGCGCGCATTGATCAGGTCGATCACGGGCTTGAAGCGCGCATGGTAAAGCGGGTTGGGCAGCAGGCCTTCAGGCGGGTAATTGGAGGTGACCAGTAGCAGGATCCCCCTGTGGAACAGCGCCTTGAACAGTCGCGAGATGAGCATCGCATCGCCGATGTCGTGGACGTGAAACTCGTCGAAACACAGCACCCGACAATCGCTCAGTAACTCATCCAGCGTGGTCGCCAGCGCATCCGGTTCGTTGCGATGGCTGAACATGCCCTCGTGCAGGCGGGCAAAAAAACCGTGGAAGTGCAAGCGCTGCTTCTGGGCAATGGGGATCGCCTGGAAAAAACCGTCGAGCAGCCAACTCTTGCCACGGCCAACTGCACCATGCAGGTAAAGCCCGGGCAGTGTCTTGCCTGGCGTACCCAACAGTTTTGATGCGTGCTGCGCCATGCAGTCGATGACCCGTTGCTGGCTATGGCTGAGGGTGTAGCCCTGAGAGCAGGCCTTGTGGTGAAAGTAGTCGTGAATTACCCGCGCATTCGCGCAGTGACGGTCAGGCCCGGCCGATATCTTGCCGAAGAGGCGGCGCAACGCTGGCCAGCGCGGAGTGAGTCGCGAATGCTTGGGTGGTCGAGCGGCCACTGTGATGTCCCCGTGATCTTCAGTCAGGCTCCTTGAGCCGCGGCGGCATAGTTTAACCAGTTGGGTAGTTTTGCTTCCAGTTGTGTCGTCGGTTTGCGGACGATGACGTCGATAAACGGTCGCTCAATAACCAACGCCATTGGTCAACTAATTACTAAGCAACCTAACTATTACGTTGACATTGGCTGCCTAGGCAGTAATATCTCGACATACATTCACTGCCTAGGCAGCTAATCGGTATTCAGATGAAGCATTTCACGCCAGACGATTTCCATAATTGCCACCTCGGCCTCCTGCTCGGGCGCGCTGCGTTGCTGAAGGACCGGATCATCGATACGCACATGGAACCCCACGGCATCACCGCGGCGCAGTTCAAGGTGCTGATCATCATGGCCCAGTTCGGCGTCGATTCGCCGGGTGAGCTGTGCCGGTACCTGTCCCTGGACAGCGGTTCGATGACGCGCATGCTCGATCGCCTGGAACAGAAAGGTTTCCTCGCCCGCCAGCGCTCCGAGGCAGACCGTCGGCAGATTCAGCTAGTGCTGACCGACGAGGGCCAGAAACTGGCCGATCTTCTGCCGGGCATCGGCACCGAAGCCATGAATGAACTGGCCGGAGCCATCACGCCGGAAGAACTGAAAACCCTGGAATCCATTCTCAAGAAAATCCTGGTAGCGGCCGGTGACTCGATCACCCTGCAGCGGTTAGGTGACCAATGAACGTGAAAACCTTGCGCACCGGCGTCAGCCTGCTTCTGTTGGCCATGGGCCTGGCCGGTTGCGCCAGTTACAGTGGCCTGACCACCGAAGGTGTCAGCCTTGATGCAAAAAACCTCAAGGCGGGGCAATCCCTCAGCGGCGTGACGCTGTCGCCGGCGGCCTGGCCGAAAAGCGACTGGTGGAAAAGTCTCGGCGATCCGCAGCTCGACGGTCTGATCCGCGAAGCCCTGCGCGACAGCCCCGACATGCAGATCGCCGACGCCCGCGCCCATCAGGCCAGCGCCGCGGCCTATGCCGCCGACGCCGCGCGGATGCCGACACTGGATGCCAGCGCCGGCGTCAGCCGTTCGCGTCTGGCCCGGGACCAGGACCCACTGGGGCAGGGTGGCAATTACTCCACGGTGCGCAACATCAGCGCCATCTTCAATCACAACTTCGACCTCTGGGGCGGTCAGCGTGATGCCTGGGAAGCGGCGCTGGGGCAGGCCCGTGCCGCCGAGGTCGACCAGCAAGCCGCGCAGTTGACCTTGTCCGCTGACGTGGCTCGCGCCTACAGCGATCTGGGGCAGGCGCACATCGTCCATGACCTGTCCGCCGAAGACCTCAAGCGTACCCGGCAAATGCTTGATCTGAGCCAGCGCCGCCTGAGTTCGGGGATCGACAGCCAGTATCAGTTCCAGCAGACCGAAAGCCTGGAAGCCACCTCCGAAGCCAATTTGATCGATGCCGAGAAGCGCCTGCAAAGCGCCAGGATCGCGCTGGCCGTGCTGCTTGGCAAAGGCCCGGATCGCGGCAACGAAGTCGCTCGACCGAACATTCTCAAGCCGGGTGCCGTGGCCCTGCCGTCGGTGCTGCCAGCCGAACTGCTCGGACGTCGTCCGGACCTGGTGGCTGCGCGCTGGCGGGTCGAGGCGGCGAGCAAGAATATCGATGCTGGCAAAACCCAGTTCTATCCAAACTTGAACCTCAGCGCCGCGGCCGGTGCCGAATCATTGCTGGGCGATGCGATGTTTGGTTCGGCCAGCCGCTTCTTCAATGTCGCACCGACGATTTCCGTACCGATTTTCGACGGTGGTCGACTGCGCGCCGACCTCGATTCCCGCGACGCCGACTACGACCTGGCGGTGGCGCAGTACAACAAAATCCTGGTCAGGGCGCTGGGCGACGTCAGCGACAGCATCAATCAGTTGCGTGACATCGGTCGCCAGATCGCGGCCCAGCAACACGCCACCGACATCGCCCAGGAATCTTACAACACCGTGGTCCAGCGCTACGGTTCCGGCATCGGTAACTATCTGGACGTGCTCAGTATTGAGCAGCAGTTGCTCCAGGCCCAGCGCCAATTGGCCAACCTGAATGCCGAGCAGATCGACCTGTCGATCCAGCTGATACAGGCGCTGGGCGGCGGTTTCCAGCCAGAGGCCATTGCCTCGGCCAATACCGCGCCAGCCACGCTGACCCAATAATTCAAGGAATTTGTCATGGCCACTGCCGATACAACGCCAACCACTGAAAACACCCCGGCCAATCCCGATTCGGGCAAGCGCAAGTTCATGCTGCTGGCCCTGGCGGTGGTGGTCGCGCTGGGCAGCGCAGGCGTCTGGGCCTATCACGAATTTTACGGGCGCTGGAGCGAAAGCACCGACGATGCCTATGTGAATGGCAACGTGGTGGAAATCACCCCGCTGGTTACCGGTACCGTCGTCAGTATCGGCGCCGACGATGGCGACCTGGTCCACGAAGGCCAGGTGCTGGTGAACTTCGACCCGAACGACGCCGAAGTCGGTCTGCAAAGCGCCCAGGCCAATCTGGCCCGGACTGTTCGTCAGGTTCGCGGTCTGTACAGCGACGTCGACGGCATGAAAGCCCAGGTCAACGCGCAACAAGCTGAGGTGCAAAAAGCCCAGGACAACTTTAACCGGCGGAAAAATCTTGCCGTCGGCGGGGCGATTTCACAAGAGGAACTGTCCCACGCCCGTGATGACCTGACCTCGGCGCAAAACGCCTTGGCCACCGCCCAACAAAAGCTCAAGACCACCGCCGCACTGGTCGATGACACGGTGGTTTCATCGCATCCGGACGTGATGGCCGCCGCTGCGCAATTGCGTCAGGCCTACCTCAACAACGCCCGAAGCACCCTGATCGCGCCGGTCACCGGCTACGTGGCCAAGCGCAGCGTGCAACTGGGGCAGCGCGTGCAGCCGGGGGAGGCGCTGATGGCGGTGATCCCGCTGGATCAATTGTGGATCGACGCCAACTTCAAGGAAACCCAGCTGCGTGACATGCGTATCGGCCAGCCGGTGGAGATCGAAACTGATCTCTACGGCAGCAGCGTGAAATACAGCGGCAACATCGACAGCCTTGGCGCTGGCACGGGCAGCGCGTTTGCCTTGCTGCCGGCGCAGAACGCCACTGGCAACTGGATCAAGATCGTGCAACGGGTGCCGGTGCGGATTCATATCAACGCCCAGGAGCTGGCCGAGCATCCCCTGCGCGTTGGCCTGTCGACCGTGGTCGATGTGAACCTGCGTGACCAGAGCGGCCCGGTGCTGGCGCAGCAGCCGCCGCAAAAGGCTTCGTTCAGCACCGCCATCTATGACCGCCAGTTGACCGAGGCCGATGCGATGATCACGCAATTGATCCACGACAACAGCGCCGCGGTGAGCAAGACCGCGCGTCGCTGACTCGCCAATCTGCCATCACACCAACCCCTGTGGGAGCGAGTCTGCTCCGGGCGGCGTTCCGAGGATAGCGTCCGGTCAGTCAACATTAGTGTTGGATGGGATGCCGCTTCGCGAGCAGGCTCGCTCCCACAGGGTTAGCGGCGTCAGCCGAGTATCAAAGGATTCGCGATGAGCAATAACGCGTCATTCACGCCCCCCAGCCTGGTGCTGAGCACCATCGGCCTGTCGCTGGCGACCTTCATGCAGGTGCTCGACACCACGATCGCCAACGTGGCGCTGCCGACCATTTCCGGCAACCTGGGGGTGAGTTCGGAGCAGGGCACCTGGGTCATCACGTCTTTCGCGGTGAGCAACGCCATCGCGTTGCCGCTGACCGGCTGGCTGAGCCGGCGGTTCGGCGAGGTGAAGCTATTCCTGTGGGCAACCGTCCTGTTTGTGCTGGCCTCATTTCTCTGCGGTATTTCCACATCGATGCCGGAGCTGATCGGCTTTCGGGTGCTGCAAGGCCTGGTGGCGGGACCGTTGTACCCGATGACCCAGACGCTGCTGATCGCCGTTTATCCGCCCGCCAGGCGCGGCATGGCCCTGGCGCTGCTGGCGATGGTCACGGTGGTCGCGCCGATTGCAGGACCCATCCTCGGCGGCTGGATCACCGACAGTTACAGTTGGCCGTGGATCTTCTTCATCAACGTGCCGATCGGGATCTTCGCGGTCATGGTCGTGCGTTCGCAGCTCAAGGCGCGGCCGGTGGTGACCAGCCATCAGCCGATGGATTACGTCGGTTTGATCACCCTGGTCATCGGCGTCGGGGCGTTGCAGGTGATCCTCGACAAGGGCAATGACCTGGACTGGTTCGAATCGAGCTTCATTCTCATCGGTGCGGCCATTTCGGTGATTGCGCTGGCGGTGTTCGTGATCTGGGAAATGACCGACCAACACCCGGTGGTCAACCTGCGCCTGTTCGCCCACCGCAACTTCCGCATCGGCACCCTGGTGCTGGTGTTGGGGTACGCCGGTTTCTTCGGGATCAACCTGATCCTGCCGCAATGGTTGCAAACCCAGATGGGTTATACGGCAACCTGGGCCGGCCTGGCGGTGGCGCCAATTGGCATCCTGCCGGTCCTGATGTCGCCGTTTGTCGGCAAATACGCGCACAAGTTCGACCTGCGCTTGTTGGCGGGCCTGGCATTCCTGGCGATTGGCTTGAGCTGTTTCATGCGTGCCGGCTTTACCAGCGAAGTGGACTTCCAGCACATCGCCCTGGTGCAGTTGTTCATGGGCATTGGCGTGGCGTTGTTCTTCATGCCGACCCTGAGCATCCTGATGTCGGACCTGCCGCCGAGCCAGATCGCCGACGGCGCGGGGCTGGCGACGTTCCTGCGGACCCTGGGCGGCAGCTTCGCCGCGTCGTTGACCACCTGGATCTGGATTCGCCGTGCGGACCAGCACCATGCCTACATGAGCGAAAGCATCAGCACCTACGAGCCCGCAACCCGCGAGGCCCTGCATGCACTGGGTGGTGCGAGCAACCCGGCGTACGCGCAGCTCGACCACGTGTTGACCAGCCAGGCGTACATGCTCTCCACCGTGGACTACTTCACGTTACTGGGGTGGGCGTTCATGGGGTTGATCCTGATCGTATGGCTGGCGAAACCGCCGTTTGCGGCGAAGGCTGGGCCGGAAGCATCCGGCCATTGATGTAGCGGACAGATCGTTCCCACGCTCTGCGTGGGAATGCCTCAACGGACGCTCCGCGTTCGGCTCTGGAAGGGACGCGGAGCGTCCCGGGCTGCATTCCCACGCAGAGCGTGGGAACGATCAACTCAAGAAGAGGGGAAATCAAACGGTGCCAGGGCAAACCCGCTGTCGTCGACCTGCAACGCCCAACCCTGTTTATCCCAATCCCCCAGCACGATACGCCTGGCGGCCAGATCGCCGATCTGCAACTTGTGAATGGCCGGACGATGGGTGTGCCCGTGGATCAAGGTTTTCACGCCATATTGCTGCATGATCCGTGGAATCTCTTCGGGTGTGACATCGACAATGTCATTGGCCTTCATGCGCGTCTGCGCCCGGCTTTCACTGCGCAGCTTGCGTGCCAGCTTATGCCGGGTGCTTAACGGCAGATGCCGCAAGATGAACAGGGTGATCGGGTTGCGCAGGTAGCGACGCAGCTTCATGTAGCCTTCGTCGCGGGTGCAGAGGCTGTCGCCGTGCATCAACAGCACGGGTTCGCCGTTGAACTGCACGACACTCGGATCTTTGAGCAGGGTGCAGCCGGCCTGTTTGCAGAACGCCTTGCCCAACATGAAATCGCGATTGCCGTGCATCAGGAAAATGGCCGTGCCGCTGTCGCTCAATTCGCGCAGGGCCTGGCAGATGGAACGCTGGAAAGGGGTCATGGCGTCATCGCCAATCCACGCCTCGAAAAAGTCGCCCAGAATGTACAGTGCACTCGCCGAGCGGGCGCGCCCGGCGAGTAAATCCAGAAACGCCCGGGTAATGTCCGGGCGCTCCTCTTCCAGATGCAAGTCTGAAATCAGCAGTATCACTCAATGATCTCGGCTTTCTCGATGATCACGTCGTCTGCCGGTACGTCCTGGTGGCCGGCCTTGGAAGTGGTGGCCACGCCTTTGATCTTGTCGACGACGTCGGTGCCGGCGGTCACTTTACCGAATACCGCGTAGCCCCAGCCCTGCACGTTCTTGCCGCTGTGGTTGAGGAAGCTGTTGTCAGCCACGTTGATGAAGAACTGCGCGGAAGCCGAGTGCGGCTCCATGGTGCGGGCCATGGCGACGGTGTACTTGTCGTTGGAAAGACCGTTGTCGGCTTCGTTCTGGATGCTTGGGCGCTTGTCTTTCTTTTCTTTCATGCCAGGCTCGAAACCGCCGCCCTGGATCATGAAGTTACCGATGACACGGTGGAAAACCGTGTTTTCGTAGTGACCGGCTTTAACGTACTCGATGAAGTTGGCCACGGTGATCGGGGCTTTCTCGGCGTTCAGGTCCAGGACGATGTCGCCGTGGTTGGTGGTCAGTTTGACTTGAGTCATGATCGCTACTCTTTAAGGAATTCGTGGGTTTCGGGGCAGTACGGCCCCCAACCGGTTTGGCCAGCGCTGGCCAAGGTGCGCAGTTTAGCGTGACAGGCACGAATTTCGAGGCTGTTTTTTCATTTACAGCCTATTAAATGCGACGGTTTACAGAGCGCGCTCTGTCAGGTACTTGACGGCATCGGCTATGATAGCGGCTTTGTTTTGTCCGGCCTTCATTACGGCCACGCACTTGTACGTTCAAGGATCCTATGAGCAAGCCCACTGTCGACCCTACCTCGAATGCCAAGACCGGCCCTGCCGTGCCGGTCAACTTCCTGCGGCCGATCATCCAGGCAGACCTGGACTCGGGCAAGCACACGCAAATCGTCACCCGTTTCCCGCCTGAACCCAACGGCTACCTGCACATCGGCCACGCCAAGTCGATCTGTGTGAACTTCGGCCTGGCCCAGGAGTTCGGCGGCGTCACGCACCTGCGTTTCGACGACACCAACCCGGCCAAGGAAGACCAGGAATACATCGACGCGATCGAAAGCGACGTCAAATGGCTGGGCTTCGAATGGTCCGGCGAAGTGCGCTACGCCTCGCAATATTTCGACCAGTTGCACGACTGGGCGGTGGAGCTGATCAAGTCCGGCAATGCCTATGTCGACGACCTGACCCCTGAACAGGCCAAGGAATACCGTGGCACCCTGACCGAGCCAGGCAAGAACAGCCCGTTCCGCGACCGCAGCGTCGAAGAGAACCTGGACCTGTTCGCCCGCATGAAGGCCGGTGAATTCCCGGACGGCGCACGCGTGCTGCGTGCCAAGATCGACATGGCTTCGCCGAACATGAACCTGCGCGACCCGATCATGTACCGCATCCGCCACGCTCATCACCACCAGACCGGCGACAAGTGGTGCATCTACCCCAACTACGACTTCACCCACGGTCAGTCGGACGCCATCGAAGGCATTACCCACTCGATCTGCACCCTGGAATTCGAAAGCCATCGTCCGCTGTACGAGTGGTTCCTGGAGAACCTGCCGGTGCCGGCCAAGCCGCGCCAGTACGAATTCAGCCGCCTGAACCTGAACTACACTATCACCAGCAAGCGCAAGCTCAAGCAGCTGGTCGATGAAAAGCACGTCAACGGTTGGGACGATCCACGCATGTCCACGCTGTCGGGCTTCCGTCGCCGAGGCTACACACCAAAATCGATTCGCAACTTCTGCGAAATGATCGGCACCAACCGTTCCGACGGCGTGGTCGATTTCGGCATGCTCGAATTCAGCATCCGTGACGACCTCGACCACAGTGCCCCGCGTGCCATGTGCGTGCTGCGTCCGCTGAAAGTCGTGATCACCAACTACCCGGAAGGCCAGGTCGAGAACCTTGAACTGGCATGCCACCCTAAAGAAGACATGGGTGTGCGCGTCCTGCCATTCGCCCGTGAGCTCTACATCGACCGTGAAGACTTCATGGAAGAGCCGCCAAAAGGCTACAAGCGCCTGGAGCCGAACGGCGAAGTGCGCCTGCGCGGCAGCTACGTGATCCGTGCCGACGAAGCGATCAAGGACGCCGATGGCAACATCGTCGAACTGCGTTGCTCGTACGATCCGGACACCCTGGGCAAGAACCCTGAGGGCCGCAAGGTCAAGGGCGTTGTGCACTGGGTGCCGGCCGCTGCCAGCGTCGAGTGCGAAGTGCGCCTGTACGATCGCCTGTTCCGTTCTCCCAACCCGGAGAAGGCCGAAGACAGCGCCAGTTTCCTGGACAACATCAACCCTGACTCGCTGCAGGTACTCACCGGTTGTCGTGCCGAGCCTTCGCTTGGCAACGCACAGCCGGAAGACCGTTTCCAGTTCGAGCGCGAAGGTTACTTCGTCGCGGATATCAAGGACTCGAAACCCGGTCATCCGGTGTTCAACCGTACCGTGACCCTGCGTGATTCGTGGGGCCAGTGATTCAAGGAAATAACGTGCTTACGATCTACAACACGCTCACCAAGAGCAAAGAAGTCTTCAAGCCGCTTGATGGCAACAAGGTGCGCATGTACGTGTGCGGCATGACCGTGTACGACTACTGCCACCTCGGCCACGGCCGTAGCATGGTCGCCTTCGACCTGGTGACCCGCTGGTTGCGTTTTAGCGGCTACGACCTGACTTATGTGCGCAACATCACCGACATTGACGACAAGATCATCAATCGGGCCAACGAGAACGGCGAGTCGTTCGAAGCGTTGACCGAGCGCATGATCGCGGCGATGCACGAAGACGAAGCGCGCCTGAACATCAAGAAGCCGGACATGGAGCCGCGTGCCACGGATCACATCCCGGGCATGCACGCGATGATCCAGACCCTGATCGACAAGGGTTACGCCTACGCCCCGGGCAATGGCGACGTGTACTACCGCGTCGGCAAGTTCATGGGCTACGGCAAGCTGTCGCGCAAGAAAATCGAAGACTTGCGCATCGGCGCACGCATCGAAGTCGACGAGTCCAAGCAGGACCCGCTGGACTTCGTGCTGTGGAAAGCCGCCAAGCCGGGCGAGCCGAGCTGGGAGTCGCCATGGGGCGCCGGGCGTCCGGGCTGGCACATCGAGTGCTCGGTGATGTCCACCTGCTGCCTGGGTGAAACCTTCGACATTCATGGCGGCGGCAGTGACCTGGAGTTCCCGCACCACGAAAACGAAATCGCCCAGAGCGAAGCGGCCACCGGCAAGACCTACGCCAACGCGTGGATGCATTGCGGCATGATCCGCATCAATGGCGAGAAGATGTCCAAGTCCTTGAACAACTTCTTCACCATTCGCGACGTGCTCGATAAGTACCACCCGGAAGTCGTGCGTTACCTGCTGGTGTCGAGCCACTACCGCAGTGCCATCAACTATTCGGAAGACAACCTCAAGGACGCCAAGGGCGCTCTGGAGCGTTTCTACCATGCATTGAAAGGCCTGCCGAGCGTGGCGCCGGCCGGTGGCGAAGCCTTCGTCGAGCGTTTCACCCAGGTGATGAACGACGACTTCGGCACGCCGGAAGCCTGTGCGGTGCTGTTCGAGATGGTGCGCGAGATCAACCGCCTGCGCGAGAGCGATCTGAACGCAGCGGCCGGCCTGGCTGCGCGTTTGAAAGAACTGGCCAGCGTGTTGGGCGTGTTGCAGCTTGAAGCCGATGACTTCCTGCAAGCCGGCGCCGAAGGGCGTGTGGATGCAGCTGAAGTCGAAGCGCTGATTGCTGCGCGCCTGGCGGCGCGTGCCGGCAAGGACTGGGCCGAATCCGACCGTATCCGCGACCAGCTCACCGCCATGGGCGTGGTGCTGGAAGACGGCAAGGGTGGGACGACCTGGCGTTTGGCTGACTGATTGCTGCACCGGATGATCGTTCCCACGCTCTGCGTGGGAATGCAGCCCGGGACGCTCCGCGTCCCAAATCAAAAGCCGAACGCAGAGCGTCCGTTGAGGCATTCCTTTGCGGCGCGTGGGAACGATCAATTTTTGTGATGTTTGAGTTTTGTGTGCGAGGCAGATCCTCTGTGGGAGCGAGCCTGCTCGCGAAGGTCTCAAGCCGAGCACTGCCAGGGTGGATTGCGAATTACTCCGCCTGGCGCAATCGCTTGTAAAGGGTATTGCGACTTACCCCCAACCGCCGTGCCAGATGCGAAATATTCCCCCCAACTGCCTGCAACTGCCGGTTCAAATCCTCGGCATCATCAAGATCCACCGCCAACGGCTCTGGCGTCTCCACTGGTTCCATCTCCAGATCGACAAAAAAATCATCCGGCAAATGCTCCGGCCGCACCGGTTGTTCCTCGGCCATGGCCAGCGCCACCTGCATCACGCTGCTGACTTGCCTTAAATTCCCCGGCCAAGGGTGACGGCTGAACAGTTCCAGCACCTCGCGACTCAATCCCGCCCATTGCGAGGGTTCACGATGCTGTTCCCACAAGCGTTTGAACAGCGCCTCTTTATCACTGCGCTCCCTCAATGGCGGCAGTTCCAGGGTCAGGCCACCAATGCGGTAGTACAAGTCCTCGCGAAAGCGCCCCAGTTGTACCTGCTCGCGCAACGAGCGGTTGGTCGCCGAAATGATGCGAATGTCCACCGGGAACAACTCGCTGCTGCCCACCGGTTGCACACAACGCTCCTGCAGCACACGCAGCAAGCGCGCCTGGGTTGGCAGCGGCATGTCGCCGATTTCATCGAGGAACAGCGTGCCTTTGTCGGCCTTGCGGATCAGGCCGATGCTGCCTTTCTGGTTGGCGCCGGTGAACGCGCCTTTTTCATAGCCGAACAGCTCAGACTCCACCAGTTCGGCGGGAATGGCCGCACAGTTCACGGCGATGAACGCCTGTTTGTTGCGCGAGCTGGCCTGATGCAGGGCTTTGACGAACACTTCCTTGCCGACCCCGGTTTCGCCATGAATCAACAACGGAATGTCCTTTTCCAGCAGGCGCTCGGCCTGGCGCACGGCTTTTTCCACGCGGCTGTCGCCAAAATGCAGGGTGTTGAGGCTGATGGCGGCGGGCGCCGTGACGCTGGGTTCGGTGAACACCCGCGCTTGAACAGGTGCCATCTTTGGCCGCTTCAACAGGCACTGGAATCGATTGCGCCCGCAAGTCTGAAGCGAGAAGGGCAAGCCTTCGGGTTGATTGAGCAGCTCCAGCAAGGAAACCTTGAACAGACTCTCGACACTGACCCGCGACAAGCTCACGCCCAGCAGGTTGTCGGCGCGACGATTGGCGGACAGCACCTGGCCACTCTCATCGAAGATCAGCAACCCGGCCCACTGGCTGTCGAGATTGTTCAGGCCGGTGTTAAACGTCAGTTGAAAATGCTGGCCGTGGAACAGGTTGAGAATCAGCCGGTTTTCCACGGTCTGGCTCATCATCTTGACCATGCCCAGGGTATGGGAGGGCGGCAGGTAGCTGTCGCTGGACACATCCAGCACGGCGATGACCTTGCGCTCGGCATCGAAAATCGGCGCGGCGGAGCCGGTCATGAAACGGTTGGCCTTGAGAAAGTGCTCATCGTGCTCGATGTGCACCGCCTGTTCGCAAGCCAGCGCGGTACCGATCGCATTGGTCCCGCTGCAGCGCTCCATCCAGCTGGCACCAGCGCTGAAGCCACGGGTCAGGCTCGGTTCGATAAACCGTTGGGTGCCCCAGGATGTCAGCACCTGGCCCTGATTGTCGGCGAGCATGATCAGGCAGTTGGAGTTACTGAGGATGTTTTCGTAGTACGGCAGGACTTCCTGATGGGTGGTCTGCACCAGGGAATGCTGGCTCTCCAGCAATTGCTTGATGCCTTCGGCGGGCAGTTGATCGAAGGCCGGGGTGCTCTGATGGTTGAGGCCGAAGGCGCGACAACGTTTCCAGGAGTCCTGGATGATGGCGTCGTGGGTCAGCGGCGAGGCGGATGTGACCATGGCAGTCAGTCTCTGAATCAGCATTTTTATTGTTGTTATAGGCACATGCTATCCCCTGTAGGAGCTGCCGCAGGCTGCGATCTGTTGATCTTGATTTTGAACAGCAAAATCAAAAGATCGCAGCCTGCGGCAGCTCCTACAGGGGGCGTGAACAGTGTGTAGATTGTTGTTCACTAATGTTCATTGTCAATCGTTGAACTGTTCAGTTGTTCAGTCCCGATTGTTCATTTGTGTTCAGCAATGAACGTGACCAGGTAGTCACTTTTAAGGATTCAGAGCCAAATCAACCACTTGTATTTTTTGGCACAGATGTCGCTATACCGCTCAGGTCGCTTGACTCCAAAAATAAAAAGGCCGAGCCATGTCATTAACCCTGGAGCATGTCAGCCGCACCGTCGAGGGCCAGACCTGGATCGACGATGCGTGCCTGCGTTTCGAACCCGGATCTTTCAATGTCTTGCTCGGGCGCACGCTGTCCGGCAAGACCAGTCTCATGCGCCTGATGGCCGGGCTGGACAAGCCTGACACCGGTCGCATCCTGATGAACGGCGTCGATGTCACCCAACGCCCGGTGCGCCTGCGCAACGTGTCGATGGTGTATCAGCAGTTCATCAATTACCCGACCATGACCGTCTTCGAGAACATCGCCTCGCCGTTGCGCCAGGCCGGTGTGTCCAATGAGCTGATCCAGAGCAAGGTGCTGGAAACCGCGAAGATGCTGCGCATCGAGAAGTTCCTGCAGCGTTTTCCGCTGGAACTGTCCGGTGGCCAGCAGCAGCGCACCGCGATGGCACGGGCGCTGGTCAAGGATGCCGAACTGATCCTGTTCGACGAGCCACTGGTCAACCTCGACTACAAATTGCGCGAAGAGCTACGCCAGGAAATGCGCGAGCTGTTCAAGGCGCGCCATACCATCGCCATCTATGCCACCACCGAGCCCAACGAAGCCCTGGCCCTGGGCGGCACCACCACCATTCTCCATGAGGGCCGGGTGATTCAGAGCGGCCGGTCGTCCGAGGTTTACCACCAACCGCAGACCGTGCTGGCGGCCGAGTTGTTCTCCGAGCCGCCGATCAACCTGATGCCGGGTCGCATTGCCGGCAACGAAGTGAGCTTCGCCAATTTCGTGCACTTCCCGTTGAACGTCGACTTGCGCCCGGTGGGCGAGGGCGAGTTCCGCTTCGGCGTGCGCCCCAGTCATATCTCGCTGGTGCCGAGTAACGACGATGACCTGGAACTCGCGGTGACCGTTGAAGTGGCGGAAATCAGCGGCTCGGAAACCTTCCTGCACGTGCGCAACGAGCATTTCCTGCTGGTGCTGCACTTGCCTGGCGTTCACGAATACGACGTCGATGCGCCGATCCGCATCTACATACCGACCCATAAACTGTTTGTGTTCGATGCGCAGGGGCGGCTGGTCCAGGCGCCCGGCCGGCGCGTCGCGAGGGTTGCCTGATGGCCGAAATCCGTTTGCAGAACCTCGCTCACAGCTATACCAGTACCCCGAGCGGCCCAGAGGACTACGCGATTCGCCAGATGGACCACGTCTGGGAACAGGGCGGCGCCTATGCCTTGCTCGGCCCGTCGGGCTGCGGCAAGTCGACTTTGCTCAACATCATTTCCGGCTTGCTCAGCCCGTCCCAGGGGCATGTGTTGTTCGATGGCAAAGCCGTCAACAACCTGACCCCGGAGAAGCGCAACATTGCCCAGGTGTTCCAGTTTCCGGTGGTGTACGACACCATGACGGTGTTCGACAACCTGGCGTTTCCGCTGCGCAACCAGGGCATGGCCGAGGCGAAAATTCACACCAAGGTGCGGGAAATCGCCGAGGTTCTCGACCTGCAAAGCCTGCTGAGCAAGAAAGCCAGCAACCTCACCGCTGACGAAAAACAGAAAGTCTCCATGGGCCGTGGGCTGGTACGCGATGACGTCTCGGCCATCCTCTTCGACGAGCCGCTGACGGTGATCGACCCGCACCTGAAGTGGAAGCTGCGGCGCAAGCTCAAGCAGATCCACGAGCAGTTCAACATCACCATGGTCTACGTCACCCACGATCAGTTGGAGGCCTCGACCTTCGCCGACAAGATCGCGGTGATGTACGGCGGGCAGATCGTGCAGTTCGGCACGCCGCGAGAATTGTTCGAGCGGCCGAGCCACACCTTTGTCGGCTATTTCATCGGTAGCCCGGGGATGAACTTGATCGAGGTCGAGGCGCAACCGGGGGGCGTCGGTTTCGCTTCGACGCATCTTCCGTTGTCCGAGGCCATGCAGAAATGCATCGCCGAATCCGAATGGCACACCCTGAAGGTTGGAATTCGCCCGGAGTTCATTCATGTCTGGGACGAACCTTTTGATGACGCGCTGCGTGCACAAGTCGTACACGTCGAAGACCTCGGCACCTACAAGATCATGACCTTGAACCTCGATGGCGTGCCGCTGAAAGTGCGCCTGGCCGAAGACAAACCGGTGCCCGAAGGCACGGCGTATATCAGTTTTCCGGCGCAGTGGCTGATGGTCTATGCCGATGATTTCCTGCTGGAGCCGCAATCAGTAGGTGAGGTGCAACCATGAACAAAGTGCAGAACAACAAGGCCTGGTGGCTGGTGCTGCCGGTGTTCCTGCTGGTGGCGTTCAGTGCGGTGATCCCGATGATGACCGTGGTCAACTACTCGGTGCAGGACATCTTCGACCAATCCAGCCGCTACTTCGTCGGTGCCGACTGGTACAAGCAGGTACTGCTCGACCCGCGTCTGCACGACTCGCTGCTGCGCCAGTTCATCTACTCGGCGTGCGTGCTGCTGATCGAAATCCCGCTGGGTATCGCGATTGCCCTGACCATGCCGACCAAGGGGCGCTGGTCGTCGGTAGTGCTGATCATCCTGGCGATTCCCTTGCTGATCCCGTGGAACGTGGTCGGCACCATCTGGCAGATCTTCGGTCGGGCCGACATCGGCCTGCTGGGGGCGAGCCTCAAGGCCATGGGTATCAACTACAACTATGCGGCGAACACCATGGACGCCTGGGTCACCGTGCTGGTGATGGACGTCTGGCACTGGACCTCACTGGTGGCGCTGTTGTGTTTCTCCGGGCTGCGGGCAATTCCGGACGTGTACTACCAGGCGGCGCGGATCGACCGTGCCTCGGCCTGGGCCGTGTTCCGCCATATTCAGTTGCCCAAGCTCAAGAGTGTGCTGTTGATCGCCGTGATGCTGCGCTTCATGGACAGTTTCATGATCTACACCGAGCCGTTCGTACTGACCGGTGGCGGGCCAGGCAATGCCACGACCTTCCTCAGCCAGACCCTGACGCAGATGGCGATCGGACAGTTCGACCTGGGGCCGGCCGCAGCGTTCTCGCTGGTGTACTTCCTGATCATCCTGTTGGTGTCCTGGCTGTTCTATACCGCCATGACTCACTCTGACGCCAACCGCTGAGGCCATCATGAGCATGAGAAAGCTTGTTCCACTGCTGATTTACATCCTGTTCCTGCTGGTGCCGATCTACTGGCTGCTGAACATGTCCTTCAAGAGCAACAGCGAAATTCTCGGCGGCCTGACGCTTTTCCCACAGGATTTCACCCTGGCCAACTACAAGGTGATCTTCACCGATCCAAGCTGGTACACCGGTTACATCAACTCGGCGTACTACGTGAGCCTGAACACGATCATCTCCCTGACCGTGGCATTGCCGGCGGCCTATGCGTTCTCGCGCTACCGTTTCCTGGGCGACAAGCACCTGTTCTTCTGGCTTCTGACCAATCGCATGGCACCGCCGGCGGTGTTCCTGTTGCCGTTCTTCCAGCTGTATTCATCGATCGGCCTGTTCGACACCCACATCGCCGTGGCCCTGGCGCACTGTCTGTTCAACGTGCCACTCGCGGTGTGGATTCTCGAAGGCTTCATGTCGGGCGTTCCCAAGGAAATCGACGAAACCGCCTACATCGATGGCTACAGTTTTCCCAAGTTCTTCGTGAAGATTTTCATCCCGCTGATCGGCTCCGGAATCGGCGTCACGGCGTTTTTCTGCTTCATGTTTTCCTGGGTCGAACTGCTGCTGGCGCGAACCCTGACCTCGGTAAATGCCAAGCCCATCGCGGCGGTGATGACTCGCACGGTCTCGGCGTCCGGCATCGACTGGGGCGTGCTGGCAGCGGCGGGGGTGTTGACCATTCTGCCGGGCATGCTGGTGATCTGGTTTGTTCGCAACCACGTGGCCAAGGGCTTTGCCCTGGGCCGGGTATGAGGAACTGATGATGGAATGGATGAGTTGGACCGTCCCCACGGCGGCGTTCTTCAGCGTCATTGCCTTGATCCTCGTAGGCATGACGACCTGGGAATTGCGTTCGCCGAGCATATTGCGACGAGGTTTTTTGCCGATTGCCACCACCCGTGGCGATCGGTTGTTCATCGGTCTTCTCGGCAGCGCCTACCTGCATTTGCTGGTAATCGGCGTGACCGACTGGAGCATCTGGGTCGCCTTCGCGTTGTCCCTGGTGTGGCTGTTGGTGGTGATGCGTTGGGGCTAGTCGAATCGCTCGGCAATGTTGCTCCGAAACTCAATAAGGAGGTCTCTATGTTCGACAAAAACAATAAGCTGCGACATAGCATTTCATTGGCAGCCATGCTGGCACTCAGCGGTTTGAGCGCGTCTGCCTGGGCCGATGCCTATGAAGACGCCGCGAAGAAATGGATCGGCAGTGAATTCAAGCCGTCGACCCTGACGGCCGATCAGCAACTCGAAGAGCTGAAGTGGTTCATCAAGGCGGCGGAGCCGTTTCGTGGGATGAGTATCAAGGTGGTTTCGGAAACCATCGCCACCCACGAATACGAGTCCAAGGTGCTGGCCAAGGCCTTCACCGAGATCACCGGGATCAAGCTGACCCACGACCTGTTGCAGGAAGGCGATGTGGTGGAAAAGCTGCAGACGCAGATGCAGTCGGACAAGAACATCTATGACGGCTGGGTCAACGACTCGGACCTGATCGGTACGCACTTTCGATACGGCAAGACCGAATCGATCACCGACCTGATGGCCAACGAGGGCAAGAACTTCACTTCGCCTACCCTGGACATCAAGGACTTCATCGGCATCTCCTTCACCACCGCGCCGGACGGCAAGATCTATCAATTGCCTGACCAGCAGTTCGCCAACCTGTACTGGTTCCGCGCCGATTGGTTCGAACGTGCGGACCTCAAGGCCAAGTTCAAGGAAAAGTACGGCTACGAGCTGGGTGTACCGGTGAACTGGTCGGCCTATGAAGACATCGCCAAGTTCTTCAGCGAAGACGTCAAGGAAATCGACGGCAAGCGTGTCTACGGGCACATGGACTACGGCAAGAAAGACCCGTCCCTGGGCTGGCGTTTCACTGACGCCTGGTTCTCCATGGCCGGTGGTGGCGACAAGGGCATTCCCAACGGCTTACCGGTGGATGAATGGGGTATCCGGGTCGAGGATTGCCATCCGGTCGGCTCCAGCGTGACCCGTGGCGGCGACACCAACGGCCCGGCGGCAGTGTTCGCCACCACCAAATACGTGGACTGGATGAAGAAATACGCACCACCGGAAGCGGCGGGCATGACCTTCTCCGAGTCCGGGCCGGTGCCGTCCCAGGGCAACATCGCCCAGCAGATCTTCTGGTACACCGCCTTCACCGCCGATATGACCAAGCCGGGCCTGGCAGTGATGAACGCCGATGGCACGCCGAAATGGCGCATGGCACCGTCGCCACGCGGACCGTATTGGGAGGAGGGCATGAAGCTGGGGTATCAGGACGTGGGTTCCTGGACGTTCATGAAGTCCACGCCTGAGAAGCAGAAACTGGCAGCCTGGCTGTATGCGCAGTTCGTGACCTCTAAAACCGTGTCGCTGAAGAAAACCATCGTCGGCCTGACCCCGATCCGCGAATCGGACATCAACTCGCAGGCCATGACCGACCTGGCACCGAAACTCGGCGGCCTGGTGGAGTTCTACCGCAGCCCGGCCCGCGTGCAATGGACCCCGACCGGGACCAACGTGCCGGACTATCCACGCCTGGCGCAACTGTGGTGGAGCCACATCGCCGAAGCCGCCAGCGGCGAAAAAACCCCGCAACAGGCACTCGACGGCCTGGCCAAGGATCAGGACGCGATCATGTCCCGTCTGGAACGCTCGAAGGCCCAAGCCACCTGCGCGCCGAAAATGAACCCGGAGCGCGATGCGCAGTACTGGTTTGATCAGCCGGGTGCGCCGAAGCCAAAACTGGCGAACGAGAAGCCGCAGGGTGAGACCGTGAGTTATACCGAGCTGCTCAAGTCGTGGGAGGCGGCGCGTAAGTAAAGTGCTGAAGTTGTGACATGCGAACGGCACCGGAAGGTGCCGTTTTCATTTGTGTCTGATAAGGCCCCTTCGCGAGCAAGCCCGCTCCCACATTAGATCGGCGTCGGACTCGAGTTATGTGTTCACTGCAGATCAACTGTGGGAGCGGGCTTGCCCGCGAAGAGGCCGTCTCTGGCAATCGATATCTAATGGACGGTCAAATGTATGAAGGTTAGAAGATCGCAGCCTTCGGCAGCTCCTACAGGGTGTACCTCGTTCCAATGTAGGAGCTGCCGAAGGCTGCGATCTTTTGATGTCGACTCAATAACAAAAACGGCACCCGAAGGTGCCGTTTCTGTTTACTACCGAGTGTCGCTTAAGCGATCAACCCGCCAGACCCGATTGCTGTACCAGGTTCAACAGCGGCTGTGGATACAGGCCGAGGAAGAACGCCAGTACCGCGATGGCCAGCAGCATCACGCCGCCTGCACGTTGTTCCCAGTGCAGTTGGGCATCGTGGCGACGCAGGTTTGGTTCGATCAGGTACAGGGTGACCATGACACGCAGGTAGTAGAACACGCCGATGGCGCTGCCCAGTACCAGGGAGCCGACCAGCCACCATTGTTGCGACTGGACACCGGTGGCGATGATGTAGAACTTGCCGATGAAGCCCGCGGTCAGCGGGATACCAGCCAGGGACAGCATCATCACGGTCAGTACGGCAGTCAGGTACGGACGGCGCCAGAACAGGCCGCGGTATTCGTACAGGGCATCGGCGTCACGGCCGTTGTACGGCGACGACATCAGGGTGATCACGCCGAAGGCGCCGAGGCTGGTGATCACGTAGGTGACCAGGTACACGCCGATGGCTTCCACGGCCAGACCCTTGCTCGCCACCAGGGCGATCAGCAGGTAACCGAAGTGAGCAATGGACGAGTAACCCAGCAGACGCTTGAGGTTGCTCTGGGTTAGCGCCAGCAGGTTACCGAACAGGATCGACGCGATGGCGATGATGGTCAGCACGTCGCTCAGTACACCGCTGCTCGCCGCTGGCGAGATCTGGAACAGACGCACCATCACCGCGAACACCGCGACTTTGGAGGCCGTGGCCAGGAACGCTGCAACCGGCGCCGGAGCACCTTCGTAGACGTCCGGGGTCCAGAGGTGGAACGGTACCAGCGACAGTTTGAACGCCAGGCCGATCAGCATCATGCCCAGGCCCAGTTGTGCCAGCGAGCTTGGCAGGCCGGTGGCGGCCAGAGCCTGGCCGATACCGACGAAGCTCAGGGAGCCGGAGTCGGCATACAGCAACGCCATGCCGAACAACAGGAACGCGGAACCGGCAGCCGACAGCACCATGTACTTGATGCCGGCTTCCAGCGAACGCTTGTTGAAGAAGGCATAGGCGACCAGGCCGTAGACCGGTACCGAGAGCAGTTCCAGGCCAATGAACAAGCCAGCCAGGTGCTGCGCGCTGACCAGCACCAGGCCACCGGCGGCGGCCATCAGGATCAGCAGGTACAATTCTTCACGGTTGCCCGGGTAACCCGAACCGCCATCGCCGAGGTAGGCGTGGGCGAGGGTCACGCAAGCGAGGGTGGCGACCAGGATCAGCGCCATGTACAGGCAGGCAAAGGTGTCGATCTGCAGCAATGGCGTCACGGCCAGGGGCGCGACTTTCAGGGCTGGCAGGATCGACAGCAAAGCCAGGTTCAGACCCGCCACCGACAGCAGGAAGGTCTGGGAGTGGTTGCGGCGCCAGGCAATCGCCAGCATCACCACGATGATCGTGGCGCTGGTGATCAACAACGGCGCTAGCGCGATAAAGTGTTGAGTCGTGAATTCCATAGCGCTCTTACCGGGCCGAAGCGAGTTGAGTGAAGGCGGTGCCGAGCCACTGCTGCACGCCATGCATCGTCGCGGCAGAGGTATCGAGGAACGGTTGCGGGTAGACGCCGATGTAGATCAGCAGCGCAGCCAGGCCGACCACCATGATCATTTCGCGACCGTCCATGCCATGCAGGACCGCATCCGACTTGGCCGGACCGAAGTACGCACGGTGGATCATGATCAGCGAGTAGACCGAACCGAACACCAGGCCGGACGTCGCGATGATGGTGACCCATGGCGCGATCGGGAAGGTGCCGATCAGGATCAGGAACTCACCGACGAAGTTACCGGTACCCGGCAGGCCCAGGGACGCCGCTGCAAAGAACAGGCTGAGGGCTGGCAGGTAGGCGATCTTCGACCACAGGCCGCCCATTTCGCGCATGTCGCGAGTGTGGGTACGCTCGTACAGCTGGCCACTGAGGATAAGGAGTGCCGCCGCCGACAGGCCGTGCGCGAGCATCTGCATCACCGCGCCCTGCAGCGCCAGTTGGCTGCCGGAATAGATGCCGATCAGTACGAAGCCCATGTGGGAAACGGACGAGAAGGCAATCAGACGCTTGATGTCGGTTTGCGCGAACGCCAGGAACGCGCCGTAGAAGATCCCGATCAGACCCAGGGTCATGGCGAACGGCGCGAACTCGGCCGAGGCATTCGGGAACAGCGGCAGGGCGAAACGCAGCAAGCCGTAGGCAGCAGTCTTCAGCAAGATACCGGCCAGGTCCACGGAACCTGCGGTCGGCGCCTGGGCGTGAGCGTCAGGCAACCAGGAGTGGAACGGTACGACTGGCAGCTTCACCGCGAAGGCGATGAAGAAGCCGAGCATCAGGATGTACTCGGTGGTCGTCGACATCTTGGTTTTCAACAGGTCGGCGTAGTTGAACGTAATCACGCCGGTGTCGTTGAAGTTGACCAGTACCAGGCCCAGGATCGCCACCAGCATGATCAGGCCGGAAGCCTGAGTGAAGATGAAGAACTTGGTCGCCGCGTAGATCCGGGTTTTCTTGCCGTCCGAAGAACTGTGACCCCAGAGCGCGATGAGGAAGTACATCGGCACCAGCATCATTTCCCAGAAGAAGAAGAACATGAACAGGTCGAGGGCCAGGAACACGCCGACGACACCGCCCAGGATCCACATCAGGTTCAAGTGGAAGAAGCCCACGTGACGCTGGATCTCTTTCCACGAGCAGAGTACCGAGAGGACACCCAGCAGGCCGGTCAGCATGATCATCAACAGCGACAGGCCGTCGAGGGCCAGGTGCACGTTGATGCCGAAGCGCTGGATCCAGACGTGCTTGAACTCAAGCGCCCAGGTCGGATCGGCGCCAGGCGCCGGGGCAAACGAATAGTCGCCGTTAGCCCACAGCCAGAGGCCGAGGGCGAGCAACAGGGACATGGTGATCAGCGCAATCCAGCGGGGGAGGGTGGCGCCGAAGCGCTCACCCAGCCAGCACAGCAGGCCGCCGATGAAGGGGATCAGGATTAGCCAAGGCAGAATCATGACGGGCTCAATTCCTTTCGCAAGTTCGCAAGGTTCATATCAGACCGCTACCAGCACGACGGCGCCGATTACCAGCACGGCACCAGCAGCCATCGAGGCGGCATACCAACGCAGTTGACCCGTCTCGGTACGGCTCAGGGCGGTGTGACCGCCTTTGGCCATGCGCGGGATCAGGCCGATGGTCTGGTCCAGTGGGTCTTTGCGCAGGATGTGGCTGATCGCCAGGTATGGCTTGACGAACAGTTTGTCGTAGATCCAGTCGAAGCCCCAGGCAGCGAACCACCAGGCCGAGAGGAAACGGCCGATGCCGCTGTTGGCGATCGCGGTGACGAAGCGACGCTTGCCGAGGAACAGCAGCGCAGCCAGCAGGATACCGGACAGGGCGATGGCGCCCGAGGCGATTTCCAGGCTGTGCTTGGCTTCGCCGCCGGCATGGCCGACGCTTTGCGGCAGTACGCCGTGCAGGGGTGGAACGATCATCGCGCCAATGGCGGTGGACAATACGATCAGCACCGACAGCGGCAGCCAGTGAGCGATGCCGTGACCGGCGTGGGCTTCGGTCTTCGCTTCACCGTGGAACGCGATGAAGATCAGGCGGAAGGTGTACAGCGAGGTCATGAACGCACCGACCAGACCTGCGTAGAGCAGACCCTGGTTGCCGCTGGCGAACGCTTCCCAGAGGATTTCGTCCTTGGAGTAGAAACCTGCGGTCACCAGTGGCAGGGCCGCCAGGGCCGCACCGCCAACGATGAAGCTGGCGTAGGCCAGAGGCAGTTTCTTCCACAGGCCGCCCATCTTGAAGATGTCCTGCTCGTGGTGGCAGGCAACGATCACCGCACCGGAGGCAAGGAACAACAGCGCCTTGAAGAAGGCGTGGGTCATCAGGTGGAAGATAGCGCCGTCCCAGGCGCCAACGCCCAGGGCCAGGAACATGTAGCCGATCTGGCTCATGGTCGAGTAGGCGAGGATACGCTTGATGTCGGTTTGAACCAGGGCGGCAAAACCTGCCAGCACCAGGGTCACACCGCCGACGATGCCGACCAGGTGCAGGATTTCCGGCGCCAGGGTGAACAGGCCGTGGGTACGGGCGATCAGGTAGACGCCCGCGGTTACCATGGTTGCGGCGTGGATCAGTGCCGAAACCGGGGTAGGACCGGCCATCGCGTCCGCCAGCCAGGTTTGCAGCGGCAGTTGCGCGGATTTACCGACAGCGCCGCCCAGCAGCATCAGGGTGGCCATGACCATCCAGAAGTCACCGGCCTGGAATTTCTGCGGTGCCAGCACCAGCAGTTCCTGGACGTTCAGCGTACCCAGTTGGGCGAACAGGATGAACAGGCCGATAGCCATGAACACGTCGCCGATACGGGTCACGATGAAGGCCTTGAGCGCGGCGTTACCGTTGTTGCGGTTGCTGTAGTAGAAACCGATCAACAGGTACGAGCACAGGCCCACGCCTTCCCAGCCGAAGTACAGGAACAACAGGTTATCGCCCAACACCAGGAACAGCATGCTGGCGATAAACAGGTTGGTGTAGGCGAAGAAGCGCGAGTAACCGGCTTCACCGCGCATGTACCAGGACGCGAACAGGTGGATCAGGAAACCCACGCCAACCACCACACCGAGCATGGTCAGGGACAGACCATCGAGGTACAGCGCGAAGTTCGGCGTGAAACCTTCCACCGCCATCCACTGCCACAACACCTGGGTGTAGTGGCCGTCTTCCGGTGGGGCGACGTTGAATTGCCAGATCACGTAAGCCGTGACGATGGCCGACAAGCCGACGGAACCGACGCCGATCAGCGCCGAGAGGTTTTCCGAGAGGCGTCCACGGGAGAACGACAGCAGCAGGAAACCAATGAGAGGGAATACGAAAGTCAGATAGAGAAGATTCATCCGCGCATCTCGCTGGCAGCGTCGATATCGAGAGTGTGGAAGCGGCGGTACAGCTGCAACAGAATCGCCAGGCCGATACTGGCCTCGGCGGCTGCCAGGCTGATCACCAGGATGAACATGATCTGTCCATCCGGCTGCGCCCAACGGCTACCGGCAACGATGAAAGCCAAGGCGGAGGCATTCATCATGACCTCCAGGCTCATCAGCACGAAAAGAATGTTGCGGCGGACCATCAGGCCGACCAGACCGAGGCAGAACAGGATGCCGGCGACCGCCAGACCATGCTCCATAGGGATAGCAGGCATCGTCATTGCTCCTTGGCTTCGTTGCGGCCCAAGTGGAACGCCGTCACGGCTGCGGCGAGCAGCAGCATCGAGGCGAGTTCGACCACCAGCAGGTACGGACCGAACAGGCTGATGCCCACGGCCTTGGCGTCTACGGTGGTGTGGCCAACGGCCTCACCGGTCTGGTGGGAGAACAGCACATACAGCAGTTCCACCAGCAGCAGCGCAGCCAGGGCGACCGGGCCGGCCCAAATACCGGGCTTGAGCCAGACGCGCTCTTGCTGAACCGAGGCCGGGCCAAGGTTCAGCATCATCACCACGAACACGAACAGCACCATGATGGCGCCAGCGTAGGCGATCACTTCCAGGACACCGGCAAACGGCGCGCCGAGGGCGAAAAACGTCATCGCCACGGCAATCAGCGAAATGATCAGGTAGAGCAGGGCGTGCACAGGGTTGGTGTTGGTGATCACGCGAAGCGTGGACACCACAGCGATACCCGATGCGAAATAGAAAGCGAATTCCATCTTTCTTCCTTAAGGCAGCAAGCTCTTCACGTTGATCGGTTCGGCTTCATTCTGCGCGGAGCCTTTCGGCTTACCGGCAATAGCCATACCTGCAACACGATAGAAGTTGTAATCAGGGTTTTTGCCGGGGCCGGAGATCAGCAGATCTTCTTTCTCGTAAACCAGGTCCTGACGTTTGAACTCGGCCATTTCGAAATCCGGCGTGAGCTGGATCGCGGTGGTCGGGCAGGCTTCCTCGCAGAGGCCGCAAAAGATGCAGCGCGAGAAGTTGATGCGGAAGAAGTCCGGATACCAGCGACCGTCTTCGGTTTCAGCTTTCTGCAGCGAGATGCAACCGACCGGGCACGCCACGGCGCACAGGTTGCAGGCTACACAACGCTCTTCGCCGTCGGGGTCGCGGGTCAGGACGATACGGCCACGGTAGCGCGGCGGCAGGTAGACCGGTTCTTCCGGGTACTGCAGCGTGTCGCGCTTGCGGAAGGCGTGGCCGAAAATCATCACCAGGCTGCGAAGCTGGGTGTAGAAGCCATGCACGATGTCAAATATGTACTTCATGATTCTCTCTCCTCACTGAGCCGCGACGGCGGGCGTGTTGAGCAACACGATCGCAGCGGTCACCAGCATGTTGACGAGGGTCAGCGGCAGGCAGAACTTCCAGCTGAAATCCATCACCTGGTCATACCGTGGGCGCGGAATCGAGGCGCGCAGCAGGATGAACATCATGATGAAGAACGCGGTTTTCAGTGCGAACCAGATGAACGGGATCTGCGGCAGGATGCCGAACGGACCGTGCCAGCCACCGAAGAACAAGGTCACCAGCAGTGCCGAAATCAGCACGATGCCGATGTACTCGCCGACGAAGAACATGCCCCATTTCATGCCGGCGTATTCAATGTGGTAACCGTCGGCCAGTTCCTGCTCCGCTTCCGGCTGGTCGAACGGGTGACGGTGAGTCACGGCGACGCCAGCGATGAAGAAGGTCAGGAAGCCGAAGATCTGCGGAATGATGAACCACATGTTCTGCGCTTGGTATTCAACGATGTCGCGCATGTTGAACGAGCCGACCTGGATCACGATGCCCATCAGCGACAGGCCCATGAACACTTCGTACGACACGGTCTGTGCCGAGGCCCGCAAGCTGCCCAGCAGGGCGAACTTGTTGTTGCTCGACCAGCCGGCGAACAGCACCGCGTAGACCGACAGGCCGGCCATGGCGAAGAAGAACAGGATGCCGATGTTGATATCCGCCACGCCCCAGGTCGGGGTGATCGGGATGATCGCGAAGGCAATCAGCAGGGCGCTCATGGCCACGACCGGTGCCAGGGTGAAGATCATCTTGTCGGCGAATGGAGGCGTCCAGTCTTCCTTGAAGAACATCTTGATCATGTCGGCGGCGATCTGGAACGCGCCGAACGGGCCGACGCGGTTCGGACCGTAACGGTCCTGCCAGAGGGCGAGCAGGCGACGCTCCACCCAGCTGAGCAGGGCGCCGCAAACCACCACGGCGAGCAGGATCACCACGGCCTTGAGGACCGCGATGATCACGTCGATCACTTCAGGAGTGAACAAGGTCATTGAGCTGCCTCCTGCAGACCGTCAACGGATTTACCAAAGATCGCTGGCGGAATGCCGGCGATGCCCGCAGGCAAGGCCACCAGGCCTGCGCCCAGCTCTTCGTTGATGCGCAGCGGCAGACGCAGGGTCTGGCCGGAAACGTTCAAGCTCAGCATGGCGCCGTCGTTGACACCCAGGCGGTCGGCTTCGGATTTGGCCAAGGCGACGTAGGCGGCCGGAATACGTTCCTGGACCGGCGCGGCTTTCGAAGAGTTCTCTTCGCTGCCGAACAGGTGGAAGAACGGCACGACCTGCCAGGTGCCCGGGGCCGGGTTGAACGCGCGCGGAACACTGGCGAACCAGTTCAGCGAATCACCTGTGCTTTCGATCAGGCGGGTGCCCGGGTCGCCAGCGCGGATGTGACCACCGACTTCGTCCTGGAACTTGTTCCAGGCTTGCGGCGAGTTCCAGCCCGGAGACCAGGCGAATGGCACTTGCTGGCGCGGTTCGGCCGAGCCCGAGTAACCTTCCATCGAGAAGGCGAACGCGGTGTCCTTGTCCTGCGGGGTACGCGGTTCGTGCACGCTGATGTCGGCGCGCATGGCGGTACGACCGGAGTAACGCAACGGTTCACGGGCCAGTTTCATGCCCTTGATGCGGAACGCGGCGGACGGAGCGGCATCGACGATGCGGTTCAATTGCGGCGTGCTTGCAGCCACGGCAGCGGTGACGTGGTCCAGTTGGGTCCAGTCGATCGGCTGGTTCAGCAGGGTCGCACGCAGGGCATGCAGCCAGCGCCAGCCTTCGTGAACCAGGATGCTCGCGTCCATGTACTTCGGATCGAACACCTGGAAGAAGCGCTGGGCGCGACCTTCCTGGCTAACCAGGGTACCGTCGCCTTCAGCGAAGCTGGCGGCTGGCAGGACCAGGTGTGCGCGATCGCTGGTAGCGGTCTTCTGGTGGTCGGCCACGATCAGCACTTTGGTGGCGTTCAGGGCTGCGTCGACCTTGGCCTTGTCAGTGCGGGTGTACAGATCGTTTTCCAGCACGACGATGGCGTCGGCTTTACCGTCGATCACCGCTTGCAGGGCTGCATCGACCGATTCGCCACCGAGCATGGCCAGGCCGAGGCTGTTGGCCTCAGGCACGATCAGGCTGATGGAACCGTTCTTCTCGCGCAGCTTCAGGGCCTTGGCGATGTTCGCGGCAGCTTCGATCAGGGCTTTGGAGCCCAGGGAAGTGCCGGCGATGATCAGTGGGCGCTTGGCCGCGAGCAGGGCGTCGGCAATGCGCTTGGCCAGCTCGAGGGCTTCGGCGTCCAGGCCTTCGACGGCCGGAGCGCTGGCGTCGAGGGCGTGAGCCACGGCGAAACCGATGCGGGCCAGGTCGTCGGGAGCGGCGTGAACGCACTCTTCGGCGATGTCGTCGAGCTTGGTTTCAGCCAGGCTTGCAATGAACAGCGGGTTCAGCGCGTGCTGGCCGATGTTCTTCACCGCAGCGTCGAGCCAAGGCTGGACGCGCATGGCGTCAGCCATGTCTTCGGCCTTGCCCTTGACCGATTGACGCAGGGACAGGGCCATACGAGCAGCAGTCTGGGTCAGGTCTTCACCGAGGACGAACACGGCGTCGTGGTCTTCGATGTCGCGCATGTTCGGCACAGGCAGCGGGCTGTCTTTGAGCACCTGCAGGACCAGACGGATGCGTTCCAGCTCGGCAGCTTCGATACCGGAGTAGAAGTGCTCGGCACCGACCAGTTCGCGCAACGCGTAGTTGCTTTCGAGGCTGGCGCGGGGCGAACCGATACCGACGATGTTGCGACCGCGCAGCAGGTCGGCGGCTTTATCCAGGGCTTCGTCGAGGCTCAGCTTGGCGCCATTGGCCAGCAGGGGCTGACGTGGGCGGTCTTCGCGGTTGACGTAGCCATAGCCGAAACGGCCACGGTCGCACAGGAAGTACTGGTTCACCGAACCGTTGTAGCGGTTTTCGATACGACGCAGTTCACCGTAGCGCTCGCCCGGGGAGATGTTGCAACCGCTGGAGCAGCCATGGCAGATACTCGGCGAGAACTGCATGTCCCACTTACGGTTGTAGCGCTCGGAGTGAGTCTTGTCGGTGAACACACCGGTCGGGCAGACCTCGGTCAGGTTGCCGGAGAACTCGCTTTCCAGCACGCCGTCTTCAACGCGACCGAAGTACACGTTGTCGTGGGCGCCGAATACGCCGAGGTCGGTGCCGCCAGCGTAGTCTTTATAGAAGCGCACGCAGCGGTAGCAAGCGATGCAGCGGTTCATCTCGTGGGAAATGAACGGGCCCAGTTGCTGGTTCTGGTGGGTACGCTTGGTGAAGCGGTAACGGCGCTCGTTGTGGCCGGTCATTACCGTCATGTCTTGCAGGTGGCAGTGACCGCCTTCCTCACAGACCGGGCAGTCGTGAGGGTGGTTGGTCATCAGCCATTCAACAACGCTGGCGCGAAATGCCTTGGACTCTTCATCGTCGATGGAGATCCAGGTGCCATCGGTGGCAGGGGTCATGCAGGACATGACGATACGACCACGGGTGTCGTTCTCGTCGGTGTACTGCTTGACCGCGCACTGGCGGCAAGCGCCAACACTGCCGAGGGCAGGGTGCCAGCAGAAATACGGAATATCGAGGCCCAGAGACAGACATGCCTGTAACAGGTTGTCTGCCCCATCGACTTCGAGCGCTTTGCCGTCTACGTGGATAGTGGCCATGGTTCAAAGTTCTTCGTTGGCCCGGTGTCAGCGGGCGTGGCTAATGGAATCTTGTTATCCGCGCGAATCAACACAGCCGGTGAAGGCGTCATCGCGCGAAAAGCGAAGGGCACGGACCCTTCGCCTTTTTTAAGCATTTACGCGCCGACTACGATCGGCCTTGCCAGAGGCGGGACGGCGGCGCGGGTAGGCGCGATGCCGGCTTCGAACTCGTGGCGGAAGTATTTGATGGCACTGCCCAACGGCTCCACGGCGCCCGGTGCGTGAGCACAAAAGGTCTTGCCTGGGCCAAGGAAGCCGACCAGACCCAGCAGGGTCTCGATGTCGCCGGCTTGCCCTTCACCGTTCTCGATGGCCATCAGCAGCTTGACGCTCCATGGCAGGCCATCGCGGCAAGGGGTGCAGAAGCCGCAGGATTCGCGGGCGAAGAACTGCTCCATGTTGCGCAGCAGGGACACCATGTTGACGCTGTCGTCCACCGCCATGGCCAGGCCGGTACCCATACGGGTGCCCACCTTGGCGATGCCGCCGGCGTACATTTGTGCGTCCAGGTGTTCCGGCAACAGGAAGCCGGTACCGGCACCGCCAGGCTGCCAGGCCTTGAGCTTGTAACCGTCGCGCATGCCGTCAGCATAGTCTTCGAACAGCTCGCGAGCGGTGACGCCAAACGGCAGCTCCCACAGGCCAGGGTTCTTGACCTTGCCGGAGAAGCCCATGAGCTTGGTGCCCATGTCTTCGCTGCCTTCGCGAGCCAACGATTTGTACCAGTCCACGCCGTCGGCGATGATCGCCGGCACGTTGCACAGGGTCTCGACGTTGTTCACGCAGGTCGGCTTGCCCCATACGCCAACGGCGGCAGGGAAGGGCGGCTTGGAGCGCGGGTTGGCGCGGCGGCCTTCGAGGGAGTTGATCAGTGCGGTTTCTTCACCGCAGATGTAACGCCCGGCACCGGTGTGGACGAACAGCTCGAAATCAAAGCCGCTGCCCAGGATGTTCTTGCCCAAAAGACCGGCTGCCTTGGCTTCTTCCACGGCACGGTTCAGGTGCTTGGCGGCGGTGGTGTACTCGCCGCGCAGGAAGATGTAGCCACGGTAGGTTTTCAGTGCGCGGGCACTGATCAGCATGCCTTCGATCAGCAGATGGGGCAGTTGCTCCATCAGCATGCGGTCTTTCCAGGTGTTGGGCTCCATTTCATCCGCGTTGCACAGCAGGTAGCGGATGTTGATGGATTCGTCTTTTGGCATCAGGCCCCACTTCACGCCAGTGGGGAAGCCAGCACCGCCGCGGCCTTTAAGGCCGGAGTCTTTCACGGTCTGGACGATATCGTCCTGGGCCATGTCGGCGAAAGCCTTGCGCGCAGCGGCGTAACCGTTCTTGGCCTGGTATTCGTCGAGCCATACGGCTTCGCCGTCGTCACGCAGGCGCCAGGTGAGCGGGTGAGTCTCGGCCGAACGCTTGATGCGGTTGGCCGGACCGAAGGAAGTCAGGGTCATACGTAGCCCTCGAGCAATTTGGCAACGCCAGCTGGCTGCACATCACCGAACGTGTCGTCGTCGATCATCAACGCCGGCGCCTTGTCGCAGTTGCCGAGGCAGCAGACCGGCAGCAGGGTGAAACGACCGTCGGTGGTGGTTTGACCCAGGCCGATGCCGAGTTTGCTCTGGATTTCGCTGACCACCGACTCGTGGCCGCCGATGTAGCAGACCATGCTGTCGCAGACGCGAATGATGTGACGGCCCACTGGCTGACGGAAGATCTGGCTGTAGAACGTCGCCACGCCTTCAACGTCGCTGGCCGGGATGCCGAGGATCTCGCCGATGGCGTACAAGGCGCCGTCCGGCACCCAGCCACGTTCCTTCTGGACGATCTTCAGGGCTTCGATCGACGCCGCGCGCGGGTCTTCGTAGTGATGCAACTCGTGCTCGATGGCCGAGCGCTCGGTTTCACTCAAGGTGAAACGGTCTGTCTGGATAAGCGTGCTGTTCATGCTTAGCGGTCCACGTCGGCCATAACGAAATCGATACTACCCAGGTACGCGATCAAGTCCGCGACCATGCTGCCTTTGATCACCGAAGGGATCTGCTGCAGGTGCGGGAAGCTTGGGGTACGAATCCGGGTGCGGTAGCTCATGGTGCCGCCATCGCTCGTCAGGTAATAACTGTTGATGCCCTTGGTCGCTTCGATCATCTGGAAGGATTCGTTGGCCGGCATGACCGGGCCCCACGAAACTTGCAGGAAGTGCGTGATCAAGGTCTCGATGTGCTGCAGCGTGCGCTCTTTCGGTGGCGGCGTGGTCAGCGGGTGATCCGCCTTGTACGGGCCTTCCGGCATGTTGCGCAGGCACTGGTCGATGATCTTGATGCTCTGGCGCATTTCTTCCACGCGCACGATGCAACGATCGTAGGCATCGCCATTGGCCGCCAGCGGCACTTCGAACTCGAAGTTCTCGTAGCCCGAGTACGGGCGCGCCTTACGCAGGTCGAAGTCGCAACCGGTGGCACGCAGGCCGGCACCGGTGACGCCCCATTCCAGGGCTTGCTTGGTGTTGTAGTCGGCGACGCCGATGGTCCGGCCACGCAGGATGCTGTTGTCCAGCGCGGCTTTCTGGTATTCGTCCAGGCGCTTGGGCATCCACTCGACGAAATCCTTGACCAGTTTTTCCCAGCCGCGCGGCAGGTCGTGGGCGACGCCACCGATGCGGTACCAGGCCGGGTGCAGGCGGAAACCGGTGATGGCTTCGATCACCGTGTACGCCTTCTGGCGGTCGGTGAAGGTGAAGAACACCGGGGTCATGGCGCCAACGTCCTGGATGTAGGTACCCAGGAACAGCAGGTGGCTGGTGATCCGGAAGAACTCGGCCATCATGATGCGGATGACGTCTACCTTCTCAGGCACCTTGATGCCGGCCAGCTTCTCGACCGAGAGCACGTACGGCAGGTTGTTCATCACGCCGCCGAGGTAGTCGATACGGTCGGTGTACGGGATGAAGCTGTGCCAGGACTGACGCTCGGCCATCTTCTCGGCGCCACGGTGGTGGTAGCCGATGTCCGGGACGCAGTCGACGATCTCTTCACCGTCCAGCTGCAGGATGATGCGGAACGCACCGTGCGCCGAAGGGTGGTTGGGACCCAGGTTGAGGAACATGTAGTCCTCGTTCGGGCCGGAACGCTTCATGCCCCAGTCTTCAGGCTTGAAGCGTGCGGCTTCTTCCTCGAGCTGTTGCTTGGCCAGGGTCAGGCTGTACGGGTCGAACTCGGTGGCACGGGCCGGGAAGTCCTTGCGCAGCGGGTGACCTTCCCAGGTCGGCGGCATCATGATGCGCGACAGGTGCGGGTGACCTTTGAAGTCGATGCCGTACATGTCCCAGACTTCACGCTCGTACCAGTTGGCATTTGGCCAGATGCTGGTGACGGTTGGCAGGCTGAGGTCGCTCTCGGACAAGGCGACCTTGATCATGACGTCACTATTACGTTCGATCGACATCAGGTGGTAGAACACGGAGAAGTCGACGCCGTTCGGCAGCCCTTGACGCTTGGTGCGCAGACGCTCGTCCACGCCATGCAGGTCATAGAGCATGACGTACGGCTTGGGCAGGTTGCGCAGGAACGTCAGGACTTCGACGAGTTTGGCGCGGGCAACCCAAAGCACCGGCATGCCGGTGCGGGTAGGCTGGGCGGTGAACGCCTCCGGGCCAAAACGGTTGTTCAGTTCGACGACCACATCCTGGTCGTCTGCCTTGTAAGGCGGGATGTACAGAGCACTGCCTGTAGTCATGGTTATTTAATCGCTTTCGGTCAACGTAAAGAATGAAGCCAGTGTCTCGTTCTATTGAAGAAGCAGAGCTGGATCAGACTTCGTCGGGGCTGCGCAGGTTGGTGACTGCGATTCGCTGTTCGCGGCGCTTGTCCTTTTCGGAAGGCATCTCGGCGCGATATACGCCTTGATCGCCAACGACCCAGGAAAGCGGACGACGCTCCTGTCCAATCGACTCCTGCAGCAGCATCAAGCCTTGCAGGAAAGCTTCAGGGCGGGGCGGGCAGCCAGGCACGTAGACGTCCACGGGCAGGAACTTGTCCACCCCTTGAACGACGGAGTAGATGTCGTACATGCCACCGGAGTTGGCGCACGAACCCATGGAGATGACCCATTTAGGTTCGAGCATTTGCTCGTAGAGACGCTGAATGATCGGCGCCATCTTGATGAAGCAGGTACCGGCGATAACCATGAAATCCGCCTGGCGCGGCGATGCCCGGATAACCTCGGCGCCGAAGCGCGCGATGTCGTGGGGCGCCGTGAAGGCGGTGGTCATTTCCACGTAGCAGCACGAAAGACCGAAGTTATACGGCCACAGGGAGTTCTTGCGCCCCCAGTTGATCGTGCCGTTAAGCACGTCTTCGAGCTTGCCCATGAAAATGTTTTTGTGGACTTGATCTTCTAACGGATCGGAAACGGTTTCCCGCTGGCCGATCGGATACTGCTCGTTAGGAGCATCGGGGTCGATCCTGGTGAGATTGTATTGCATTGCCAAAGCCTCATTGTTTCAGCTTCGCTTGCCGCTTGCGCCGAGCTTCCGGAGCCCAGTCAAGGGCGCCCACTCGGAATAGGTAGACAAGACCTGCCAACAGAATTGCTATGAAAACGAGAGCTTCGACGAATCCGGTCCAGCCGCTTTCGCGGACGGACACAGACCATGCAAAGAGAAAGAGGGCTTCGATATCGAAGATCACGAACAGCATCGCGACCAGATAGAATTTGGCTGAGAGCCGCAAGCGGGCGCCACCTGTAGGTAGCATGCCGGACTCGAACGGTTCGTTTTTGCTGCGGCCCCAGGCTTTTGACCCAAGGAGGCTGGAGACGCCCAGCATGAAGGCACAGAGGCCGACGACGCCTAGAAGGAAAATGGCAAAGCCCCAGTTGTGGGCCATGAGTCCTGTCGCTTCGGGCATGCTGGTAATCCTTAACAGAGAGCAAAGGTCTCTGAGCTTGAAAAGGTAACAACGCAGTGACGATATGTCGCAGCAATCAATCCCGCTGATTTTATGGCTAAACACCCAGCAAGTAAAATTCCTATAGCGAAATTATTTATAGGAATAAGGACATAGCGAGCGGCAAAAGCGCCGTAGCCCTTGCGTTGCGGGCATTAGCCGGCATTTTGGGAAATATGTTTTGTAGGGAATGTAACGAACATAGTTTTGGCTAAATGATAATCAATATTGTTTGAGTGGGTTTTTAAACTGTTTATCAGGTTTATGGTTGGGAAGTTGCCTTACATGCACGTAACTGTAGGAGCTGACGAGTGAAACGAGGCTGCGATCTTTTGATCTTGTTTATCGGCAAAATCAAAAGATCGCAGCCTCGTTTCACTCGTCAGCTCCTACAGGGTTACGGGGGTTTGTGGTGCTGCGCGCAAAAAAACGCCCCGAACCAGTCGGGGCGTCAGGTGTGCAGCGCTGCGGTTAGCTTTCTATAGGGCCCGCAGCGGCTGATGTCTCAATCGAAGCACATCAGTGGAACTGTTCTTCTTCAGTCGAACCGGTCAGAGCGGTCACCGACGACGAGCCACCCTGGATCACGGTGGTCATGTCGTCGAAGTAACCGGTGCCCACTTCCTGCTGGTGAGCCACGAAGGTGTAGCCCTTGGCGGCGTCGGCGAATTCCTGCTCCTGCAGCTTCACGTAGGCAGTCATGTCGTTGCGGGCGTAGTCGTGCGCCAGGTTGAACATGCTGTGCCACATGTTGTGAATGCCGGCCAGGGTGATGAACTGGTGCTTGTAACCCATGGCGGACAGTTCGCGCTGGAACTTGGCGATGGTCGCGTCGTCCAGGTTTTTCTTCCAGTTGAAGGAAGGCGAGCAGTTGTACGACAGCAGTTGGTCCGGGTATTCCTTCTTGATCGCTTCAGCGAAGCGACGAGCCTCTTCCAGGTCTGGCTTGGCGGTTTCGCACCAGATCAGGTCGGCGTACGGTGCATAGGCCAGGCCGCGAGCGATTGCCTGGTCCAGGCCGGCGCGCACTTTGTAGAAGCCTTCCTGGGTACGTTCGCCAGTTACGAACGGCTGGTCGTACGGGTCGCAGTCGGAAGTCAGCAGGTCGGCGGCGTTAGCGTCGGTACGGGCCAGGATGATGGTCGGAGTACCGGCAACGTCGGCTGCCAGACGGGCAGCGGTCAGCTTCTGTACCGCTTCCTGGGTAGGAACCAGTACCTTGCCGCCCATGTGGCCGCATTTCTTCACGGAAGCCAGCTGGTCTTCGAAGTGAACGCCGGCGGCGCCTGCCTCGATCATGCTCTTCATCAGCTCGTAGGCGTTCAGTACGCCGCCGAAACCGGCTTCGGCGTCAGCCACGATTGGCGCGAAGTAGTCGATGTAGCCTTCGTCGCCCGGGTTCTTGCCGGCTTTCCACTGGATCTGGTCGGCACGACGGAACGAGTTGTTGATGCGCTTGACCACGGTTGGAACCGAGTCCACCGGGTACAGCGACTGGTCAGGGTACATCGATTCGGCGGAGTTGTTGTCCGCAGCCACTTGCCAGCCCGACAGGTAGATCGCCTGGATACCGGCTTTGACTTGTTGTACAGCCTGGCCGCCGGTCAGGGCGCCCATGCAGTTGACGAAATCTTTCTCAGGACGGAAGGCTGGCTTGGCACCCTGGGTAACCAGGTTCCACAGCTTCTCGGCGCCCATTTTTGCAAAGGTGTGCTCAGGTTGAACCGAGCCACGCAGGCGGACGACGTCAGCAGCGGAGTAAGTGCGTGTCACGCCTTTCCAGCGCGGGTTTTCAGCCCAGTCTTTTTCGAGGGCTGCAATTTGCTGTTCGCGTGTCAGTGCCATGGGAGATAAACCTCGTCGCGTCTTTATGAAAAGTTGTTCTGCGGTGGAAAATTCCTGCGCTCGCTGACCAGAAGCCTAGGTGGTCAAGTCGGGTTCGGCGGGGGTGGCGACGGGATGAACGATGGCTCGAGGGGAAGTGAGCAGGTAAAGGCGAACTGCGGGCGCATTCGGGCGTCGTGGGCCTTGGTACGAACATCAGTGTGGTGCCGGATTACCTAATTACGCTTCCGTCCCTCGGGACAACTTCGTTCCAGTCGGCAACCTCGTCAAACACACCTTGTGGGCGGTACAGACACGAAGCGGTTCGCGGGGTAGGTGCGAACATCGCCTCGAAGGCCCTTGCCAGGGCCCCTGATTAGCGGGAGCGAGGCCATCATGCCTTTGCTTTTTTGACTCGTCAAACGTTTTGTAGTGCTTTTTTTCAGGCACTACATCTTTGGTCTAATACGACCTGCCAGTCAGTTTTTGGTGTCTTGGTCCAAAGTATCGACTTTCACCCGCAGGGTCATGTCATCGCGTCCCTGGGTCCCGTAGCTGCGGGCCATACCCTGTTTGTCGGCCTGTGTCTGGCGATTCACGCCGGCCAGCAGGATCCATTCCCCCAGGCGGCCGGTGACGGTTGTGTCGGTGCTTTGCACATTCACTACATCGGGACGTTCCTGGCTCATGCGGTCACGGTTGGTACTGATCGTAAGGTGAACGATCTCGCCGGTGACGTTGGCGGTGACGTAAAAGCCCTGGGTGACGTTGCGGTATTCGGTCTGGCTGCGCAGGTCGCCGTAGGAATCGACCTGGGTGCTGGTCAATGGCACGCTCTGGCCGACCTGGATCAGCGCCGGCATGCCGTCGGTGGCCTGGATTTGCTGGATGCCACCCTCGCGACTGGCGGTGCTATGGCTGATGATCCGGGTTTGGCCCGGCTTGGCGCCGTTCACCGAGTAGCCCTGATCGCCCTGAAAGTTGTTTTCGTTCGTATCGACTGTGATCAGCAAGCGTTTGGGTGCCGTATCGAGTTGGCTCAATAAAGCTTTAAGTTCGTCGATCTTGCGCTGATCGGCTTTGACGATGAGTTGATTGCCGTAAGCGCTGACTTGGCCATCCTTGCCGATGAAATCCTGCGCAACCGGCAACATGTCGGCACTGCTGTGGTAGTTCAGCGGCACGATTTCGGTGGCGGCCATGAGTGAAAAACTGCAGGTCACCAGCAGTGTGGTGAGCAGGGTGCGTAGGGACATATCCGTTATCTCCGCAATCAAAGGTCTTGATATTGACAGTTTGTCGGCCCGGGGTGTGTAGGAGCGAGCATGCTCGCGATGGTCGTGAACGATAAAGCGTGAAGCCTGACACCCCGCGGCGTTCTCAAGTCCATCGCGAGCATGCTCGCTCCTACAGCGTGTTGGTATTACCGGTTTGTCGGCCTGGGAGGGGGCAAGTTGAATCGTAGACAGCAAAACGCCCCGGCATCGTATGATGCCAGGGCGTTTTGTGGTGGGCTTCAAGGCCCCATCGCGGGCAAGCCCGCTCCCACAGGTCTTGCGCGATCCTTGTGGGAGCGAGCCTGCTCGCGAAGGCCGCGACTCGGTATCAGCCCGAGTGACGAACCATGTCCACATGCGGAATCCCTGCTTCCAGGAACTCCTCGCTGACCATGTGAAAGCCCAGGCGCTCGTAGAACGCCGTGGCCTGCACCTGGGCGCTGAGCATTTGCTGCTTCAGCCCGCGCTCTTCGGCTTCGTCGATCACCGCATGCATCAGCGCATCGCCGACCTTCAGGCCGCGCCAGTCCTTGAGTACCGACACCCGGCCGACGTGACCGTCAGGCAGCAGGCGGGCGGTGCCGACCGGAAAGTCGCCTTCGAGGGCAAGAAAGTGCACGGCCGTGACATCGTCGGCATCCCATTCCAGCTCGGGTGGTACGGATTGCTCGGCGACGAACACCGCTTCACGAATGCGCCGGATCTCGGCGTTGTCCTTTTGCCAGTCTGCGACACGTACGTGAATCTTATTCATCGGCAAACCCCAGGCTTCCTTGCTTGACCAGTTCGCACAGCAGGCCGCGGCCATCTTCGTCGGTCAACCAGTCACCCAGGTTGTCGACGTGCAGCGCGTCGGCGGCGCAGATCATCTTCAGCAGTTCGCGCAGTTTGCCCGGCAGGTAGCGGCTCTGGCCGCTGGCAAACAGCAACAGGTCGTCATCGACTTCCGACCACGCCAGGCGCGCACTAGGGTTGCGGATCAGTACGGCGCCTTGCTCCAGCGCGCCGAGAACGTCTTCTTCCTCGAGGTCTTCAGGGCCGACCACCAGTTCCGGGTAGCGGGGTTCGGTCATGAACTGGCCGAACCAGGTCAGCAGCAGGCGCTCGTCGCTCATGTGTTCGGCCAGCAGGCTTTTCAGGCGGTCGAGGGCGTCATGCTGGATCTGGTGCGGATCGACCGCCGGCACGGCGTCGGCGTCGGTGTAGCGCTCTTCGTCCGACAGGAACTGGCTGAGGAAGTCGGTGAAGTGGGTCAGCACTTCAGCGGCGCTCGGTGCGCGGAAACCTACGGAATAGGTCAGGCAGTCATCGACAGCCACGCCACAGTGGGCCAGGCGTGGCGGCAGGTAGAGCATGTCGCCCGGTTCCAGCACCCATTCATCGGTGGCCTCGAAGTCGGCGAGGATGCGCAGGTCCGCGTGTTGCAGCAGCGGGCTTTCGGCGTTGCACATCTGGCCGATTTTCCAGTTGCGCTTGCCGTGGCCTTGCAGCAGGAACACGTCGTAGTTGTCGAAGTGCGGGCCGACGCTGCCACCGGGGGCGGCGAAGCTGATCATCACGTCATCGATGCGCCAGCTCGGCAGGAAGCGGAAGTTTTCCAGCAGTTCGCTGACTTCCGGCACGAACTGGTCGACGGCCTGCACCAGCAGGGTCCAGTCGCGCTCCGGCAACTTGCTGAACTCGTCTTCGGCAAAGGGGCCGCGACGCAATTCCCATGGGCGCTCGCCGTTCTCGATGATCAGGCGCGATTCGACTTCTTCTTCCAGCGCCAGGCCGGCCAGTTCGTCGGCATCGATCGGGCTTTCGAAATCAGGAATCGCCTGACGGATCAACAGCGGTTTTTTCTGCCAGTAGTCGCGCAGGAACTCGCGTGCCGTGATGCCGCCCAGAAGTTGAAGAGGAATGTCAGAATTCATGTGTAACCTATTGAAAAAAAGCACTTTTCATACGGGAATAAAAACGCCCGGCGCGGCCGGGCGTCTTAAAAGGGTCCAGCGGTCGATCAGATGCGTTTGGCTTGCGCTACAGCGTTGCCGATGTAGTTCGCCGGGGTGAGCAGTTTCAGCTCGGCCTTGGCGGCGGCTGGCATGTCCAGGCCGTCGATGAAAGTTTGCAGCGCCTCAGGGCTGATGCCCTTGCCGCGGGTCAATTCTTTCAGCTTTTCGTACGGGTTTTCGATGTTGTAGCGACGCATGACGGTCTGGATTGGCTCGGCCAACACTTCCCAGCAAGCGTCCAGGTCATCGGCAATCTTCTGCTCGTTGAGCTCCAGCTTGCTGATGCCCTTGAGGCTGGCTTCGTATGCGATCACGCTGTGGGCGAAGCCGACACCGAGGTTGCGCAGTACGGTGGAGTCAGTCAGGTCGCGCTGCCAGCGGGAGATTGGCAGTTTGCTCGCCAGGTGCTGGAACAGTGCGTTGGCGATACCCAGGTTGCCTTCGGAGTTTTCGAAGTCGATCGGGTTGACCTTGTGCGGCATGGTCGACGAGCCGATTTCGCCAGCGATGGTGCGCTGCTTGAAATAACCCAGGGAGATGTAGCCCCAGATATCACGGTCGAAGTCGATCAGGATGGTGTTGAAGCGCGCGATTGCGTCGAACAGCTCGGCGATGTAGTCGTGCGGTTCGATCTGCGTGGTGTACGGGTTGAAGCCCAGGCCCAGCTCGTCTTCGATGAAGGCGCGGGCATTGGCTTCCCAGTCGATCTCAGGGTAGGCCGACAGGTGAGCGTTGTAGTTGCCGACAGCGCCGTTGATCTTGCCCAGCAGCGGAACGGCAGCGACCTGGGCGATCTGGCGCTCCAGGCGGTAAACCACGTTTGCCAGTTCTTTGCCCAGGGTGGTTGGCGACGCCGGTTGGCCGTGGGTGCGCGACAGCATCGGCACGTCGGCGAAGCGGATGGCCAGTTCGCGGATGGCTTCGGCGGTCTGGCGCATCAGCGGCAGCATCACGTCATCACGGCCTTCGCGCAGCATCAGGGCGTGGGACAGGTTGTTGATGTCCTCGCTGGTGCAGGCGAAGTGGATGAACTCGCTGACAGCGGCCAATTCCGGCAGCTTGGCGGCCTGCTCCTTGAGCAGGTATTCGATGGCTTTTACGTCGTGGTTGGTGGTGCGCTCGATCTCTTTGACACGCTCGGCGTGCTCCAGGGAGAAGTTTTCCGCCAGGGTGTTCAATACCGCGTTGGCTTCGGCGGAGAACGCCGGCACTTCGCTGATGGCAGGGTGAGCGGCCAGGCGCTGGAGCCAGCGCACTTCAACCAGGACGCGGGCACGGATCAGGCCGTACTCGCTGAAAATTGGGCGCAGGGCCTGGGTTTTGCCGGCGTAGCGGCCGTCAACAGGGGAAACCGCAGTGAGCGAAGAGAGCTGCATGGGGTGTTCTCGGACAGTCGGGCAACGAAATGGGGCGCGTATCATACATGAAAAAATCCGCCGGTCCGTCGCCAACTGACCGGCGTATTACGCGTATTGCTAAGTTCGGTGCTGTCGATGCGGGTTATTCGTTACGCATCAATGGGTAAAGCTCTTTGAGCAATTTTTTGCGGCTAATCACCAGCTGCCAGCGATGACCGCCCAATTGTCGCCATAGGCGTGCCGAGCGGATACCGGCCAGCAGCAGGGCGCGAATTTTCGAGGCGTTGCTCGGTTGCTGCAGGTTGCGCATGTCACCGTGCACCTGGATGCGTTGGCGCAGGGTGCTCAGGGTGTCCTGATACAGTGCCCCGCATGCGGCGATCACGTTTTCGTGGGCCGGACCGAAGTGCTCGACCTGGGACTGGATCTGCGGCAGGCGCTTGCCGATGATCTCCAGCATGTCTTCGCGCTTGGCCAGTTGACGCTCCAGGCCCAGCATGGCCAGGGCATAGCGCAGCGGTTCGCGTTGCAGGGCACTTGGGTCGCGTTCGAGGGCGCCGATCAATGCGCGATAGCCTTCACGCAGGTTGATATCGTCGCCGCCATAGACTTCCAGGGTGTCCTTGGGGTCGCGAATCAGCAGGCTGCCGAGCATGCAGGTCAGGCCGGCCTCGTTGGTCTGGCCGGTCTTGGCGATCTTGTCCACCAGCACCGCTGCGAGGAATACGCCGCCCAGCGCCGTCAGTTGCTCCTGGGTGGGACTCATTGCGCCTGGCCTTTACTGGTGCTCTTGCTTGTCCAGGGTTCTGCAACTTCGATCACACCGCCGCCAAGGCAGATCTCGCCGTCGTAGAACACCACGGATTGGCCTGGAGTGACCGCGCGTTGCGGGTCATCGAAGGTCGCGCGATAGCCGGTAGCGGTTTTCTCCAGGGTGCAGGGCTGGTCGCCCTGGCGATAACGAACCTTGGCGGTCAGCCTGCGCGGCTGGCTCAGGTCGATAGGGTTGACCCAATAGATATCCGAAGCGAGCAGGGCGCGGGAAAACAGCCACGGGTGATCGTTACCCTGGCCAACGATCAGCTCGTTGTGTTCCAGGTCCTTGATCAGCACGTACCACGGCTCGTCGCTGGCGTCTTTCAGGCCGCCGATGCCCAAGCCCTGGCGTTGGCCGATGGTGTGGTACATCAAGCCATGGTGGCGGCCGATGACTTCACCTTCGGTGGTCTTGATCTCGCCCGGTTGTGCCGGCAGGTATTGCTTGAGGAAGTCGCTGAAGCGCCGTTCGCCGATAAAGCAGATCCCGGTGGAATCCTTCTTTTTCGCGGTCGCCAGCTCGTATTTCTCGGCAATTGCGCGAACCTGGGGTTTTTCCAGTTCGCCGACCGGGAACAGGGTCTTGGCGATCTGCTCGCCGCCAACGGCGTGCAGGAAGTAGCTCTGGTCCTTGTTCGGGTCCAGGCCCTTGAGCAGTTCGGTGCGGCCGTCGATGTCGCGGCGGCGCACGTAGTGACCAGTGGCGATCAGATCGGCGCCGAGCATCATGGCGTAGTCGAGGAACGCCTTGAACTTGATCTCGCGGTTGCACAGGATGTCCGGGTTTGGCGTACGACCGGCCTTGTATTCGGCCAGGAAGTGCTCGAACACGTTGTCCCAGTACTCGGCGGCGAAGTTGGCGGTGTGCAGCTTGATGCCAATCTTGTCGCACACGGCCTGGGCGTCCGCCAGGTCATCCATGGCGGTGCAGTATTCGGTTCCGTCGTCTTCTTCCCAGTTCTTCATGAACAGGCCTTCCACCTCATAGCCCTGCTCGATCAGCAGGAGGGCGGAAACGGAAGAGTCCACGCCGCCGGACATGCCGACAATGACGCGCTTCTTTTGTGTGTCAGAAGGGGCTGGATCACGCATAGGGATTCAATGAGTGTCTTGAAAAAGGACGCGATTCTAACAGGCTCCAGCCCGCAAGGCTAAAGAGAAGGGCGGATCAATTCGAGGCCGAAGTGTTTGCCGTCCAGATAATCGTCGATGCAACGCATGATCAGCTCGCTGCGCCAGTTGTCGCGCCGGCCGATTAATTCCTCGCGGGTCAACCACTTGGCACCGACGATGCCCTCATCCAGTTGATACTCGGGGTGATGTTTCAGCGGTTTGGCGATGAAGCAGACCCGCTGGTAGGTCACGCCGTTGCTCGGGGCGGTATAGAGATAGATTCCCAGTACACCGGTGGGTTCGACGTCCCAGCCGGTTTCCTCGAGGGTTTCGCGCACGGCGGCCTCGGTCAGGGTTTCGTTCGGGTCCAGGTGGCCGGCGGGTTGGTTGAGCACCACGCGTCCGTGCTTGAGTTCTTCGACCATCAGGAAGCGGTCGTTGTCTTCGACGATGGTGGCGACGGTGATGTGGGGTTGCCAGTCCATGAATTTCCCTTGATGTTGAAATGCTGTCCCTGTGGGAGCGAGCCTGCTCGCGAAGGCTGTGGGTCAGCCAGCATTGATGTTGAATGATAAACCGCTTTCGCGAGCAGGCTCGCTCCCACAGGGTCCGGTTTCGACAGATAAATTTGTGTGATGGCTGAAAACACAAACCCCGGCGCATGGCCGGGGTTTGTGATGTTCCCTTACAACCTTAAACCAACGCTGCAACCGCTGCGTTGAAGGTTGCGCTCGGGCGCATGGCCTTGCTGATCAGCTCGGCATCGGCGTGGTAGTAACCGCCGATGTCCACTGGCTTGCCCTGTACGGCGTTGAGCTCGGCAACGATGGTTGCTTCGTTCTCGGTCAGGGTCTTGGCCAGGGTCGCAAACTGCGCTTGCAGTGCAGTGTCTTCGGTCTGGGCGGCCAGGGCTTGAGCCCAGTACAGCGCCAGGTAGAAGTGGCTGCCGCGGTTGTCGATGTTGCCGACTTTGCGCGATGGCGACTTGTTGTTGTCCAGGAACTGGCCAGTGGCCTGATCCAGGGTCTTGGCCAGAACCAGCGCCTTGGGGTTGTTGTAGGTCACGCCCAGGTGCTCAAGGGAAGCGGCCAGGGCCAGGAACTCGCCCAGGGAATCCCAGCGCAGGAAGTTTTCTTCCAGCAGTTGTTGCACGTGCTTCGGAGCCGAACCGCCGGCGCCGGTTTCGAACAGGCCGCCGCCATTCATCAGCGGAACGATCGACAGCATCTTGGCGCTGGTGCCCAGTTCCATGATCGGGAACAGGTCAGTCAGGTAGTCGCGCAATACGTTGCCGGTTACCGAGATGGTGTCTTTGCCTGCGCGAGTGCGTTGCAGGGTGAACTTCATCGCGTCGACAGGTGCCATGATCTGGATGTCCAGGCCGGCAGTGTCGTGATCCTTCAGGTAAGCCTGGACTTTCTCGATCACCACGCCGTCGTGGGCGCGCATCGGGTCCAGCCAGAAGATCGCTGGCGTGCTGCTTGCGCGGGCACGGTTGACGGCCAGCTTGACCCAGTCCTGGATCGGCGCGTCTTTGGTCTGGCACATGCGGAAGATGTCGCCGGCTTCAACCGACTGTTCCAGCAGCAGGGTGCCATTGGTGTCGGTCACGCGGACAACGCCGTTGGTCTTGATCTGGAAAGTCTTGTCGTGCGAGCCGTACTCTTCGGCTTTTTTCGCCATCAGGCCAACGTTCGGCACGCTGCCCATGGTGGTTGGATCGAACGCGCCATTGGCCTTGCAGTCTTCAATCACTGCCTGGTAGATGGTGGCGTAGCAGCGATCCGGGATCACCGCCTTGGTGTCGTGCAGCTGGCCGTCGGTGCCCCACATCTTGCCGGAGTCACGGATCATGGCTGGCATCGAGGCGTCGACGATGACGTCGCTCGGCACGTGCAGGTTGGTGATGCCTTTGTCGGAGTTGACCATGGCCAACGACGGACGAACGGCGTAGACCGCCTGGATGTCCGCTTCGATGGCGGCTTGCTGCTCGGCAGGCAAGGCCTTGATGCGCGAGTACAGGTCGCCGATGCCGTTGTTCAGGTTGAAGCCGATCTGCGCCAGCACGTCAGCGTGCTTGGCCAGGGCGTCTTTGTAGAACTCGGCAACGATCTGGCCGAACATGATCGGGTCGGAGACCTTCATCATGGTGGCTTTGAGGTGAACCGACAGCAGCACGCCTTGTGCCTTGGCGCTTTCGATTTCAGCGGCGATGAAAGCGCGCAGGGCGTTTTTGCTCATCACGGCGCAGTCGAGGATCTCGCCAGCCTGGACGCTGGTTTTTTCTTTCAGGACGGTGGTGGTGCCGTCTTGAGCGATCAGTTCGATCTTGACCGCGCCAGGGGCGTCGATCAGGGCAGCTTTTTCGCTACCGTAGAAATCACCGCTGCTCATGTGCGCGACGTGGGACTTGGAGTCTGCGGCCCAGGCGCCCATTTTGTGCGGGTGCTTGCGTGCGTAGTTCTTCACCGACAGTGGAGCGCGGCGGTCGGAGTTGCCTTCGCGCAGAACCGGGTTCACGGCGCTGCCCTTGACCTTGTCGTAGCGCGCCTTGGCTTCTTTGTCGGCGTCGCAGGTCACGGTTTCCGGATAGTCCGGCAGGGCGTAGCCCTGGGCTTGCAGCTCCTTGATCGCGGCTTGCAGTTGCGGAACCGAGGCGCTGATGTTCGGCAGCTTGATGATGTTGGCTTCAGGCGTAACGGCCAGCGCGCCCAGCTCGGCGAGGTGGTCGGCTACGGCTTTGTCGCCCAATTGCTCGGGGAAGCTGGCCAGGATGCGCCCTGCAAGAGAGATATCGCGGGTTTCAACGGCGATATCAGCCGAGGCGGTGAACGCCTCTACGATAGGCAACAGTGAATAGGTGGCGAGGGCGGGAGCTTCGTCGGTGAAGGTATAGATGATCTTCGAGCGGGTGGGCATATTCGGATTAACTCTCTCTTCTTTGCTAAAGCGTGCGCAGAAACTCGAGGGGCGCCGGGTAAGCGCGTTCGTTCAAAGTCATCCATGAGCCGAATATCGAGATTTCGTTGCTGTGATGTTGGGTGCATCAGTAGGGCGTCAAGCAGGCGGGCTGCGGTAGCAGGCCGTCTCATCGGGCGCAAACACTCGTCGTAGAGCTGTTCAGCCTGATGTGACCCTTTAGTCAGCGGCCGCATTATACATAGGTAGCTGGCAATCTGCCGATGGTTCATACACATCTGTTGTCGTCCATTGGTCTAAAGGTCGCAGGGACGAGCAGGGCGTATGGTCATTCTTCGTGCTTGAGATTGGCGTTTTTCCCTTTGCTTTCAGGCTTGTAGGTCGCGCGTTGAGCGGCTTTGCGGCAGATGAATGGAACATAGGGTTTGCGCGCCGATTTAACTGGGTTACGCTCGAACCAAGCCAGATGTTCAATCCAATCAATGGAGTTCAGCATGGGTTACAAGAAGATTCAGGTTCCAGCCGTCGGCGACAAAATCACCGTCAATGCAGACCATTCTCTCAATGTTCCTGATAATCCGATCATCCCGTTCATTGAAGGCGACGGCATTGGCGTTGACGTCAGCCCCGTCATGATCAAGGTTGTCGATGCTGCCGTGGAAAAGGCCTACGGGGGCAAGCGCAAGATTTCCTGGATGGAAGTCTATGCTGGCGAAAAGGCTACACAGGTCTACGACCAGGACACCTGGCTGCCCCAGGAAACCCTGGACGCCGTGAAAGACTACGTCGTTTCCATCAAGGGCCCGCTGACCACGCCGGTCGGTGGGGGTATCCGCTCCCTCAACGTTGCCCTGCGCCAGCAGCTGGACCTGTATGTGTGCCTGCGGCCAGTGGTGTGGTTCGAAGGTGTGCCAAGCCCGGTGAAAAAACCTGGCGACGTCGACATGGTGATCTTCCGCGAGAACTCCGAAGACATCTACGCCGGTATCGAGTGGAAGGCCGGCTCGTCCGAAGCCACCAAGGTCATCAAGTTCCTGAAAGAAGAAATGGGCGTCACCAAGATCCGTTTCGACCAGGACTGCGGCATCGGCATCAAGCCGGTGTCCAAGGAAGGCACCAAGCGCCTGGTGCGCAAGGCCCTGCAGTACGTGGTGGACAACGACCGCAAGTCGCTGACCATCGTGCACAAGGGCAACATCATGAAATTCACCGAAGGCGCCTTCAAGGACTGGGGCTATGAGGTGGCGAAGGAAGAATTCGGCGCCGAGCTGCTCGATGGCGGCCCGTGGATGAAATTCAAGAACCCGAAAACCGGCCGCGAAGTCGTGGTCAAGGACGCCATTGCCGACGCCATGCTCCAGCAGATCCTGCTGCGTCCAGCCGAATACGATGTGATTGCCACGCTGAACCTCAACGGTGACTACCTCTCCGACGCCCTGGCGGCGGAAGTGGGCGGTATCGGTATCGCGCCAGGCGCGAACCTGTCCGATACCGTGGCCATGTTCGAAGCCACCCACGGTACCGCGCCGAAATATGCCGGCAAGGACCAGGTCAACCCGGGTTCGGTGATCCTTTCGGCCGAAATGATGCTGCGTCACCTGGGCTGGACCGAGGCGGCGGACCTGATCATCAAGGGCACCAACGGTGCGATCAAGGCCAAGACCGTGACCTATGACTTCGAGCGCCTGATGGAAGGTGCGACGCTGGTTTCGTCTTCCGGGTTCGGTGAAGCGCTGATCAAGCACATGTAAGCAAACGACAGGCATACAAAAACCGCCCGATTCAATTGATTGAGTCGGGCGGTTTTTTATGACTGGATGACGGTGCGGCGTTAAACCGTCACGGTCTGTTGCGTGGCAGGGGTTGAGGTTTTCGAAGCATCTACAGGGTTGCCGATGTTCACGGCATGCAGACCTTTGGGTCCCTGGATGATTTCGAATACGACAGCCTGGCCGGCCTTCAGGGTTTTATAACCATCCATTTGGATGGCCGAGTAGTGAGCGAACAAGTCTTCTGTCTTGCCGTCCTCGTTGATGAAGCCGTAACCCTTGGCGTTGTTGAACCATTTCACCTTGCCGCTGACCTTGACACCTGACATACCAACTCCCTCTGCAACAGACTCCATCACTGGAGTATCATCCAGTACATCCGCAGTCACTTTTTAGGAAAAAAGTTGACTCCGCGGACCTTTTTTACCCACTGTGGGCTCTATTGGTTGTAACACCGTTTTGCCGATAGTCAAGGTGACCAGGCAGTCGGAGTTGAAATCGCCCAAGACCGCCCCCACCACTGTATTTGCACAACTGACGAACCTTTCTTTCCATGCATGCAATCAGCCAGATTCGACTAACATTCAATCAGGATCGCCCGACTCTCCAGAAAGATCGCCCGGAGGAACACGACGACGATTCCGCAGGCATTGCTGTTCAGGAGGCCAAGCCTGCGTTACAGGCGCCGCCGATGTACAAGGTGGTTTTGTTTAATGATGACTACACACCGATGGATTTCGTCGTCGAAGTGCTCGAGGTGTTTTTTAACCTGAATCGCGAGCTGGCGACCAAGGTCATGCTGGCCGTCCATACAGAAGGGCGGGCAGTATGTGGAGTGTTTACCCGCGACATCGCCGAGACAAAGGCCATGCAGGTCAACCAGTACGCCAGGGAAAGCCAGCATCCGCTACTCTGTGAAATCGAGAAGGACGGTTAATCGCCGACCACTTGGGTATGAGGTGAAGCTATGTTAAACCGCGAGCTCGAAGTCACCCTCAATCTTGCCTTCAAGGAGGCACGTTCGAAGCGTCATGAATTCATGACCGTCGAACATCTCCTGCTGGCCCTATTGGACAATGAGGCTGCCGCCACCGTTTTGCGTGCGTGCGGCGCGAACCTCGACAAACTCAAGCATGACCTGCAGGAGTTCATCGACTCCACCACGCCATTGATCCCCGTGCATGACGAGGATCGTGAAACCCAGCCAACCCTGGGCTTCCAGCGTGTACTGCAACGTGCTGTGTTTCACGTACAGAGCTCGGGCAAACGCGAAGTGACTGGCGCCAACGTGCTGGTCGCGATCTTCAGTGAGCAAGAGAGTCAGGCAGTGTTCCTGCTGAAACAGCAGAGCGTTGCCCGTATCGATGTCGTCAACTACATCGCCCACGGTATCTCCAAGGTGCCAGGGCATGGCGATCACTCTGAGGGTGAGCAAGATATGCAGGACGACGAGGGCGGTGAGTCTTCATCTTCAGGCAATCCACTGGATGCTTATGCCAGCAACCTTAATGAACTCGCGCGCCAGGGTCGAATCGATCCATTGGTAGGCCGTGAGCTGGAAGTCGAGCGCGTCGCCCAGATCCTGGCGCGTCGTCGCAAGAACAATCCGTTGCTGGTGGGCGAGGCAGGCGTGGGTAAGACCGCGATTGCCGAAGGCTTGGCCAAGCGCATTGTCGACAACCAGGTGCCGGACCTGTTGGCCAACAGCGTAGTTTACTCCCTGGACCTGGGCGCATTGCTGGCCGGGACCAAATACCGCGGCGATTTCGAGAAGCGCTTCAAGGCGTTGCTCAATGAGCTGAAAAAACGTCCGCAGGCGATCCTGTTCATCGACGAAATCCACACCATCATCGGTGCGGGTGCTGCGTCCGGTGGCGTCATGGATGCCTCGAACCTGCTCAAGCCGCTGCTGTCGTCCGGTGATATCCGGTGCATCGGTTCGACCACGTTCCAGGAATTCCGCGGCATCTTCGAGAAGGATCGTGCACTGGCTCGGCGCTTCCAGAAGGTTGACGTGTCGGAGCCTTCGGTGGAAGACACCATCGGTATCCTGCGCGGCCTGAAAGGGCGTTTCGAGACCCATCACAATATCGAATACAGTGATGAGGCCCTGCGCGCCGCTGCCGAACTGGCTTCGCGCTACATCAATGACCGGCACATGCCGGACAAGGCCATCGACGTCATCGACGAGGCGGGTGCCTTCCAGCGCCTGCAGCCGGTGGAAAAACGGGTGAAACGCATCGAAGTGCCTCAAGTCGAGGACATCGTCGCGAAAATCGCGCGGATTCCACCAAAACACGTCACCAGTTCCGATAAAGAGCTGCTGCGTAACCTTGAGCGTGACCTGAAGCTGACGGTGTTTGGCCAGGATGCGGCGATCGATTCGCTGGCGACCGCGATCAAGCTGTCCCGTGCCGGCCTCAAGTCGCCTGACAAACCCGTCGGTTCGTTCCTGTTCGCAGGGCCTACCGGTGTCGGTAAAACCGAAGCGGCACGGCAGTTGGCCAAGGCGCTGGGGGTCGAACTGATTCGTTTCGACATGTCCGAGTACATGGAGCGCCACACCGTATCGCGCCTGATCGGTGCACCTCCAGGCTATGTCGGGTTCGATCAGGGCGGTCTGCTGACCGAAGCCATCACCAAGCAACCCCATTGCGTGTTGTTGCTCGATGAAATCGAGAAGGCGCATCCGGAAGTCTTCAACCTGCTGCTGCAGGTCATGGATCACGGAACGCTGACCGATAACAACGGGCGCAAGGCGGATTTCCGTAACGTGATCGTCATCATGACGACCAACGCCGGTGCCGAAACTGCAGCCCGCGCTTCGATCGGTTTCACCCATCAGGACCACTCGTCCGATGCGATGGAAGTGATCAAGAAGAGCTTCACGCCAGAGTTCCGCAACCGCCTGGACACCATCATCCAGTTTGGTCGCCTCAGTCATGAGGTTATCAAGAGCGTGGTGGACAAGTTCC
>CXWK01055707.1_pt1 | contig 51569 bp, 48 predicted proteins | sample 590851 | NCBI WGS metagenome assembly CXWK01 (sample SAMEA3498364, study PRJEB10139) | wastewater metagenome | biome: wastewater treatment plant; material: activated sludge | place: Denmark | collected 2014-08-01 | reverse complement strand
GCAACTCAATGTGGTGTCCGGCTTCCATGCGGTTGATGAACAATTCAATCTGCCCTGCATCCGTGCCATCCTTTCCGGGAAGTCCGCAGCCGCCATCTACAGCATCCCCGCCTTCGCCAGGTTCAGTGGTCGAGTATGTGTATTGGATCGCGGGCGTACCTTCGTGGCCATCCAGTTCGGTTTGAGGGACTTGTGTGACAGGGTTTGGCAAGGCATCTTCGCCGCTGACATCGATGGCGGCTACACCTGCCCCTCCAGCAGCTTCCGCATACAAGGTGCGGGCAACAATCTTGACATTGCCTCCGGGTTTAAAACGCAGCTCCCCGCGAATACGTAAACCATCTGCGTAAATGACGTAGTTCTGGTTGGGATCAATGTGAACCGTTGAGTCGCCTTCGATGCGCTGGCCCATGCAAACCAGGGTCAAAATGGGAAGGGCACTGTAAATGAAGCGGGTATCCTGTCCATTGCTGTTCGCGACATGCGAGTAAAAGGCGCGTCCAGGAGTCAATTGGGGGTGCGGTTCAACCGTGATTTCAGGGGGTACTGTCGTTGAAATTATTTCAGTTATATTCATCTTATCACCGTCTACTAGTGTTGATTTGTTGATGGTTTTGGTAAGTCGTGTGACAGCGTTTTGGTTTAGGATTGCTTCTCCGTCTGAGTTACATAGGCGTGAAAGCCTTCTTAGCGTCTGCTATCGCTCCCGTCCGAGTACTCTATTCATTGCGAAAAATTGCCAATCAAATTGATTCGCGTTTCACCGGCCGCTGCATTCCGGCATTAGCAGACCTTTACGAACACCGAAGCTACTCAAAAACAATTAATGACAGCTGATCTACGTCTTGAGGTTGGGAAATTAAGGCTGCATTGGCAACCTCGAACGGATCGTTTCGGCGCAGCGCGTTGATTCCACTCTCCAGCGTTTTGCTCACAGCGCCTATGCGCGTTGGATTTTCATTCCCTTGGTCAGCTCATCCATCGAGTCGGATTGGATCGACGGCTGTCGTATCTCATGCCCTAACTGGATGCCACCCTCGGGCTTAGCGACAAACCAAACCACGTGCTCGCCTACGGCTCATATGCTTTTCACTGCGCCACTGCAGTTCTTTGATCGTCGCAATGTCGGTCTTGCAATCGTCAATGACAAACTTGAAGTCGTGACGCTTAAACGTATGATCGAAGGCAACTACGCAAGAAATCAACTGCCTTCACCCAATCGTTTATTGCGTGGAAAGTCACAGCAGCATCCCAAGCGGCACGATCAACTCGTACGCAAATAGGTGATTCAAAAAATAATCGAACTTGGTACGGCTTCAATAATTCAACGGTGTAGTAGTGCCTACACGCATCTGCCGAAGCATTTCCTGCGCAGCAACACCTTCGGGAATTCTGAACCGATTTCATTCACGCGATGGGTTAAGGCGAGCTTGTCCATGCTTGATGTTCCTTGTCTGAATTAGAGCTTTAAGCGTAGTCAATCTATCCAGATTCGCATTCTTATGAATCAAGAGGCAGGAGCTTGTTGATCACGTACGTAAGGCAAATGGATGGACTCCCTACATGACAGCTATGCCCGGCAGCTATAAACGAGGTTATTATTCCTTATGTTATTCATGGTCTTATCGAGCGATTACCCCTCGAAGTCATCTGGCAGTCTGCTGTGTTGCAGCAAAAGCTGCTCGGCATCTAGCTGGCAAGGGTCTGAGTCGATCCATGGCTGGCTGCGGTTGTAACCCATTGCCAAACAAGATAGGCAGCTAATAAATAGGGCTGCATGGTTTTTAGAATTTGCGATAGAGATTATCTTCGCGCCCCTTGCAGGAAAAACTTGAACAAGTGAATTGGATTGGGATACCGGCCTGCTTTTGATCTACCCGGATTGGACAGAAATCGTCGTGTAATTCGCGGTTTTGGTTTGTACTGGGATCTGAGTTAAAAATGGATTGTGTTGTGCTTTTGGCCAGGCGAGCTCTACGTCTCAGGTCCTTTCAATGGCCGTAGAATTAGCAGCAATCAAATAACCCCGCCTCGGCTTTGCCAGCTGTAGTACTGCCCCCAAGATTGGGCCCAATTAGCCGCTTTTCGTGGATCTCATTCTCTAGCATTGAAACATCAGATTTCAATGTGTGGAGTGGAGATGCTTCAGATCTCGCAAGGTCGTGGCCAACAGTCATCTGCTGCAGCTGGCAGCAAGAAAAATAACGAGTCCACCCTACAGCGTCTTATGCGTATGTACGGCGATCATATGTCCGTGGTTCAGGTCGCCGCTGAGCTGAACTATTCAGTGACCTATTTCCGGAAAAAAATCGGGGCAGCCGACTATCAGCACCTGGGTTGGGTCAAGGCGATTTACCCTGCCCGTAAAAAGTCTGGACGGTTCTGGGTATACCGTACGGAGTCAGTCGCAAGCTTTCTTGATAAGGGGGTTTGACGTGAGGCCCACAATACTTTTTGGCGCTGCAGTGATAGCTGCGCTTGCACACGGCGTAAACGCAAACGAGAGGCCAGAAGAATCTTCCCTACCCGCCGCCGGCGGCAGCAGCTATTACAAGGGAAAGGCCGAAGGGTGGTTCTGGTACAAGGATCCACCTAAGGAAGAAGAGGAGCCGAAGAAGGAGTTGCCTCCTCCTCCCCCGCCACCACCCCCTCCTCCTCCGCCGGCGCCTCCGGAGGAAAAAGTCGAGCCTCTGGCTCCGAAAGGTCCTGAGGTGTTCAGTGTCGCCTGGATCAAGAAAAATCTGCCCAAGTACCGCGACCGAGCCATCGACAACCCGACGGATGCGAACGTTCAGGCCTACTACTACCTTCAACGCGTGATGATGGACAAAGCGTCGCGGTTCTCCGAGGCCTCTTCGCGCGCGATCATGAAGGATCCTTTCCTTGACGAAGATAGCCGGCGTCCAGTCGCGACATATGCAGCAAATGCAATGAATCGCGAAGTGACGGCCAACAAAGACAAGGTGCTGCGCAGCTTGGCTGGCCGCGTTGGGGTGTTCTTTTTCTTCAAATCAAACTGCATGTTGTGTGCCGAGCAGGCCAATGTCCTGCAGTCGCTCACAACGTCCACTGGCATAAACATCATTCCAGTATCGCTTGACGGCGGACCGCTGGATAACAACGCATTTCCTGAATATCGAGTGGACAATGGCCAGGCAAAGAAACTTGAGATCTTTCAGACCCCTGCCCTCGCTTTGGCCATGCCCCCTCAAGGCACATCAATCGTGGGATACGGCGCTATTACGCTCGACGTGCTGTTCAATCGAATTCTGATGGCCACGCGAGACGCTGGGATTATCGACCATAAAACATTTGCGAGCACACAGCCGTTTTTCGACAACGGACTTCTGTCGATTGATGACTCTGACGGGATTAATGAGGAGCTTCTCAATGACCCTGAACGATTCGTGCAAAGCATGAAAGCCAAGTTGGCAAGAAAGGCTATTGACGTGGAGACCCCTAATGCGATTGAACAGTAAATCAATGATTCTGGCTTTGGCTATCGGCATAGCTCCGTCGGGAGCATATGCTGACATTCAGTCGCAACTGGATTCCATGTTCGATTCGATGTCGAACACTACGGAGCCCGGGGCGTATGAAACCGCAACCCGGGGTGTTATTACCGGCGGCTCATTGCGAGTTAGAAACAAGATATCCAATACGCCGATCGTTAACTTCCGACCGCCCTCCTTCCAAGCTGGCTGTGGCGGGATAGACATGTTCGCGGGTTCATTCTCATTCATTAACGCCCAACAATTTGTCCAAGCGTTGCGATCGGTCGCGTCTAACGCTGTCGGCGTTGCCTCTGGCTACGCGTTTAAACTGGCATTGAACGCTATGGGGCCAACTGTCCACAACGTTATTCAGAACCTGCAAGAAGTTATGCAGGACATTAATAGCCTGATGTCAAATTCTTGCCAACTTGCCCAGGGACTGGTCACAGACGCTTTCAGCTCCTTCACTTCAAAAGAGACAATGAGAGCGGCGAACATCAACGTTTCCGGGGGGATTGGTGATGCCTTTGCCTCGATCATGCCTGGTAGCCTGACCTCGAAGTCTCCAAAGGAACAGCAAAGTGACGCCGGATTAGCCAAATCCTGTGAGGACATTGGCAACGTCATCTGGTGCGCTATGACACAAAATAACGCTAGGGGCTTCTTCCAGTACGGATCACGTCAAACTGATGAAATGATTATGTCCTTGACTGGGACTGTACTCATTACCGCACTTGAGAATGCCGATGATGGGAAGGGAAAAGTCCCTACTACCAAGTTCTTCGGACCTACTTCTATTACATTGCAGGACATCGTTGAGGGCAAAAAAACAGAAACAGTGCCAATTTACGATTGCTCCGGCGACGAAGAAGCTTGCATGACTATTAAGACTCAGCAGATTTCATTTGATGGTCTGGCTGAAAAAATATTGAAGCTATTCAATGGTAATGCGAGCTCGCCAGGCATTGTATTTAAGTGGGCGAACAACGCAGGTCCTTTTAACTCTGAGGAAGTAGCCATTATTGGGGCGCTTCAAAAAACAGGGTTTTCTGCGATGATTCAGCGGCTTGCCCAACACAGCGAGTACATGGCTAAGGGGTTTGTTAGCGCACACTCCAAAATGCTTGCTCTTGAGGGCGCCCACTCTCTTGCAGAGTCCTATATCAACGTGGCCTCTGAAGTTCTAAAAAAAGGAAAAATGGTTGACCAGCTTGGTGAAACGAGCAAGGACTTCCTGGCCGAATCTCGCAATCGCCTCACCTCCGAGCACCAGTCATTGCTTTCAAAATATGGCAACGAAAATGATATGGCCAAGGACTATCAGGTTCGCATGCAGATCATGCCGCCACCCAACTTTATCGCCACGATGGGCGCTAATCCTGTGAGGCCAAACTGATGGAGTTCACCATTTATTCTGTTGGCTCTGCGGTCTATCTCGAGGAAATTTTGAACTCAGTTGCCATGATCTGTGGCACCGGTGATATCGAGTCTCTGGCCAAAATCGGGTTTGCGATCGGAGCCCTCATTCTGGGCTTTCAAGCGGTCTTCAACAACACCGCTATCCCATTCCAAAAACTGCTTATTTGCCTAGTGTTGTACATGGCCATGTACGGTCCCTCGGGGCGGGCGATTATTGAGGATGTTTATGACGGTGATGTGGCTGTAGTCGATAACGTCCCGCTCGGTCCCTTGGCTGTTGGGTCGATTATTTCAAACATTGGATACAATCTTACGAACCTCTTTGAGCAGGCGTTCTCGACGCCTGCGATGACAAAGTACGGTTTTGCTGATCCGATTGAAACCCTGATGAAAGTTCGCTCAGTGACCGGTAATTTGATGTCCATTCCATCGTTCACCAATGGATTGGGCCCCAATAAAAACCTGGTTAACTCGTGGTCTAATTATTTTCGTGAATGCACGCTGCCCATGCTTGGCACAGATCTCCAAGATTATGCCGACCTATACCGGGCAAACGACCCAATGGGCGCCGCACGGTTTAGCAGTAGCGTTTATTACACGCAGATTTTCGATGGTCCAGCCGGGGGTAGAACGCTCAATTGCTCTGACGCACATACAGCCCTGGTTAACCTGACGGACTCAGCAACTGATAACGTCATGTCCGAGATCGCAACTGCGGGGTTCAAGCGTCCAGGAAAGTCGGTCGATCCAGATGCGGTGACCTCTCGCGTTGGTGATTCGCTGTATGCGCTGAATATGTCAGCGATCGACGCCCGGGCTTACACAATGGCCTCAGTTCTCTATCCAATATTTCTCCAAGCACCTGGTCAGAAAGCAGTCGAGGATCTGCAGGGCTCGTATGGCGTCATGATGGGACAGGCCATGGCTCAGCAAAACACCCAGTGGGCAGCCGAAGGAACGCAGTTTACGAAGTATGTTCGGCCATTCATGACCTTCTTTGAAGGTCTCATTTATGCCATTACTCCGCTCATGGCATTCCTCATTACCATGGGCGGCTTTGGTATTGGCCTGATCAGTAAATACCTGATGTTGCTGGCCTGGATGATGCTCTGGATGCCGGCATTGGCAATTGTGAACCTCTACACGGTCTCGTCCACCGCGAGTGCTATGGAGTCCATTCTCCAGACGTCGTCTTTCGATGTTGGAGGAACTGGGGTGTCGTTCGAGATGCTCAAGCAGATGGGGCCTGCTCTTGAGCAGGCTATTGGTGTCGCCGGGTTAATGGCCTCCTCCATCCCCGCGATATGTTTGTTCCTGGTCTCCGGTACAGCGATTGCTGCCTCAGGGATCGCGGGACGGATGAGTGGCTCTGACCAAATTAACGAGAAGATTGCCAGCCCCGATGTCTTAAGCCCTGCAGCTGGATTGCAGACTACGCCCTATGCAACAAGCGACTTCGACAAGGGCGTACGCATCAACGGATCGGAAAATCAGCGTGGCAACATTTCAGTCGGGTCCATGCTGAGCGAATCCGTTCAAAGTTCAAGAGCGACCTCAGAGGGCTCTTCTCAGGCCTTTTCTAAGCAATTCACAAGCACGATGGGCAGGTCGCTCGATAACTCGAAGACGATCGGTGAAGCTGCAGATGTTGGGCATTCGCTTCAAACATCTCTCGGCTTGGATAAAAGCGCGAGTTTCCAGGCAAAGTACGATTCGCTCAGATCTCAAGGGTACAGCGCTAGCAACATAGACGCGGCTATTGCGAGCACTGCGCTGAGCAGTGGCGTCGATGGCAAGCTAGGTGCCACTGCAGCTGCAGGCGTTGATGGAGGTCCGGCAGGTGTTAAAGCAGGCGTCAGCGGTGGCGTTGGGCTTAGTGCGGGGGCAACAGCATCAAGTACTGATCAGTCGACGCGGTCTGATTCCCAGGCCTATGCCGATACGTTGTCTGCGGTCAAATCATCCGGCCTTGGAGAGACTGTCAAAAGCGCACTTCAAAAAACGGATGGCACTACGCTGGCCAAGAACTTCCAGAGCGCTGACCGCTCGAGCCTTTCGAAAGCTGACCAGGATAGCCTTTCGCAATCGGCCCAGAAAACCATCAACGATCAGATGGCCTATCAGAAGGTTAGTGGCCTGGCGAATACCTATGGATACTCTGAGGACATGAAGCTTGATTCGTTGACGGGCAAGGTTATCAACGAAGGCCGGGATCGGGCCGTTGTCGGCGACGCAATGAACAAGTACGGCCAAGAATTTCAGGAGAACCAGCAGATGTTCAGTCAAACAATGCTGGATCCCAACCGTGCGAATACAGCTGCAGCTTTGTACACCCTGGCCAAACACCATGATTTCGAGGCGTTGACTGGAGCCACTGTCGACTATGACAAGAATGCGAATTTGCGTTCACCGGCGGTTGGTAATCTTGAGGCGGAGGCAAGCCAGGCAGGCCACTTGGTGGACACAGGAGCGTTTAACTCTCGGTTTAATACGGAGAAGACAGCCGCCATTGCGGATGCTCATCAAAATATCGCAAATAGGCATTCGCATAATGATGGGATCGCGCAAAACGACTCTGAGGTTTACTCGAAGAAAGCATTGGATCCTGCAGCGGATAGAGCTGCTGATCGTATTCGCGGATCAGCGACAGAACTCAACGATCGAGGTGAGTCCTCGTTTGGCATACTCGCTGCGGCCTCGAATGGCGTCGGAGCGGCTTTGGGAACCCGCGCAACACGTGAGGAGTACATGCACGAAGGTGAACAACTGGGTCTGAATGAGGCCCAGGCAGATGTCTTTGCAACAGCACGAGTTGGTGGCCTTTCTGATAACTCAAGGGAACGTTGGGACAGTTACGCTGCTGCCAATCATATGGATAAGGACTTATCTGATGGAATGTACAAGCAGTTGGTTGAGGCAGGGATACACGACAACGGGTCTGGTGGGCATCTGGCTGACATTTTGACTCTGAATCAGCGAGATAATATTGGTCGCTGACATGGCGTCTAACTCCTTTATTCCGCGGCAGTAAACTGTACCCTTGGCGCGAAAAAAAACCGGCTTTAATGCCGGTTTTTTTTGGTCAAGACAATCTGTCAATTGGCTCGCTCATATCGTTGCCAGTCGTCACCTTGTAGTAGTTGAACTCTTCTGCGCGTAGTCCTTCCACTGGTTGGTATTCCTCGGGGTACAACTCTGCATCGGTACGGCCGTTTTTGCTATCGAACAGACCTAGAAACGACCCAGCCATGAAGGCGAATGCGCATACAAGAAGAACAAGGAACCCGACATTGGGTGCGAACAGGGTGTTCAGCACACAGAAGGCAACCAGCGCACCAATCGTGTAGACGGGAACCTTCATGGAGGCGTTGCTGCTGTGTGTCAGGTGCAATGCTCCCGAGGCTACGATCAAGGCCAGGGCGACATAGGCAAACGTCTCATAGCCCAGGGTCATGGCTTTCGTGTTACCTACCAGCACGCCGGCGAACGCCAGTGCGATCGTCACCAGGTGCTTGAGCGTCCACAGTCCACCAGCAGTACGAATGCCCTCCTCCACCGCCCATAGTTTCTGGATGGGAGCAGGCAGCTTTGGCCGTTGCGCCAGTTCAGCAATCAGGTCAACCACGTTTACGGCGTAGGCTGCATCAGCTTGCGTAGGGCGGCTTTTGCCGGCTACCTGGCGCAATGCGGTGATAGCGCGTCCAAAGTCGGCGGGAGCCTTACGCAACGCATCCACGTTGAAGCTGAACAGATCGATCGTTTCTGGTGGCAGGCCCATGTAGCGCTCAACCAGCGCTTCAGCACGTTTGACTTCTGACTCAATGATCAACTTCATTGCGAATTCTCCTTTCGACTGAATACATCCTACCGCACCTGCTGTAGATGCAACCCCTGTCACTGGCTTGAGTAAGTCTGCCCTGCCAGGCGATAGGTCGATGCGACCTCCTCCTCACTTTCACGATCATCCTGCTTCACCTGGACAGGTTGGCTCTTCGCTGTCGGCAAGTACATGTCACGCCCCTGCAGCACCGTCGTACGCGTTTTTTCGTCCAGCCTCTTGGCACGCCTTGCGTGCCGATCAAATGACTTCAACGGCTTTATCGTCGGCGCCCGGTCGCCGGCCAGCACAAACACCGGAAGGTTGGCTTTGATCATCGCGTCCCAACGACTGCTTTCCGAAAACCACAGCATGCAACGTGGATGGGGGGCGACCTTCTTGTGTTTGATCAGGATGTCGGCATCCGAGAGATGGACAATTGAATTGAGGTCGAAGTACTCCGGCGTCTGGTCCAGCGGAATATCCTCTGCGCCGGCGCGGATTTCTGCTTTGGCCTCGAGCTGAGCCCGAATCTTGCTAACGGCCACACGCTCGTTTCCGGGGGAATGACCGGCCCACGTGAACGTAATTTGCCTTGGAGCTCCATCGAATGCGTGGAGGGACCGCTTCAACTGATTGGTGTTGAAGCTCGCTCCCAAGGCCCGTCTCATAATTCTCGGCCGCATCTCCGGTGTCAGATTCTGTTCGACGCGCGCAAGCTCGATAGCGTCGACCACTCTCTGCTTGCAAGCGTTGATCGCCAGTACCTGCTCGAGCACCGAGGTGGCCACAGTGAAATAGCCAGGCAAGCGCATGACGGTGCCCGGCGCCTGCCCTATGTCTCGTTCAAAAGTTCCGATCGCATCAATGGCCAACTTGACGGCCTCAGCACCAGTAATCTTCTCCACCAGCAAGATGTCGGGCGTTTTCTGCTCGTTCAGCAATGGCAGGACATACACCACGCCGTCGACCACAAGCGGTGGCCACGTCCGGTTGAATGCTGTGATGGCAGCGGTCAGTGTTTGGTAGGCGGACTGAATTTGTTCGTACATAGGACCCCCTATACAGGAATCAACATTATACCACCCCTGCATGGCTTCCTCTATTCGCAAGCCCCTCCCTTCTACCGCATCCCTCCCCACTACTTCATCGCCGACTTTCCTTCACCTTAATCTCCCTTCCTCTTTCCTTGCTCTTTCCTTCCATCGCGCTCCGCGCGGGCCGATCAGGGTATGGGTTGCGCCTGTGCCTCGTTTTATGGATTAAAAGTCGCAGCGGGGCTCGCAGGAGGTGCACAGCGGACTTCGCTTTTAGGTGGAGGGTCAGGAGGAACGCGTACCAGGCCGCTAATCATGTGCAGGGGTGGTATAAACTCCTGTGTTTGTCGTCTTATTGTCGACCCTTTGTTTTCGTGTGACGTTGAGGCGAATCCGGCCTGGGCAGCTGCTGGTCGCCCCGCGGTATGACTCAATCTCGTTGCCCTGCTATCGGGCGACCGCTGGTTTCGCTAGGTAAGCCGGATCTGGCGGCGCCGCGGTTCGCATTCCTCTTCCCTACCTCCTTCCCATTCAGTTATCGGGTGTGAACCGCTGACTCGACCATCGGCTAGATCCGTTGTACCCGGCCGAACACTGTGGAATGCACACCTCGACGTTGGTGAATGGTGGGAGTCGCCCACATTCAGTTGGCCATTGGCGGGCGTCCTGGACGTCCTCGATCAAAGAGTCGTTTGGGTTGGTCCCATCTGCGAAGGTCGAGCCGGCAGCTTTGCGCATGAGCCTACCCGTGCCCTTGGTACGCGTAAGCCAATCATCCAATGTTTGTTTGTTTGTTTGTTTGTTTGTTACTAGTTACAATCAACAAAACATTCATTGCAAGGAATCCTGCTGTGCGTGAATCCCCGATCACTACTGAAGACATCATTAATGCTGGCAATTCGATTCTCACTGCTGGCCGTGTGGTGAACGGCTATTCGTTGCGAAATGCCATTGGTAGTGGTCGGGCTGACAGACTTTTTAGAATCTGGACCGAACACGCCGAGCTCAATGGACGTGGTGCTCATGACCCCATGTGTATTCCCGGCCGCGCGCAATCCTTGATTGCGAGCTACCTGAAACGTCATGAGGCGTCGGTCAACGTACTCTTGCAGGAATTGGCGGTCGTCCTAAGTGAAGCTGCGCGGTCTGAAGCTCTTGAGGAAATCGATTCCTTGAAAGCCTCGCTCGAGCAGCAGGGCAATGCATTGCTTGATGCGGACTTGCTGATCGATCGTCTTGAGCAGTCGAATCAGGATCTGGAGTCCCAGTTGGCTGAAGAGCTGGACAAAGCCACTCAGGTGCGAGATTCCCTGGAGCGAGTGCAGATCCAAGCAGCGAAAGATTCTTCTGCGCTCGAAGATCTGAGCCGGCAGTTGCTGGGGGCCAATGAACAGCTCTCCTCTCTCAACGAAATGTTGGATGCGGAGAAGGTGGCGCGAGGGCGTACAGAGGATCAAGTTCTGACGTTGCAGGAGCGGCTTGCCGGACTGCAGGAAAAATCCAGTCAACAAGAAACTGCTCTGGTTGGTGCGCGGCGGGACGCGCAGGCGTCAAGGGAGCGCGAAGCCATGGTCAACGGCCAGCTGCTTCAGCTTCAACGCGATCGCGATGTTGATCTTGAGCTACTAACCCGGCTGCGGCTTGAGGTGGGTACCGCGGCTACCAGGGTTAGCCAGAGTGAGGCCGCAGCCAACGTCTATAAAACTCAGCTTGATGAGCTCAATGATCGAGTTGGTGGCTTGTTGGCTGAAAAAGGTTCGGATGGTTCCAATGGATGAAGTGATCTACCAAGGATTTAACGTTTACGCGACCTCATGCGCCCTCAAGTTTGAATTGGGCGCTAATGCAGGGGGTGAAACGGTGCTGTCCATCGATGGTGCGAATAAATCCGGGACGGAGTTTGATTGGGGTAACAAGCTGATCTTTCAGGTTACTCCTAGGGAGACTACGTTATTTCTCTGTGCAGTGATGGGCCTGGTGCCATCCTTCGAAGCCTCGAACCATGGTAAAAGCCGGTCAAAGTCGTTGACGTTGCAGAACCAGGTCGACAAGGGGGTTCTGCTTTTGAAGATGCAAGCTCCACGTAGGTCCGTTCTGGTGCCCATCACACCTGACAAGGTTTTCGAACTGGGCTGCTTGACCATGCGCGTGCTCTCCTCTCAGGTCGGTCTTGACCCTGGCACTTGCCTCACAATGCTTCGAGCTACTGCTGCTCGCTTCTATCATCACAAAGCAAAAGATCTTGATCCTGGTTAAGAGCGGTTAGAAACCTGTTAAGAGCGGTTAAGGGACTGAAAAACGTGCCTGAAGCCCATGATTTACAAGGCTTTTAGCCTAATAATCATTACCTCACCATGAGGTTTTTTTACCTGACTATGAGGTAAAGCTACCTCACCATGAGGTAAAGCTACCTCACTATGAGGTAAGTCGACTATTTACCCTTTATTCAGCTTTAAGTTAAAGGCGTAAGTGCCTGTATTCATTGGATTTGTCCTATTATTTCTCGTATCTGACTATGGAGTAACTTCACCTGACTTTGGGGTATCTTTTCAGGGCTCTTCCCACAAATAGCGTAAGTCATTGAAATATAAGGATTTATTTCAATAAGTCCCATGGCCGTGATCGACTGCTACCCGATCGATGGCTGCAGCTAATTTTGGGGTAAAAATGTTCAACATGCTAAGCGCTCCTTTCTGCCCGAAGTTGGCGATCTGCCCCGATCGAGGGGTTTCCAAAGCGCCATCAGTGCCTATTTCAACGGCTTTCGGAGCATTTCATGCGTTTTCCAAAGAGACGTTCTACGCGGCGATTTGGCGCGGTTTAGCGTTTTTTACTCCATAGTGAGTTTCCGCCCAGCCCTTTTTTTCGACTTCTACCTCTTAATCAGGTGCTGCTTTTTTTCTTTTTACCTCTAAGTCAGTTTCTGCAGCTTCGGCGAGAGGCCGGGTTTTAGACGTGTTCTCCTGGGAAACTCTGCCCTGAGTTGGTCGCATGGCCCAGTTTCGAGAGCTTTTTCAGCATCGCTTGGCTTCACGGCGCTGCCTCGGTATGGCCTTGTAGCGACCTTTTCTGTAATGGCTATCAGGGGGCTGCGGTGGACCAAAAACGTTTCCTGCCTCTTTTAGATACGCCCTGCGTGGGGGGGCAGAGGCCACGTACAGGTAAAAAAAAGCCCCCGCTATGCGGGGGCTTTGTTATTTGCCTTGTTTCTTACGACAGTGACCTTGCCTGACCTGTCACAGCTTACCTCTTTGAAGAAGCCTACTGTAACGAGCTCGCTCAAGGCCTCTTTAATCATTTGCCTTGCTTTGCCTGGTGTTGAGACGCGCGATCCGGCGTGCTTAATCAAGGTCTCAACGTTCAGTGCATATGGCTCACTGTGAGAGGCATAGAAACCATGCAGCCATTTGGCCAGGTTGCCGGGCAATGCCATTCGCTGCTCCCATTCGATCCTGGTGCTGTAGAAGCCCCCACCAAACAACGTCGCGATCTCAGGTTCTAGCTCTACAATCCACTCTTCATCGACGCGTTTTCCTGCGACGTCAAAGTCATCACTGTATTCAAACTTTCTGACCAGCGAGAGGACCACACCGCGGCCCAGCCGTTCGGAATGAAATTGAACACCTGTTGCTTTCAGCCTGGTCAGAATGGTCATGAGCCGGACTGTGTGTTTCACCCCGTACGGCCACTTGAGGTCCTTCTTCATTTGCGCTGGGCTAAAGCGAATTGGTGTGCCGAGTTCCTGGAGCCGGGCAAGATGGAGTACTTGCAGCCAGACGTCTAAGTCGTCCTGACGTAGCTCCTCACCCGTGTAGACCACACGGGAGTTGCCGTAACTGGAGATTTCAACCTGCTTCAACTGGTCGCGTTGAACATTTCGATTCCGAGCAGTGAACAGTGCGCATCGAAGCGCTTCATTCGGCGCTTCTCGAAGTTCATCTGCCCATTTGCCCAATCGTTTTTCCGCATTCTCCTGAACATCCTTGGCCCGTTGTTGCGCAGCCTTTAGGCCATCGCCTCGACGCTTGGCTGGGGCCGTTTCAGGCTTCTGTGGTTCGGTCGGATCTGGTACGGCACCACCAGATTCGCTGGTAGTAGAACGCGCCTGGTTCTCGCTGTTCGGATCATCTTTTTGCAATGCAGCGCTCGTTGCTGCTTCGGCCCGCTGCCTTGCTGCTTTAATGCCATGACCTGGCTTAGTTGAAGGTGTACCACCCTCCCCCTCTGCGCCGCCCTGAGTGGCGAAGAGATCACCATTTCTGGGCCGTTCCGATTTGGTGTCGTTCACACTCGGACCCCTATGCCGATTTAAGGCTTTTCAGAAACTCTTCAAGTTTTTCGAGCTGCTCGTCAGAGAATTGCGAGCGAACCAGTTTCAACTCATAGAAATTTTTGCTCTTCTTCGCGTGCCCGAGCTTAACCTCTCCGCTCTTAATTTCGATACCGGCCATCGTTTGAGTGGTCTGGGGAAATTTCTTCTCCAGTGAACGTGCAAGATTTTTTAGAGGCGTACCGCTGCTCAGTGCTGCCTGAATGATAGAAATTAAGGCTTTTTCCAAGGCCTCTTGTGAGGTTCCAGACTCTACCCTCTCTTTTATAAACTTTACGGTTTTCTCGGCACTTGCAGCTGTGATAAGTGCAGGCTTTTTATCAAGAAGTGTATTCACCGCCTCAGGAAGGCTTTCGAATGCCATCATCCGATAGTAGGTTGATTGCGTCAGTCCAAATTCCTGGTGCGTCGTACTTAGACTTCCGAATTCGCTTTTGTGTCGGATGATCGCGCGTGATTTTTCATAATCACACAAGTCCTTTCGACCAAAGTTTTCTACAAGTGCCCTGGCCGAACTTTCTTGATCAGTGATAGTAACGACGTGAGCCAATATCCGGGTCTTACCCAAAATCTTATGAGCTCTTACCCTTCGTTCACCTGACACGAGCTCATAACGGTTCCCCTTCGCTCGGACTTCAATTGGAACCAACAAGCCTTGTTCATCGATCAGTTTGACCAGTTCGTCAATGCCTTCGAAGTCTTTCCTTGGTTGCCAGGGGTTTGGGTCAATTATTGAGATGTCTATGGGGCGTGCCGACCAGTACTCCGTCTCAGTAACACCGGTGTTTTCAATAATCTGTTTATGGATCGAATAGTTTTCTTGCAGTGTGCCTGCAAGCCTCTCGGTAATCCCTGGGCGGCGCGACTTTGGATTTTTTTCGTCTGTCGCCTTTCCTGTTTTACTGGCGGACTTAATTGTGGATTCGCTTTGTGCGCTCATTATCTAGAACCCCCTGTTTTTTCCGCAACATAGCTAGCTAGTTCCCCATACTGTTTCGTAACTTTGTTATTGCGATCAAGCATGCGCAAACTACTGTTTATTGCAATGGACTGATTCACTTTGCTTGTTTGGGAAATCTTAACGGGGCAAACAGTTCCGAACATTGCAATCGCATCCCGTTCATTTTCCAGGCACAAAGTGAGCCGCGAATCGTGCTTAACCAACAGCGCTCCAAGAAAACTTAATTCAGGATTGATTTTTTTAATTCTATTGATTCTTTCCTGGAGGTCGGCGAGCCCGTAAAGACCATACGCAGCACCCGACTCAACGGGAATAATGTAGTGCGTCGCGGCAGCGAGTGCATTCATTGTGAGAAGCCCAAGATTTGGAGGGCAATCCAAAATGATGTAGTCGACCACGCCCATTAACGGTGCTATCCGGGCTTTTAAAACTTCGTTTGGTCTAGGATCTTCCTGTTTCATGATGTCAGGAACAGTTTCGAGACTAAGAGATCCGTATATCAGACTCACGCCTTCAATTTGTGTGTTTTCAAAGAGAAACGCACTGATGCTTGCAGCTGGGTTCAGTAATAGTTCAGCGAGGTTATGAGTGACCTTAGCTGGATGCTCTGGTCCGATATGTTTCGATGCGTTGGCTTGCGGGTCCATATCGATTAGTACGACGTTATTGGACTCGTTGAGCTGGGCGAGGTGATCCGCAAGGTTAATCGAGGTGGTTGTTTTGGTGACGCCGCCTTTGTGGTTGGCAATGGCAATGATCTTTGTATTAACGACACGTTCTGCCATTTTTTACTCCTAATGAAAGATCTCAGGTTTACTACCTGTTCATACATCGTGATTGGCATTATGCAACATTACGGCGTCTGTGTTCTGGGAATGCGCATTTTTTTGTGGGTATCGTTTTTAGGATCATCTTCAGTTTCCTAATCCTAGACTACTTTTCTCTATCGGTCTGACTTTGTTCCACCCTCCTCGCTGCGTGTGAAGTCTGGTTCGGTCTGAGGTCCATTCCCACGGTGGGAATGGCGAGGTCTGGCACTAGGCCTTGATTCACCTGGGCTCCATGGTGGTTCTTGTGTTCGCCTATGAATGAAATGGCTTTATGCGGATGCCTCTCCAGTAAGATTTAGCTGTTTCCTGCTATTACCTTAGCTTCGCAACCGCGGTTTAAAGACCGGTATCCGACCATCTTTAACTTCCACGTTGGGAAAGCATGGTCAAAAAGTCATTCGGGGCGGTTTGTTTCTGGTTGGATAATCGCTTCATTACCTGATGTGTAGCACTGGATAGCCGGGTGAAGATCATGCATCCCCACGGTAGGACTGAATCCGTCCCCTACCCTCGGTCATTCCCACGGTGGGAATGGACCAGGGTAATGGCTGTACGTGGGATGTAAGCTCGCTCCTTCTATATCGGTCAGGTAACCGGGCGACTATCAACGCTGACCTCGCTACCTGGCCCTGCCCTTGCTCATTCCCACGGTGGGAATGGTGCAAGCTAATGGTCGTATGTCGGGATCAGCTCGCACGTTCTATAGCGGCCTGGTACCGGAGCTGAGCAGGTTCCTTGCTGAGGCTCGCTGCCGGCCATGCATCTCAATCATTCCTACGGTGAAAATGGAGCAGGTCCATGGTCGTACAGGAGATCAGCATGCTGCTTCTATGGCGGTCTGATGACCTGCCGTGGCTTGTAACTCGTTGGGAGGCCCTGTCCTTGCTCATTCCCACGGTGGGAATGGGAAAGACCCATGGCCGTACCTGGGATGTCAGCTCGCTCCTTCTATGGCGTCAGGTTACCGGGCAGGGACCAGCATCGAGGCTTAAGGCCCGTCGCCAGCCCCGGCCACACGCTTATTCCCAAGGTGGGAAAGCAGAAGGTCCATTGCCGTACCTGGGATGTCAGATCGCTCTTTCTATAGCGGTCTGATATCAGGGCGGCGACCAATACCGAGGCTTGGAACTCGTTGGGAGGCCCTGCTCGCTAATTCCCACGGTGGGAATGGGAAAGACCCATGGCCGTACCTCAGATGTCAGCTCTCACCTTCTATGGCGTCAGGTGACCGGGCATCGACCAGCATCGAGGCTTAAGGCTCGTCGATTGCCCCAGCCCCTCGCTTATTCCCACGGTGGGAATACAGCAGGTCCTTGGCCGTACCTGGGATGTCTGCTCGCTCTTTCTATAGCGGTCAGAGATTCGAGCGGCAATTAGGTACCGAAGCTTGGAGCTCATTGGGAGGCCCTGCCCTTGCTCATTCCCCTGGTGGGAATGGAGCTAGTCCATGGCCGTACCTGGGGTGTCTGCTCGCTCTTTCTATAGCAGTCAGATATTCGGGCGGCAATAAGGTACCGAAGCTTGGAGCTCGTCGTGAGGCCCTGCCCTTGCTCTTTTCCACTGTGGGAATGGAGCAGGTCCATTGCCGTACCTGGGATGTCAACTCGCTCTTACTATTGCGGTCAGATAACCGGGCGACAATCAGTACCGACGCTTGAAACTCGTAGCGAGGCCCTGCCCTCGCTCATTCCCACGGTGGGAATGGAGCTAGTCCATGGCCGTACCTGGGATGTCAGCTCGCTCTTTCTATAGCGGTTAGGTAACCGTGCATTGATCACACCGCGGCTTGAGGCTTGTCGCCAGCCCCGGCCCAGGCCACAAGCTTATGCCCATGGTTGGATTGCAATTGACCTGATTTCGTAAGCGGGTTCAGTTAACAGCCTTTATGACTACTTGGTAACCGTTCGGTGTGGCGAAGCCGCGTTGGGCCGAACAGCTGCGGCGCTTGGCATCGGGCATAGTCGGCACCATCCAACTCGCTCCCATAACGGGATATCTTCGTATTTCGGCAGGGGAGGGCACGGATACAACTCTATAGGTCGTGCAGCAGGCTATGCGCAGTACGCTGGGGGCGAAGTGCAATAGGACAGGGCGCCATCGGTAGCTTGAGCGCACTGTATAAAACTACAGCTTGGCCAAGTGTGGTGATGGCGGATATGCCGCGTCCTCGAGCTTATCTTGGAGTTTCTAATTTGCGCTTTTTTCATAGCTAGATAGCATCACTATGGAGCGACAAACGGTCGACAATCGACGCTCCATATTCGCGAACCAGAGTGTCTAGGGGGGGCGACACTCCAAAGGTCGACAATGGGTCGACATTCGGCGGACTAATGTCATCGGTTTTGAGCTGAGGCTTGCGGGCATAAAAAAGCCCGCAGGTGCGGGCTTTTGTCGGGGAAGGGGAGGGGTCAAAATCGTATTTCTGAGATCTGAAGCTCAACAGCCTGCTTTGCCCTGGTAGTGGCGACATACAGTAGATTCAGCTCTTCGTCTAAGTGGGCAATCCCCCGGCGCTTAGCGGTAGCCAGGCTATGGTCGAAGTCTTCTCGGACAATCACATTCGCAAATTCCCTGCCTTTAGCCTTATGACAGGTTGTCAGCGTAATTCGTCCTTTACTAGATTGCCCTCGGCCAGCCAACACTCGCACCAGGTCATCCTCTCGAAGCTCGTAATCTCTTGCGAGAAAATAGATCTGAGCGGTTTCTGTTTCTGGATGATCTGAAGCCCATTCAGCGAGTTCGTCGTGGGACTTGAAGGAGGAGAGCGCTGGGTGTTTTGCATCTCTGGGCGAGTTTCTCATCAACGCAAAAACAGATTCAGTTTTGTCGCGAGTATCTACGGTATCGCCGACGATTGAAAATGACTCCCCAAGGTCCCTTAACGTTATTGCATCTCGTATCAGAGCTGTATTCGTGCGAAAGATGCGCGTGTGCTCATCGCTTGCAGCTATGGCCCCAACTCTTGAAGATTTCCCTGCGAGCCCCCGGAGTTTGATCGGGGGAGGGGTCGATTTGCACTCCAATATGCGGTTCGCCAGTTCGGCTATTTGAGGGCCAAACCGAAAGGACAAGGTTAGGGGGAACTCACGGCCAGGAACCTTCAACATAGCGTCCTGGGAGCCGCGAAATGCAAAGATCTGTTGTCCGGCATCCCCAACGTAGGAGGCACGCTTAGCGAACGCCAGGCAGGAGAGCATGACATCTGATGCGTCCTGAGCCTCGTCGAGAAACAATTGGTCGAAATGTGCAAGGCCAGGACATCCTTGCAGGTGCCAATCTTTGACATACAGATCGTGCGGGAGGGGGAGCCTGGTTCTCGACGTCACGCGCATAGCGTCGAATAGTACTGTCGAGTAGCGCACGACAAGATCGGCTACTACAGGGTCTCGAACCCAGGCTGGGACATGTGCATCTGATAGTGATGAATCGGCACTCGAGCAAAATTTACTGACTGTGCTAATGATGATCTTGGCAAATGCTTGAGCATCTATCGGCAATTTTTTCTTATGTAGATCAAATGCTTGCAGGACGTGAGAAGGGTAGAGCTGTCCAATTGCGCGCCCTTCTGAGCGGGCTCCGACAGCCTCTAGAGCCAAGCTGTTGAAGGTTCTGACAACGGCGAGATTTCCAAAGAGACCTTGCACCTCCGCGACCAGTTGCTTGGAATACGCTAAAACTAAAAGCCGGCTTGCGCCGGCTCGATTGCAGTCCTGGACTGCGCCCTTTAATGCTGTGGTCTTGCCGCAACCCGCTCCGGCCGTTGATTTGATTATTCCTCGAGGAGCCTCCAATAGGCTTACAGATGCTTTCCGAAAGGCCGCCTGTTCTTCCGTAGGCGCATGCATGTTAAGCCGCCTGCAGGCCGTGGCCACGCATTGTAGGTGCCTTGATCAGGTATTTAACTAATCGATCGCCGGTTTGAAATTTCAAGCATAGACGTTGGATTTCATCACCTGACAGGGAAAGCAGTTTCCTACAGGCGGTTAACTCACCCTCAGAAAGTGAGAACTCGCCTTTGATTTCTTCGGCCTTGTACCCCCAGTTCTCCCACTGACTGACCTTTACCGAAACCTCAATGAGTTCGCCAACGCTACGGTTCGATACGGCGCGGTCTGCGACGTCACAATGGAATGGGTCACGTACCTGGACACCCTCACACAGTGGGCATGCATGACGCCGATGATTGATTCTTGCGACAAACTGGNNAAACTCGATGTGACAATTGCTGCAGGATCGCATGGTGACCTCCTGGCTCCGGTAATCACGTGCAATCAGCCACGCATCATCGAGCTCCAGGATGTTCTCAAGGTCCAGGTTTCCACCGCGCAACGCTGAGTGGCTATCAAGGTACTGAGTGTGAGCAGCCATTACCGCATAGATATCAACCGCTTCACGTGGTTTCTCGGCAGTAATTAAATACGCCAGCATGAATAGGCTAGCTTCCAGAGAAACCGCACGTTTGACGAGAAGGCTTTCTGCGTTGGGCAGGGGGCCGGATTCGGAGGGCCCACAGACCCCCAATTTTTTCCGCAGGCTGGTCACTTGTTTCCGGGTCAGGCCGGTATGCAGCCGGATGATCGCCGATCGGAAACCCGCTTTAACCAAGACACTGGCAAGTGATTCGTCCATTTCAATGCCCCTTTACGACGCTAGATATTATTTTGTTTAGGAGTGTTATCTGGTCTGAGCTGCGAAGTTCTCTTGCGAGAACCCAGGCCTCATCCAGTGAAAGAGGGGAGGGAAGTCCAATCCGCTGAACAAGCCGGTATTCGCGGAGGTAGTCCTCATACGCGGCAACAAGCTTCTCGATGTCGACCTGGAGCTCGGCACGGTCTGACTGAGCGGTGTAGAGCAGCAAAAGTGCCGCGGCATCAGATGCCTTGTTAGGGACGCTCAAAATGTCATTCAGCGAGGGAATGGTCGAAGCGACCAGGCTGCGCACAACTTGCGCCTTAACGTCAGCTGGTAACAGGATTTGCGCTGCCGAAAGCCCGGTTTGAATGTTAACCAGAATTGGACTCAGCCCTGCTTTGAGCAACTGTATGGCTTGTCGTTGCTTACTCACCACGACGCCCTCCGGAAAGAATACGCATCAGGTTCGCAATGCGTACGGTGCTATCAGGTGCGCCAACGATGATTTTGCTAAAGGAGGTTCGAGCCGCGAACGAAACTCGCCCCTGCGCAGCAAGTCGGACTCGATCTTTCATTTTGCTTGTTGCAAGCCAGTTAGCCTTGTCCGCGCAGGTAATGCCCCAGTCAATCATCGCTACACGACCCCTGATGCGAAGATCATCTGCAATCGCGCCGAGGAGCTGGCTGATGGTTGAGACGGCAGGGGAAGGGGTATGAAAACCCGTGAAGTTTTCTTCACTCAACGTACCGATGTTAACCAGTAGAATTGATGATGGGAGCGAAGCAAGTTCGGCCAAATCGCTCTCCGCGGCTTGCACAAGCCATTGCCGATCTACAGGAGCTAGGTCGAAATAACGACCATAGGCTGGATCGTTGTTTGTCGCCCAATCCTGAGCAACTCGGAGTGCAAGGTTCAACGCGAATGAATCCATCATGATCACCCCTCCTGCTCGAGAACAATGAGTCGGCGCCAAACGCGCAGAACATTTACCCCATAATCACGTGCCACTTGCTCAATATCTGGGTTTGGCGTGTGGTACCGGCCTAGCGCAAGAGCTAAGTCGCCTTTACCTTCCTTGATGAACTCGCAAAATATCTGTGTGCCAACACGCACGTTCGTATCGAGATCAAGCAGATCCGTGGGATTTGAAACACGATGGCCGTTCCACCGCATGCTCACCTGCATGGCACCTACTGCGATTGTTCTCGTTTTTGTCAGGGCCTTATTGAGCTGATCGGCTGCCTTCTCCCTGGTGGTGGGGTGATAGGCCTTGTTGTCGATGTTTAGCGCATAAGGGTTTGGCTTGACCGAAGGGCCTTCGTAGTTTTTCGACTCGACCAGGGCGATTGCATAGAGAAGCTTGGGGTCGACCTTGCAGGCTCGATTGGATTCTTGCTCCCACACTGTCCCTTTAAGGCTGAATGCCGCTGAAGAGAGCGGCTGCAGCGCTAAGGCAACTGCCGCCGTCAGTAAGAGTTTGAGTGTGCAATCCATCGAAATATGACCCTGTCCTAGTGCATAAATGGCCCTTCATACGGGGCGCATTCTACCCATGGTTCAGGATGTTTCAAGATGGTTCACCATAATATGACCCTTATACAGTGTAGATTTATTGTATCAATCGGACGGACGGTATCGACATTGTCACAAATTTGACTAGATTTCTTTCAAAACGGGCAAAAAGTGGCCTAATGCCATGTTATTGACACTACTTTGACGTCAAAGTGATATTACTAAAATCTACACTGGAAGCTAATTTATCTACCCTAAAAGGGTCACATTTCAAGGTTTTGATTTACACCATTGAATGGGTGTAAATTGACACGGTATAAACGAGGTCAAAATTAACGCCTATTAGCTGCCTGGTGAGGTTTCGCCGAAGGTAGCGCAACGGTCGCAATTGAACAGAAACCAAGGTGGAAGAGCCGAGGATCGCACTACATGCAGTACGCCGCTGAAGCGACCAGTCATCAGGCTTTTGTCACACGCGTGACTGAACTGATGAAGGTTCAAGAAATTTCCGCAACGAAGTTGGCTCAGCTATTGGAAGAATCTGAGTCTACGGTCAAGAATATGCTGTACAAGGGAACCTCGTGCACACGTGAACGTCTTGTGCAGTTGGCCCGGGTACTTGAAACCACCGTTGAGTACCTAGCAACTGGATCCGACACCACGAAAGTTGACGACTCAGTTTCTTTGATGGTTCAAAGTCCCGAACAATTGGCTTTCACGTTAGGGATTCTGGCCAAGGAACCCCCTGCGATAGTCGTTGAATCAGTGCTTCGGACCCTGCCGATGCCTCTCAGGCTTTTGTGTGAGTACGGGTTAAAGCCGGAAAGCACCAGGGCAGTGTTGGTGAATACTGATGCTTTAAAATCTGTCGTTTCCCGAAATGACATCATTCTTGTAGATATCTCCCAGAAAACACTTCACGAGGGTGTTTATCTGATTTCAATCAGAGATTCTGTAGTACTCCGGCAAGTGTCACCAGTTATCACTGGTTTCGCCTTAACGTCGACAAACCCTAATATCTTGGGCACCACTGTTCCAATTGACCCTGAGACAGGCTTACCTAAAAACGCAGATACACGGGTAATAGCTAAGGTCGTTTGTAGAATGTCGTTGAGTGCACTTTAAAATAAAAGCCCGCTGATGAGCGGGCTTTGTATTTTTAAGCAAGTGACGATTTGAAAGCGGGCCTATTTCGGTTCAGCAGTTGGGCCGGTGGGCTAGTTTCAGGGGCCGGACTTATATCTGCCGATACCACCTCCTCGACGCGGGCTCGTCCAACCGCGGTTGGCTGATTAGGCTGCTCCCCGTTGCCAGTCAATTGGTCCATCGTGGGCTCATAGATCGACAGGGGAGGAGGCGACACAGCTGTAACCTCATCTCCGACTATCACCCCGCTGTGTTCTGCATCCTTTGGTACCTCATCCTGCGCATTAGCTGCCTTAACCTCATTGCCAGGTACGGGGATTGGCATTGGCATCCTTACGCCTGTGGATTGTTCCCCCTCAAGCGTTTTCTCTGTCATCAGGCCGAGCTGAGCAAGGTAGAGAAGACGCCTGGCTCTACGCATTTTGGGCGTGCTCTCTAGATCCTTATAGAGAAGCTTTGACTCCGATGTCAGCTTGACCAGCATTTTCAGAGTGTCGTCGTCGTCTAACTTGCCCATGTTCATTCCCTTAACCGTGGTTCAGCCAATACCCGAAGGCATTCGAGATTACTGGACGGTCCGAGGTTAACGTCTTGGAGCGCGGGAAAACCTGTTGAGCTGCAGATTTGTAGCAGTTGCCACCACCGCCTCCAAGCAGCACGAAATCGACTGCTTCCCCGTCCAGGAAGCGCATCTGCTGCTTCATGTTCAGGAGGGCTTTGGGTGCCACGCTGTTGGACGCCTGCTCGATGAATGGGCCCAGATCGACTTCGTCACCAAACAGAAAGACGTGGTTGCGACCGTTCTGCAACGCGATTTCAATCTTGTCGCGGCCAGGCCCATTCCCTCCAAAATCCTTGGCGATTCCTACGTTGATTGCATCCAGTAGGGCACTCATGGCCTCCATGGAGGAGTCCGATGAGTCGCGGACAATGTCACCCCGGCGGAAGACAACCCAGTCAACCGAGAAGAACCCAGGGTCGAGCACGAGAAGGACTGACTCCATCAGGATTTCTGGGTTTGGATGGGTTGCGTAGATGTAGTTCAGGGTGCCGACAGGTTGAGGGAGCACCGTGACCCTCTTCACAGTGATCTCTCGCTTGGGGGAAACCTGGTGGGTACCTGTCAGTTGAGCAGTTAACCGCTCGACCAGCTCCACATTACGAGCTTGCTTCACGGGCAGGCCGGTGATCAGGTGGTCAATTTCAGAGCGGCCGTCTGCGCACACTTCGCTGATCGACGCATTGAAGAGGGCCCGATAGGTATCCGTCGATGGATAGTCGGCGTGGAGTTCACGTTTAACTCCCGAGCGGCCAGGGTTCACGAAGCCGACCCACTGTTCATTGTTCACATAGACGTAGTGCTCGCCATCCTTCAGGTCAATGTTGCCATTGAGGCTTGTCACAGGTGCCGCTTGGGCAGGTCGAACCATCAGGCTTGGTTGATCCTGATCGGCATATCCGTACGCCGACTTCACGTTCGAATAGCCGATGTCCAGACCTACAACGAAGTCGCCGGTGGGTTTGTTTTTACTGGCCATGTTGCTCCTTAAGCTCTCGCTTGGGTTTTCTATTGGTCCGAAGCTGCTCTCATTCGGTCGACAATCGATCGACAATCGAAAACAGCTGGCGGAATGGAGATTCTGTCTTCAGTGGTGCCGTCCCTTTGCTCGAAACTTCGAAGCAGCACAATCGGGCGACAAACGCACTTCACGCTCAAATCCTGCCATCGATTTCCAATATGCAACCCCCCAATTCGACCCAATTTTCAGTCCTTGCAACGGACCCAAAAGTGGTGCTTCGCGCTTCCGAGCGATTCAGCCTCGGTATAAAGCTATTTTCTAGATAAATTCCTTTATAGGGGAAATGCAGCCAGAAAACGTTTACTCATAACAAGCCAAGTAATTTAGGAAGGTAGATTTCCCCTATAAGGCATTTTGTCGGATTACATTCCTGACATAAATTCCGGCCCTAAAGTTGGGCTAGATTCCCCCTATAAGGGAATTTGTCATTCGTGTAGAGTTTCGCGGATATTGGCAATTGGGCCATGGATTTAAGCCCCATCGAAACAGTTCGCTTTTCTAGGGGAAATCCAGATTTCTGTATTCCTATTATAAGGGTAGGGTAATGATTGATCCGATAGAGCACCCTTCTGTGCGTGGCAAGCTGAGCGCCAAGTACCTCGAGATGATTCGCGAGCTCGACACTATTCACTTCATGTTGAGGGATCAGGCAATCGAGCTTCGGGACGCATTCTTTGCGGACGCAAAACGAGAGGGGAAAATCCTCTACCGGACAGTGCAGGTGAAGGTGAATAAGCAGGAGTCTGTGTCGATCATTTGGAAGCGAGTGAGCTTCGTCGACTTGCCTGGGGGTAAGAAGAAACAGAGAACGACGGCGATTCCTAAAGGGAAGGGACACAGCTACAGGCAGGACGCGGTTGTGAAGAAAGCGGACTACTGGTTGCAGCAACTGTTTCACACCTATGAACCCAAATTCGCAATCATCCGAGAAAGTCTCGTGTCGAACATGAAGGCCCGGAAGACGCTGTTGGAGCTGCAGCGCCGGGTGAACGCTAATCCCCCGATTGAGTGAAGGTTGCACATTGGCGAGAGGGTATAGAGTCGGGTCATCCAACAATCAAACAGGACTGACTATGAGCAACACTCCCCATGAAACGTTGATCACCATTGAGAAGGTGGAGCTGGACCTTTGGGCTGACATCTACTGCAAGGCAAGACTTGCCAGCCTGATCGACGTGACCCTCTCTGAGTTCCTGCAGCGCCCCTACGATTTCCTGAAGAAGTCCGGCCAAGCTTCAGCGCTCGACTGCCTGGAGAATGGCTTTTTTCCGATGATGCCGGCGCAGGTCAAGATCTCGCAGGATATTCAGCGCGCGTGGGAGGGCAGTGATAAGAAGCTGCGGATGGATCGCCAGCATTTACAGCTGGTCCACAGTTCTTGCGGGAAGGAACGCTGAATCAGAGGCGAAGAAAATGGACAGGGACTAGCAGCAGCGCTGCTAGCAGTGGGGCCGGATCGAGCTGCGCAGTAGGCAGATCAGAAAACGACTTTCAAGTCTGCCAATCGACATGAGTATGCAGGGCATAGGCTTGCCGGCCTGGTCCGCGGTCCGGCCAATTCGATTGTTCGTGCAAGCTTTACGGTTCCACGACCAAATCGAAAGTTGATCGCGTCAAGAGTGGACATCAACCGATCTTGCGACGTGTTGTCGTAACCGAACAGGTCGTGTTGGCTCATTGCTGATGCGGGCTGTAAACCCATCAGCAAAACTCCCGCCTTGGAAAACCGAATACCTGGCTTGAATATACTGCGCGCAGCCTGTGAGACAGCTTTGGCGAACACTCGGGCGTCAGACGCAGGCTGTGCAAATGGGACAGTTACCGTCTTGGCGTACGGTGCTGACTTGGTTTCAAAAGGGCTGGTGCGCGCATACACCCGGATAGCTGAGGCAGCAGACCCTTGTTTTCGGAGCCTGCCGGCTGCCGTCGAGGCGAACTCCACCAAGGCAGCAGTCAGAGCATCCAGCGTCTCTATCCGCGATCCGAAGGATCTACTCACGTTGATCATCTCGCGGGGGCCATCGTTGCCCTGCAGATCAACCGCGCAGATGCCATTTAACTCCAGTTGTGTACGAACGACTGTCACCGGGAACTCACGCTCAATAACGTGTCGTGGGAGCCCGGCAAACTGAGCGGCGGTGGTTACCCCCATGGTGGCCAACCGTGCGCTCAAAGAAGGCCCAATCCCCCAAACCTCGCCGACGGGCGTCAACGCAAGTAACTGCTCGCGGTCGATCGGAGACATCAGGTTGCACAGGCCGGTCTTCAACACCCGCTTAGCCCCGTAGGAGCCAAGCTTCGCCAGGGTTGGCGTAGGGTCAATCCCGGCGCCGGTACCCAACCCGGTCCACGCTAGTACCCGTTCCCTCGCCTGTATTGCCAACTGATGAAGTTGCTGGTCCGACATACCATCGGCATGTAAAAAACACTCATCAATACTGTAAGGCGTTATTTTGGCCGCAACTGTGGCAACAGTTCGCATTAAACGTGAACTGGCGTCGCCATATAGGGGGAAGTTCGCGGAACAAATAATTAAACCAGAGCGCCAATGTTGTTGTCGGACTAAGTGAACAGGTTCTCCCATTTTAATACCAAGTGCCTTAGCTTCGTCGGAGCGCGCGATTACACAGCCATCACCAGAGCCGGCAACTACAACAGGTTTGTTTGCAAGTTCAGGACGCCACACACGTTCAGCTGACACGTAGAAATTGTTTTTCTGGGGCTTGATAAAAGTTAGAAGGTAAGTACTTTATAAACAGTAATTTAGAAAGCAACCATAGAAGCATTGGTTTAGATCATAGGTTGGGGGGGCGGTTGATGGAGCTTGTGTGGGCTACTGAACTCTTGGTGATTGGCGGTCGCCCGTATCCAGGCTTTCCGATCTTGCTTTGGGACACGATGGACAGTTGCGTTCCTGCCAATGAATTCATGCGCCACTTTCTATTGCGGGGAGCCATTGGGTCGCGGAAATCTTGGCCAAGCACGGGGCGTGCTCTTTACGACTTTTTCAGTTTCCTTCAGGCACATGAGCTCGACTGGCGAGACGTAGATCGTGGCGAGGCCAAGAGTGTCGTTGCCGGTTACCGGGACTACTGCCTGGTGGAGTGTCAGTTGGCCCGATCAACAACCCGGCAACGACTCCACTATATCTGCAAGTTTTATGAGTATGCCCAGCAGCAGGAATGGGTGAGCAGACTGCCGTTTGGTTATGAGGAGCGGAAGATCAAGCGGGCTCCCGGCTTTCTTGCACACATCGATGCCAGCGGCGGAAAGGCAATGGTGAACGACGTCATGCCGCGTCAGCATCGGGTGCTGCCGAAGTTCCTCAGCATGGATGAGATTAAGGAGTTGCTGGAGAAGGCGGAAAATCCGCATCACCGAATGATGATTCGACTTGGACTTCAGACTGGCCTGCGGCGAGCGGAAATCGCCTCTTTTCCGTTGGCGTATGTCTTCGATCCGGACAAAGCCGGTAGGCACGAGCGCAACATCCGGATTCGCCTTGATCCACACGATGGTCACGGAATGCGAACGAAGGGAAGCAAGCCGCGTGACATCTATATCAGTCGACGCTTTCTCGCGGATCTGTACCGGTATGTAGTGCAGGTTCGTGGTGAGCGGGCTTCACTGAGTCGTACTCAACACAAATCGCTGTTCTTGAATCAGTTCGGTGAGCCCTACGCCGATGATGGTAAACGCATCGAACGCATTGTCCGAGAAATTGGCAAGCGTGCGGATATCAAGGTTCATACGCACATGCTTCGCCACACCTACGCGACCCATACTCTGGTCGCCCTTCAGCGCAATGGCAGCAGCCTGGAACCGCTCGTGTTTGTGCAGCGGCAGCTCGGTCATAGTTCGATCCAGACGACGATGGTGTACCTGCACTTGGTCAACGAACTGGCCGACAACGCGGTGCTGGCTTACGACGATGAACTGTCTGACGACTTGGGAGCTGTTTAATGGGGAAGCGCAAGGTCTTCTTAAAGACCGACCTCAATATCCCGCAAGTCGAGCATAGTCACGACGCGAACGGGTCTGTCATTGTTCTGCCCGAAGTGATTCCACCTGTCCACACAAAGGTCAATTTCGGAAGGAATGCCACGCGTTCCCGAGGCATCGACTTCGCTTTCTGGTACGGCGTGGGTATCGATTCAATCACGTATGCCTGTCAGCGACAGACTGAACGCTTTCTGGCCCAGCAGGACACTGGGGTCGAAGCGAGTACCGTAGCAAGCTTCTGTAAAGGCGGTTTACGCCACTTCCTTAACTTCATGATTTTGCGTGCAACCGCGCTCAGCCGTGAGTTGACCCTGAACGCCATCGATCGCGCATTGATTGACGATTTTCTTGGCTACCTTGCTGGATTGGGCATTACCACGCTTAGCCAGAGTACTCACTACACCGGTATGAAGTGCGTCCTTCACGCGTTGGGCCGCAGAGGGATAATTTCGTTGGTCACCACAGGGGACGATGCGACGTTTCCGCGAAACCCGTTCCCAAACAGTGGCAAGAGTAAGGGGGAAACGCCACTACCGAAACGTCAGCGACAAGCGTTCACCTCAGCATTAAAACAGGCGACCCTGCCAATCTGGAATGAAGACGCCGTTGTGACAGGTGAGCTACTGGCTTATGCCTTGTTGACCGTTGCGCTGCACACCGGGCGTAACGCCACGCCGCTGCTGGAGATGGGGCACGATTGCCTGCGCGCTCACCCCAAAGACAACAGTGTCTTTTTGGTCCTCTGGAAACGTCGCGGACACAGCAGCAGTAAAGTGGCTCTGCGCGCAGAGAGCGCCACTGAGCGTCGTCTGGAGTCGACCCCAACCATCAAAACCAACATTGAACGCCTGATCCGCCGTGTCCTTGCTCACAGTGAAACGCTGCGTGCGGAGGCTCCGAACGACATCAAGGATTGCGTTTGGCTGTATCGCGTGCACCGTGGTCCAGGCGTCGGCACGGTCATTGTCCTGACGGATTCAGCGTTGAAACTAGCGGCCAAAAAATTGGTGACTGATTATGGACTCGTCGATACGGATGGTCGGCCGCTGCGCATCAACATCTCTCGACTACGTAAAACGTTTGCCAACCGAATATTCGAATTGCTCGCGGGTGACCTGATGACCACGGCCATCGCGCTTGGTAACACACCACAGGTGGCCGGACGAAATTACTTGGCACCTAGCGCAGACGCGAGGCGCAACTGGCAGTTTATGGGCGAGATAATGGTTCAGGAACTGCTCAGCCGGACCATTGGCGCTACTTACAAAACTACCCCAATGGGGCGCTGTGGTGATCCGGTGAACGGCCAATATGCACCAAAACGTGAGGGGGAAGCGTGCTTCTCATTCCTCAACTGTCTGCGATGCAAACATTACGCGGTCACGGGAGACGATTTGCACCGGCTATTTAGTTTTTACTTCCGTGTGTTTGCGGAGCGTACCCGCATGAACAAGCGGCGTTGGGCGCAGGAATACGCGCATATTCCTCGATTGATTGACGACTATATCGTGGCTGAAGGGCTGCGGCGTGGAACCTTCAAATCGGCCGTCGTTGAAGCTGCTCGCGAGCAGGCTCGCCGCGATCCGCACCCGTTTTGGTCGTCCGATGTAGTGGAAAGTCTGGAGATGTTTGCATGAGCAAAAGCAATGTGGCCATGTTGCCTTGGGCAAGCATCGAACTACAACCAGGGGATATACGTGAGTTGCCCGAGGGCGACCGCGAAGCACTCATTGTCAGCGCCATCCATGTTGATGGCCACTGGGTCATCCTCAGTCGCTATCGCGACAACATTTGGCAGCTCGAAGGGTTGACTAGCAATGTACCGGACAACATGAGGAATTTGGACTTCAATCGAGTACCCGCTGCGTTTGTAACGGTGATGAAGTCCCTCTTGTACCGCTACCTACGGCGCGGTCGCGCAGGGCAGAAGCGTCCCGTGGCAAGTACTTTGCGCAATGTTTTTGAAAATGTATTGCCCTTTCTACGGTATCTAAGCGCGCTTAAGCTCGGTCACTTCGGCGCTGTAACGCCCATGATCTGTGCAAATTACGTCGCCGAGTGCAAGGAGATCCGACAGACGCGTCGCAATCGGGGGCAGGCGCTGTCTCCGGCGGCCCTTGAACGTCGTTTTATGTCAGTCGAGGCGCTTCATGAACTCAGTCAGTACACCAACGACCCAATCCCAAGACATCCCTGGCCTGATACATCGGCGAGAGCCCTGGCCGGTAGAGCCTCCCTCAACAGTGAGGCCGGCAAAACGCCGTTGATACCAGATGAGGTGTTTTGTACTTTGTTCGAGAAGGCCTATGAACAGGTTCAGCGCGGTGAGCGTCTGCTCGATCTGCGCGACGCCCTCGATAGCGTCGCAGTAGCGCGCAAGGGACAGGTGATCAGATCAGTTCAGGAGCATAAGGTTCGCCAGCTGACGGCTCTTGGGTGGGAAGGCGGGCTTGAGACATTCAACCAAGCGATTAAAGATTTGAGAACTGCCTCCTATATCGTTCTGGCCAGCACCTCCGGTTGCCGGAATCATGAGTTGGCCAACGTAAAATCTGGCGCGCACCACCGTACGGAAGACGATGAAGGCACGGTCTTCCACTGGCTGCGCTCCACATCGGAAAAAACCGATACCGGCGTGCACGACTGGATGATTCCAGAAATTGCTGTGCACGTGTTGCGCCTAATGGAGCGTTGGGCCGAGCCGTACCAGGCGATGATCGACGCTGAGATCGCCGAGCGAAGAATGCTTAACTCGAGTGATCCGCAAATCGCCACGGCGCAGAAGCATCAGCAGGCTCTCTTTCTCGGGGTGGCTGCCACGAAGCGTAATCAAGTTCGTACCCTCTCGGGTTCGGCATGGAACATGTGCCTCAAAGCGTTCGCGAAGAGCTGTGGTCTGATCTGGATCTTAGCCAGCCATCAATTTCGCCGTAAATTCGCCAACTACGCAGCGCATAGCCAGTTTGGCGACCTGCGTTACCTGCGTGAGCATTTCGCGCACTGGTCCATGGACATGACCTTGGGTTACGCCATGGATCAAGATTGGGGGCAGCATCTCGATATCGAACTGTACGAAGACATCCAGTCAGAACTCGAAGACATCAAGTCCGAGGTCGTCGGTACTTGGCTGGGGGACACACCACTGACTGGCGGCTACGGTCGATCGATCAAGCATTGGCAGCGCGATTCGGCGAACCTCGCGATCTTCAAGAACCACGCCTCGATGGTGACCTCGATTGCTGAGAGCACCGCGATTCGAAGTAATGGTCATGCCTGGTGTACCGCCGCCGATGATCGTTGCGTCGGCAACACCATGGAGCGAACGCGCTGCGGCGACTGCAACAACGCCGTGATTGGAGGTGCCCATGTTGGTATCTACCAGCGTCTTTATGGCAACTTGAAGGGGTTGTTGGATTGCAACGATATTGGTGACGGTGGTCGACAGCGCGTATTGCGTGATTTGGATCGCTGTCGTGACGTGCTTATGCAGCTTGGATACGACCCGGAGGCGAACGTAGTATGACGATCAAACGCAAGCCCTCGGACGCCCGCGAGCGGGATTTGCAACTCGCGCTCGCGCGCATCCAGCGTGGTCGGACGCACACCGGAGAATCCAAGGTCACCATCGCCGCGGTGGCGCGTGAGGCCGGTGTTTCGACGGCGCTGATCCACAATCACTACCCAAATATCGCCGAAGCGATCCGTGAAGCTCAGGGACGTTCGAGTCGTGCTCAGCGGGATGTGAAACACCAGGATCTCTTGGCTGAACGCGAGAAAAATCGAATGCTCCGCCAAGAGAATGAGGAGCTACGCGTGAAGATTGCCAACCTCGCCTCGATTAACGAGGTATTGATAGCCGAGACCCGTGTTCTAAAGGCAAAGCAGAGCGACCCCAAGGTAGTAGATCTACCCTCGGGCAAGTTGTAATTCCGTAAGCTCTCGCTCTCTAAATGTGCTACGAAAATGCTCTGATACTCCCTCCAAGTATGTTCTGTCCGTCGGACGGAATCTGCCAGAAGGGAAGGACTTACAAAAAAATCACTGGGGAGTGTCAGCCAAACAACATGCCGCAGACGAATCGTTTCAAGAAGTGTGCCCATAACCGTCCGTCCAACACACCTTCCTGATCCCAACGCTAAGGGCGATTGTGTGCAAGTGATGCGACTGCTGTTCAGTGGGAATGTGATCTGGCAACGTATCGGTCGGCAACCCATTGAGCAGCAGGTCCCCTCAACACCAGTGTTCCTCGATGCATAATTTGACGAGATAGAGGTAGCAAGCTCTAATTCCAGTAATGCATCGTGGCGATGCTCTAAAGCCAGCGATAGAGGAGTCGGACATGAGCAAGGCTCTGTTTTTTACAACAGCTCTCCGATGTAGTGTCTGTAGAACAGCAGTACTCCAGCGCTCTCGACCCGTCGCGCAATCAGGTTGCAGTGACGCTTCTCGGTGATCAGCAAGGACGCATCGCCCAGGCGGAGGGGTTTAGCGTGAAGTCGGCACCTGCGCTGGTATCGACCACCAATCATTCACATCAACTTCGGTGCCGCGCTCGCGGACTGAAGTACTGAGGCAACCATGAAGCGCTTACTCGCTGCACTGACACTGGCAACCCTCGTCAACCCTGTCCTGGCGACAGATGCGGAAGTGCCGTACCCGACCGGCTACCGCGACTGGCACCACGTCAAGAGTATGGTCATTGACCAGGGACATCCGCTTTACGAAGCCTTCGGCGGCATCCATCACCTGTATGCCAATAAGCAAGCGATGGAAGGTTACCGATCAGGTAAGTTTCCGGATGGCGCGGTCATCGTGTTCGATTTGCTGGACGCGAAGCGGGCCGACAATGCTGTGACCGAAGGAGCGCGCAAGGTTGTGGGCGTCATGCACAAGGATGCGAAGCAGTTCAGTGCGACGGGGGGCTGGGGGTTCGAAGGCTTCGGCAGCGGTGACTCAGCCAATCGCGTCGTGCGTGCCAAGGCGACGACCGCCTGCTTTGCCTGCCATACCCCGCAAAAAGATCACGACTACGTGTTCAGCCGCTTGCGTGACTGAGCGAGAAACATCGACAGTTTTGCGGTGGTCTCAGAGTGACAAATGAGCCAATGGTTCAATAAGGTTTCTGAAATTAATGCGACTTTTCTCAAATTAACGCAGACTTCATATTCGCCTGCTAGCTGAAGCCTTCAATTGATGTGGCGGGGGTAACGCAATCTCTCAAGAATGAAACTCTTGGTCGGATTTACCTTGTTGGGTGGTCGTCATGATGCTCGGACGTTTGCCCTTTACGCGGCGCTGCTCCAAGCGTGACATGGTTCAAAATCATTCATACTGGTTAAAATTGGTTCAGGCTGAATCAATTTACAACCCTAACGAATAGAGCTTACTTGTTTGAGTATTCATATGGATTGAATTGGCTGTCGATTACGAAGCGAAAGGGAGCGCTTACGTCTTTCGCAACGTGCGTTTGGTCAATTAGGTGGTGTGGAGGCAAACGCTGAAGGCAAATACGAAAGTGGCAAACGCATGCCTAAAGCTGATTATCTCGCAGCCATCACGAATCACGGTGTAGACATTCTCTTCGTGCTCACCGGCACGAATACGCCGATTTCTGCCGACAGTCTCAACCAAGTCGAAAAAAAGATACTGGTTAGCTTCAGAACCTTCGGGCATGGGCAGCCCGTAAGCTGCGCATCACTGGCACGCCTGACCCGCAGACCCTGCAACTCATCTTGCAGCAGTTATTGCGATGATTTCTCCTCCCGCTGGAGCCCGCATCTGGATCGCCGCCGGTGTCACGGACATGCGCCGTGGCTTCGACGGTTTAGCCGCACTGGTGCAGACTCAGCTTAAAGCCGATCCGTTCTCCGGTCAGATTTTCGCCTTTCGCGGACGGCGCGGTGACCGGATCAAATTGCTGTGGTGGGACGGCGACGGGTTGTGCCTGTTTTGCAAACGGCTGGAACAAGGGCGCTTCGTCTGGCCGCAAGCAACCAGCGGCAGCGTGTCGCTGACGGCTGCGCAGTTGTCGATGCTGTTGGAAGGCATTGATTGGCGCAGGCCAATTCGTACAGCACCTGTCCTCGCGGTCTGACTTGCCACGCTGAAAAAAATCCCAAGTAACATTCGGTCATGACTCTCGCGACCGACTCTCTGCCTAACGATCTTCAAGTCTTGAAGGCTCTGGTCTCTGCCCAGCGGGCAGAGATTGAGCGCTTGAAAATGATGATCGCCAAGCTGCGTCGTACGCAGTTCGGTCGCAGCTCCGAGCAACTGGACGCGATGATCGATCAGCTCCAACTGAGTCTTGAAGAGTTGCAAGTCAGCCAGACGGAACTGACGCCGCCAACCGAACCGCCACCTCGCCCTATCTCTCGGCGCAAGCCATTACCTGAACACCTGCCTCGCGAAATTCACGTCCATCAGCCCGAATCACAATGTTCTGGTTGCGGTGGGAAACTTCGCCTGCCGTCAGTGCCAAACGACCGGCACCACGGCTACCGGCAACTCGAACTTCTCAGTAGCCGCCCAGCAATGCCTTGAACACTTGCGTAGGTCCAATCCGAAGTTCTCCGCGGGCTCCAGCCCATAAGACGCTGCCTTGGGATAATGTTCGTAACTGCGCGCACGATGTTCGTAACGAACTTTTTTCAACAAATCCAATGCGGGTGTAATGGTAGCTCTTGGCTTGGCGGCTGAAGAAAAATGGTGTGCTGGATTCTAGGTCATTGATCGACACAAGGCTCTATTTGGCCAATTTCCAAAGGGCTACCAGCGCTTGTTGCCGCTCGTCAGAGAGAGGCGCTGATTAAGCAAGAACGATGATTCATGTGACTAATGACTAATAGTTGAATTGGGTTTTTATTCACTTTCGACCTTTGACACCAGTGTTCAATGTCTGTATTTTTCGAATGTGAACATTTTGCGAATGTTCCACTGCAACACTCGGCAGCAAGCTCGAGATCGAAGGGGATCTTGCTTCAGTGAAAATCGCGCTTTGACCCTGATGAAAAAGCGCCCGACAACAACAAAAAACGAGGTTTTCAATGACGACTGCATTACAACAACCTTCGCTCTCGAGCCAATGCATGGCCGAGTTCCTGGGTACTGCTTTACTGATCTTCTTTGGTACGGGCTGTGTTGCCGCGCTCAAGGTCGCGGGTGCCAGCTTTGGCCTTTGGGAAATCAGCATCATCTGGGGGATCGGCGTGAGCATGGCGATCTACCTGACCGCCGGTGTTTCCGGCGCCCACCTCAATCCGGCAGTCAGTATTGCGCTGTGCATTTTTGCCGACTTTGAAAAGCGCAAACTACCGTTCTACATCTTCTCCCAGGTCGCTGGCGCCTTCTGCGCAGCGTTGTTGGTTTACACGCTTTACAGCAACCTGTTCTTCGATTTCGAACAAACGCACCATATGGTTCGCGGCACACAAGCCAGCCTGGAACTGGCCTCGGTGTTCTCGACCTTCCCGAACCCTGCCTTGTCGACGGGCCAAGCATTTCTGGTTGAAGTGATCATCACCGCCATTCTAATGGGCGTGATCATGTCCCTGACCGACGACAACAATGGTCTACCAAAGGGCCCACTGGCGCCGTTGCTGATCGGTCTGCTGATTGCCGTGATCGGCAGCTCGATGGGCCCGCTGACCGGTTTTGCGATGAACCCGGCGCGCGATTTCGGTCCTAAATTGATGACCTTCTTCGCCGGCTGGGGTGAAATATCTTTTACCGGCGGGCGCGATATTCCGTACTTCCTGATTCCGATTTTTGCACCGATCATCGGTGCCTGCCTCGGCGCTGCCGCCTATCGCGGGCTGATTGCCCGCCATCTACCCAGCGTCATACCTGCTACAAAGGATGCAGAACACGCCTGCAGAACACGCCATTGACGGCAAAGTAAAAGTTTCTTGAAAGCGGCGGCGCGAAATCCTGCCCAACCCTGATCTCGCGCCCCCACCCCCCCTTATTTCGTCCAAGGCAATCGACATGACCGACATTCAGAATAAGAACTACATCATTGCCCTCGATCAGGGTACGACCAGCTCCCGGGCGATCATTTTCGACCGCGACGCCAATGTGGTCTGTACCGCTCAGCGCGAATTCGCCCAGCATTACCCGCAAGCCGGTTGGGTCGAACACGACCCGATGGAAATCTTCGCCACCCAAAGTGCGGTGATGGTCGAGGCCCTGGCTCAAGCCGGCCTGCATCACGATCAGGTTGCCGCCATCGGCATCACCAACCAACGCGAAACCACCGTAGTCTGGGACAAGACCACCGGCCGCCCGATCTACAACGCAATCGTCTGGCAGTGCCGACGTAGCACCGAGATCTGCCAGCAGCTCAAACGCGATGGCCATGAACAGTACATCCGCGAAACCACGGGCCTGGTTACCGACCCGTACTTCTCCGGCACCAAGCTGAAGTGGATTCTCGACAACGTCGAAGGTAGCCGCGAACGCGCCCGCAACGGCGAGTTGCTGTTCGGCACCATCGACAGCTGGCTGATCTGGAAATTTACCGGCGGCAAGATCCACGTTACCGACTACACCAACGCTTCGCGGACCATGCTCTTCAACATCCACACCCTGGAGTGGGATGCGAAGATGCTTGAGATACTGGATATCCCGCGGGAAATGCTGCCAGAGGTAAAGTCGTCCTCGGAAATCTACGGCCATACCAAAAGCGGTATCGCCATCGGCGGCATTGCCGGCGACCAACAGGCTGCTCTGTTCGGTCAGATGTGCGTCGAGCCAGGCCAGGCGAAAAACACCTACGGCACCGGCTGCTTCTTGCTGATGAACACCGGCGACAAGGCCGTGAAATCCAAGCACGGCATGCTCACCACCATCGCGTGTGGCCCACGCGGCGAAGTCGCTTACGCGCTGGAAGGCGCGGTGTTCAACGGCGGTTCCACCGTGCAGTGGCTGCGTGACGAGCTGAAAATCATCAACGACGCTCACGACACCGAATACTTTGCCGGCAAGGTCAAAGACAGCAACGGCGTGTACCTGGTCCCGGCCTTCACCGGTCTAGGCGCACCGTACTGGGACCCGTATGCCCGTGGTGCGCTGTTCGGCCTGACCCGTGGCGTACGCGTGGATCACATCATTCGCGCGGCCCTGGAATCGATTGCCTACCAGACCCGCGACGTGCTCGACGCCATGCAACAGGATTCGGGCGAACGCCTCAAAGCCCTGCGCGTCGACGGCGGTGCAGTCGCGAACAACTTCTTGATGCAATTCCAGGCGGACATTCTCGGCACTCACGTCGAACGCCCACAAATGCGTGAAACCACTGCCCTGGGCGCTGCCTATCTGGCAGGTCTGGCCTGTGGCTTCTGGGGCAGCCTGGACGAACTGCGTGGCAAAGCCGTGATCGAGCGCGAATTCGAACCTCACTTGGCCGAAGCAGAGAAGGAAAAACTCTACGCCGGCTGGCTAAAAGCCGTGAGCCGCACCCGCGATTGGGAACCGCACGAAGAGGCTAAGTAAGCCAGAGCACTGACTCGTATCCGTATGTAACTGGCAGGGAGTGGATTCCTGCGGCATCATGGGCAAATTTTGCACGGCAGCCCAAAGGAAGCCCCATGAATCTGCCTCCCCGTCAGCAGCAAATCCTCGAGCTGGTCCGCGAACGCGGTTACGTCAGCATCGAGGAAATGGCTCAGCTGTTCGTCGTTACACCGCAGACCATCCGCCGCGATATCAATCAATTGGCGGAAGTAAATTTGTTGCGTCGCTATCACGGCGGCGCTGCTTACGATTCAAGCGTAGAAAACACTGCCTACGCCATGCGTGCCGATCAAATGCGCGATGAGAAACAACGCATCGCCGAAGCTATCGCCGCCCAGATTCCCGATCACGCCTCGCTGTTCATCAACATCGGCACCACCACCGAATCCATCGCCCGGGCGCTGCTCAATCACACCCAGCTCAAGGTGATCACCAACAACCTGCACGTCGCCTCGATCCTCAGCGCCAAGGATGATTTCGAAGTCCTGCTCGCTGGCGGCAATGTGCGCCGCGACAGCGGTGTCGTCGGCCAGGCCAGCGTCGATTTCATCAACCAGTTCAAGGTCGACTTCGCCCTGGTCGGTATCAGCGGGATCGACGAAGACGGCAGCCTGCTGGATTTCGACTATCAGGAAGTGCGGGTATCCCAGGCAATCATCGCCAATGCCCGACAAGTAATACTGGCGGCCGACTCCAGTAAATTTGGTCGTAACGCCATGGTTCGACTGGGACCGATCAGCCTGATCGATTGCCTGGTCACCGATCAGCCGCCAGTGCCGGCGCTGGCGCAGCTACTGAGTCAACACAAGATTCGCCTCGAGGTTGTTTAACCCCAAGGGCGGTTAAGCCCGCACTACAAATCCCCCCCCCGCACATCTAAATGTTCGAAAATGTTCCTTTAGCGGCCCTTCGATGAGTATTTTCAATCGAAGTTAAGTGGTCGCGGGCGTCAATTTCGGTTGCAATTTTCGAAAATGAACATTAATGTTCGAATTCAAATGCACAACAAAGCCCTGAGGCCTGCCGATGCTCACTTCTACCTTGCCTACGCCCCCTCTCGCTGAGGTCTACGATATCGCCGTCATCGGTGGTGGGATCAATGGCGTGGGGATCGCAGCGGATGCCGCCGGTCGCGGTCTTTCGGTGTTCCTTTGCGAAAAGGACGACCTGGCCAGCCACACGTCGTCGGCCAGCAGCAAACTGATCCACGGCGGCCTGCGCTACCTCGAACATTACGAATTCCGCCTGGTTCGAGAAGCCCTGGCCGAGCGCGAGGTGCTGCTGGCCAAGGCGCCGCACATCGTCAAGCAGATGCGCTTCGTGTTGCCACACCGCCCGCACCTGCGACCTGCATGGATGATCCGCGCCGGTCTGTTCCTTTATGACCACCTGGGCAAACGGGAAAAACTTGAAGGTTCGAAAAGCCTGAAGTTCGGTCCGGACAGCCCGCTGAAAAGCGAAATCACCAAAGGCTTCGAATATTCCGATTGCTGGGTCGATGACGCTCGCCTCGTCGTATTGAATGCCATGGCCGCCCGCGAGAAAGGCGCTCATGTTCACACCCAAACCCGCTGCGTCAGCGCCCGGCGCAGCAACGGTTTGTGGCACCTGCACCTGGAACGCGCTGACGGCAACCTGTTTTCGATTCGCGCCAAGGCGCTAGTGAATGCGGCCGGCCCCTGGGTCGCCAAGTTCATTCGCGATGACCTGATGTTGGAATCACCGTATGGCATCCGCCTGATCCAGGGCAGCCACCTGATCGTGCCGAAACTCTACGACGCGCCGAATGCTTTCATTCTGCAGAACGAAGACCAGCGCATCGTGTTCGCTATTCCGTATCTGAACCACTTCACCCTGATCGGTACCACCGACCGCGAATACACCGGCGACCCGGCCAAAGTGACGATCACCGAAGGCGAAACCGATTACCTGCTCAAGGTGGTCAACGCGCACTTCAAGAAGCGACTGAGCCGCGAGGACATCCTGCACAGCTACTCTGGCGTTCGCCCACTGTGCAATGACGAATCCGACAACCCTTCGGCCGTGACTCGCGACTACACCCTGGCCCTGTCCGGCAGTGCGGCAGAGGCGCCATTGTTGTCGGTGTTCGGGGGCAAGCTGACGACTTATCGCAAACTGGCCGAATCGGCCCTGGCGCAACTGGCGCCGTTCTTTAAAGGCATCAAGCCGAGCTGGACCGCGCAATCGACTCTGCCCGGCGGCGAAGACATGACCACCCCGCAGGCATTGAGCTCGCTGATTTGCGACAAGTTCGACTGGATGCCAAGCGAAATCGCAAGCCGTTGGGCCACCACTTATGGCAGCCGCACCTGGCGCATGCTGGAAGGCGTGCAGAACCTGAGCGATCTGGGCGAACACATCGGCGGCGGGCTCTACACCCGTGAAGTCGATTACCTGTGCAGTGAAGAGTGGGCCACCACCGCGCACGACATTCTGTGGCGCCGCAGCAAGCTCGGTTTGTTTATCACACCGGCGGAACAGGAAAACCTCAAGGACTACCTGAATAAGGTCGAGCAGAACCGCAGCAAGATCGAAACGGCCTGATCGGGAGTCCGGTTAAAGCAAAGCCCCTGAACTCTACGATTCAGGGGCTTTCTACCGCGAATCATGACCGACCTTCGAGCATCCCGGCCGGCTTCGGCGTGCCGGGCTCGAACAATTCGCGCATGGGTTAGCGAAGCAGGGCTTCGGATTTATACGGGGCGCTATTCATACGAACGTATTTGAAGTGGTGACTGTCATGCAACGCAGAACAAAAATTGTGGCTACATTGGGGCCAGCAACCGAATCATTCGAAGCCATCGAGGGGTTGGTCAAAGCAGGCGTGGATGTCGTGCGTCTGAATTTTTCTCACGGCAAGGCGGAGGATCACATTGCCCGGGCGAGGTTGGTCCGTGAGCTGGCTGCCAAGCATGGCCGCTTCGTGGCGGTGTTGGCTGATTTGCAAGGTCCGAAAATTCGAATTGCGCGATTCGCGCAAGGAAAGGTGATCCTGGAAAAGGGTCAGCAGTTCGTTCTCGACGCTTCCCTGGACAAGAATGCAGGGGACCAGCAGCGAGTCGGTATTGACTACGAAGCGCTGATCACCGATAGCCGTCCGTACGACATTTTGCTGCTTGATGATGGGCGAATCGAGCTTAGGGTCCTGAAGGTCGAGGCGACGCGATTGATCTGCGAAGTCCTGGTCAGCGGGCCGCTTTCGAACAACAAAGGGATCAACCGCAAAGGTGGGGGATTGTCTGCGTCGGCACTGACCGAGAAGGACTTCGCCGATATCAAGACTGCCGCAGAAATGCAGGTGGACTACCTGGCTGTGTCGTTCCCACGCGATGCTTCGGATATGGAATTGGCGCGTCGGTTGCTGCATGAAGCTGGAGGGCAGGCAGGCTTGATCGCGAAGATCGAGCGCGCAGAAACCGTCAACGATCTACGTATTCTGGACGCGATCATTGAAGCATCGGAAGGTGTAATGGTCGCTCGTGGCGATCTGGGCGTTGAGATTGGCGATGCAGAATTGGTGGCCGTGCAAAAGCTGATTATTGACCGTGCTCGCACACTGAATCGCGTGGTAATCACGGCGACGCAGATGATGGAGTCGATGATCACTCAATCTATGCCGACCCGTGCTGAAGTGTTCGACGTGGCCAATGCGGTGCTGGATGGTACCGATGCGGTGATGCTCTCCGCTGAAACCGCGGCCGGTGCCTATCCGATCGAGACGGTTGAGGCCATGCACCGGATCATTATCGGTGCGGAAAAACACCCTCAATCCCATCGCTCCAAGCACCGTGTCGATCAAGTGTTCCACAAGATCGACGAATCCATCGCGATGTCAGCGATGTATGCAGCCAACCATCTGCATGGCGTCAAAGCCATCATCTGCATGACGGAGAGCGGCGATACCCCTCGTTTGATGTCGCGCATTCGCTCGCACCTGCCCATTTTTGCATTCTCTCGCAATCTGGCTACTCAGAACCGGGTCACGCTGTTCCGTGGTGTCACCACCATTCCGTTCGACAGCGATGATTTCGACCCTGAGTTGGTGAACGAGAAGGCCGTTGCGGAGCTGACCCGGCGTGGCGTCGTCAAGGCTGGCGATCACGTGCTGATTACCAAAGGCGACTACGCCAACGCCCAAGGTGGCACGAACTCCCTTCGAGTCGTGTGCGTCGGTGAAGCCATTCGCTGAGTGAGGAAGGACTGATGAGTAAGACCCATTCAGCAGATCACGACACAACGAATAACCATGATCGTGAATCGTGGCCAAGAGATTTCGATTTTCGTGAGCAGTACGCGGAGCAGCAGGAATTACTGAAGTCGCCGAGCGACGGCACGCAAGCTCCGAACCATCCGAAGGGGGAAAACCATGCTTAACAAGACCAGCCAGATTCAACACATCAGCGCTCGGGAAATCCTCGACTCGCGAGGCAACCCGACGGTTGAAGCCGTGGTGACACTCGCCAATGGCGTCAGTGCTACCGCCAGCGTGCCCTCTGGTGCTTCGACGGGGTCACGCGAAGCGCTTGAATTGCGGGACAACGCAGCGCGCTACATGGGCAAAGGCGTTATGCGAGCGGTCGAGAACGTGAACAACCCGATCCGCGAGTGCCTGATCGGACTGGATGCTTTGAACCAGCGCGAAATCGACAACGTCATGATTGCGCTGGATGGCACCGAGAGTAAGAGCATCCTGGGGGCCAATGCGATTCTCGCCGTGTCACTGGCGACCGCCAAAGCGGCGGCCAAGGTTCAGAACATTCCTTTGTATGAACACTTGGCGGCGCTGTACGGCTCGCCTGGCCAGTTCAGCATGCCGGTTCCCATGATGAACATCATCAACGGGGGTGAGCATGCCGATAACAACATCGACATCCAGGAATTCATGATCCAGCCCGTCGGCGCATCGTCGTTCCGTGAAGGCCTGCGCATGGGCGCCGAGGTGTTCCATTCCTTGAAGAAGGTTTTGTCGGAGCGTGGCTTGAGCACGGCGGTGGGGGATGAGGGTGGGTTCGCGCCTTCGCTGGCCTCCAACGAAGAAGCACTGGTTGTTATCAAGGAAGCGGTGAGTCGAGCGGGTTATGAGCTGGGCAAGGACATTACCCTGGCACTCGATTGCGCGGCATCCGAGTTCTACGAGGGCGGTCAATATGTGCTCGCCGGTGAAGGCCAGTCGTTCAATTCGGCAGGCTTTGCCGATTACCTGGCGATGCTGTGCGACAAGTACCCGATTATCTCCATTGAAGACGGGATGGACGAAAGTGACTGGGACGGCTGGGCAGGCCTGACCCAAAAGCTGGGTCACGTGCAATTGGTGGGTGACGACTTGTTCGTGACCAACACCAAGATACTGCGTGAGGGCATTCAGAAAGGGATCGGTAATTCGATCCTGATCAAGTTCAACCAGATCGGCACGCTCAGCGAAACGCTGGACGCCATTCGCATGGCGCAAGATGCCGGTTACACCGCCGTCATCTCCCATCGTTCGGGTGAGACCGAGGACACCACCATCGCCGACCTCGCCGTCGCCACTTGCGCGGGACAGATCAAGACAGGCTCCCTCAGCCGGTCGGATCGCGTCGGTAAATACAACCGCTTGTTGCGCATCGAAGAGGCCTTGCAGGAGCGGGCGCCTTACAACACGGCCGCGCTTGTGAACAGGAAAGCCTGAATCATGCAGACCTCTTCGAACAAAAAACAACTGGTGATCGGCAACTGGAAAATGAATGGCAGCAGTGCTGAAAACGCGTCGTTGCTGCTTAGTTTGCTGCCGGTGATTTCACGCTTTGAAAGCGTTGAAGTTGCGCTTTGCCCGCCGTATCCCTACCTGACGACCGTAGCCGATTTGCTTGATGATTCAGATGTTGCACTGGGTGCGCAGAATCTCAGCGCCCAGCTCTCAGGCGCTCATACCGGTGAGGTCAGCGCTTCGATGCTCCACGATATCGGCTGTCGCTTTGTGTTGGTCGGGCATTCGGAGCGCCGTGCACTTTATGCCGAGGACGATGATCTCGTGGCAAAGAAATTTGCTACGGCGCTGCGTGCCGGGCTCATTCCGGTGTTGTGTGTGGGCGAAACACTCGCTCAGCGTCAGAGCGGCGAAACGGAAGTGGTCGTCACCAATCAGCTGAATGCGGTACTGAAGGCTGTTGGCATTCAGGATCTGGTTAAAGGCGTGATTGCCTACGAGCCGGTCTGGGCCATTGGTACTGGCGAAACGGCGACGCCCGAGCAGGCGCAAGCGGTGCATCGACACATCCGCCAATATTTGGCTGACCAAGATCGCGCAGCGGCCGCCGATTGCCGGATTTTGTACGGTGGCAGTGTGAAGGCCGACAACGCAGAACAATTGTTCAATCAACCCGATATCGATGGCGGCTTGATCGGCGGAGCGTCTCTGGATGCGATGTCTTTCGCTGCCATTTGCTGGGCGGCTCAAACCGGGCCGATCACCGACTCTATCGCGATCTGAATTCTTTTGAATGTGCAGGCGCTGCGTGTCCGATCGTTTCTTTCGGGCCGCGCGAGCACCTGCACAGAGGGATGAAAAATGACTTTGAATAATCGACTTGAAGCACTGTTCCCAAGCGCTGACGAAATCCCTGCGGCTTTCCGTCCAGGACCGGCCATTGAGCAGCGAGAGTATCTGGTCAATGGGGAACTGCGGTTGTGGGACGGCCCATTAGCGCCGGTCCGTAGCCCTGTGTGCCTGAAAAAAGAATCGGGACACGAGGCCGTGATTCTGGGCAGTACTCCGCTACTGGATGCGCAAACCGCGATGACGGCATTGGATGCGGCGGTGCAGGCCTATGACCGTGGTCAGGGCACCTGGCCCACCCTGCGTGTGGTCGAACGTATTCGCCACGTCGAGGTTTTCCTCAAGCGTATGCGCGAACAACGGGAAGCCGTGGTGAAGTTGTTGATGTGGGAGATCGGCAAGAACCTCAAGGACTCAGAGAAAGAGTTCGATCGCACCTGCGACTACATTGTCGACACCATCAATGCCCTCAAGGAACTGGATCGTCGTTCCAGCCGTTTCGAGCTGGAGCAGGACACGCTGGGACAAATCCGCCGCGTGCCTCTGGGCGTGACCCTGTGCATGGGGCCTTACAACTACCCGCTAAACGAGACGTTCACCACGTTGATCCCGGCGTTGATCATGGGCAACACCGTGGTGTTCAAACCCGCCAAGTTCGGTGTGTTGCTGATCAGGCCATTGCTGGAAGCGTTCCGCGACAGCTTCCCGGCAGGGGTTATCAACATCATCTACGGCAGCGGCCGGGAAACCGTCAGCGCTTTGATGGCCAGTGGCAAGATCGATGTCTTCGCATTCATCGGCACCAACAAGGCGGCCAGTGATCTGAAAAAGCTGCACCCCAAGCCACATCGCCTGCGTGCAGCCCTCGGTCTGGATGCCAAGAATCCCGGCATCGTCCTGCCTGATGTTGATCTGGATAACGCCGTTTCAGAGGCCGTGACCGGTTCTCTGTCGTTTAATGGGCAACGTTGCACGGCGCTGAAAATTCTCTTTGTTCATGAAAACGTAGTTGACGCCTTTCTGGATAAGTTTCAGTCGAAGCTTGCCCAGCTGAAACCGGGCATGCCTTGGGAAGCGGGAGTGGCCTTAACTCCGCTGCCGGAGCCTGGCAAGACTGATTTCCTTACCGGACTTGTGGCCGATGCTGTCAGCAAAGGCGCCCAAGTGGTCAATGCCGGAGGCGGGGAAGTCTGCGAAACCTTCTTCTACCCGGCGTTGCTGTACCCGGTGACTAGCGAAATGCGGGTGTACCACGAAGAGCAATTCGGACCCGTCGTACCAGTGGTGGTTTACCGCGATCTGGAAACAGTCATCAACTACGTCCTCGACTCCGATTTCGGCCAACAACTGAGCATTTTCGGCACGAACTCCGCAGAAGTGGGGCGTCTGGTCGATGCGTTCGCCAACCAGGTAGGGCGCATCAACATCAACGCGCAATGCCAGCGTGGTCCGGACAGCTTTCCCTTCAACGGCCGCAAAAACTCTGCCGAAGGCACGCTCTCGGTCGATGACGCGTTGCGGGTGTTTTCCATCCGGACACTGGTCGCCACCAAGTTCCAGGAGAGCAACAAGGATCTGGTCAGCGACATCATCCGTCATCGTGAGTCGAGCTTCTTGACCACCGACTACATCTTTTAGGGGGCACGATGACTACGCGCTCTTTGATTATTCTCGACGGTGTCGGCATTCGTCAGGCGACTGAGTCGAACGCTTTTGCAGCGGCCAGGACACCTACATTCGATGCGTTGCTTGCGCGTTTTGCGAACAGCCAAATCGAAACATCAGGTTTGGCGGTTGGGCTTCCTCAAGGCCAGATGGGGAACTCCGAAGTTGGGCATATGAACCTGGGAGCGGGCCGGGTGGTTTATCAAAGCCTGACCCGGGTTGATAAAGCGCTCGCCGATGGCGAGTTCTCCCGCAACCCCGCGTTGCTGGAATTGATCCAGGGAATAAAGACGCGCGAGGGTGCTGTGCACGTCATGGGTCTGCTTTCTCCTGGCGGTGTTCATGGCCACATCGATCAGATTGTCGCGGCATGCGGTTGCCTGGTTGAGCAGGGTGTCGAAAAAATCTATGTGCATGGCTTCCTGGATGGTCGGGATACTCCGCCCAAGAGTGCGCAGGCATCGCTTGATGCCTTGGAGATTGAGTTCGCTCGCCTGGGCGCTGGACGGATCGTCTCGTTGGTCGGTCGTTACTATGCAATGGACCGCGATAACCGCTGGCCTCGGATTGAATCGGCGTACCGCCTGATTGTTTCAGGGGATGCTGAACATCAAGCGGCAACCGCTTCTGAGGCTTTGTCAGCAGCTTACGAGCGCGGGGAGTCGGACGAGTTCGTCAAGCCGACAACGATTGGGCAACCTGTCAGTGTCGGCCCTGATGACGCGATGATCTTCATGAACTTCCGCCCCGATCGGGCGCGAGAATTGACCCAGGCATTGATCAAACCTGACTTCGACGCGTTTGAGCGGCCTTTTGTGTTGCCCAAGGATCGACTGCTGACGTTGACCCGGTATTCCGAAGAGCTGGACTGCCCCTGTGCGTTCGCTCCAGAGGCGATCAGCAACAGCTTGGGCGAACACCTGGCGAATCTTGGGAAGAAGCAATTACGTATTGCCGAAACCGAGAAGTATGCCCACGTCACGTTCTTCTTCAACGGTGGCCGAGAGCAGCCTTTTGCCGGTGAAGAGCGAATCCTGATTCCTTCGCCTGATGTGGCTTCCTACGATCTCCAGCCTGAGATGAGTGCACCGCTGCTGACGGATCATCTGGTCAACGCCATCGCCGGCGGCACATTCGACCTTATCGTTTGCAACTACGCCAATGGTGACATGGTGGGCCACACCGGCTCTTTTGACGCCGCAGTAAAGGCCGTAGAAGTACTGGATGACTGTCTGCGCCGAGTGGTCGAAGCGACGCTCGCAGCAGGAGGCGAATGTCTGATTACTGCCGACCACGGCAACGTCGAACAAATGCTCGACGTCAAGTCTGGTCAGGCACACACGGCTCACACCTTGAATCCTGTTCCCCTGATTCTGGTCAGTGAGCAGCCTGATCGTTTGGGACTGAAAAACGGCCGGCTGTGCGATATCGCTCCAACTTTGTTGCAGATGCTGAGTTTGCCTATTCCGTCAGAGATGGATGGCAAGTCGCTTCTTACCGTCTGATTGGCTTACAGGTGCCATCAGTGCATCGCCGTACAGACGATTTGATTGGTCTCCTATCGTTGAGGTAATGCGGCTTATCACGACTCGCTCATTTGAGCATGCGGGCATCGCCAATTTTTGGTGATGCCTTTTTTTGGTGCGCCAGGCATGGCGCGTTGCGGAGGTCATGCCGAGATAAAGGAAAATTAGGACATTTGAGTCACAAGGTTATGATTTTATAGCTTTATTTCATGCAAATAAAACACAATATTCGGCCCCTTCTGCTAGGTTTCGTGGATGCATGTAAACCACGTAACCGAGGACTACATTAATGGTTTTCGCCGTAACAACGAGCCGGCGGCATTGTCTTCGAAGGCTCTAGCCTCCTCGATATAGCCATGTACGGTGTCATCGTGCCGCCACCCACCCTGGCGCTTGATTTCCAGAAAGTCCGCCCCGGCACGGTAAGCGCTGGTGGCCAAGCCTCGGCGCAGGCTGTGGCTGCTCATCTGTGGCACATACAACAGTCCCGCGGCTTCGGCACGTGTCGCCAGGATGGTATTGACGCTACCCTCGTGCAGCGCCACCTCGCCGATCACGCCCCAACGACTGACGCGTCGAAACAATGGTCCTTGCTCAATCTGAGCGGCTTCCAACCAGCCCCGTAACACCTTCGTTGGACAGCAGAGGCCGTCGCCATAGGGGATCACGCGCTCCAGTCCCTCGCCCTCTTGATCGGTTTTGGAGCGCGGGAGCGTGATCCGTAGACCTTCCCGTTCCCACTGCAGATCGCGGACCTCCAGCGTGACCAGCTCACTGCGGCGGAAGGCGCCGAAGTACCCCAGCTGTAGCAGCGCGCTGTCACGCAGCGCGGCGAGCCCTTCGAGCGTGTCCAAGTGCGACACGATGAGTTCGAGATCCTCCAGCAGCAGGGCCTTGGCTTTTTGTCGAGGGCGCCCGTTCACTCGCTCAATACCGCGCAAGGTCTTACGCACGGTGGCGCTGGCTGCTGGGTCGGGAAAGCCCTGATAGCGGTGCCATTGAGTCAGCGCGGTCAGGCGCAGGGCCAGGGTCCGCGGGTTAAGCACCTCCGCGAAGGTCAGCAGGTAGCGATGTCGGTATTCACGATCATGACTTTCTTCCAGTTTTTGTTCGGATCGTAAGTGATCACAACAAAGGGATTTTCCCCCCAGTCCTCGTCTGGTCCAGTCACCTTCGATAGAGCTTCTGTTTTTTGCTCGGGAAGCATCTCGCTGGAAACTAGGGTTTCAAAATATGGCCTCCCGCGATGATCGAAGTATTGCTCATTCATCCCCCCTAGGGCGTCCATCTCTTCCATCATGTTCAGAGCGACCATCGCGGGAATTGTCCAGCAACCATTCTTTGTCAGGTAGAAACGGCGATTCGAGCCATCCGACGAATATTTTGTCCGCCAACTCAATGTCCACCAGGAATGATCGACTGATGCACTGGTCCGTTGCTGCAATGCAAGCTTTACCGGAATTCCTTCTATGATTCTCTCCACCTCGAGTCGACGATCATAGGTTGTCGATGGAGTGCGATCGCTCACAGCCCTCTTCACGGAGGCCGCCAAAGAGGCCTGTGCGACTATCCATTGCTCTCGATACTCATCTGCCGCCAGAAGCAACTGGCCCTGATTGTCCTTGGTGGGTGTCTGGAGATTGAGAAATTTTTTGTTGCGACTGTCGAAAGGCGTCGAAGCCGTTCGACTAAATGATGCCGACACATCGAGTCCATCCACGTTGGCAACAGGAGCCCACCATGAGCACCACCCTTACTCCCTACCTCAGCTTCAACGGCAACACTCGCGAGGCCTTTGCATTCTACGAAAAGGCGCTCGGCGCGAAGATCGAAACCATGATGAGCTACGCCGACATGCCTGCGTCCGCCAACCCCGGCGAAGGCTGTGATAGCGGCAGCGCACCCAGTGGGGATGGCATCATGCACGGCTGCCTGGCGCTGCCCGGTGGCGCGATGCTGTTTGCCGGCGACACCCCGCCCGGCATGCCATACGAAGGCGTCAAGGGCGTGATGCTCGCGCTTCAGTACGACACGATCGACAAGGCCCACAGCACCTTCCACGTGCTGTCGCAAGGTGGCCAGGTGACGATGCCGCTGGCACCCGCGTTCTGGGCCAAGACCTTCGGCATGCTGACCGACCGCTTCGGCGTGAGCTGGGCCGTCAACGGCGAACCGGTCGCGTTTAAGTAATTCCGTCGAACCAGGAGAAAGACATGGGCAGGCCAACGAATGGTTGATGCGTTACCTGGTGCACAGACTTTGCCGTAGAGCGCAACATGGTCTTGCATAAGACTGAAGCTCGCCTACATGGGGTCAAGCCGAGATAAGGGAAAACTCATTTGGTCTGCAACTACTTGTCGGAATTGAAAATTCCAGAGACCAGGCGACAGGCGTGCGAGGATAGGTCGAGGTCTGCGCCTATCCTTCAGTGAAACCATTATAGATCAACAGCTTACGGAATAAATGTCCTGATTTTCCTTTATCTCGGCTTAACCCCTTGTGTGCCAGCGCGCAAGCGAGCCAGGTTTTGCCTACGCCAGTGGGGCCGCCGATGATCAAGTTCAGGCCGTCCCGTAACCACTGGCCGCTGCCCAGTTGCAGGATCAGTGACTTGTCCAGACCACGGGGGCTGCGGTAATCGATGTCTTCCAGGCAAGCGTTATGACGCAGTCGGGCCGCTTTTAGGCGGCTGCTCAGGCGCGTGTTTTCACGCTCGGTCAGCTCGCGATCAACCATCAGGCCCAGGCGTTCCTCGAAGCCGAGGCTGGCGATATCCGGCGTGCTGTGTTGCTCGCTCAACGCTTTGATCATGCCGTGCAGTCGCAGGGTTTGTAGTTTGTCGAGGGTTGGATTGGGTAGCATTTTGGTGCCCCTTCAGGTCAGTGGTAGTAGCCGGGGCCGCGCAGGTTGATGTGCTCTTCGGGTAACAGCGGCAGGTTTTGTTGGGCCAGTGGCAGCCGCTCCAGACCTTGGCGAAGGATCGATTCGAGGCTTTTGTAACTGCACGCACCCAGCGCCAGGGCGCGCTGGCAAGCAGCTTCCAGCCGATCTTCGCCATGGTGTTTTCCTAGGCGCAGGATGCCCAGACAGGCACGGAAGCCGTCCCGCGGATGGATCCGGCGTTCGAGGATGTAGGCGATGACACCAGCAGTGTTCGGCCCGGTTTGCTCCGCCCAGCCGATCAGCCGTTGCGGTGTCCATTCGGCGTGTTCGCGGTGGCTCTTGGGCATGTGCTCGGTTTGGGTAGTGTGGCGGCCTTTGTACAGCGAGCGCAGATGGCTGGCCACTCGTTGGTTGGCGTGGAAGCACTCCACCGTTTGCGCCGTCAGGCGCACTTCGAGCTGGTGCTTCACCAGCTGGTACGGCACCGAGTAGTAATCCGCATCGCCACCACAGTCGAGTTGAAAATCCTCTATTGGGAGCGCAACGGGTTTTGCCTTTGGCTCAAGCAGAAATTTTGGGGGTATGTGTCTGGGTGCTCCATCCCCCCGGTGTCAGGATAGTTGTCGCCTCTCCGATTTTTCCTAAAAAAGCATATCGGGGGCGGA
>CXWK01002512.1_pt1 | contig 51712 bp, 44 predicted proteins | sample 590851 | NCBI WGS metagenome assembly CXWK01 (sample SAMEA3498364, study PRJEB10139) | wastewater metagenome | biome: wastewater treatment plant; material: activated sludge | place: Denmark | collected 2014-08-01 | reverse complement strand
TTTTATTGTCGCTTACGAATACTTCCATGTTGGAAAAAAGATAATTCCGTTTATGTACCTATTTGCAGGATCTTTGCAAACATTATCAATTTATTTTTTTTCAAAGAGGCATTCTAAGTTCAATAAATCTAAGGAGTAATAGGATGAAAGCGTTTATGGTTTTTTCAATGGCTTTATTATTTTTCTTTTCTTGTGGTCAACCAACAGATAAGAATATTCTGGAGAAAGAAATATTTGCAACAGAAAAATCATTTGAAAAAATGTGTGCAGAAAAAGGAGTTGCCGAAGCTTTCTATTTTTTTGCTGATGACAGTGCAGTTATAAAAAGAGGGAACGACACATTAATAATTGGAAAAGAAAATATTAAAAATTATCACAATAATGATTTTTACAAAACCGCATCTGTAAAATGGGCCCCTGATTTTATTGATGTTTCTAATGATGGCAGTATGGCGTACACATACGGAAAATATATCTGGACAGTTAAAGATGAAAACGAAAATGAAAAACAATCTGAGTTTAAGGGAGTTTTTCATACTGTCTGGAAAAGACAAAAAGATAATAGTTGGAAGTATGTTTGGGATTAAGGGAGTAACAATTGAAAATCTATAAACTAGTTTTGCTTTTAATTTTAGTATGCTCTGCTAGATATTTCCCGACTTTAGCACAAACAGATGAATATAAAATAGAAACTAATGTCGCTTATTATTCTGAAGATATTGCGCAGAAAGATCTTTATATAAAAGAAAGATGTGTGCTCGATATTTATTATCCCATAAATATAAAAAACTTTGCAACTGTAGTTTGGTTTCATGGTGGCGGTTTAACCGGGGAAGAAAAAGAAATTCCGGCCGCATTAAAACAAAAAGGATTTTGTATTGTTGGAGTAAACTACCGTCTTTCTCCAAAAGTGAAATCTCCAAAATATGTTGAAGATGCCGCTGCGGCAGTTGCCTGGGTGTTTAATAATATTGAAAATTATGGCGGTAATACCTCTTTAATTTTCGTTGCAGGATACTCAGCCGGTGGATATTTAACTGACATGGTTGGTTTGGATAAAAAATATCTGGACAAATATAATATTGATGCAAACAGAATTGCTGGCTTAATTTCTTTGAGCGGACAGGCGATTACACATTTTACTATTCGAGAAGAAAGAGGAATCTCGGGTACACAACCAATTATAGATGAACTTGCACCATTATATCATGTTCGTAAAGATGCACCACCGTTGGTTTTAATTACAGGGGATAGTGAATTAGAACTACTCGGTCGATATGAAGAAAATGCTTACTTGATGCGAATGATGAAAATATCCGGGCACACAAAAACAAAATTATTTAAACTTGATGGTTATGATCATGGTATAACTGAAGCAGCTTTTCCAATTATGGTGAAAGAGATTAATAAGCTTTCAAAGGAAATCTCAGAGAGTAAAAACAATTACTAAATTCTCACTTTATCATATCTTAAAACATTAGTAAAATTCTAGTTAAATATTATAGCATAAATTTATTGGTAATTTTATGAAATCTCTTTTTATTGTTTTTATTCTTAGCGCAATACTTGGATTTGTAATCATAAAATCCTCACAAGAATATTTCATATCAACAGCTGAGTTTATCTTCTCAACCGGAAAAGTGCCAGGCCCCGATCTTAGACCAAATGAATGGGAGTATGTAAAAAAAATTTTTCCGTTTTATAAGGCAGATTCTGATGTTTACATTCGTGCATTAGAACATGCTAATAAATTAAAAAGACAAACAATTGAAGAAAGATTAAATAAAGGGTTAACTGCTGTTCAATGGGAGTTTGCAGGTCCAATAAATATTGGTGGAAGAGTTGTTGATCTGGAGTTTGATCCGACAAACCCAAGTATAATTTATGCTGGATTATCTACCGGCGGAGTTTTTAAATCTTTTGATGCAGGCAACACATGGCTTCCTATTTTTGATGATCTGGCAGTATTAACTATTGGAGATATAGCAATAGATCCAATTAACTCAAATATAATTTATGTTGGTACCGGTGAGGCAAACGGAGGACATAATAATTTCCCAGGCGGCGGAGTTTTCAAATCCACAGACGGCGGTAATAACTGGAACTTTGTAGGACTTGAAGGCACAACTTCAATTGGAAGAATTGTAATCAACCCGCAAAACACAAATGTAGTTTATCTTGCTTCTGTTGGATCTTACTTTGCACCAAATCCAGAAAGAGGAATTTACAAATCAACTAATGCAGGATTAACCTGGGAACATTCTTTATTTGTTTCAGATACAACAGGCTTTATAGATATAATTATTGATCCTGACAATCCCGATAGATTAATGGTTTCTGCTTGGGAAAGAGTTAGAAGACCCAATTCATCTCATTTGTTCGGTCCATCAAGCGGTATTTACAAAACTACAAATGGTGGAACAGAATGGAATAAAATATCAAATTCAATTTTACCAAATCCTGATTTAGAAAATGTAGGTAGAATTGGCCTGGCAATTCATCAAAATGATCCGAACATTGTTTACGCTCTTTATACTGATGGATATAATATTATTAGTCTTTATAGATCAAATGATTTTGGAGTAAGCTGGATAGATGTTGATACTGACAGTGAGTTAAGTGGTGGAACTGCCGGATTTAGCTGGTATTTTGGTCAGGTTAGAGTTCATCCAACAAATCCAAACATTGTTTACGTTTTAGATGTTGCTTTTATGAGATCTACAGATGGCGGAATAAATTGGCCAATACAATACGGTTACGGTGGACCATCAGAATTGCATGTTGATCATCACGCAATGGCGTTTAATCCAGCTGATCCAAATTTTATTATTAACGGGAATGATGGCGGAATAAATATTTCAACAAACGGCGGACAAACATTCTCACAACCCAAAAAAATTCCTGCAACTCAATTTTATGAAATTGGTTTGGATTTAAATAATCCGGAAAGATTGTATGGAGGAACGCAGGATAATGGAACCAATAGAACACTTGATGGTAATGTTGATAATTGGGAAACAATATTTGGTGGTGATGGATTTTATGTTCTTGTAGATTACAACAATCCAGATATTATTTATGCTGAATCACAAAATGGCGGACTCGGTAAATCAACCGATGGTGGAATTGGTTGGAACTACGCATTAAATGGAATTGATGGCAGCGAACCAACTAACTGGTCAACTCCTGTGGTTATGGATCCAAACTCTTCAAACATTTTGTATTATGGTACGCACTCACTTTATAGAACGATGGACGGAACTGAGAATTGGACAAAAATAAGTCCGCAATTAACTGATTGGGCTATCGGAAGCAGATTAGGAACAATTACAACAATTGCAGTTGCTCCAACAAACTCAAACGTGATTTGTGTGGGAACCGATGATGCACATGTTTGGATTTCTACTGATAACGGCAACAACTGGAATGATGTTTCATCAGGTCTTCCGCAAAGATGGGTAACAAGACTTGTTGTTGATCCGAGTGATGAAAATGTAGTTTACGTAACTTTTAATGGATTAAAATGGCGTGATGCTCAACCGCATGTTTTTCGAAGTACTAACAAAGGACAAAGCTGGAGTGATATAAGCAGCAACCTGCCTGATGCACCGGTAAATGCTTTTGCTGTAGATAATAATTTTTCAAATCGGCTTTATCTTGGTAATGATGTCGGAATGTACGTTAGTTTTGATACAGGACAAAGCTGGGAGATTCTTGGGGAGGGATTGCCAATACTTCCTATTGGAGATATAAAAATTCATCCAATAGAAAATTTTCTTGTTGCAGGAACTTACGGAAGATCGATGTACAAGATTGACCTTAATCTTATTACCGATATTAATACCGAGCCGCACAAGAGTGTAAATGAATTTTCATTATCACAGAATTATCCAAATCCTTTTAATCCATCAACTACAATAAGCTGGTATTCTTCCGTTGGCGGTAATCAATCATTAAAAATTTATGATATAACCGGTAAAGAACTTTTTACACTTTTTGATGAATATAAATCAGCAGGTAATCATAAAATGGATTTTAATTCAGAATCATTAGCAAGCGGAATTTACTTTTATAAATTAACAACTGGTAATTTTTCTGAAACGAAAAAGATGGTAGTTTTAAAGTAAACAAATTTGATCTATTGAAAAAAAATGGAGTACAATATGAAAATAAAAAAAAACTTAACTCTCTTTCTCTTAGTGATTATTTCTGTCTCAATAAGCGCACAAAAACGTGCATTTACAATTGAAGATCTTTACAAAATAAAAAATGTAAGCGCACCGGTTCTTTCAAACTCGGGAGATAAATTAGCATTTACTGTAACAGAATATGATCTGCCAAAAGGTAAAACGATAAACACTGTATACTTAATGAATACAAATGGTGCATCATTAATTAATGTTTCAGAAAAACTTGCCGGCGCAAGCTCACCATTTTGGTCATCCAACGATGAACTTTTTTTGATGAATAAAGGACAGTTATTTAAGTATTCAATTAAGACAAATGAAACTATGCAAGTGACAGATTTTTATGCTGGAGTTTCTGATCCAGTTGTTTCTAACGATGGAAGATACATTGCTTTTGTTGCAGATCTTTTTCCGGAATGTGGAACTGATAATGATTGTAATAAAAGATTAGTAGAATCATCATCAACAGGACCCATGCAAGCTTACATTGCAGATGAATTACTTTTTAGACACTGGACTGACTACAAAGGCGAAAAAGAATCTTATTTAGTTTTGTTTGATACAAGAGAAAATAAATATCAAACAATAATAAACAGCGATGTTTTATCAGGAACTTATATGCTTGGTGGTGGGCCTAAGTATGCTTTTTCACCAGATAGCAGAGTTTTAACTTATGTAGCAACTCCAGAAAAAAACATTGCTAACTCTACTAATACAGATATTTATTTAATGCCCTTAGGTGGTAATAATGCAGTTAATATTACGCTGGCAAATGATGCCTGGGATGGATCTCCTGTTTATTCACCAGATGGAAATTATATTGCATATAAAACTCATACTATTCCTGGATTTGAAGCGGATAGATTTAGAGTAGCAGTTTATAATACTAAAACACTTCAATCAGAAACATTAACTGAAAGTTTTGATTACACCACAGATAATCTTTCCTGGTCAGCAGATTCAAAATCAATTTATTTTGTTGCAGATAATCGTGGTTATAGCCCTGTTTATAAAGTTGATATTGATTCAAAAAACATTATCAAAGTAACGGATGATAAATCAGTTCGAGGTTATCAGATAAGCAAAGATGAAAAAAATCTGTACTTAACTTTTACGAGTGTTGATAAACCATCAGAAATTTATTCATATGATGTTAATGGAAGCAGTTATTCTCAAATAACTTTTTTCAATAAAAAAATTACTGAAGAAGTTGATATTAGACCTGCAGAACAAATTTGGGTAGATGGTGCCGATGGTATTCCGGTTCATGTTTTTATAGTTAAGCCGCATGGATTTGAAGAATATAAAAAATATCCGCTGGTTATAAATGTTCATGGTGGTCCGCAAATGCAATGGATGGATTCATTCCGTGGCGATTGGCAGGTTTATCCAGGTTCCGGATATGTTGTCGCTTTTTTTAATCCGCACGGTTCAACGGGTTACGGAAGCAAATACACAGAAGCTATTTCTAAAGATTGGGGCGGAAAAGTTTATGAAGATGTTATGAAAGTAACAGAAAGTTTAGAAAAACTACCTTATGTAGATAGCGAAAGAATGGGCGCTATGGGGTGGTCTTATGGTGGATATATGATGAATTGGCTTCAAGGACAAACTAAAAAGTTTAAATGCTTGGCTTCTATGATGGGAATATTTGATATGGAATCTATGTGGGGCGCAACAGAGGAATTGTGGTTTGCAAACTGGGATTTAGGAGGACAACCGTGGAACTCAGAACTGTATGCAAAATATTCGCCTTCTAACTTTGTTCAGAACTTTTCAACACCAACGCTAATTATTACCGGGGAAAAAGACTATCGTGTCCCATACACACAGAGCATACAATATTTTAATACTTTGCAATCCTTGGGCATAGATAGTAGATTAATAATTTTTAAGAATGATGGTCACTGGCCAAGCAATGTAAAATCAATGCCGCTTTATTATAACTCGCATTTAGAATGGTTTCATAAATATCTTGGCGGAAACCCTGCTCCGTATGATTCCAAAGAACTTGTAAAAAACACAGTATTTAAATAGCTACCTAAAAATTGTAGAGACGTAATCATTTACGTCTCTACTTTATTCATACCAAATTAAAATCTAACAAAATTATTCAGTTTTACATTATAATTTTTGTTGACGTAATTATTTTCAAAAAATAAAAATACATAAACAAAATATTTGTCTCTTGTTTAATAAAAATTTAGTTTCCTATTGCAAAAATTGAGAAGCAGAAACCCAAACTACAAAACTTAAGGAGGCACCGATGGTTCGAAGTATTTCAGGGGTAGTTGTGGGGTACGTTGTTATGATTATTTTTATCTTTTTAACATTTACTGGTTTGTACTTTCTTTTAGGTGCCGAGGGTTCATTTGAAACCGACACTTATGAAGTTTCAACAATCTGGATTATAATCAGTTTTGTACTTTCGATTGCTGCAGCATTGATCGGTGGTTATGTTTGTGTAACTATAGCTAAAAGTCAGAAGGCAGCATTGGTATTAGCAGGCATTGTTTTTGTTTTTGGAATAGTTATGGCAATTCCAGTGTTATCGGAATCTACAGAAGATGTTCATGAAATGCGCAAAGCTGATGTTCCAAATATGGAAGCAATGCAAAAAGCAAAACAACCGCCGCTTGTTGCATTACTAAATCCAATTATTGGAGCCATTGGTGTATTTGCCGGTGCACGATTGAAAAAAACAGAGGATGATTCATAATAATTTTATTCCTTAAATAAGAACCAATAAAAATATTTTAGTTATCAAAATTATTATGTTTAAAGTGTAATTAAAGAATATTTCTTATCAAGAAAAATTTAAGGGTATTTATGGAACCGGTAAAAAAATTCTCTCCAGCATTTTATGGTGTAATAATATTATTATTCTTTATGCCATTCGTAAATCTTTCCTGCGGTGGTCAAACAATTATGAGTATTACAGGATTTCAACTTATCACCGGTACCGAAGTAAAAGCATCGGGAATGTTTGGCGGTGATTTTAATACAACCAATGAAACAGATGTCGATCAAAAGAAAGAAGTCGAATCACAACCGCTTGCACTTTTTGCTTTCGTATCCGCAATAATTGGATTGATTCTTAGCTTCTTTAAAATGAGAATTCCGGCTTTAATAAACATTGTTTTTTCGATTGCAGGTATTGTGTTTTTGATTTTGCTAAAAGTTAATCTCGATGGTGATGCCGATCTAAATGTCAGCGGGCAAAATGTTATTACTCTGGATTATCAATTTGCTTACTGGTTATCAATAATTTTATTTGCAGCTGGAGCAGCCATTCATTGGAAAATTTTTGCTGATGAAGGACCTGCAAAAATTAATGTTCTCGGCTAATTTATTTAATCATTGTAATTTTTAAAATCCCGATAGTAATCGGGATTTTTTTTAGTTGGATATTCATAGATATCTTTAAACTGTACTTCATATATATTAACAACATTAGTTAAAGGAGAAATATGCAAGCATTAGAAAACATCCTTACACAAATCAGCGATTTACTTTGGGGATATCCGCTTATCATACTTCTCTTTGGAACTCATGTCTTTTTAACATTCCGACTCAAAATCATTCAGCGCTTTATCGGCAAAGCAATAAAAATTTCTATACGAAGAGATAAAGAGGGTAAGGGAGATATAAGTCAGTTTGGTGCTTTAACCACGGCCCTTGCTGCAACAATCGGAACAGGAAATATTGTCGGAGTTTCAACTGCTGTTGCTGCCGGTGGACCCGGAGCTGTTTTGTGGATGTGGCTAACAGGTGTTTTTGGAATTGCAACAAAGTACAGCGAAGCTTTGCTATCTGTAAAGTACAGAGTTAAAATGCCGGATGGCACAATGGCCGGCGGACCAATGTATGTTCTTGAACGCGGATTAAATATGAAATGGCTTGCAGTTCTGTTTGCTGCGTTTACATCTGTTACTGCATTTGGTATTGGGAATATGGTACAGGCAAATTCAATTTCTACTTTAGTTCAGGAAGCTTTTCAAATACCGATGTGGGTTACTGGATTAGTGTTAACTGTTCTTACTGCTGTGGTAATTATCGGTGGAATAAAATCAATTGCAAATGTTTGCGAACGGCTTGTTCCTTTTATGGCAATTACTTATGTGTTAGGATGTTTAATAATTCTTGGAATGAATATAAGCGGAATTCCTGATACGATTATGCTGATACTTAATAGTGCTTTTAGCGGACACGCAGTTGTTGGTGGTTTTCTTGGCGCAGGAATGAAAGAAGCAATTAGATTTGGAATTGCACGCGGACTTTTTTCCAACGAATCCGGTTTAGGAAGCGCACCAATTGTTGCCGCAGCGGCGCAAACAAAAAATCCTGTTCGCCAGGCATTGGTTTCTTCAACAGGAACATTCTGGGATACGGTTGTTGTTTGTGCTATAACGGGATTAGTAATTGTAAATTCCGGTGAATGGGTTAAAGGACTTTCCGGTGCGGCATTAACTAAACAAGCCTTCAGTGATTTTCACATCATCGGTCCAATTGTGCTTACGCTTGGATTATTAACTTTTGTTTTTTCTACAATACTTGGTTGGTCTTATTATGGCGAGAAAGCCGCAGAATATCTTTTCGGAAATAAAGTGATAAAACCATATCGCTACCTTTGGGTTATTTTTGTAATGATAGGTTCAGTTATGTCTTTAAATGTTGTCTGGACATTTGCCGATATTACCAACGCATTGATGGCTGTTCCAAATCTTGTTTCATTACTTTTATTAAGCGGAGTAGTTGCCAACGAAACAAAAAAATATCTTTGGGATGATAAGCTTGATGAAGAAGGGGAATAAATAAAAAACTAAAGCAGCATTCTCGTTTTAATTGTTTCCGGAATTGCTTTTAGTTCTTTCATTATATCATCAGCATTTTCTTTTTGATCGATATCGATAATAACATAACCTATGTGTGCATCTGTCTGTAAGTATTGTGATGCAATGTTAAGTTTTCGTGATGTGAACACTTTGGTTATTTTATTTAACACGCCAGGCTGATTTTTATGAATATGTAAATATCTCTGCTTATTAAGATTGGGTGTTAATGCAACTTCTACAAAATTTGTAGCACCGATTGTTGTTCCAACATCGCAGTACTTAACTAACTTTTCAGAAACTTCTAATGCAATGTTTGCCTGTGCTTCGGATGTACTGCCGCCAATGTGCGGAGTTAAAATTACATTTGGAAATTTTTGCAAAACATTTTTAAATGAATCTTTATTAGAGTTCGGCTCTTCTGGAAAAACATCAATCGCCGCGCCTGCCAAATGATTTTCTTCAAGAGATTTTGCAAGTGCCTCAATCATAACAACTGAACCTCTTGATGCATTAATTAAGTATGAGCCCTTTTTCATTAAACTTAAATCTGCATAACTAATCATATCTTTTGTAAGATCTGTTTCCGGAACGTGAAGAGTTACAATATCGGATATTGAAAGAAGCTCTTTCAAGCTCAAACACGATTTTGCATTGCCAAGATTTAATTTTTTTTCTATATCAAAATAGTAAACATTCATTCCCAATGATTCTGCAAGAATAGAAACCTGTGAACCGATATGTCCATATCCAACAATGCCTAAATTCTTTCCTCTAACCTCATAAGAATTGGAAGCATCTTTAAGCCAAATACTATTGTGTGCTGCAAAGTTCTTTTCCGGAATTCCGCGGATGAGGAAAATACATTCAGCAATAACAAGCTCAGCAACTGAGCGTGTATTTGAAAACGGCGCATTAAAAACCGGAATTCCGTGCAGCTTTGCAGAATTTAAATCAACCTGGTTTGTGCCAATACTGTAGCAACCGATCGCAATAAGCTTTTTTGCATGCTTAAGAATATCATCAGTAATATTTGTTTTGGATCTTATCCCGAGTAAGTGAACATCTTTAATCTGTTGAATTAGTTCAAATTTATTTGGCGAGCCTTTGTGATATTCAACATTATTATATCCGTTTTCATCAAAAAGTTGTAAAGCGTTATTATGTAATCCTTCAAGTAAAAGAATTTTTATTTTTTCTTTTGCAAGAGATAGTGATTTTTTTGTATTCGGCATATTAGTATATTTTTTTACTAGGTTTTATAATGTAAAGATCTTTTTAAGCCAGACAATTTTAAAAGATTTATATTTTATAATAAATATTAATTAAATTTTAACTGAATCCAACTACATAACAAACATTATAAGGAAAACTTATGGCAGAAAACAAAACCAAGCAAACAAAAGCCAGTGTGGATAAATTTATTGACGCAATTAAAGATGAATCTATTCAAAGTGATTGTTATAAAATAATAAAGATTATGAAATCAGTTACTAAAGAAGAACCAAAAATGTGGGGACCAAGTATAATCGGGTTTGGTTCATATCACTATAAATATGCTAGCGGAAGAGAAGGCGATATGTGTATTACAGGATTTTCACCACGTAAGCAAAATCTTACAATTTATTTAATGCCAGGATTTGAAACCCAGCAAGACCATCTTAAAAAACTTGGAAAATATAAAACCAGCAAAGTGTGCTTGTATATAAAATCTTTAAATGATATTGATGTGAAGGTTCTGAAAGAAATGATTTCGCACTCAGTTAAAGAAATGAAAAAACTTTATCCCAAATAAAAAACCTTGATAATTATTTATCGGGGTAATTTGCATAAAGAGGATTTGTAATATCTATCTTAACAGTATCATCTTTTTTGTTTCAACAAAGCTGCCTGTTTGTAAGGTATAAAAATAAACCCCAGAAGACGCCTTGTTCTTTATGGTGGATGAATTAAATTCAACATTATAGATTCCAGCAGGCTTATGCTCATTAACCAGCGTTACAATTTCATTTCCCAAAACATCATACACCTTTAATACAACATTGCCGGCGATTGGAATCTGATAACTAATAATCGTTGAAGGATTAAATGGATTTGGAAAATTTTGATAAAGTCTATAATCATTAGGCGTTGAAAGTTCAGGCAATTCAATGCTGGTTAATGTTGATTTTTTTACAGCACGCAGATCATCAAAGTATATTATACCCGAAACTGAGCTTTCAGAAGTTTTGGTAAGCTGATAACTATCAATCCTAAAATATGAGCCGGTCAATACTTCATCACCAATCCATATTCCTACACTAGCCGGATCATTTAGTTTCCATTCAACTAGTTTCCAGCCATACCAATCGATGTTTACCCAATTTGAAACTTCGTGATCGCCAAAGGCAGAACCTTGAAATTCATCAATACAAAATCTGAATTTAGAGTTGCTGACATCTCCATAAACATAGCTTTGTAAAACATAACTTGTATCAAAATAAGTTGTTTGAGGAATCCCGCTCTTCAAATATTCTCTGATTAAAAATGTACTTGCATTTTCATCCCACAGGTAAGAAAGCTTTGCTGATTTTTTGGGATTTGTAACCGGCAAAAAAATTTGAGTAGAATATTCAAAATGGGTACCAGATTCTAGAATTCCTGTTGTTGAACCGCTGTAACCAGGTTGCTGCCAATCTCCGGGATTTGTAAAGTTGTCAATCATTTTAATTTCCTGATAGGCGAGAGAAGAAGTTAAAAAACTGCTTTGCCAATCCGCACCAATTGAGTTGCCCAATGTATCTGATATTGTGTTATCAAGTATTAAAGTATAATTTTTACTTTTTTGAAATAAGCCAACAGGTTGAATGCAAAGCACACTTCTACCATCTGATGTTTTAGAATGTTGAAAACTAAAACTAATCTGAAGCCCTTCTTCCATTAACTTTATAGAATTTGTAGTTAAAGTTTGATTATCAACAGCTTCATCAAAAACTATTGTAATGATAGATCCAACATCAATGCCTGTATCGTTGTTTGATGGATAATTGTAAAATATTTGCGGTCCGGTTAAATCTTCTTCACTTGTAGAAAAATTTAATATAAACGGATCCGCCGGATTACCATCATTATTACCATCTAACATTTTGCCGTTAACATCTGTAACTGATGAATCGATTGTTAAGAGGTACTGCGTGTTAAATAAAAATTCTTCGTGTGAGATAGTAAGTCTTTTGTTTTCCTCATCCCAGCTTGTTGCAGTAATTTGAATGTTCGGAGTAAAATGCATTTTATTATTAAATGAGCTAACATTCATTGTTTTCGAAAATTCAACATTAATATTAGATGTTGTAGCAACAATTCCGTTTTGTGCTGGGTAAGATGAAATAACAGTTGGTGCAAATGATGGGACTAAGTCCGTAGTAACAGAATTTGATATTAGAGATTCATTCCAGAATCTATTTAAACTTGTTGCAAAATATTTATAACTGCCGTTAAAATTTTGTAAACCGGAATATAAATCCCTAATAGTATAAGGTGAATTGCCAAAATTAATAGCAACAATAGCATCTGAGTTAATATCCAGCAAATCATCTTCAGATCGATAAAGTGCAAACCAGGAATCATTTGATTGTGCCGCATTGGGTGTAACTGTTAAATCATATGTAAGCGAATCAATTTTTAATATTGAAAGAGATGGAACTAATACTTGATTGCCCAAATAAATTTCTCGTACCTTTACTTTTGACTTAAAGAACTTTGATCCAGCTTCATCCCAATAATTATAATCACGCCATGTGCCGTAACTAAAGAATTGATATCCGTCAACCCAACTTTTATCTCGCAATCTTTCAACAATTCCAACGTGATTTGACCAAACATTATTTTCATCCAAACGATAAGAACCCGGCCCGCAGGAATATAATCTACCATCAATTATTCCTTGCTGAATATTAGGTTCCCAATCAAGAGTTAAAAAATTAAATAACTCCTCACCAGTTAGCCAGTGATAATGCATTGGTGTTAGTTGTTCAATGAAACCTTCGTTAAACCACAGAGCAGCATCCTGGTAAACAACATAATAACCATTCCATCCAGTTGCGCCGCCGTATTTAAATTTACCAAGTGCTGCCGGAGATAGTTTCACCCACGGTTTTTCAACTTGAATTGAATCGTGTAAAGTTCTTACAAACTCAGTTACTGACCATCGCCACCAATCTTCCCAGCTACTAAAACCTGAAGGCACACCCGCGCTATAAGGATGTTCAATATCATATAAAAATCTATTTGTACTTTCCGGTGATGTTAGTTTGCTGATTGTTTTATCTGAAAACACTCCATCTAGTTTTGTTTCTTGTTCAAGTTGTGAAGGTGAATCAAGCATGTCATCTGTATCATACTCGTTCCATCTAACATAATCCAAATGTAAACCATCAATATCATAATTTCTTACGATTTCCATCGCAACATTAATTGTATAATCTCTAACAGCTTGCAATCCTGGTGAAGATGACATGAACGATGTCATTGGATTTCCATTTTGATCACGACAAATCCATTCTGGGTGTTCTACTGAAATAGTTCCAGAGTGAGTGGAAGAAACATTAAAAGCATTAAACCATGCATGAAGTTCGAGTCCTCTTTTGTGTGCTTCTTCAACAGCATATTGTAAAGGATCGTAACCGGGATAAGTATAACCGACATAATATCCCCACGGTTCAAAAGATGATTGATAATAAGCAGTTCCGCTTTGTCTTACTTGAAACAGAACAGAAGTCATATTTGCTTTAACGTGATTGTCCAATATTTCTCTTATCGTTGCTTTATTCTGCTCAGCGGTTTTACTTGAACTTATATGTTCCCAGGTAATCACCCAGGTAGCTCTAAATTCCCGGTTGTTTGTTTGAGCAATTGTTGAAATTAAGAGAAATGAATAGATTAAAATTACAAAGCTTAAGTGAAAAATATATTTAAACATTTAGAAACTCTGCTAATTAAATATTACGATAAATCATTCTGCTTATAATATTATATAACCAGGCCAATGCAACTCCGATAAAAAATCCATAAACAAATGACCAGAAGGAGCCAATAAGAGCACCAAGCCAGGTGAAAGAATAGCCAAAAAAGAATGATGAAAACTTAGAAAAAAAATCTCCCTGTGAATCAATAAAAAGAAGCCAGTAGTTTCCAACAAGAAACATCAACGCAAGCACAATGCCAAGAGCTAATCCGAAAGCTCTTCTTCGCAAATCCATATAAACTCCATCTCAGAAAAAGGTTATTCGATATTTTGAGTTTTAAATTACATTTTATAATATGCCTTAGCAATTCAATTTTATAAGTAATTTTTTAACCAATAAAACGGCATTTATTATTTAAATGTTTAAGAATATTATTGTTGGAATAGTGATTTTTATTTACTTGCTCAGCGTTAACGCTCCATTAGTATATTATGCAGAACACCAGATAAATTTAGATTATATCGTTAAATATATTTGTGAACAAAAGGATGAAGAAGAAAATCTTTGCATGGGAAACTGTTATTTAAAAAAGAACCTGGCCAAATCTGATGATCAGAAAAGTCAGGCAGATAGCAGCACGTTACAAATACCAAATGTATATGTGTCTCCTCATTTTTCGATGAACAATAATTTTAATTTTAATCAAACCGAAAAAAAAACAAAGTATCATCCTTTAACTTCTCAAAAAAAATTAGAAATATTCATAAAGCCAGCTACTTTGCCACCAGAGTTACTCCCTGTTTAAACTTTTATTTTAAAAATTAAAAAACGGAGTAACTATGAAAATAAAATTTGTAATTACTGCCTGCATTGTCGTGTTGTCTTTAATTCAATCCAAGGCACAAACGCAGGATAGTATCAGAACCTACAACTTACCATCTGTTGAAGTTGTTGCAAGGAAGAACATTCAACCATCTGATAAGTTTTCTTATGGCACTAATTATGAATCCAGTTTATTTAATAAAAATGGATTTAATACCTTAAGACGCGGGACAAATTATACTCAGGATTTATATGTTGAAGGATTTAAGCGAAGTGATATTAAAGTTGTTATTGATGGAGAGCAATATCATAATGCATGTCCAAACAGAATGGATGTCGCCGCGTCAAGAATAAATCCATTAGAAATGGATTATGTTGATTTGAGTAAATCCGGAAGTGTTAACAACTCAGGAATTTACGGCAAGATTGAATATCATCGCTCACCTATTTCTAACAATCTAAAAGTAAAATCTTTTGGTATGATAAATACAGGTGCTTCTAATGATTATGATTTAGGGGCTACGTTAGATATTCTTAACACAAATCTTTCTGTAAGATATTCTCAGGGAAAGCCGTATAACAATGCGGAATCTAAATCATTTAAGGATTTATATCTGTACAAAGAAAAATATAAATATGGATATGGGAATGTTGGTTTGCGTCATCAGATAAAAGATTGGCAAATAGGCGCATCATTTTCATACGGAGAAAATATTTCTTTTCCATTTTTGCAGATGGATGAAATACAAACAAAAATTTACAGCGGATCTGTTTCCTACAAAGAAAACAAGCTCTACTTTAATTATACTGATCACCTGATGAACAATACATTGAGACAATCAACAATGTTTATGGAAAGTGATGCAAAAAATCTTACTGTTGGATTAACAGGTAAGTTTTATGAACTGACTTTCAGAAATTGGCAAGCTGATAATTTTATGAAAATGATGAGCAATTCGATTTCAAATAATCAAATGCCAAACGTAAATCAGTTTAGCGGAGTTGTTACTCACAGTTTTGATGTAATGCCAATAAAACTTTCTATAAAGGGCGGCGCTCAATATTTTGTGATTGGTGACGAGGAAAGAATTAGTTTTTATAGTCTTCTTTATACAGATGTAAATAAAAATTCATTCTTTGTTACGGCAGCATTAAATGCTCACTCAATTGCTGAAATATCAAATGATTTCATTTCAACAATTTCAGCCGAAGTTGCGACAGAAGCTCCTGAAACGGAACAGCTTTACATCGCAATTGAAAGAATGGGAACAAATCCAAATTGGTCAGGTAATCCAAATCTTAAACAACCGATTAAACTATCATTACGCACTTCATTTGTTTATAAATTTTTTAACATTGAAGGATTTGCAAATCATGTTAGTAACTATGTAAACGTAGTTAAGAAACCAATAACAGGTAAAGCTGTTATGACTTATGAAAATATTAACGCAAACATTATGGGAATAAATACCGGAGTTGATTTTAAATTTCTTGAATCAAACATATCCTTTCTATATGGAGAAAATTTAAGTAACTCTTCGGCACTTTCAGAAATAAGTCCGCTTACAGTTACCACAACCATAAGCTTGCCAGAACTGGTTGGCATTAAAGTTAGCGCAACACACAGATATGAAAACGCTATGAAACGAATCGACAATTTGTTAAAAGAGTCAGCATCGGCTGCATGGAACACTGTCTCGCTAAATGTTTCATATGGTATAAGTAATTTTATTTTAAATTTTGAAGTTGATAATATTCTAAATCATAACTACAGCAGACATTTATCCTATGCAAGAAATCCATTTGCAAGCGGGATGAAAGTTTATGATCCGGGCAGAACTTTCAGGTTTACCATATATTACGATAAACTTTTTTAAGCAAAATAATAAATGCGGAGTATCGGCTCCGCATTTATTTTCTTATGAATATTTTTTATAAACTATTTTTTTCTTTCAATCTCTTCAACTTTATTTTTTCTATGATCCATCACACCAACCATTAATCCAGCGGTAACAACAACAGCGCCAATAATCTGGTACACGGTTACGTTTTTGCCAAATAACAACATTACAAATGGAAGTAATGCTAACCATAGGTTTGTGTATGGAACCCAAAAGTGTGCAGAAAATTTTGAAAGTTTAAAAAATCCAAAACTGTAAATGTATCCCGTTAATCCCGCAGCAATAACAAAAAGTATTGGTAGCCAGTTATCCGGAATTATACTCCCATCAAACAAAGAAAAGAATTGATGATACTCTGTTGATTTTATAATCTCTTTTATTTTTACTTCTTCATTTTCTGGCACATCTGATTTTAAAACATAATCGTCATTAGATTTTCCATAAAAATTTAATAGATAACTTTTTTGACTTTCATCAACCTTACTTAAAATTCTTGTTTCGAATTTTGTTGAACTTACTCTATCCGGCATATTTGCATTCATAATATTGCCGATAATAGGTATGATAAAAATGGCAGATGAAATAAAAATCATTTTCCAAATTTCTCTCCATAATACAAGAGCATTTGGCCCAACACCGGTTAAAGCAGTCTGAACAGTTTTATTATTTAACACTTGCTGCGATAGCAAACAACCATTAATAATTAAAATCCATATTATTGCATTAAGATCAAGTACGTTGTGGTTCTCGCTTGCAAAGCCGAGTAAAGTTGGTAAATGCGGCATTGCAAGGCCTACAATTACAAGTGTAATTCCAATCCAGTGTTCTTTGCGTATTGGTGCATTAAATAAAAATTTTCCAAAAAAAGGAAGAAAAGCGAGGTAAACATTAACATAAGGTGCATAAAGATGCGGCGAATAATTTTTCGGAAGATAAAAGAATCCAATGTTTTCTATAACTCCGGTAAATGCACAAATAATTATTGTTATAAGTGAAATCCAACCAGGCCAAAGATACTTTGCTTCCTTACCCCGGATTAGTTCAACTATAACCGCAACAACAGCCCAGGCAAGTTTTGAAATTTCTCTCCACCATGTCATCACACCTGCGGAAATATCAACCTTATCACCACCGGTATACTTTGGTTGATTAGCCATCCAGTTTAAAATATATTGACCGCCAAGCCCGCCATTAATAATGGAAAGCCACATAATCAGCAGAAACCATTCCACAGAATTATTCTTTCTTATATATGATAATATTTCCTTCGACGTTGCAAAGTTAAATAATTTATTTTTGTAAATCAGATTTGATAGACTAATTTCACAGGCAATTAAAAATCTCACATTTAATATTGAAAACTTTATGAATAAAAAAGTCGCTCTTCTTTCGATGGATAACACAAAAGGATTTTTTACTTACGATAAACTATTAATTGAACCAATGAAAAGTTTCGGCTGGGATGCTGAAGAAATTTCCTGGAGAAATGAAAACATAAATTGGGATGAATATAATGCTGTAATTGTAAGATCAACATGGGATTATCAAAAAGATCACAAAAAGTTTTTAGATATTTTAGAAAAGATTAATAATTCATCTGCACATCTTGAGAATGATCTTGAGCTTATGAAATGGAATATGAACAAAAAATATTTGTTCGATCTTGAACAAAAGGGAATAAGAATTGTTGATACTTTGTGGAAAAGTAATTTCAACTTAAATGACGTTGAAAAAAGCTTTGAAATTTTTAACTCCGAAGAAATCATAATCAAACCAAACATTAGTGCAAATGCAGACAACACTTTTAGACTAACAAAAGAAAAGTTATCTGAAATAAAAAATGAGTTGGAAAGAATTTATTTAAACCGTGAATTTATGATTCAGCCTTTTATGAAAAATATTGTTGATGAAGGTGAGTATTCTCATTTCTTTTTTAATGGCGAGTTTAGTCATTGTGTTTTAAAGAAACCTAAAGAAAAAGATTTTCGTGTGCAGGAAGAACATGGCGGAAAATTTAAAAGTGTTATACCAACTGAGCAACAAATAACTATTGGTAAAAATATAATCGATAAACTTGCAGTTCTTCCACTATACGGGCGCACAGATTTAGTTAGAACCGCGGATAATGATTTTGCATTAATGGAATTGGAGGCAATAGAACCATCACTTTATTTTAATATGGATGAACAATCACCAGTAAGGTTTACAAAAGCATTTATAGAAAAAATGAAATCCGTTTAGTGTAAATTTTTCCTGGTAGAATTTTGTTTAATAAATTTTATCAAAATCTGTCGTTTAAATAATCATTTTTTGCAGTTTTGTGAATGATTAAAAATTTTCATTTCCTTTGATCTGTGGTACTTAAGTTGTGCCTTTAAGTTTAAAATTTAAGGCAATAATGAAATACATATTATTATCAGCACTAGTAATCTTTTTCCTTTTCACACACACATATTCGCAGTCCACGTTTTATGTTTCAAATTCCGGAAGCAATTCTAATAACGGTCTAACATTAAATACTGCTTTTGAAACTTTGCAGCATGCTGCGGATGTTGTTTCCGCCGGAGATTCTGTGCTTGTTGTTAGCGGAAACTATGTTGGTTTTGATATAAGAACTAGCGGAACTTCTAATCAACCAATTGTATTTAAAGCGTTAAGTAATGATGTCACAATAAACACCCGCAATCCTGTTACAACCGATGGAATTAATATTGAAAATGCAAACTATGTTGAGGTGCATGGTTTTAATGTTATCAATCAACCGCGGGCGGGAATTCGAATTGTTGTTTCCGATTTTATTAAGATTAAAAACAATAACTGCTCTATTAATTATAAATGGGGAATCTTCACCGGATTTACTGATGATATTTTAATCGAAGGAAACACCTGTTCATTTAGTGAAGACGAACACGGAATTTATGTTTCAAACAGCAGCGATAGACCAACAATAATTAATAATCACTCATTTAATAATAATGGATGTGGAATCCATATGAATGGTGATCTTTCAATGGGTGATGATGGAATAATCAGCAATGCTGTTGTTGCGGGAAACATAATTCACGATAACGGAGTTGGCGGTGGTTCTGCAATAAATATGGATTGTGTTCAGGATTCTAAAATATTTAACAACTTACTTTATAATAATCACGCAACCGGAATTGCAATGTACCAAATTGATGGCGCAGAAGGATCGAAGAACAATAAAATTTTTAACAACACAATCATACATCCTAGTGATGGAAGATGGGCAGTTCTTGTTGTAAATGCATCAACCGGAAATACAATTTATAATAATATATTAATTAATAAGCATAGCTTTAGAGGCAGCATTTGTTTGGATGAAGAATCAAAACCCGGATTTGTTAGTGATTACAATCTTGTTGTAAATCGTTTAAGTGATGACGATGGAAACTCTAATATGAGTTTAACATCGTGGCAGTCAATGGACTATGATATTCACTCACAAATTGTTCAGGATGAAAACCAGATTTTTGTTGATCCAAACAATTCAAATTATCATTTGCTTCAAACATCGCAGCCAATAAATATTGGAACATCGTTAGTAAGCTCTGTTGTAAGTGTTGATCTTGATGGAGTTTCCAGACCACAAGGAAGCGGGTATGATATTGGCGCATACGAGTTTACTTCAACAACTTCAATCGATGATGAACAAATAGTAAATGATTTTAAACTCTATCAAAACTATCCCAATCCATTTAATCCGAGTACAAAAATTAGTTGGCGATCTCCGGTCAGCAGTTGGCAAACATTAAAGGTCTATGATATTCTTGGAAATGAAGTTGCAAATTTAATAGATGAATTTAAACCNNAGACATTAATTGATGAATTTAAACCAGCAGGAAGTTATGAAGTTGATTTCGATGCTTCAGTTCTTTCAAGTGGAGTTTACATTTATCAACTAATTGTAGGAAATTACATTCAGACAAGAAAAATGGTATTGCTCAGATAGTTGTTAGGTTTAATTTCATTCGATAAATACACCTTCCGATTGGCACAATTCGTGTTATTTTATGTTCTTAAAGTCGGGTGAAAGCATACATTATTCTTCTAATTTCACTCCAATAAAGTTTTATTATTTAAGGGAGTAACCTTATGAAATATTCTACAACTGCAGTAATTATTATTTGGTTTGCATTTACATTAAATAGTTTTGCCCAGGATAAAATTTTCAAAGAAGAATCTTCCAGAAAATTTACCCGCGAAAAACTTAAAGAAATTCAAAATCCAAATGATGATTTTATACAAAGAATAAATGATATAAAATCCTTATCGCAGAAATCCCAAAAAAACATTTGGCAGACGGCATTAAGAAATCCAAAGCGAGAGTTTTATGAAGTAGAAGGATTTAATACAAAGGATACAAGGACAACCATTAATAAAACACTACTTGGTGATGGTTTTCTGCTTATAGAAGAATATGAGCAACACTGGGATAGTTCTGCCTGGGTGAATTATCGAAAGGTTTTAGACACATATGATGGGAACAATAACCAGACTGAATGGCTTCAGCAATATTGGTATGGTTCTTCCTGGTTGAATGATAGTAAGCATTTATACACATATGACGGAAACAATAACCTGACTGAAGAGCTGGCGCAATACGGGATTGGTTCTACCTGGATGAATGATATTAAGCACTTATACACATATGATGGAAACAATAACCTGACTGAAGAGCTGGCGCAATACTGGAATGGTTCTGCCTGGGTGAATAGTTATAATTATTCATACACATATGATGGAAACAATAACCTGACTGAATGGCTCCGGCAATCCTGGGATGGTTCTATCTGGTTAAATAAGGGGATGAATTCAAACACATATGATGGAAACAATAACCTGACTGAAAAGCTCCACCAGACCTGGGATGGTTCTGACTGGGAAAATGTAGAAAAGTATTCATACACTTATGATGGAAACAATAACCAGACTGAATGGCTCCAACAAGATTGGGATGGTTCTGCTTGGAGGAATATTTGGAAGTCTTCATACATATATGGAGAAAACAATAAACCGATTGAAACTCTCTTGCACGGCTGGGATGGTTTTGGCTGGGTGATTTGTTTTAAGTATTCATACACATATGATGGAAACAATAACCAGACTGAAGAGCTCATTCAATATTGGGGTGGTTCTGCCTGGGTGAATGATACTAAGTTTTCAGATTCATATGATGGAAACAATAACCACACTGAAGAATTCTATCAAATTTGGAATGGTTTTACCTGGGATAATATGCAAAAGATGTTATACAATTATGACGGAAACAATAACCTCATTGAAGAAATTTATCAAGAGGGGAATGGTTTTGTCTGGGAGAATATTAGTAAGGATTTATACACCTATGATGTTAACAATAATAAGATTGAATCGCTCCATCAAAATTGGTATGGTTCTGCCTGGCTGGATCGTGGTAAGAATTTATACACATATGATGGAAACAATAACCTGACTGAATTGCTCTGGCTACATTGGGATGGCTATGATTGGGTGAATTACAGTAAAGTAATATATTCATATATACCAACGACTGATGTTGAAGAATTTACAGGCGAATTAAATGATTATAGTTTATCAAATAATTATCCAAATCCCTTTAACCCAACAACAAATATCGAATTTCAAATTTCGAACTTTGAATTCGTGAGCTTAAAGGTATTTGATGTTCTTGGGAGTGAAGTTGCAACTCTAATTAACGAGTACAAATCAGCAGGTAAATATGAAGTTGAGTTCAATGCAGAAGAACTATCAACAGGGATTTATTTTTATCAATTAAATAGTGGGGATTTCAAACAAACAAAAAAAATGATCCTGATAAAGTAATTAACTAAAAACCCTCTTAAATTATTAAGAGGGTTAAAATTTTTTACTGCTACTTTAATTCTCCCAACCAACCTTGTGCAAAAGTTCTTGCAGCAGATACTGTTTCTTTTCCTGCTCTGTAATATAATTTCCATTGACTGTCTTTATATTCATATTCTTCGTGAACAAATTTCAACTTTCCGTTTTTATCTTTAACTGTTTTTGCGGCAAAATTAATATCAGCAGATTTTTCCAGAAAAGTGTTTATCCATTTTTTAACCATACTATTTGGATTGTTGATTGGATATTCTATCTCCCACTCTGCAAGCTTATTATTATAATCATCCATCTGCATTTGATGTCCTTGTTTAATGTACTCGTCCATTTCTGGCTTAAACATTGTTTTTGCCGGATCATCGATATCTGCTAATTGCAGTTTTAAAGATTTTAGTATTTCATCAAACATTGCATGATTTTCTTTTGGCATTTGAGTTTTATTTTTTTCTGTTTCAGCTATACTGTTTTTTAAATTAGTACGGGTTTCTTCCTTTAATTCTGCAGTATACTTGGGTTCATCTGGTGGATCTGGTTTTCTGTCTTCTCTAAGTTGGTTGTACTTTGTTACGAATTCTTTTGATGAAACATACTCTTTTACATTGTTCCCAATTGACTTGATTAGAGAAACTCTGTCTCCAACCGCCATATCTCGGAGCATTTTAACATTTGGGATATAATATGAAGGACCGGTAACAGCATAAAATATATTTGATTTTGCCATATCTTCATCAGTTTTAAATTGTTGAAGTAAGCCCTTTAAATTATCATCAATAAATTTTTCTGCTGTAAATCCAAGTACTAGAATTAATAATGGAAGCAATAAAAACATTTTTTTCATAAAAAAGCTCCGGATTAATTATTAAAAATAATTTCAATTCTAAAATTGAAATATCCCTTATCATCTACAAATAAAACAAATCTCCTTTTTTATGGATTACATCTTTTACTTTCAAAACAAAATTTTCTATTTTCACTTATGCAATTCTTATAATAGAATTAAATTGCCTTGTGTTGAAACAAAAGGATATTAAATTGAGTGACAATTATTCTAATCAATTAAAAAAACTTATTGATCTTGGACTTACCGAAAGAGAAGCAAAACTTTATTTAACCCTGCTTGAAAAAAAGACTTTTACTGCACTTGAACTGCAGCATATTGCAAAAATACCCAGAACAAAAATTTACGAAGTACTTCAGAAAATGATTGATCGTGGTATTTGTACACAGCGAAGCCTTGGTAAAAAAAAGATATATGAAGCTGTTGAACCTGTCGTTGCTTTTGATCGTATTATAAAAAAATCAGAAACTGAGTTTTTCGAAAGTATAGAAAACAAAAAAGATATTGTTAGCAATCTTGTTAAAACTTTAATACCAATTTATGATGAAAATAAAGATAATTTTAATCCACTTGAGTTTATAGAAATATTTAAGAGTAAAGATCAGATACAAAAAAAATATATTCAAATGTTGCAAAGCACCCAACAAGAACTTTTAACTTTTAACAAAGGGCCTTACGTTTGTGATAACTCCAATAGATTGAATGAACAGCAAACACACGAATCAGATTTACTTAAACGCGGCGGTGTTTGCCGCAATATTTATGAATTGCATGAACTAGTAAAACACGAATGGTTAATGGAGTATATTAAAGATCAGGTAAACCATGGGCAGCAGGCTAAAGTAATAGATTTTCTTCCGATTAAAATGATTTTGTCTGATTCTGAAATCGTTTCATTTCCGCTTCCTCAAACTATTGGTCAATCTACAGACATAACGCTTGTATTTATTAAACATCGACAGTTGGCTTTAGCTTGTAAAATGCTTTTCGATTATTTATGGAATCAAGCTAAAGATTTTAAAGAAGTTTTAGAACAATTGAATATATCGGCTCCGGTTTTACAAAACCAGGATTAACAGTTTAATGTTTTAGTTTTACTAATAACTGATTCCGATTACTTAAATAATTATACCTGAATAAAATTTACTCTGGAATTTCTATGGATAAAAAAACAAGATGTCCCTGGCCGGCAAACGATATTCTTTATATTAAATATCACGATAAAGAATGGGGAGTTCCGGTACACACCGACAAAAAACTTTTTGAGTTTTTATTACTGGAAGGTTTTCAGGCGGGATTAAGCTGGCGCACAATTCTTTACAAAAGACAAAACTTCCGTAAAGCATTTGATAACTTTGATTTTAATAAAGTTGCTAAGTATGATAAAAGAAAAATAAACTCGTTGATGAAAGATGCAGGAATTATCCGTAATAAACTTAAAATAGAAAGTTCAGTTACAAACGCAAAAGCATTTATACAGATACGGAAAGAGTTTGGAACGTTTGATAAATACATTTGGGGATTTGTTGATGGAAAGCCGATTAAAAATAAATTCAAATCCTTAAAAGAACTTCCTGCAAGAACAGAACTTTCCGATCTGATAAGTAAAGATTTGAAGAAGCGTGGATTTAATTTTGTTGGTTCAACTATAATATATGCGCATATGCAGGCTACGGGAATGGTTAACGACCATCTTACAAATTGCTTTAGATATAATGAGACTTAAAAGTTAAACCCGATACTATATTTTAATTCCTGATTGACTTAAGTTTAATTTATTGTGATATTAAAGCCATAATTGAGTGGCGTATTTAAATCTTACAAACTATTTCTAAACTAAACTAAGAGGTGCACTATGAAGTTGTTTACATTTCTTTTTACTCTCTTACTTGTTTCGTTTTCGTTTGCTCAAAGTCAGCCAAGAATTACTTATCACAATCTAACAATTGCGGCCGAACAAAATGGCCAGATTATATTTGAGGCGAGAACACTTGCTGAAAAATTAGGTTTGCCGCATACTATTTACACTCCAGAAGGCGTATTTATTGAAGCAAGAGGAATCGAGAATGGAAAAATTGTTTATGCAATCGTTAATAATGTAAGCGATCCCATAAACAGCGGTAGTGTTGGTTATTGGGAAGATATTCAGGCAAATTATGATCTTGCAAAATCAAGAGTTCATTATTCACGTCTAGAAGTTCATAATCCTGCCTTAGGTTATCCTGAAATTAAAAATACCGAAGCTATTACTTATTTAATGGTTGTGGAATCTACCAATGATAGAGTAATGCTGTTTGATCCTGCAAACGGAGATCTTATAGATGCTAACTTTATTGTTGATGCAACAAATTTTAACACCCCAATAGAAGCATTGCTTTCTCCCGCATTCACTGTTTTAACTTCAAACCAGGTTGGAGATAATGTTGTTATACATGATACAAGCGGTGTTTTTAATTCTGTTTTTTATGGAGGCAATACTGCAGTTTTAGATAATGTAAGAGGTACAGCATTTACACCTGGTTTTAGCTCGCTGCTGGTTACTGTTGGCAGCGGTGCAAACTCAGATGCGGTTGCAGAAATTGATCCTTTCGGGAATTATCTTGGTAATTTTATTGACAGTGCATCTGGTGGTTTATTAAGTCCGTTTGATATAGCTTTTAGAACTAACGATTGTCTGGTAGCCGGCATTAACAGCGATGCAGTTCATAGATATGATCTGACTGGCAATCCGCTGGGTATTTTTGCTTCCGGCATTTCTTTTCCTGAACAGATAGCTTTTGTTCCAAATGGTAATGTACTTGTAGTTAATTTTTCTACTCCTAATTCCGGTGTTATACTATATGACTCTGTTGGTACGCAGTTGAGTGTGTTTACGGGAGTAACAGGTAACCGTGGTGTTTATGCACTTGGCAATGGAAACATACTTACAACAAATGGATCTGGTGTGCACGAAATTGATGGAGTAACCGGAGCATTAGTTAGAACTGTTGTAGCCGGTGTTTCAGGTAGATTTATTGCTGCTGATGATCTTACAATTATTCCTGTTGAATTAACTTCTTTTGTTGGATCAAGCGTTAACGGTAATGTTGTACTTAACTGGAAAACTGCTACAGAAATAAATAACTCGGGTTTTGAAATACAAAAAAGTTCTGATAGAGTTAATTTTTCTAATATAGCTTTTGTTCCCGGATTTGGAACAACGACAGAACCAAGAAGTTATTCTTATATAGATAATTCTGTAACAAATGGAAAATATTATTATAGGCTAAGACAAGTTGATTTAAATGGTGCATTTGCATACTCGGAAATTATTGAAGTTAATGTTGCTGCCCCAATAGACTTTGCATTAACACAAAACTATCCGAATCCTTTCAACCCATCAACAATCATAAGTTACAGCATACCGCAAAACTCTTTTGTAACTCTTAAGGTTTATGATGTTCTTGGAAATGAAGTATCAACACTGGTTAATGATACAAAATCAGCAGGTAAATATGATGTAAGATTTGATGCATCAGGATTAAGCAATGGAGTTTACTTCTACACAGTTAAAGCAGATAATTTTACTTCTACTAAAAAGATGATCCTAATTAAATAGTATTTACAACCATTCAAACAAACAAAAGCCATCATTTCTGATGGCTTTTTTTATTCTAATCAGGGAACTTTTCTTTTTTGTTTTGCGTTCAAATTAAAAACAAAAGGAGAGCTTTATGAGGAATGCTATTTTCATTTCTTTTTTTGTGTTTTTAAACACTTTATCCATTTTTGCTCAAAACCAATCAGTAGTTTATTTCAATAATTTTGATTCTACGGCAGCAGACTGGACAGGACAAAATCTTGGTTCTCCTTCTTCTCCATCAAACTGGAGATTAGTAGATTCAATTTCTTACAGTCAGCCTTATTCTTTTGTCAGCAACAACCCTCTAACCTATCTGTATCCAGAAGGAACATTTGATGCTCTTGTCTCTCCGCAAATTTCTTTGCCGCTTGCTACGGAAGGATTAAGATTAGAATTTAGATTTATTGCAAATCTTGGATTTAATGGTCTGATAGATTCTTCTGATCATTGGTATATAGAAATTTCGGAAGATGATGGACAAACCTGGGAATTATTCACTAACGAAAAACAGATAAGCTCTGGTGGTTCCTGGTTAAAATATCCTGACTATTACAGCAGCACTCAAGACGGAGATTTAACTCAGTATGCTGGTTCAACATTAAGATTTAGGTTTGTGCTTAAAGATATACCGGATGGATTAGTTGGTCCCGGTTTATTTATTGATGACTTTAGCATTGTGTCTTTGAATTGCAGTCCTGATCAATATGAACCAAACGATTCTACTGCAACTGCATATAATATTAGTTATGGTGATTCAATCTTTTCCGAAATATGTCCTGCAAATGATAATGATATCTTCTCCTTTACAGCACAGCAAGGTGATTTTGTAAGAATTTATCAACTGGTTAGTTCAATTCCTCGGGCAACAATTTATATTTTTGATCAGAATATGAATGTGGTGTTTAATAATTTATATACTGATGATATGAGGTTCTTCGCTCAATCAACGGGCACACATTATATCTGGGTTACACGTGGAATTTTTCAGCAGTTTGCAACACAATATAACTTTGGTTTAGAATTGCTTTCACCTAATCCGGATGTGTTATCTGTAGTTGATGTCCCTGACGATCAGGGTTTACAGGTTAGGGTTGTATGGAAGGCTTCTTATTATGATCCACCAACAGGCAATAATAATCCAACTGGCTTTTATGCATTATGGAGACAGGTTGATAGTTCCGGTGATTTTACAATAGTTAATATGAGCTCATTGAGTAGTTCAGATTTTTCAAATTTAGAATTAATTAACAACTCAGTTTTTGAATTGGATAATATCTTGTGGGATTTTGTTGCTCAGATTCCTGCGGTATCAGATCGCCCGTTTGTTGATTACTCTTATGTTGCATCAACCTTGTATGATAATCAACAAACTACATTTATGGTTTCTGCGGTGCCAAAACCGGGATATCAAATACCAACTTTGTGGGGTGCACCAAAATCAGGAATTTCAATAGATAACATGATGCCTGAATTTTTGTCTTTTGGAATTGTTCCCGGACAAAACGAAGTAACTTTAAATTGGAATGTTGATAGAATTGTTCACAATGATTTGATGGGCTTTAAAATTTATCGGCAAAATAATTCCGGATTTGTTCCTTCTGAAACTAATTTAATAACTACACTAATTAATCAGCACTCTTCATTTACCGATAATTCTGTGCTAGCCGGGCAAAACTATTTTTATATGATTGAAGCAGTTGACGATGCAGGAAACTCAGGATGGACAACAGAACTCTCAACATCAATTACAAACATTGAAAACGAAAAAGCTTTACCAACTGTGTTTGCTTTAGAACAGAATTTCCCGAATCCATTCAATCCATCAACAACTATAAGTTACAGTATTCCGCAAAATTCATTTGTAACTTTAAAAGTTTACGATATTCTTGGAAATGAAATTACAACACTTGTAAACGAAACAAAATCTGCAGGCAGGTATGATGTAAGATTTGATGCATCAGGATTAAGCAATGGAGTTTACTTCTACACAGTTAAAGCAGATAATTTTACTTCTACTAAAAAGATGATCTTGATTAAATAGTAAAAATCAAATAAGAATCGGAAAACTAATATTCAGGGACACAATAGAAAGACTGTGTCCTTTTTTATTTTAGTTAAGAAACCGAAACTCGTTATAAACAAATCTCAAAACAAAATAGTTTCAAAATCAAAAATATTTTTTCAGGGAACTCTTAAGTAACTGCTTCTGTTATTGTTTTTGTTCTATACAACCAACAAACACTAAAAACAAAAGGAGACGTTATGAAGTACTTAAAAACTTTCGTTGTGGTTTTTTTGATTCTGGGTTTCAATTCATATTCACAGACTGCAAGAGTTCAGGTTATACACAATTCTGCTGATATTCTAGCCGGCAGTGTTGATGTTTATATTAATGGCGCTTTATCAATTCCGGATTTTGCTTTCAGATCAGCAACTCCGTTTATTGATCTTCCCGCAGGTGTTACGCTAAATATTGGTGTTGCCCCTGGTAACAGCGTATCGGTTAATGATACTCTTAGAAACTTTCCTGTAGTTCTTGCTGCTGGAGAAAAATATGTCGTCTTCGCTAACGGTGTTTTAACAGGTGGTTATGCTCCTAATCCCGATAGCAGAAATACAGACTTTACATTATTTGTAAAACCTATGGCAAGAGAAACAGGAACAACTAGTGATGTGGATTTATTTGTGCTTCATGGTTCAACAGATGCCCCGACTGTTGATGTAAAAGTACGCCAGTTATCAGGCACTACAATTGTTGATAATGCAGCCTACGGAGATATTACTCCTTATTTAACTGCACCTGCTCAGGACGTTACTTTAGATTTATATCTTGGTAACGGAATTAATTATGTTGCTTCATTTACTGCTCCTTTGTCCGGTTTGGGTGGTGGTGCAGCTGCAGTTTTTGCTTCCGGATTTTTAGATCCAACCGCTAACCAAAATGGTGCAGCCTTTGGAATATTTGTAGCTTTGCCAAATGGAACTGTTTTGCAATTACCTTTAGCTACGGCTCCTAATGCAAGAGTGCAGGTTATACACAACTCAGCAGATGTATTAGCCGGCAGTGTTGATGTTTATATTAATGATGCTTTGGCTATTCCTGATTTCGCATTCAGAACAGCATCTCCGTTTATCGATCTTCCTGCTGGTGTAACTTTAAATATTGGTGTTGCGCCTGGTAACAGCTCTTCTGTAAATGATACTTTAGCAAATTTTCCTTTTATACTTTCTGCTGATGAAAAATATGTTGTGATAGCAAATGGATTGTTAACCGGCGGATATCTTCCAAACCCAAATGGTAGAAACACAGATTTTACTCTTTTTGTAAAAACAATGGCTAGAGAATCAGCTGTTGGTTCTGATGTTGATTTATTTGTATTGCACGGATCTACAGATGCTCCGGCTGTTGATGTTAAAGCAAGAGAGGCTGGCAATCTTGTATTGGTTAATGATGCCGCATACAGCGATATAACTCCTTACTTTACTGTTCCTGCAGGCAATTATACTTTAGATCTTTACCTTGCTGACGGTACAACCCTGGTTGCTTCATTCATAGCTCCGCTTGCCGGATTAGGAGGTGGCGCTGCTGCAGTGTTTGCTTCTGGATTCTTAAATCCTGCTGGTAACCTTAATGGTGAAGCATTTGGATTGTTTGCTGCTCTACCAGATGGAACTGTTATTCCGCTTAATGCAGGGGTTGTTCCGGTTGAGTTAAGTTCATTCATTGCAAATGTAAACGGAACTGATGTTAATCTTAGCTGGTCTACTGTTACCGAAACTAATAATAATGGATTTGAAGTTCAGAGAAAATCTGGAACCGAATTTGTAACTATTGGTTTTGTTAAAGGTAAAGGCACAACCATTGAAATTCAGAATTATTCTTTTACTGATTCAAAGCTGTCAGTTGGTAATTATTCATATAGACTAAAACAAATTGATTTTGATGGTTCATTTGAATATTCTAATGTTATCAATGTGGATTTAACAGCTCCAACTATTTTTGCTTTAGAGCAGAACTATCCAAATCCATTTAATCCATCCACAATGATAAGTTACAGTATTCCACAAAGTTCATTTGTAACATTAAAAGTTTATGATATTATTGGTAATGAAGTAGCTACACTTGTTAATCAAAATCAGCAAGCTGGTAAATACGATATTAGATTCAATGCTTCTAACCTAAGCAACGGTGTTTATTTGTATTCGATTAAGACTGATAATTTTACTTCTACTAAGAAGATGATCTTGATGAAGTAATGTACAATTAACAATCCGCCGCGGCGGACAATGCACAATTAAGGCACGAACAATCGTGCCTTTTTTGTTTTAAATGATTGACTGACTTTTCTTAACTTTCACTAACTAATATTTCAGATAAGGATTATCCATGCAAAAAGACCCACGATATCCAATTGGCACGTTTGATAAAAACATAGTCGTAACAAAAGAGATGAGAAATGAATTCATCAACACAATTGAATCTCTTCCATCACAATTAAGAAAAGAAGTTGCAAATCTTTCTGAACAGCAATTAGATACTCATTACCGCGATGGAGGCTGGACGATAAGACAAGTTATTCATCATTTACCGGATAGTCATTTAAATTCTTATGTAAGATTTAAGCTTGCATTAACAGAAGACAATCCCGCAATAAAAACTTATGAAGAGCATCTTTGGGCGAAGTTACCCGATATATTTAAAACTCCTATTAATGTTTCATTAAATCTTTTAGAATCGCTGCACAAAAGATGGGCGATACTGCTTAACTCGCTGACAGATGAACAATTTGAAAAAACATTTCAACATCCTGAATGGGGAAAAATTACTTTAAGTAAAACACTTTCGTTGTATGCCTGGCACAGCAAGCATCATCTTGCACATATTACGGAACTAAAAAAGAAAATGGGCTGGTAAGATTTATGAATCCATGGAAAGGATTAAAAGGTCTTCCTCATGATATGTGGGCATTGTTCTTTACATCGCTCATCAATCGATCGGGAACAATGGTTATTCCTTTCCTTGCGCTTTATCTTACAAAAAAAATTGATGTTAGTCCCACAGAAGCAGGAACAGCATTGCTTGTTTATGGTGCAGCGGCATTTATTGCTGCCCCGCTAACTGGTAAACTTTCCGATAAGCTCGGTGCACTTAAAGTAATGAAGTTTGCTTTGTTTGGTTCGGGTGTTTTGTTCTTTGCTTTTTCATTTATAACAAACTACAACTGGATACTTGTTGCAACTTTTTTTCTTGCTGCAGTAAATGAATCATTCCGTCCTGCAAACCTCTCCTTGATTACAGAAATTGTTGCACCTCCGCAACGCCGAATGGCTTTTGCATTAAATCGTCTGGCAATAAATGCTGGAATGAGTATTGGTCCTGTAATCGGCGGATTTTTAACGTTGATTGATTACCATTATTTATTTTATGCAAATGCTATCGCATCAATAGCTGCGGGAGTTTATTTCAGCTCAGTTAAGTGGTCATCACTTGCAGGAGGAGAACAACAAAAAACGACGGAGCACATTTCTAAAATTAAATTCTCAATTCTTTCAGATAAAGCATTTTTGTTTTTTCTTTTTGCGGTTGTACCTGCAAATCTTGTTTTCTTTCAGCATCTTGGTGCACTTCCATTATATATAGTTAATGATTTAGGATATTCAACAGCGGCATTCGGTTTATTTGGATCAATAAATACTGTATTAATAATCATTGCAGAAGTTCCATTAAACAACTGGATGAATGATACTCCTTATAGAAAATCATTAATAATTGGAGCATTACTTGCTGGTATTGGCTTTGGCGGATTTGCAGTATCAACAACAGTTGTTCCGCTTGTGATTTCAATTATAGTTTTTACTTTTGGTGAAATGATTTTCTTTCCAATAACTGCCGCTTACACATCTGAGATTGCACCGGCAGATAGACGCGGCGAATATATGGGATATTATCAAATGACATTTAGCTTTGCATTTTCTGCAGGTCCTTGGTTAGGGACAGTTGTATATGAAAATTATGGTTCGGTAATTTTGTGGAGCGGCGCGTTAGTTTTTGGTTTGACAACAACGGCGTTAATGTTTTTTGTAAAAAACAATCCTTCCGTGAAATGAAAGAAGAACTCAACAAACTTTTACTAAGACTTAAGCAAGATGAAATTGCTAACATCAGCGCAATTGGATTTATTGAAAACAATCCAATTACAGAAATTATTGAGGTAAACAATTCATATCTTATTAAAGGCACAAGTGATGTTGAGTGGGCTTACGTTGTTTGCAATAATGAATTTGATTTAAGAACATTGTTAAAGAAATCTGACAGCAATACATACTTTGTTTCTGTAGAAGATTGGATGATTCCAATTATTACAGAAAAAAGAAAATCCGAGTGGATATTAAATACAATGCGTTATTACTTACCCGAGGATGCTCAAGTTCCAGAAAACAAATTTGAAGTTATTCCATTATCAACAGATCATATAGGGTTTATAATTTCGCAATCAAATTATAAACAGTTCTTAACTCCTGCTTATGTTGAAGAGAGAATTTCAAAATCTATAAGCGCGGCTATAATGAAAAAAGATAAACTTGTTGCATGGGGATTAACTCACGATGATGGTGCGCTTGGTTCTCTTCACGTACTCGATGAATACAGAAAAAAGGGTTATGGAAAAGAAATACTGATTTCACTTATCCATCAAAACAGAAAACTTGATAAAATGTCTTTTGCACAGATTGAAGAAAAAAATCTAAAAGCAACAAATCTTGTAGAACGATTGGGCTTTGTAAAAGACAGAAGAGTTAGTTGGGTTAAATTAAGTTAAACGAGGTACCAAAAAATATGAGAAGAACTTCAATTATAAAGATTACGGTGTTTATAGTTATTGCTACCACAATTTCTGGCTACACACAGACAAAACTAAACCAAGAAGATGTTGAATTTTATATATCCAACTTAAGTAAAGTTGATGATATCCATTCTTGGGAAATAGATTATTTTATCGAAAACAGAATAGTAGAAGCAGTACCAAATTTAGAGCAATATTTCTGGCAGCAAAACTGTGATAACCAACGATACTTTTTAGAGGGTCTTTATTTTTTAGGTTCTTCTTTAACCCATCAATATGCACTTGCTCTTTTTGATTCATTAAGTGTAACAGAAAAAGAATTTTACGATCCTGCAGAAAAGTATAATTCAATTGATTGTGGTGATTTACTAAGAGAAAAAGTTTTTTGTATTCAAATTTTATATCGGTTAGGTGATTACTCAAAAACAGATGAAGTGTTTGAACTCATTGAAAGGGAAAAAGAACAAGGATCATCTGAAATTGCTGGCATTAATTTACTACCTTTTATAATAAAGTATAGACCTGATTTAAAGGAACAAGCGAAGCAAGAATTAATGCAAGCAATAAGTGTGACAACAGATGACCGAACAATGTTTGCATATTCGTTAGCTCTTTCTTCTGCATTTGATGAGGAAGAAATTCCAGAAATTGTTCAAATATTTAAGAACTCATCAAGTCCTCAAGTAAAAAGAGCTCTTATGCAATTTTATTTTAGCAGATATGAAAATAAGTTCGATTTAAATGGTCTGGTTAAAGAATCTCTTTTAACAGAACCTAATGAAGAATTAAGATTGTTTTATGTTAAAGTGCTATTATTAGGATTTGCAACACCATCTGACTATGAGTTTATAAAGAATTACTATCAGAATGAAAATAACGATACAATTAAGTCGTTAATACAATATGAGATTAATTCATTTATACCAGCACCCATTGATACTTCTGATTCTGTAATTGATTTGTTAAATAACTTAAACAACTACATTGATAGTGTCTCTGCATACAACTGGCTCTACAATCTTACTTTTTCCAACGAACTTAAAAACATTTTAACAACAGCCAAAACAAATTTACAAAACGGAGATTCACTTGCTTGCAGAGTACAGGTAAAATTATTCCAGGATTTGGTGCACAATGTTTACAAAGACTCTCTAAACTCAGACGCACGTTTTGTAACCATAGAAGGCTGGAAATTTCTTTACTGGAACGCACAATATATTATAGATCTTCTTCCTGCGGATGCTTGGAAAAAGGAATGAAGATACCTAAAAGAATTATCTGATTAAATGTTTGTAAAACCTTTAGTAATTTTGTACAACAAATAAATTATTGGTTTATAAAATGGATTTAAAAGAACTACTTAGAACTCAAAGCTCAGAAATTTTAGAAAACGCATTGCAATCATTAAACTGCGCACATCTTAAATCATACTCAAAATCATCCCCAAGCGAAAACAAAAAAAGATTACTCAATCTTTTAACGCTAACGCAGCAATGTGTTGTTGAGAAAAAACTAATTCCTATGAAAGAATACGCGGCGCAAATTGCCAAAGAAAGATTTGATGCCGGATTTGATTTGCACGAAGTTCACACAGCATTTAATGCTCTTGAAGAAGAAATCTGGAATCGTGTAACAAAAAATATTTCAGCAGAAAATCTTGGCGAAGCATTAGGATTGATCAGCACCGTTCTGGGTGCAGGAAAAGAAGAACTTGCGTTAACTTACGTTTCTCTTGCAAGCAAGACAAGAACACAAACACTAAATCTTACAGAACTTTTTGGCAGGAATTGAAAGATGTGTAAACCTTCGACGTTAATTATTTAACGTCGAAGGTTAAATTATAAAATACTATTTGAGTAAAATCATTTTTTTAGTTTGTGAAAAGTTGCTCGCTTCTAACTTGTAGAAATACATTCCAGACGCTAATTGAGCCGCATCAAATGTTATTTGATAGTTGCCTGCGCTTTTCAATTCATCAACAAGTGTAACAACTTCTTTTCCCAACAAATCATAAATTTTTAATGAAACATTACCTTGAACTGGAATTGAAAAAGAAATAGTTGTTGAAGGATTAAAAGGATTGGGATAGTTTTGGTTAAGCTTATAATCTGTTATGCTTAGCGATTCATCAAAGATTCCGGTTGGGGAAGTGTTTGATATTCCTCGTGTAATTGTGTCCATAATCTGCCAAACTCCGCCATCGGGAATTCTTCCATAAGATTGATCCACAGTTAGCGCCGAGAATGTAACAGAATCCGCTATTAATCCGGAAGTGTTTTCCAGCCAAACTTTTTCTCCCGAATTTGAAAGTCCAAAACCACTTGCTGATGTATCATCGGTTACGATGACCAAAAATCCATTTGGGGAAATTACTGATCCTGATGGAAATTCCTTTTTAGGTTTTGACCCGCTTTGTCCGCCGCTGTCATAAATCTTAAAACCACTTATATCAATTGTAGAAGCTGAGGAATTATACAATTCAATCCAGTCAGGATCCGATGATGTGCCCCTTGTGTATATCTCATTCATTACAACATCACTGCTGGTTGTTGTGTTAACATTTATCGAATAAAATTCGTGTTCGGCTCTAACTGGTGAGAACATTCCAATATTATTATTTTCTGCATAGATGTAGTACTGAATTGAAGAACTACTTGCAACGATTGAAGCACCGTAAACATTATCTCCCGCGGTCCCATCGCCATGAGCGCCGTCATCATACATAAGTGTCTTAGTAAACCTATTTTCATTGTTATCTCTATATCCCAGATAAACAGCATTGGTATTTGTATTAATTACATTTGCAGTAATAAATATCGAAGTGTTTAAAGTTGGATTTGTATCGCTGGGTGCGACGTTAGTTATAGTTGGTTTCGTATTAGTAAAATCTGGAAGTGCGGATAGATATATGTTTCTACCATTCATTAGAGCGGTAATTCCAGGAGCGGAATTTGGGCCAAACCCTACATCTGTTGTAAGATTACTTTGATATTGAGCATAAGTATAAAATTTATTTGGGTCAGCCTGCACAGCCGCATTAATTATTGGCTGTATTGATTGCGCCAGGGTGTAATAACTGTTGTTTGAAAAATTTTCAGTTAAGATTGTAATTAAATGTGCCAGATACATTTTTTTGTAAGTTGGAACAGAAAGCAGTTTTTGTACTAACGGCCAGTTGGAATCTCCGGAATGAAGCAAGTGAGTCATCTGACTTTTAGACGTTGTATTAGTAAGATTAATTGTTCCTGTTTGACTAAAAACCCCCAAGGATTCGTTAAAATCCCAAAGAATACAACTAAAGCGCCCGGTATTATCTTTATATAAATAATAGTTCTGCGCAAATACACCTATATAACTATCAATGTTAACCAGCAGATTATCAAAAGCTAACATCCATAAAGCTCTATCAACATCTAAAATGTTTTCTATGCTGCCAATATTATTTTTAAGAGTGTTTGTTAGTGTTATTAAATCACTCCATCCATAATCAGATTTCAATTCGTAAGCAGGATAATAGAGAGAACTGTCAGTACCTAGGTACACAAGGTTCGGTAAATCATTTGATCCAGGTCCGGCACCATCGATTGGATTACATTTAAAGAAAGTGTTTTCTTTAGAATAGAAGTTTTTGTTAATAAAAGTTTTGCCCACAGACTCTGAACTGACGTATAAACCAAGCAAAGTTCCATTTACTGAAACATTTGCGTAATTGGATAAAGAGGCCTTCATATATTTTCTTAAAATAGAATATGAAAGTACTTCTCGTAAATATGATGGATCCTTAGCAACGTTACTCAGCTTGATATCTTTGTATCCCTCATAGTCTTGTTCTTTATACGTGTCCAATTCAATATGAAATGGGTTTTTAACATAATTCGGGTTGTATGTGCTGTTTCCTTTGTACTTTACGCCAACCGAATCGTATACAGTTCCGTTTACAATAACTGATTGCGCCATTATATAACCATCACTACCGACTTTGGCAGTATCAAGCATATAATCCCAATTACTTTGTGAGAAAGTAATTTCTATTGTTTGAATGGTGTTGATATCATAAAATGATTGTGCCAACGAATTATTTACAAGCCCAGCCAGACACATAATCACTATTAGCACATAGATATTTGTTCTTTTCACTTATTCCTCTTTATGTAAATAACATTTGCAGTAGTAATTATTTTAATACAATCAATTTTTTAACCCTTGTAAAGCCGTCATTTTCTATCTTATAAAAATACACACCACTTGTTAAATCCGAAGCATTAAAACTTACCTGATGATTTCCTTCACTTACATTTTTATTTACAAGTTGCACAACTTTTTCTCCAACTAGATTGAACACAGCCAAATTAACAAATCCATATGTAGGCACAGAATAACTGATCATAGTGGTTGGATTAAATGGATTTGGATAATTCTGATCTAACCTAAATTCATTTGGCAAAGCACTCTTTAAATCTTTTACCTCTGTTGCAACACCATCCCGTACTAATCTCACAAAATTATAAATACGAATTACATCTCCTTGTGGACCAAAACCGTGGGGAAAATTATCAGGGTCCCCTTGCTTTGGATCGCTTCGCTGAGAACCGGCACCATGTACATCCATCAAAACATAATTTCCGGAATTTGGAGGCATTTGCATAAATCCTAACGCTTCACCAAATGCAACATACACAGCTTTAGTATAAAGGCTTTGTGGAGCGCCGTCTGCGTGTGTCGTGCTAGCCCAATAAAACGGATAGTTTGTTTCTCCGCCTTCATCAACAATTGGGGTTACGTTAAAAATGGGATCAATTGCCGCTGAGTTTGTTGTTTGAAGTGATCTTGTATAATCAACTATGCTCTGAAGTTCCTTTGCATTTGGTAAACGCCAATCATTGTAGCCCAAATAATTTTCCTGATTTTTTATATAGACCCAAGACAAAGCTTCCTCCCAATTCAATCCATTTCCATTATCAGATTTACTCCACATTAAACCAGTTGCATTGTCATTAATAGTTCCATCTCCATTGTCAACAAAATTGTTTATTGCATAGTTAGTATTTCCTCTTACATATTTTACTTCAAACAATTTTGCAGCACCAAGTGGAGTCATTGTTCCGTAACCTTTTATTCTTCCATCAGCAAAATTCACTCCAAATATGGTAAAGGCTCCGGTCATAGTAGTGCCAACATATTCAGTACTTGAAGCATATTGCACATCTATAAATCGCTCAACAGTTTCATCACCATATCTGAACTCAAAATAATTTGTATCTATATATGGTGTTGATTGTGCGGCACTTAATCCCGTAATACCACGAAAATCTATAAGTGAATAAATTTCTTTAATGCTGGGCAATCTCCAATCAGTATAACCGCCAAGTGAAAATGAATCTGCAGCAGCCAAAGCATCTTCGTAAGAGTATTTGTCTTCAAATAAAAATTGCTGCCACATTAACCCGGTATTTAAATCCGTAACGGTCCCATTATTATTTGCCTGAAAAGAAAATTGGTTGCCGTTATACTGGGCATCCTGCCCATAAAATGGTTCACCCGGTTGTGAACAGGGAATGACCAGAAGAGTATCAAAACACACATTAAGCCCTGTATCGTTAATAGGGTAATCTAAAACCGATTGAGCATTAGTATTAATTATAAAAGCAAAAAATATTATTAAAAGGATTAAAATCTTTTTTATAGTTCTGTTGAAGTTATCTGGTATCATTTTCATTGCCATTGGTTTAATTAGATTTATGTTTAGACAGTTTAGGATAGAGAATGGTTTAATGATATCATCTAATCACCAAAGTATCCGGTCCGGAAACTTTATTGATGTGACATTTACATTCGTCCGTGTTAAACATAAACTCCCCAGATGCAATTCTACTTCCATCCGTTGCTGAAAAGTAAATTTTCTCTGCTGTTGGGCAGGAACAAAGCATTTGTGTAAATGAATCATTAAGAACGGTGTATTTGCCTGCACCAAAAGGATGCGGATCTTGCACTACGTTTAACTCATCTCCGTCTTTGTCTCTTATCGTAACGGTTAATGAATCAATAGGAACGCCTAGAGTATCGACCACTGTTACAAGGAAGAATCTATACTCCTCTGTGCAAAGACAATCTTTATCAACAGTTGAGCAACTTGAAAATAGAAATGCAATAACAAGACAACTAAAAAAGTTGATTTGTTTTTTTACTAATTTCATTTAAAAACTAAAACAGGTGGTTGATTATCAAATGGTGTTAAACTAACATAACCATACTCACACTGGCACAAGACTGTTGAAAGTCGGAAGGTAAAGTTTTTTTCTACAGACTTTGTTCCATCTGTTGCAAGAAACATTATTTCTACATTATCATATTGATTATTACAGGTATGAGCCATTGTGCGTAGGTCTACGTGTTCGCCATCAATTAAAGTATATTGTCCAATTGCTGCAGCGATTGGACTTTGCGGTACATATAATTCATTACCACAGGCATCACTTACAATAATATTTAGTGAGTTAACAGGACTTCCAAGCGTATCCACAATGTTTACATAAAAACTCTGATGTGGTTCATCACACACATCACAATCAAAACTCTCCTCTGAACAAGAACTAAATATTATTTGCAGGAATAGAAAAACAATTAAGTTTTTAAATGTTATTTTTAACACGATATAAACTAGTAAATATTTCTTTTATCAAACTTAAACTTATTTTTGTGATAAATCCATAAACTAATTTGTGATATTAAATGGCAAAAACCTGTGTGTTACTTATAAACCTCGGAACTCCTGATAGTCCGTCTGTAAAAGATGTAAGAAAATATTTATTTGAGTTTCTTAACGATCCGCGTGTAATAGATATAAACCCAATCGGAAGATTTTTTTTAGTGAACTTTATAATCGTTCCTTTTCGTGCACCAAAATCTGCAAAGATTTATAAAGAGTTGTGGACTGATAAGGGTTCTCCAATTATGATTTACGGTGAATCAGTAAAAGAAAAATTGCAAAAAGAACTTGGTGATGATTTTGATGTTGAACTTGCAATGCGTTACAAAAACCCAAGTCTGGATGAAGTTTGTGCAAGAATGGAAAAACGCGGATATGAAAAAATAATTATTCTTCCATTGTTTCCTCAGTATGCTTCTGCAAGCACAGGATCGGCAATTGATAAAGCAATGAAGTTAATAAGTAAATGGTGGGTGATTCCGGAAATAAAAATTATTTCACAGTTTTATGATGATGAAAATTATTTGAATTGCGTGATTGAACAATCAAAAAAATATAACCTAAGCGATTACGATCATATTTTATTTAGTTATCATGGATTACCTGAAAGACAAGTAGATAAAGTTTATTCAGATGGGAAACCATGCAAAGATCATAAATGTGAAGATGAAATAAACGAAGACAATAAATACTGCTACAAAGCAACTTGCTATGCAACAACAAGATCGCTTGCAGAAAAATTAAATCTATCAAAAGACAGATATACTGTTTGTTTTCAATCCCGTTTGGATAAAGATTGGCTTGAACCGTTTTCAGATAAAGTGGTTGAAGAATGGGCAAAAAAAGGTGCAAAAAAGCTTTTAGTGTTTAGTCCTGCTTTTGTTGCTGATTGTCTTGAAACCACAGTAGAAATCGGAATTGAATATCAGAAAATATTTAAAGACAATGGGGGAGAAAAAGTGCAGTTAGTTGAAAGTTTAAATGATCATCCAATGTGGATCGAAACGTTAAAGAAGATGGTTCTGAAAAATCTTTGAGGCAATTATGTTAGATAATACAGGCAAGAAAATAAAACATCAAACAAAAAAACAGTTAAGAAAAGTTACTCGACTTATAAAAAATAAGCCTAAAAAAATTGGACTTGATCCAGGTTCTCTTGTTTATGTTGGTGATAAAGAAAAAAAGCCAATTACCATAACATTGTTTGATTACAAAGCAGAACATTTTATTGAGAAGACAATTTTAAGTGTTGAAGATTTACTCGCATATAAACAAACAGAAACAACAAGCTGGATTAATATTGATGGCGTTCATGATGTAGAAATTCTTGAAAAGATAGGTAAGCATTTTGATATTCACCCATTAACATTAGAAGATATTCTTAATACAAACCAAAGACCAAAGTTAGATGAGTATCCAAATTATCTTTACGTTGTTTTGCGGATGTTCTTTCTTGATGAAAAAGATAAATCGTTAAAAAATGAACAGGTAAGTTTAATACTAACCAAAAATTTTGTTATCACTTTTTTAGAAGATGCTGGGGATGTTTTTAATCCAGTAAGAGAGCGTATAAAAAAAGCAGGAACAAAAATGCGGGAATATGGAACAGATTATCTTGCTTACGCACTTATCGATTCTATAGTTGATAGCTATTTTCATATTCTTGAAAAACTAGGTGAAGAAATTGAAGAACTTGAAGATGCTGTAGTTGTTGATCCTAATAAAAATGATATACAGGTTATGCATTTGTTAAGAAGAGAGATGATTTTGCTGCGTAAGGCAATCTGGCCATTACGCGAAGTAATTTCATCTGTGCAAAGAAATGAAATTGATTTTATTGAAGAAAAAACAAGAGTTTATCTTCGCGATGTTTATGACCATACAATACAGGTTATCGATACAATCGAATCTTACCGCGATATGATTGTTGGAATGCTGGATGCATATCTTTCCAGTACAAGCAATAAACTAAACGAAGTAATGAAAGTTTTAACTGTTATTTCTACTTTATTTATTCCACTTACCTTTCTTGCCGGAGTTTATGGAATGAATTTTCGTCATTTTCCTGAACTCGGTTATGATTGGATGTATCCGTGGGGATTTTGGATTATTACTCTGTTTGTTGTTATTGGAATGGCTGTTTTCTTCAAAAAAAAGAATTGGTTCTAATTTTACAATAAGTTTTTTAATCAATTTTAACAGTTACAATTATTTTACTTGCTATTAGTTTCAAAAAGTTTATTTTATAATCAGAACAAAATTTCTGATTAAGAAAACAACATTCGGGCTACTTTAAAATGTTTGAAACCGGATATCGGTTTTGGCTTTTATCAAAAATTTAACTTTCATTTTCTTCGTTAGATTTCTTCTCTGATGTTCATGCCGGTTTCAGTGTCATTCGTAATTATATTTAAGATTATTTGGAGTTGATGATGGATAAGTATCAAATCGTTATTGCCGGTAATGGAGAACCAGCACTTGTGTGCACTCTTTCTGCAAAAAACACGTATACCGATAAAAGTCTTGCAATTATTAAAACCGATAAACAAAATACTATAGTTGAGGAAATTCTTACTTCTGTGTCAGGTTCATTTGATAATATGTTTAATATTTTTTATGACGATATTTTTAAGAGAGACCATAACATATTGCATTTGAATAGTGGAAGAAAAATTGAATATGAAAAATTAGTTCTTGCAACAGGTTCCCGCGCAATTGAACCCCCAATTGAAGGGCTACAAATTGATGGGGTGATGTTAGTTAATAAAGATGCTGAACAAATCAGAAAAATAAAAAAGATTGCTCTAAACTCTGAAAACATTATTTTATACGGCGGTGGATACATAGGGGTTGAATTATGTGATGAACTTTTAAGAGCAGGTAAGCAAGTTACCATAATTGAAAAATCAAAAAGATTAATGCCGTCTTCATTTGATTCAGACACAAGCAATAAAGTTAAGGAAGTAATTGAAAATCTTGGTGGACGCGTAATTCTGGATGCCAAAATAAAAAGTATACTTGGGATTGATGCCGTAACAGGTGTTAAACTTAGCTCCGATGAAATAATAGATTGTGATTTTGTTATAATCTGTTGCGGCTCAAGACCAAATGTAGAAATGGCTGAAAAATTGGGAATTATTTTCGATAGAGACAGAGGAATTTTAATTGATGAATATTTTAGAACTTCAGATAAGAATATTTATGCTGTTGGTGATTGTGCCGCTAAAGATGATTTTTTTGCGAGCGATCTTTCAAATGTCTTAACTTATAACTCTAAAATGGAAGAAGCTAAATTGCTTGGTGCAAATCTTTATTCTGTAATTTTTAATCGTGGAAAAATGATTAGTTATCTTGCGGAAAAAAAGAATCTGAAAAACAGAATTAAAACAGAACTAAAAAAACTGGAGTTATCAAATGCCACAAAAGAGTATTTTCATTTGCCAGGATTGTAATTCTGAATGGGATATGAATTCCAACGAATTTACTAAAGCATGCAAATTTTGTGGAAGTAGTAAAGTATATAAAAGTCATCACCACCAACGCGCGGCAAAGAAAAGCAGCAGCAAGCAAAGATGGTCTTATAGAGTAAAATAGGTCAGCAATTTTTTTATTTTTGTTCTCCGCCTATCTATATTTGTTTCGCACAACAATAAATTTTCAAATTAATTTCTAAATATATTTTGGATAAAATTCATGGCGGAAAATAAAAGACCAAGCTGGGATGAATATTTTTTAAAACTTGCAATGCTTGCTTCAGAACGTGCAACTTGTCCACGTATGCATTGCGGATGTGTTCTTGTAAAAGACAGGTTTGTTCTTGCAACGGGATATAATGGATCATTACCAGGCCAACCTCACTGTGAAGACGAAGGATGCTTAATCGTTGATAATCACTGTGTTCGAACAAATCATGCAGAAATAAATGCGCTTGTTCAGGCAACAAAACACGGCGTTAACATAGTTGGATCAACAGCATACATTACAAATATGTCCTGCACTACCTGTGCAAAAGCTCTGATTGCTGCTGGAATAAAACGTGTCGTTGTTTTTTCTGATTTTCACGATACACTCGCAACACAATTTTATTCTCAAGCTGAAGTAGAGGTTGTAAAGATGGATATGCCAAGTAAAGAAATTCAATATGATTTAATGAATTATTCATCAGCAAAGAAAACAGAAAAGTCTAATTAAACTAATTTATTACACTGAACCTTAGTGCCTTCACCTATTCGATTTTATCCTAATGTCACCCTGAGCGAAGTCGAAGGGTGACCACCACTTATAAAGAAAATTTTATCAATTAAATCAAAATCTTACATAAGCTGGCTGCCTTTAATCGCAATAGTATTTTGGGGCGCTTCATTTATCGCAACTAAATTTTTGCTGGATGAATTAACTCCGGAAACAATTATCTCAATGCGATTAATTCTAGCAATTACATTACTGTTGATAATTGTACTAGTTCAAAAGAGAGATTTTTCAATCAATTTTAAAAGTCACGGTTATATTATTCTTCTTGCAATTATTGCTGTTTTTCATCTATGGATTCAAGTAACCGGAATGAAATATACAACTGCATCAAATACAGGATGGATAATTGGAACTGCACCAATTTTTATGGCGCTTCTTGGGCTGATTTTCTTTAAGGAAAAACTTAATAGTATAAAAGTGATTGGAATAATCATTGCAACATTTGGATTGCTGTTGCTTGTTGGAAAAGGAAATCCAGCAAACATAGATTTGATAAAAAACAAAGGTGATCTTTTAATTTTATCAAGTGCCTTTACCTGGGGAATTTATTCCATGGTGAATAAAAAAATATCGTTAACTTATTCACCGATTATGACGATATTTTATCTGTTCGTAATGATGGCAATTATTATTATTCCATTTAATGTTGGTGATGCATCTATAGACTCAATAAAAAATCTATCTGGTGTTGGCTGGATAGCCATTTTATTTTTAGGATTGTTTTGTAGTGGAATCGCTTATGTTATCTGGGCTTATGCGTTGCGAGAAATGGAATCAGCAAAAGTTGGGGCTTATCTTTATTTTGAACCATTTGTTACTGTAATTACTGCTTGGATATTTCTTGATGAAAATATTACTTTGTTTATAGTTTTAAGCGGACTAATAATTACATCAGGAGTATTTTTAGTTAATAAAGATTAATTTAACTGGTCATTCCCGCGAAGGCGGGAATCTTTTGTATTAAAACATAAATTTATTGAAGCCCAATATCAAAAATATTTAATTCAAATGATTTTAGATTCAAATAGTAAAAAACCAAACATTGATTATCCATGTAACTGGCAATATAAAGTTATTGGCACTGATGTAGATCAAATGATTAAAACTATTGAAGAAATTGTTGAGGGAATGGAATTCTATATTTCGTCTTCCAAAATAAGCTCACAAGGAAAATATTCCAGCCTGAATCTAAAAGTTTTTGTTACTTCTGAAACAATACGCGATATAATATTTGCAAAGCTTGAAGCGAGTGAGTTTGTTAAAATGGTTTTGTAAACCAGATCCCCCACAAACTGGTATTAGTATTCTGAATTTGGATCGACATATTTTTTATATAGTGGTGTAGATTCTTGTTTATATAATATGTTCAATTCATATTCATCCAACGGAAAACAAAATTTAAGTGTTTCGGCCAAACCACTTATTGGAAAAAAAATTTTTCCGGAAATATTTTGATATGGATAGAGTGTTGTTTTTCGTAACGCAAGAATTTCCCAGATATAAGACGAGTTTTCTAAAGCAGAAACAACTATATTATTTTGAATATCATTTATTAGTTCATCTTCTTTCATTCTTTGAGATTGATGATCAATTCGTTTGGAAAATTCCGGATCATTAGTAACCAATGCTTTTGTTTGTCCGACAAACTGTAGAAAATATCCAAAAGAACTTGCCATTGCCTCCATTTCTACATTGTTTTTATGAATTGCATAATTCTTTTGTAATTCGAGTATAACTTTTTCGGGATCTTTTGCCGATAATATTATAGCATCACCTCCTTTTATTTTGCCACTGATAATTTTATAACTGAACTTATCAGGTTCCACAAGTATAGTTTTTTCCGAATTGTTTATTATCTCTGTGTCAAAGACATAATAATTATTATCACTTCTATCAAATGAAATCCTGATAACAATTGAGTCATTATCAATAGTTGAAATCTCTTTCCCCTTATACCATTCATTATTGGACGTTTGTGGCTTTAGATTAATTATAGCGGTGCGTGAAGGAGAACAATTTGTAAACAATAAAGCGGCGAAAAGAAACAATATTAAAAATAATTTTTTGTGATTACACATAACCTCTCCTGCTTTTATTATACAATAGCGCAATTAAAATGCCGAATAATTTACTTTGAATCATAAGGATTTTTAATAAAAATGAATTAGTAAGTGTAGGCTTAAATAGACTTGTTGTGTTCACAAAAAGAAAATATCAGGCAAAGCTTTTTGGTTGTAAATAAAAAAGGGATGCAATTGCATCCCGTAATTTTTAATCTTTCAAGCTTTTTATTTTTTAATCAACTTTCTTAAACACCATTTTAGTTTTACCACTAACAAGTGTTAGCTTCAATTTATCAATACTGTATGTAATTGTTTTTTCATTAAATGCACCAACAACTGCTTTTTCAATTTTCATATTTGAGCAGGACATTAATGTACCAATTAGATTCCCAAACATAATTTTATTTCCCACCACAGTAATACCGCCATTAATTTGGTTACATCCAGCATGACCACTAAATCGATTTTCTGTTAAATTAAATTCAAATTGTGGTAACCCTTTTTGTAGTTTTTCTTTTTTTAAATTAAACCCGGTCATTTCTTCCATTACCCAGATATCATGTAATCGCATATCTGATAAGAACTTTCCACAGCCATCAAATGTTTTGTAATTTTCATCAGCAGTATTTTTTGCTTCAACTCGTACCTTGTATGAAAATTTTTCGCCTGACATGTTGTCTTCACAATTATCTTTTATAACGGTAACTATTAGCTCACCTTTTTCAGTCTTAGCACGAAATAAAGTTACATCTGAATCTTGTGCTTTTATTCCTTCAACTGCGGGTGTAGATAATTTTATGTCATCCATAGTTGTAAAGGACATTGATTTTTCAAGATCAATTTCCAAAGTCCAGTTAGGTTCATTTCCGCGGGCATAAAAATCTACCCCATTTACAAATTTTTCCTGGTAAGAAAATGGATTTGATTCAACGGGTTCTTCAACTGGTTTTAAATCTACTTCATCTTTAACTTCTATAATTTTTTTTACCGTGCTTTGATCTTTTTTCAAATGATACTTTGATTCAAATTCGGATTCAATTCTGTCTCCGTATTCATCGAGCATAATTAACTCTTTTCCACTAATAAGAAATAGTTTTCCAAAATCATAACTTTCTAATTCAATAACAGAATCGGAAACAAAAATCCAATTGCCTTCATCAACAAATTGCTCATCACTTTTACCTTTGTATACAAACCTTTGTTTATAAGTAAAATCATTTTTTAAGTTTAATTGGTAATCAATTTCTTCACAATCAGCACAAGGTAAAAACCCCAGCCATACTCCATTTGTTAAAAAAGTGGTTTGTTTTTGATCCGGTAAACTCTCTGGACCGGAAGAACAACCAACAATCAGGATGAACAATAACGAAGATAAAAGTATTATTTTTTTCATGATTAAATTCCTTAAAATTGATTCGATTTTAATAAAATGCACCCACAAGAGGTTAAAATATGCTAATATTTTTCAAATATTATACCGCTTTTGTTTCTAAAAATTAGTTGCAAAAATTTTAATAAATGGATAATACTTAATTGAGTTATTAATTTTTCGGTTATTCTGGAAGAAAATCTTACATATTTGATAAAAAAATTGATTTTTGTTTGTTTAAAACAAAAAACGCATTCTGTTTGCAGAATGCGCTTTTTAAAGGACTTAATAAAAAATGATTAAGACACTTTTACCAATAATTCATTTTCAATAGCTTGTTTAATTGACTCTTTAGGTAGCGCTCCAACTGCCATTTTTGGCTGTCCTTCCATTGGAACAAAAAGTATTGAAGGGATACTTCTGATTCCAAAAACAGAACCAAGTTCCTGCTCTTCGTCTGTATTAACTTTATAGATGTTAACTTTTCCCTTATACTCTTCTGATAATTCTTCGAGAACAGGTCCAACCATTCTACATGGGCCGCACCATGGAGCCCAGAAATCTATAATTGCAGGTAGTTCTCCGCTAAACTTCCAATCCTGACTTTTTTCATAATCAAAAACTTTTGATAAAAAAGTTTCTTTTGTTAATTGCTCTGTCATCTAATTTACCTTTCTTATGATTTTTTATTTTCTGTTTGATGTCATCACTAGCGAATCGATCTTTAGTTTGCCTCTCCTGAAACCTCAGGATCGCAATGACGAAATTATTATACTGCTTCTAAAACTCTTGTTAATTTATCCTTAACTTCCTCTGCAACAGTTTTCATCTCCGGATTTTCAATAACCAAAGTCATAATCATTGGGTTAAAAATTGATACAATAGTTTTTTCATCCTTTGAATAAACAATTACATTGCATGGTAAAAGTAAGCCTAACTCTTCTTCAATCTCCAATCCATTATGTGCAAATTTAGGATTACAAGCTCCGAGTATTGTATAGTTCTTAAATTCAACATCAATTTTTTTCTTAAAAGTATCTTTAACATCAATCGTCGTAAGAACACCGAAGCCTTCTTTCTTAAGTTCTTCAGTTACTTTTTCAATTGCTTGTTCAAAGCTGTAATCTGTTGCTTTTGAAAAACCGTATTTCATTATTCGTTTTCCTTTGTTTCTACTTTTTTATTTTTGTTAAAGATTGATTTCCAATCAACAAAAAGGAATCCTGCAAAAGCACCGTAAACTGTGCTTACGTAAGGATTGCCGGAAATTGGACAGCTGCCGTTACAACCGATGTAGTAATAGTAAGAATATCCTGCAATTGCACCGCCAATAACTGGTAATATGCGTTTTGCCCACTTCCATATTATCTTATACCTGCTGAGTTCCACCGAACCATTCCTCCACTTAAATTACTTGCGTTAAATCCCATTTTCTTAAGTTTAGATGCAGCACTTAAACTTCTGCTTCCGGTCTGACAGTAACAAATAATCTCAACATCTTTAAACTTTTTTAATTCCTGTACTTTCTCTTTTAAATCAGTAACTGGAATATGATAAGAACCTTTTATAGAGCTTTGCTTTCTTTCTTTTTCTGTTCTTACATCAAGAAAAACAACATTGCGTTCCTTTTTTACTTTTGTTAAAGCATCAGCTGGTGTGTATTGTTTTATTGATTTAATCAAATAAAACTTTTTACCAATCCAAAAAATGATAAGAGCAATAAATGCGTACAATAAAATCTGTTCAGTTGTCATAAGCCTCTAATTTTATGTTTAATATGATAAGCAATTTAAGAAAAGGATTCAGAGTTTGCTGTGATGTGAATTTATAGATAATGCTCTGTGTTTCTTTGTGTGCTTAGTGTCTTAGTGGTAGAAGTGTATTTTTACCACTGAGACACTAAGATCACTTAGGTTCACGAAGAAAAAGGTACACTAAGTTTCCTTAACAGCCAAAAACTTATTATAAAGCCACATTAATATTGTCGCAAGCACACCTATTCCAATTAACGCATACCAAACAAGTTCCGGTTTACCCGCAGCCTTAGATGATTGATACAACCATCCGCCAAGCGGATCACCAACAAATCTTGCAATCGCTATTGGAAGAAATGCATAACCCTGAAATAATCCCTGCTGCCCTGCCGGTGCTATATCGGAAATGTATTCATAATATCTTGGAGCCTGAATCATTTCACCAATTGCAAAAGCTACAATTCCTGCAGCGATTGTTGGAATGCTCGGATAGATTCCGATGATAACCCATATCAAACTTGAAAATGCAAATCCATATAAAATTGCTTTAGAAGTAGGTAGATTTTTTGTTAACCTGTTTAAGGGAATTTGTAAAAGTATAATTGCACCTGCACCGGCCCACGATTGAATAATTTCATATGGCGCATCCGCACTAATGTAATCAGTTATGTAATAAGGCACGATTATAAATTCCTGCCAGAAAATTATCCAGTATAAAGAATAGATTAAAAGAAAGATCATAAACTTAAAATTTGCAAGCACAACAACCAGGTTCTCAAGTTTCTTTCCAAATGATTCAACAACCTCGGTTGCAGGTGATTTCACTTCTTTGTACATCGTTATGTTTACTATCAGCATTGCAAAACAACTGATTGAAGAAACTACATACACAAATTGATTTCCAAAACTATCGCGAACAAAATATGCGATTGTTGGTCCAATCATTGCACCAGCATTTACAAGCCAGTAATAAATTGCAAACCCAAGCGATTTTGTTTCCGGTTTTGATGTAACGGCAACCGTACCAAGGACAGAAGGTTTTATAAATGATCCGCCAAATGCTGTAAAAACTAAGAACAACATTAACAACCAGTATTGATTCATATCGCCGTATATTCCTGAAAATGAAGACATCCCGATTGAACCAATCAAAAAATAACCCAGTCCAAGAATTGTAAACGCAACATTAAATGCTTTCCTAAATCCCCATTTGTCCGCAAGTGTTCCGCCTAAAATCGGAAGTAAGTAAATCAATCCGCCAAAAATTCCGGAAAGTTGCCCGGCTTCTGCTTCAGAAAAACCAAGATCATTACGCATATAAATCATAAAAACAATTTGCTGCCCGTAATATGCAAGCCGTTCAAAAAGCTCCATCACGTTTGCAACCCAAAAGGTTTTATGAAATCCTGATTTTAGATCTTGTAGTTTGTTTTTACTCTCCACAACTCTGCCTTTAAAAAATATTGCGCGCAATTTAGTTATGATGAATTTTAGTAACAAAGTTTTTTATCAGCGTTAGTCTGCCCAATCAGTGTCATCAGCGCGCTATTGTCTTAAAGCTTTGCTACGCTTCTGTACAATTTTTACTTCAAGAGAAAATCAAAAAATGCTCATAGTTTTTATAAATGATTGAATATTAACTAAAACTTATGTTTACTTTCGGAATGATTATTGTCATATTCTTAATCGGCAACTTTAA
>CXWK01098260.1_pt1 | contig 52097 bp, 50 predicted proteins | sample 590851 | NCBI WGS metagenome assembly CXWK01 (sample SAMEA3498364, study PRJEB10139) | wastewater metagenome | biome: wastewater treatment plant; material: activated sludge | place: Denmark | collected 2014-08-01 | reverse complement strand
CACAGGGGGATTAAAGCGGCTTGATCCAGAACATCATGCGCCCGTGCGCCGGATCGAACTCTCCCGGGGCAAAGCCGAACCTGGTGTAGGACGCCTGCGCCGGCCCATTGCCTTCCAGCACCTCAAGGGTGATCTTGCAGCAGCCGCGCTGGCGAGCGATGTCCTCGACCTTGTGCAGCATCCGCTGGCTCAGACCCAAGCCGCGAAACTTCGGCACCACCGCCACGTCGTGCACGTTGACCAATGGCCGACAGGCAAAGGTCGAAAACCCTTCAAAGCAATTGATCAACCCGGCCGGTTCGCCGCCCACGAAGGCCAGCACGCTGAACGCATGGGGGCGCTTGGCCAATTCAGCCGGCAGATGCTCCAGCACTGTGGCAGGAAGAGAATGACCACCCCCCATTGGATCTTCGGCGTAACTGTTCAATACCAGGCAAATCGCCTCGGCATGTACCGGATTGGTATAGCTGGCTTGAAGCACAAGAATTTCTGCGGAATCCATTTCCATCCTCGATCACATGAAGTAGTACCGGTGCGTAATTGGCATCGGAGTGCGACCCTATCCTGAGCGTCATGTGTGTTGCAAGATCAAAAGGCCGCAGCCTTCGGCAGCGCCTGCAGAGGCTGCGATCTTTTGATTTCAATGCCCCCAGATCAACGCTTCGGTCCATCCCAGCTCGGCAAAATCCTCAGCCCGCAGGTGCGACTCGCCGGCACAGAAAAACTCGTCCAGCTGCGGCGGCTTCACCGAAGTCCCACTGAGCATCGCGTGCACCTGCCCGCGATGATGAATCTGATGCTCGAAAAGATGCGACAGCAGGCGCAGGCGGCTGTCGTATTGCGGTGTATCCCGGGCAATGGTCACGATCTTGCCGAGGTCGACGTCGCGCATTTGTTCGCAGTAGGCGATCAATCGCCGGTCGACCTGCGCCTGTTCGCGCTTGAGGTCGACGGCCTGGGTAAACGGCTCGTCGTCCTTGAAGAACACGTAGCAATCAGGATGAGGGTCGTCACCGCGCAACTCGCGCTCAAGGGCATCCACGTAAAACCAGTCGCAGGTCAGGATGTGGTTGAGGGTTGCGATGATACTGGGAAAGAAGCTGACCCGGGGGGCCGCCAACGCCTCCTGGCTCAACTGACACCAGGCCTTGGCCAACCGGTGATTGGCCCAGGCATTCTGATAGGCCATGGTCAACAAATGGTGTGACAGAGGTTGATTCATGTTCACGCCTCCTGGAATTCACGCCTCGGCAAAACGTTGCAGCTGCATTTCCTGCAGGCGACTGAGGGTGCGGCGGAACGGAAATTCCAGGTAGCCCTCAGTGTAAAGCGCGTCCATGGGCACCTGGGCTTCGAGGTACAGCGGCACTTTACGGTCGTAACACTCGTCCACCAGCGCGATGAAACGCCGTACGCCATCATCGTGCACCGACAACTGCGGCAATTCCCGGTCGCCTGCCACCACGCGCTCGACCCCGTCCTCAGTGCCCCGGGCAATGCGCCCGGCGCGCTTTTGCGCGCTGAGGTTGGGCACGTCACCTAGAAGAATAGCGCTGAAGGTGTCGCACAGGGTCATGAAATCCATCGCGGCAAAGGGCTGCTCGCAGAGGTCGGCATAACGGCACCAAAGCACGCTCTGGCTGGCCTGAACCACTTCCAGCGAACGGTAGCCGACCTTGATCGGCGCGCTGGAAACCGCTTGGCCCAGGGTCAGTACCTTGAATACGTCTGCCAGTGCACTGGGCTGACCGGGCGCCGCCACCCAGTAACGTTGCAAGCCCTGCCCCGGATGCAGGCGATGGTCTTCGCCGCCGTCCACCGCGATCACTTGCATGTGCTGCTTGATCGCGGCGATGGCCGGCGTGAAGCGATCGCGGTTGAAACCGTCGGCGTACAACTGGTCCGGTGGCAGGTTGGAGGTGCAGACCACCACCACGCCCTGTTCAAACATCACCTGGAACAGGCGCCCGAGGATGATCGCGTCGCCGATGTCATTGACGAACAATTCGTCAAAGCACAGTACCCGCACTTCTTCGCTGAGTTCGCGGGCCAAGGCCTTCAATGGGTCGGCGGTACCGGTCAGCTGGAATGAACGCTGGTGCACCCAACCCATGAAATGGTGGAAATGCTGACGCCGGGCCGGCACCCGCAGGTTCTGGTAGAACTGGTCCATCAACCAGGTCTTGCCACGCCCGACCGGACCCCAGAGGTACACGCCCATCATCGGCCTGCGGCCTTCATGCAGCGCTTCATGGCACTTTTGCAGAGCCCAGACGGCATGTTCCTGAGCTTCGTCCTGGACGAAACCCTTCTGTTCGATCGCGTGCTGCCAGGCACTGAGGGGAGAGTCGACATTCATGCGCGGCAGTATGCCACCCGTCGACAGCGTCATCTGTGAAATCTCACGCCGTTTGTGTGCTTTTCGCTAAAGGAAAATACGCCTTGACGGAAAATATGATTGGCATCATATTTAATAGATGACACATAACATATAAATTATTCGAACGGTCCCTCAGGAGTCTCCCCCATGCATTACAAAGTTTTCGGCCGTAAAACCGGCTTGCGGGTTTCCGAACTGGCGTTGGGTGCCGGCAACTTTGGCACCGGCTGGGGTCATGGTGCCGAGCGCGAAGAAGCCAAGCGGATCTTTGATGGTTACCTCGCCGCGGGCGGTAATTTCATCGACACCGCCAACGGCTACCAAGCGGGCCAGTCGGAAGCCATGCTCAGCGAATTCATTGCAGTCGAACGCAACCATCTGGTCATCGCCAGTAAATACACGCTGGGCACGACGCCGGACGCCGGCATTTCCCACACCGGTAATAACCGCAAGAATATGGTTCGCGCCGTTGAAGAGAGCTTGAAGCGGCTGAAAACCGATCACCTGGACCTGTTCTGGGCACACATGAGCGACGGCGTGACGCCGATGGAAGAGATCCTGCGCGGTTTCGACGACCTGGTGCGCGCCGGCAAGATCCATTACGCCGGGCTGTCGAACTTTCCGGCGTGGCGCATCGCCCGCGCCGACCTGTTGGCCGAAGTGCGCGGTTTTGCGCCGATTGCTGCGATCCAGGTCGAGTACAGCCTGGCCGAACGCAGCGCCGAACGCGAACAACTGCCCATGGCTGAAGCCCTGGGCCTGGCCGCGACCCTGTGGTCACCGCTGGGAGGAGGTTTTCTCACCGGCAAATACCGCACTGGCGATGGCGACAACCGCGCCAGCAAACTGGGGATGTTGGTTCACGCCGAGAAAAGCGCCCGCGAGACCGCCCTGCTCGATACCCTGCTGGCCGTCGCCACGGAGCTGGGCGCGAGCCCCACCCACGTGGCCATTGCCTGGTTGCGCGAACAAGCCAGGCGCTCGACCACCACGCTGATTCCGATCCTGGGCTCGCGCACCCGTGAACAACTGGATGCAACCCTGGGGGCGTTGAACGTAGAACTGGACGAAGAGCATCTGGCGCGGCTCGACGGGGTCAGTGATGTGCCCAAGGGCGTGCCGCACGAATCCATAGCCGGGTCGTTCGCGCGGTTCAGCGGGGGTGTAACCCTGGATCTACCGAAAATTCCGGTGGCCTGACACCGCCCCCTGTAGGAGCGTGTGTTACAGATCGAGCTTATGTTTCGCCGCATACAGGCACAGCATCTCCATCGCCAGCGTCGCCGCCGCCAATGAAGTGATGTCCGCATTGTCGTAGGCCGGCGCCACCTCCACCACATCCATGCCCACCAGGTTGATCCCGCGCAAGCCGCCGAGGATTTCCAGCGCCTGCACGGTACTCAAGCCGCCACACACCGGGGTGCCGGTGCCCGGTGCGAACGCCGGGTCGAGACAATCGATGTCGAACGTCAGGTACACCGGGTTGTCGCCGACCCTTGCACGAATGGCCTCGACGATCGCATCGACGCCACGCCGGTGCACCTGCCGCGCGTCCAGCACCGCAAAGCCCTGGTGATCATCGTTGGTGGTGCGTAAACCGATCTGCACCGAACGTGACGGATCGACCAGTCCTTCCTTGGCCGCATGCCAGAACATGGTGCCGTGGTCGATGCGCTTGCCCTCTTCGTCCGGCCAGGTATCGCTGTGAGCGTCGAAGTGAATCAGCGACAGCGCACCATGCTTGCGCGCATGGGCCTTGAGCAGCGGATAGGTGATGAAATGGTCGCCGCCGAAGGTCAGCATGGCACTGCCCGCATCGAGGATGTGCTCGGCATGGGCTTCGATACGTTCGGGATTCGACTGCGGCGAACCGTAGTCGAAGTCGCAGTCACCGAAGTCGACCACCGCCAGATGATCGAATGGGTCGAAGGTCCACGGCCAGTGGCGCTCCCAGGCGATCCCGGTGGACGCGGCACGGATTCCCCGGGGTCCGAAGCGGGCGCCGGGGCGGTTGCTGGTCGCGGTGTCGAACGGCACGCCGCTGACCGCGACGTCGACGCCGCGCAAGTCGCGGCTGTAGCGTCGGCGCATGAAGCTGGTGATGCCGGCATAGGTGCTTTCGGCGGCGGTTCCATAAAGGCTGTCACGGGTGATGGCCTGGTCGTTCTGCAGGGGGACGTCCATTGAAGGATCCTTGTTATTGGCGGCTACGGAAAGTGGTCCACACGCGGGTACGCTGGCGCATGTCCTTGAGGCTCATGCTGCGGTCGGCGTACAGGCGCTGACGGATGTCGGCGGGTGGAAATATGTCCGGGTCGCTGCGCACCGCCTCGTCGACCAGCGGCGTCGCGGCCTGGTTGGCGGTGGCGAAGAACAGCGTGTTGGTGAGCGCGGCGACGGACTCGGGGCGCAACATGAATTCGATGAATTGGCGCGCGGCTTCGGGGTGTGGCGCATCCTTGGGGATCGCCAGGTTGTCCTGCCAAACCAGGGTGCCTTCCTTGGGAATCCGGTAGGCGATTTCATAGGGCTTGTTGGCCTTGCGCGCCTGATCGGCAGCCATGCTGGCATCACCGTTGTAAGCCAGGGCCAGGCAGACGCTGCCGTTGGCCAGGTCGTTGATCTGCCGGCCGCTTGCGACATACAGCACCGAAGGCTGTAGTTGATGCAGCAGCGCTTGCGCCGCGTCGAGATCTTTCTTGTCGGTGCTGTAGGGGTCCTTGCCCAGGTAATGCAATGCCAGGCCGATCACTTCCTGCGGCGAGTCGATGATCGCAATGCCGCAGTCCTTGAGCTTGCTGGCGTACTCGGGTTTGAACAGCAGGTCCAGGCTGTTGAGCGGCACGTTCGGCAGGCGATTGTGCAGCGCCTCGATATTCATCCCCAACCCCAGGGTGCCCCAAGTGTAAGGCACGCCGAATTGATTGCCGGGATCAACCGCAGCGAGTTTCTCCAGCAAGTCCGGATCAAGATTGGCGTAGCCCTTCAAGCCTTCGTGGGCGATGGCTTGCAACGCACCGGCCGCCAGGCCACGGGCCAGGACACTGGACGACGGCACCACCACGTCATAGCCACTGCCGCCGGTGAGCAATTTGGTTTCCAGTACTTCCGGCGCATCAAACGTGTCGTAGCGCACGTGAATACCGGTTTCCTGTTCAAAGCGCTGCAGGGTTTCGGGCGCGACGTAATCGGCCCAACTGTACAGATTGACGACTTTGTCCTCGGCCTGAGCCGCGGTGGCCATGGCAACGAACAGCGCGGGAACACACAGCTTGAATAGGCAATTCATGACCAACACCTGACCGGGGGAAGTGGATGCAGGATGCGTCGTCGATTACATTGGTAAAATATAAAGATTGTTAACCTGACATTATCCCGGAGTAATGTTTGATGCTCGGTCAACTGCATGACCTGGACCTTCAATTGCTGCGCCTGTTTGTCAGCGTGGTCGAGTGCGGTGGCTTCAGCGCAGCCCAGGGTGAACTGGGCCTGAGCCAGTCGAGCATCAGCCAGCAAATGGCCAGGCTGGAGACCCGTCTCGGCTATCGCTTGTGCAGCCGTGGCAAGGGTGGCTTTCGGATCACGCCCAAAGGCGAACAATTGCTTGGCGCGACGCGCAGCCTGTTCCAGTCCATCGAGGCGTTTCGTCACCAATCCAACGGCGTGGCCGGGCGCTTGATCGGCGAGGTACGCCTGGGCTTGTCCGAAGCGCTCGACCAATCGGTATTGCAGCGGGTGGCCGAAGCGATCCGGCGCTTTCGCGAGCGTGACGAATCGGTGCGCATCGAGTTGATGAGCGCCATGCCCGGCGACATGGAGCGCTTGCTGTTGCAGCAGCGGCTGGACCTGGCCATCGGATATTTCTCGCAGATCCAGAGCGCGTTTGACTACCGCGAGCTGTTTACCGAAACCCAGCACCTGTATTGCGCCGTTGGCCATCCCTTGTTCACCGACGAGGCGCCGGATGACCAGGCGCTCCAGGCGTGCGACCGGGTCGATCACCCCTACCGCTTCCTGCGCAGCGACGAGCCCTTTCAAGGCAAGGTCTGCTCGGCGCGCTCGGAGCAGGTCGAAGGCACCCTCGCCTTTATCCTGTCTGGCAAGCATGTGGGATATCTGCCCAGTCATTTCGCCCGCAGCTGGGAGGACAAGGGCTTGCTGCGGCCAGTACGCCGCGACGACTTGAGTTTCGAGGTGGCGTTTCACCTTGCTCGCCATCGCGCGCAGGTACCGGGGGATGCGCAGAAGGCGTTTGAAGAGGACCTGCTCGCGGCGTTTGCCTGAATACTCTGTGCCTTGGGTATGTATCCGTGGCGAGGGGATAAATCCCCTCGCCACAGATAAATCCACCCACCACAGATGAATGCCCTCACTACGGGATTGGGACAATCCCGAGTTTCTGTTTCAAAGTCTTTCTGGCATCCTGCGCCTCCATTTTCTGACCCGGCCCCGCCTCCCGGCACATAAACCACCATGACTTCCCCTGAAAAAACCCCGCGCCACAGTGACCTGCTCTACGGCCTCGACGACCGCCCGCACCTCACCGCCACGGTGTTCGCCGCGCTGCAGCACGTGCTCGCCAGCTTCGTCGGGATCATTACCCCGACACTGATCATGGGCAGTGCCCTGGGCTTGCAGAGCGAAATCCCCTACCTGATCAGCATGGCGCTGTTCGTCTCGGGCCTGGGCACTTTCGTCCAGGCGCGGCGCTTCGGTCCGGTGGGCTCGGGCCTGTTGTGCCTGCAAGGCACCAGTTTCTCGTTCATCAGCGTCATCCTCAGTGCCGGTTTCATGGTCAAGGCCCGAGGCGGCGGCACCGATGAAATCCTTTCGACGATCTTCGGCGTGTGCTTCTTCGCCGCCTTCATCGAAGTGGTGTTGAGCCAGTTCATCGGCAAGCTGCGGATGCTGATCACCCCGGTCGTGACCGGCACCATCATCACCCTGATGGGCCTGTCGTTGATCAAGGTCGCCATGACCGACATCGCTGGCGGCTTCGGCGCCCCCGACCTCGGCGCGGCCAGTCACCTGGGCCTGGCAGCCCTGGTGCTCGGCACCATCGTGATATTGAACCGGGTGGATGTACCGTTCCTGCGCCTGGGCGCGATTGTCATCGGCCTGACCCTCGGCTACGCAGTCGCGTGGATGCTGGGCCACGTCGATTTCGCCAGCTTGCCGGCCGTGCCGCTGATGAGCGTGCCGGTACCGTTCAAGTATGGCTTTGCCTTCGACTGGGTGGCGTTTGTCCCGGTGGCGGTAATTTTCCTGGTGTCGCCGCTGGAAGCGGCCGGTGACCTGACCGCCAACTCGATGATTTCCCGTCAACCGGTCAAAGGCCCGGTCTACATTCGCCGAATCAAATCCGGGCTGCTCGCCGACGGCCTCAACTCAGCCATGGCCGCGGTGTTCAACAGCATGCCGATGGTGACCTTCGCGCAGAACAACGGGGTGATCCAGCTGACCGGCGTGGCCAGCCGCTACGTGGCGTTTTTCATTGCCGGCCTGTTGGTGCTGCTGGGGCTGTTCCCGATGATCGGCGCCGTGCTGCAGCTGATGCCCAAGCCGGTGCTCGGCGGTGCTGAGCTGGTGATGTTCGGCACCGTCGCCGTGGCCGGGATCAAGATCCTCGCCGAAGCCGGTTTGCATCGACGCAACATGCTGATCGTGGCGATTTCCATCGGCATGGGCCTGGGTGTGGCGGCCGTGCCGGAAGTGTTGCGCGAGCTACCCAAGGCGCTGCATAACATCTTCGAATCGCCGATTACCGTCGGCGCGTTGTGCGCTATCGTGCTGAACATCTTCCTGCCCGAGGAATTCATCGAGCTGGAAGAAGACGATTTCGATCCGGAAGCCTCGATCCTCCAGGTCATGGAAAACCCGGAGGTGCCGGTCAAGTGTTGAACCTGACGCCGGGTTTGGCGCGCTCATCCACGGTCAACTCGAACACGTCAGGGCGGGCATAATGGCCGACGACGTCGTAGTCATAACGCGCGCGGATCAGGTCGTCGGTGTCGATTTGGGCGGTGAGTAATCCGCGCCCTCCCCTCAGCGGCCCGGCAAGTATGTCCCCCATCGGCCCGACGATCACGCTGCCGCCGGCAATCAACGGACGGTCCGCCGGCCAGTGGGGGATCTCCACGCCCAGGGCCTGCGGTGAGTCCTGGACCTGACAGGCGCTGACCACGAAGCAACGCCCTTCATGGGCGATGTGGCGCATGCTCACCTGCCACATCTCCCGCTCGTCCACCGTGGGTGCGCACCACACCTCGACGCCTTTGGCGTACATCGCGGTGCGCAACAGCGGCATCATGTTTTCCCAGCACACCACCGCGCCGATCCGCCCTACCTGGCTGTCGATCACCGGTAAGGTCGAGCCATCACCCTTGCCCCAGATCAGCCGTTCGGTGCCCGTGGGCATCAGCTTTCGGTGTTTGGCGACCAGTCCAGCCTGCGGATCGAAATACAGCGCGGTGCAGTACAAGGTGCTGCCAGCGCGCTCGATCACACCAATGACCAGATTGGCCCCGGTGCGCGCCGACAGCCCCGCCAGCGCTTCGGTTTCCGCGCCAGGCACATCGATGGCGTTGGCGAAATATCGGGCAAATGCTTCCCGGCCTTCCGGCAGTCGGTAACCCAGTTGCGTGCCGAACCCCTCGCCCTTCGGGTAACCACCCAGCAACGCTTCGGGCATGACCACCAACGCCGCACCGGCTTCAAGGATGGCGTTTTCGTACGAGAGAATCTGCTCCAGGGTCTCAGCCTTGCCGCCGGGTAGAGCGCCGATTTGCAGTGCTGCAACGATTGACTTGGGCATTGCGGTAACTCCATTCGAATCGGGTGTTGCTCATTCTCGGATGGCATCGAATCATCAATAAAGCCCAACTCACTGCTAAATGATATGAACCAAATGAATATCGCCACCGTCGACCTTAACTTACTCAAAGTTTTCGAAGCCTTACACGAAGAGTCCAGCGCCAGCCGCGCGGCGTTGCGCCTGGGCGTCACGCAGTCGGCGGTGAGCGCGGCATTGCGCCGGCTGCGCGAGCTATATGGCGATCAGTTGTTTGTGCGCACCGGCCGCGGCCTGGCGCCGACGCTCAAGGCTAATCAGTTGAAACCGGTGGTCAGCGACGCGCTGAACAAATGCCGGCAAAGCCTGGCGATGGTCGACCCGGCGGCCCATCACTACGAAGGGCGCTCGGTCACAGTGGGCATGTCGGATGATTTCGAAATCGCCTACGGTCGCCGTTTGATCGAGGAAATCGCCCGTTGCGCGCCGAAACTGAGGCTGATCTTCCGCCAGACCCACAGTCAGATCGTCGCCCACGCCTTGATGGAACGCAGCATCGATCTGGCAATCACGGCCGGCGGGTTTGCCGAGCGGTTGCTCAGTCGCCAGGTATTGGGTGAAGGCGATTACCTGTGCCTGGTCGACCCGATGAGTCTCGCCGCGGGACAGCAAACCATCGAGCTTGAAGAGTTCGTCACCCGTGAACATATCCTGGTGTCATCGGGTGGCTTTATCGGGATCACTGACGAAGGATTGGCCGCACTGGGCCTTAGCCGCCGGGTGTGCGCTTCGACCACGCATTTCGCCGCGTTGCCGCATCTGCTTAAGGGCAGCCAGGCGGTGGCGACCATTCCGGCCCATGCCGCCCGAAGCATCGCCACGCTCAGCGGCCTGGCACTACTGCCCTGCCCCCTGGCGTTGCCGCGCTACCCGATCGAAATGGGTTGGCGCACCAGCACCCAGCTCGATCCCGTAGTCGTGAAGGTGCGTGAAGCGATTGCCGCCAGCTTCCTGTAGGAGCGAGCACGCTCGCGAAAAACGTCCGGACAGCGTGGTCTCCCAGAAAGCCCTCGTTATCGTTGACGTCCATCGCGAGCTTGCTCGCTCCTACAGTAGATCGGAACAGCCGCGAGAGATTATTTGGCCGCCATCAGCCGATTGACTTCACTTCGCACCATGTTCGAGAACTCCGGTGGCGACATGCTATCCAGCTCGGCGCGCACCCACTCGGCCCATTTGCCCTTGCGCTTGGCGCGCTCACCGAACAGACGTGCGGCTTCGCCCTTGGCCTTGCCCAGGTTGTTTTGCCAGAGTTCGAACAGACGGGATTTCTCGTCTTCCAGCGCTGCGCGCTCGGCAAGGGGTTTGTCGGCCAGATTGAAACTCATGGGAAATTACCTGCTGCGTAAATAGGCTACATCTTACACTGTAGGAAGAAATGTCCTGCGCTGGATTTTTCAACAGGATGGCGTCCGCACGCAATGTCACTGCAACTTTTTCTATCGCGGCGGACTCCATTGTTCACTGTCCATTACCTGCAAGGAGTCACCCAATGGCCCGCAAAACCGCCGCACAAGCTGCCGAAGACCAGATCAAGGACCAGGCTTTCAGCGAACTTCAGTCACTGATCGAAGAGTCGGAAAAACTGCTCAAGAGCAGTGCGTCACTGGTCGGTGAAGAAGCAGACACGCTTCGTGGACAAATCTCCCAGAAACTCCAACAGGCACGGGACTCCGTTACCAGCGTCCGCGCTCGGACCCTGCCGGCGGTCGAAGCCACGCAAACCTACATAGGTGGGCACCCATGGCAGACCGTGGCCATTTCCGCCGGGTTTGGGTTGGTTGTGGGCTTGTTGTTGGGGCGACGGTAAGCACTACCGGCAAACAACCTCAAAATGAAATGCATTCCTTGTGGGAGCGGGCTTGCTCGCTCCCACAAGTCCACATTTCAATATCTAGTCGCCAGCCAATTCCCGCAAATTCGCCAGCGTATCCGCATCCAGCTGGATGCCGCCCGCACTGGACTTGGCGCGCTGATGATGACGCCGATCACCCGGTAACCGCTTGAGCCCCACACCGTGCATCTGCCGCACCAACTCCTGGCTGCGCTCGGCAAAGCTCTGCCCGGCAGCCTTGGCCGGATCGATAACGATCAACAGTTGGCCGGTCCACGGAGTCTTGGCCCCCGGGTGGTTCTTCCAGTCGAACTCGAACGAGAAGTTGCCGCCGGTCAACGCCGCCGCCAAGAGCTCCACCATCATCGACAGCGCCGAACCTTTATGGCCACCAAACGGCAGCAACGCGCCGCCCTCCAGAATTGCCTGCGGGTCCTGGGTCGGCTGGCCAAGGCTGTCGACGCCCATGCCCTGCGGCAAACGTTCGCCCTTGCGCGCGGCGATCTGCACATCGCCATGGGCAATCGCGCTGGTAGCCAGGTCGAAGACAATTGGCTCACCGTCTGCCCGTGGGGCGGCGAAGGCAATCGGGTTGGTGCCGAACAGTGGGCGATCGGCGCCGTGTGGCACCACGCAGGTCATGCTGTTGACCACGCTCAACGCCACCAGCCCTTCATAGGCGAACGGCTCGACGTCCGGCCACAACGCCGCGAAGTGATGGGAGTTACGAATCGCCAACACCGCAATGCCGGCACTGCGAGCCTTTTCCACCAGCAAGGCGCGTGCGGCGGCGAGCGCCGGTTGGGCGAAACCATTGCCGGCATCCACCCGGACAAAACCCGAGGCCACGTCCTCGACCACAGGCACGGCCTGGCCATTGACCCAGCCGCTCTTGAGCGTGGACACATAACCGGGCATGCGGAACACGCCATGACTGTGGGCACCATCGCGCTCGGCACCGGCGCAGTTGAGGGCCAGTGTCCTGGCAACCTCGTTGGAGGTGCCGTGCCGAACGAAAATGCGTTCGAGCAACAGGACGAGAGAATCGAAATCCAGGGTTGAGTTGGCCGAACTGACTGCCATTTCAGGCGAAGCGGTCATCTGAAGCTCCAGTTTTATTGTTAGAGGCGGGCGACATGTCGATTAAGCGCTTTCTTACCGGCGTCCTGTCAAGTCTCTCGCGCAAGCAATATGTACCGCACCCAACCTGATCCCGCTCCCTATTGTCGCCCCTCGATTCAACGACCTGCGCCGAACAGTGTCGCAGTCCAACGAGGAAGCATCATGACAATACCTGCATTGCCGTATTTTTTTGACGAGGCTGAGCGCGCGTCCAGTGCCAGGCAACCCGGCGAGCGGGAAAATGCGCTGGGCTTTACCCTGGACGATCTGAGTTGGCTGAAGACGGTTTACCTGCCGACCCAGGCAGCCCGCAAAAGCCATGTAAAACCGATGCAGGTCTTCAATCTGCTGTTGTCTTTGACCGACAAGGCCGACATCCCGTTGGCCGGCAGCTTTGCCATGAGCCGACCCGGCAATGGCGAGGTCACGCTCTACACACCGTGGAAAGGCTTGATCAAATTCGCGGACATGATCGACCTCAAAAGCAAACTTGAAGAGTGGTTGGCGCAGGCCACTGGACAACGTGAACTGTTGCGTTTCCTCTCCATCGAACAACGCATGGCCGCCGTCGCAGCACGCGATATTTCCACCCGCGAAATCGACGGTGCCGTGTTTGAAGATCAGGAACTCACGCTCAAGCAACAGCAGGAACACAACCTGAAGGCGATGATCGACGAATTGGTCAAGATGCCCACCTTGCAATCAATGCTGGACGACACCCTCAAGCACTCGCTGTACAAGTCGTTCCCCAAACTCGACCAGCGCCTGACGCAGCTGAAAAGCTTTGTCGGTACAGGTTCTGCGTTTGATGACGGCAAATCGACTCATACGGTTGCCTCGATGCCATTGAGCAGCGCGCTGCTGGTTTTTTACCTGACGAACCAGTGGCCAAGGGGCGACTCCCGGGTGTTTGCACACCCCGAGCACGTCATCAGCAGCGATGCCGACAACCAGGCCTGGGAAAGCGCAATAAAAGAAATCGCGCAGAGTCTCACCCCGCACCTGCACAGCCTGCTTGCGACGTTCTGGAACACGCCCATGGCCAATGGCTTGTCGCGACAGGCGTTTTTCGCCGAGAGCTTGCGTGACACTTTTCACGCGAGACTGTTACACCAGCGTCAGCAGGGCACTTTGACCACAGAGCAATACCAGCGACTGATGAATGTCAGCCTCGCCCCCGCCTCGATTGACCCTCTTCGCATAGAAAAAGTACGGGTCACCGCCCCCTTCAAACATTTTGCGGAGCTTGCCTCGACCTTGATGATTGGCGGCGCCAACTCGTTGGGTTTCCTGTACAGCCCGTCCCGAGGCATCGAGGCCTCAAGCGACCTGCCCGCGGTGAAAAAAATCGTCCTGCAGATGCTCGAAAGCGAGGGGCATGAAGACACGTTGCTCAATTTCATGTCATTGGACGAACGCAGCACCTTTCTGGGTCTGCAACCGAACGAACGGCTGATCATCGGTGAGCCCATCGTCGGCTCGGTGTTTACTCGCTTGATGCATGACATCGTGGATAAACAACGGCAAAACCTCAGCCATGCGTTGAGCCGTTACCGTGAAAGCGAAGGCATGCTGGACCCTCACGCCTTGCTCGACAACGCCCTGGACGTCCGGGGATTGATCGATCACCACTTGCTGCTGGCTGAAGCCCAGGGACGCTGGAGCACACGGCCGGACCGCGGCATTAACGCGCGACCGGCCACCGTGCGCGCCGAGTCGGCCAAACAGGAGCTGTCGCTGCTGAATTCGGTCGAACAGGCGCTCGATCAACTTCTTGAAAAACACCCGGCCATTCCCACGGCGACCCGCACGTTCACCGATGCGCGAAGCCTGGTCAACCTGTCGCTGGCGAGTTTGCAATCGAGTTTTACCCATACCCTGTCAACGGCCCTGCGCAGTGAACTGAAGCTGCGCACCGTCTCGCGCACTCTGGGTGCGTCAGAACAGGCGATCATCAAAACCGTGCTCGATACGCCCATACACTGGCAGCGAGCAGCATTGAACGGGTTTTTACCGGAAGTCTTTGCCCTGGCGTTGAACGCTGGCGCCATTGCGACCCCGCTGAAACTGGCCGGTTGTTTTGTCTTGACTGAACGGGGTGGCCTGGATCCGGTGCACTCGGGCAAAGCCATTCTGTGGACGCCAGCACTGGGATTTGAAGCCTTCAAGACACTGACGCCGCTAAAGGACGAGCTCGAACGGCGCCTGGAAAACGAAAATCATCGTTTTATGCTCCTGGAAAACCTCGGCCGCAGCGAGCGGTCGCCGGGCAAAGTCTACACGCTGGCGCCGCTGCAACGGATTCATGGGCATTTCCTCGACCATGTGCAAAAGCCCTTTGTTGATCTGGACCAAGCCTTCGTCACCCGTTCACTGACCACCCCACTCTCCCCCGCGCCGCTGGCCAACCTGTTGAATCTGGTAGCCCTGCGTGAGCCGATGACCGGCCTCGGTCGCGCGACTGACATCGCCCAGTCCCTGACCACCCAGCAAAAACTGCCGGCCTGGCTGGCCAAGGCGTCGATCAATGAGCTGATCCTGCATGGCGAACTGCTTGAGCAATACCTGAAAAACGTAAAGGACGACCAGGATTACCTCACCGGCATCCGCTCATTGCAGCGCACTGCCCACCATGAACTGGAAAAACAACTCAAGGCAGACAACTTCAACATCGACCCCGACAAGGTCCAGGTCGAGATCAGCGCGAGTGCCAGGACTGCGTCCAGCAGCCAGACCCTGACCGATTTTGCGTTGGCTCACCTCAAGGACCTGGACACCGTCCACCTCAAACTGACGTCCCTGGACACCACGGCCATTGCGCAAGGCTTCGACGAACGCTACATCAAAGACCTGATACGCAATCTGAAACCGGGTGAGCATCAGCGGAAAATACTCAGCGCAGCCCTCGCCGATACAGAGGCAAACAGGGTTCGCCGGCAGCGTTTCTACACGCAACTGCCCTGGCAACTGATGCACCACGCCCATGAAGAAAAACTGCAGGAGCGCTTGAGCGAAACCGGTTTTGACCTTGTCCGCCAAGTCATGGACATGCCGGACGCCATCGCCCGAGCCGCCGTCGAAGGTGCCCACGCCATCATTCGGCCGTTGGAGTTCCTCGGTGTCAGTAGCGGCCAAACCGTAAAGGTGCCAGGCATCTACCTGATCGGTTCATCGGCAGACAGCACAGCGCCGCAGGTGCTGTTGGCCCCTCACAGTCCTCGGCACGGGATGAAGGAATACGCAAGCGAAGCCCAGTTGTTGGCCGAACTGAAGACACGCGGCCCACTGCTCGATTGGATACTCACGAACTTGGAGAACCCCGAGCGGATCTTGCTTGAGACGCGGATGGCAACGTCCAGCAACCGGGCGACAAGAGCCGCGCCGGTGGCCTCGGGCAATACCAGAGCCGAAGTCACGCTGGCATCCAACCCCATCAAGGGGCACCTGTTCGGTCAATTGTTCCATGACAATGCCGCGTTGTTGGGCCGATTGCTCGGTTGTCAGTCCGATGACAGAAAGCAGGGTGAATGGGCAACCATCAAGCACGTTCTGGGTGAAGACCTGCACGAGGCCTACTCGTTTTTCATGGGCAAGCTGGCCTACCCTGTCACGGTGTACTACAGCTACCGTGACATCAAGCAATCCGCTGAAGACCTGCAAACGCATAAATGGTCGGCGGCCATCAAGGCGTTCATCAGCGGCATTGCTCAACTCGCGTCGTTGCGCCAATCGCTGGACATTCCCGCAGCGCCGACTTCCAGGCCGACCGTTGCGCTGCAAGAAAAACCTGAAGCCGCCTGTAAATGGCAGGACATCAAGGTCACCGCCCCCGAACGCACTGGCCTGAAGCGCCATGAACGTCTGCACGTCGACCTGGCTACGCTCAAGCCCGACTCAACACCCGGGCTCTACGCGCACCCGACGACCCGGCAACTTTACGCGCCGGTGGAAGGCAAGGTATTCGCGGTGGCCAAACGCGGCACCCGCTGGCGCATCGCCGACACACAGGCGCTCGGCCCTTATCTACGGCAAAACGAAGCGAAACAATGGGTGCTCGACCGGGCTGTACCCACACCGCAATTTGGCCTCATCCGCCGACTGGATGCGCTGGCAGCGGCCTGGGACGGCATGAACATCGACGCCCATGGAATGGCGCAAATACGACGCCTTTTCCCGCTCAAGGCCCGGCAAATCGACGAAGCGCTGGACCTGGCAACGAGCTATGCCTGGAACAGTGTTCAAAACCTGCAGTTGCTGAAGAACGCCAACGACACGACCACCCCCGTGCACCAACTCATCAAGCGTTTCCTCGACGTGCCAGAAGTACTGCCCGCACATGTGGAAAAGCTGGAAAAAGTCGTGGGCGACATGTTCGCCGCCTTGTTGGACCCTTCCCTCAGAAAGGCCAAGTCCGATCGTTTTGTCGTCGGCAGGGTAATCGAAGGCGCCGAGAATACATTCGGTTTTGTCGTCCCGAAGGACATAAAAAAGAAAATCTATCTGGGAGAAAAGTTCTTTGACACCGGTTACGAGCACTACCGCCAACACCTTACCGACAAGACCTTCCCGATCAGTACGCATGCACGGGCGACGACTCTCCTGCATGAACTTTCACACATCGTTTGTCAGTCCGAGGACATTTCCTACATGGACCCTGGTAGACCTTTTGCCGATCTGATCGGCACTGCCAGCGGGACCGCCAGCCAGCTTAAACATGCGCTGACCAGTGTTCAGGACACCGCGTTGTCGATCAAGACACCCTACACACAACTGTTCATGACCCAGGATCCCGACACTGGCGAATGGGAAGACCCGGGAAGTACTACTTTGGAAGATACCGGTCGGGTAAAAGCGCATATTCTGGCGTTGACGGGCGCGCAAAACCTGAGCGGTGCCCGTGAGATCTTCAAAAAAAACTCACTGACTCGCCTGGCGGTACAACTTGGCAATGCTGACAGCGTGGCCTGGTTAATCAGTCAACTCGGGCGGGAGCTTCACACCCACACGCCTTGATTCAGAAAATAAACCGTCGTTTGATGGGTAAATGCCATGACGGCTGTTTTCGCAAGCTGCCCTCAAGGTTAGAATGCGGGAAATCAGGATGAGTCAATGACCGACACCCCTCTCTCGCAAGCCCAGTTTGACGCCATCACCGAAGCCGCCGCGCATTGGTGCATGCGCCTGCATGAACCTGACTGCACCGTTGAAGAGCGGCAGGCATTCGAGCAGTGGCTGGATGTTCATCCACTTCATCTGGTCGAGTACGAGGCCATGCTGGAAATCTGGGAAGTTGCAGGCGATCTTCCGCGACCAGACTCCAGCATTGCGCCAATGGTGCGCCGCACCCGGACGTCCTGGCGCACTGTCGGCATGGCGGCGGCGGTTTGTGCATTGGCGTTGCCTTTGGCGGCGTACAGCGGATGGAACCTGGGGTGGCTGCCCAATTCGTATCAACACTTCGAGGCGACCGACAGTGTGCGTCAGGTCACCTTGAACGACGGCAGCCAGGTCGAACTGAACCTGGGCAGCGAGTTGACCTACAGCAATTACAAGGATCGACGCCAGGTCACCCTGGGAAAAGGCGAAGCGTTCTTCAGCGTCAGCCACGACACGTCGCACCCATTCGTCGTCAAGGCGTCCGAAGGCCGAATCCGGGTCACCGGGACAAAATTCAACGTCTGGATGTATGAAGACCAGGTGAAGGTAAACCTGGTCGAAGGCTCGGTACTGGTCAGCAGCAACGATGACCTGTCGGGGGATGGCTTGAGGCTCGGCCCTTCGATGCAAGCGAGCTATCGCCACGGCGACCACGTTCCGCGGATCAGCCAGACCTACGACAACGACAACTCGCTGGCCTGGCGCAACGGCAAACTGGTGCTCGACGACCTGGCGCTCAGCGATGCCCTGCCATTGATCAACCGCTACCTTGAAAACCCCTTGATGGTCGCCGACAACAGCACCGGCGCGATCCGCATCGGCGGCATCTACAACATCAAGGAGCTTGATACCCTGGTGACGTCCCTGCCCAAGGTGCTGCCGGTCTACCTGACCCGCAACAAGGACGGCAACCCGGTCCTCAACTCCATTCCGCAGCAAGCCCCGAAAAGCTGAAGGCCGCAGCCCTCGCGGCTGCGGCCTTCACGCTTCGATCAATCCGTCTTCAGCTTACTGGGTGACCACCCTGGCGTCCTGTTCACGGATGGTCTGGGCCTGATAGTCCGGGTCCGCCAGGATCTGTTGCTCGGTGAACGGCAACACACTGAGCTGCTTCTTCGAAAAAGCCAGCGTCTGGTCCCGCGAGTATTTCGAGGCTGGATCGCTCGACAGCGAAAATGCCAGCAGCCCCTTGGCCTGCGGGCCCTTTTCATCGAACGTCACCACTTGCAGGTAGCTGGTGCCGCTGACCACTTCGCGTTTGCCGTCGGTCCTGGGCACGCTCTGGATGGCGTTGTAGACGCCCAACGTACCCGGCCCGCCATGGATCGGCGTTTGCTCCCCACCGCTGCTGACCACTTGGACATCGCCCCAGCGGGCATCTTTCCTGAGCCCTGACGCCTGGACCTGCTCTACCGATGCCAGCATCGCTTGGCGCAACGCCTGCGCCACCTGTGGACGATCAACCGCCACGCCTCTCGGCGTGTGTTGCGGGTCCAGCGGATCGAACGCCACGCGCCAGGCATCGGGCACCTGATCCAGCGCCTCCATGACATTCTGGAAATGCACGAAGCCCATGCCGCTGTCGAGGTTGGCCTTGCGATCCCAGGCCTTGAGGCTGGCACACAGCGGCGCCAGCGCCTGCGCATCGGCCCCCAGGTCGGCCGCGCAGAATTGCAACAGGTCCGGCATCACTTGCGCCGCCTGATACACCTGGTCATCCAGCACCATCTGTTGCAGATCCGCCGCCGCGATCGGCCCGGACTGGGCCAGTGAACCCAAGCGATCCAGGGCGAACCGCGCGCGCAGCCCCAAGGGTTGGCCGTCCTGGCTGATCAATGGCGAGAACCCGGTGAGCGGCTGCGCCGGGTTGGCTAGCCAGGCCGAATCATTGGAATGCTGCACGAAGTCCTTGCGCAGCAATTGCGGCAATTGGCTTGCGGCATAAATGCCTTTTTGTGCGGCGTGCGGGTCGATGTCCCAGGCGCAGGCGCTGTTTGAACCGTCGAGGATGATCATCTGCAAGCCGATTCGTGGATCACTGCACTGCGCGAGTTTTTCGTTGCTCACGTTCGGCACCACCGACAGGTTCATGTACAGCGTCTGGCCCTGATCGTCCGCCGCCAGGGTGTTGACCCACGGGATGCCCTGGATTTCATGGACCGAAGCCTGGAACTCCTTGAGGCTGCCGGCACGGTTCATGGCGTACCACTGCTGCAACACCCGGTCATTGTCCAGGTTGGCATCGCGCAAGCTATAGGCGAATTGATTATCCCAATCCAGCTTGCCCGGCCATTGCACAATCGGGCCAAATTGCGAGCTGTACACCACGTGGGACACCGCTTTGACCGTGCCATCCGGCTGTTTGAGGTCAACCGTCAGCGTCTGTTTGTGCATTGGCAGGGATTGGCCATCGAGCAGGTAACGGGTCGGATCCTTGGGATCGAGCTGCAGTCGATACAGCGTGAAGTGTTTGGACGAATCCACCGTGTGGGTCCAGGCCAGGTGCTGGTTGAAGCCGATATTGATCAACGGCAATCCAGGCAATGCGGCGCCCATGACGTCCAGTTTGCCAGGGATGGTCAGGTGCATCTGGTAGAAACGCATCCCGCCGACCCACGGAAAATGCGGGTTGGCCAGCAACATGCCGCGTCCGTTGAAGGAACGCTCGCTGCCCACCGCCACCGCGTTGCTGCCGCGATCGAGGGCAAAGCGCTGCAAGCGTAAAGCGGCCACCTGGAATGAAGCCTGCTCATGGCCAGTTGCGGCGACCGCGGCCGGCGGCGTCGTACCCGCCAGGGCTTCGGCGAACTGCCCGACGCCGCCCTCGACCAGCAAGCGCCGGGTCAGCTTGACCAGATCCATCGCGGTGATGTCCCGCACCCAATCGCCCTGGCACTGCGGCGGCAGGCCCCGCGCCCGACGCTCGTCCAGGGAACGGTTGTAACCGGCCACATAACCTTCCATCAGCTGCCGCACTTCGAGGGGTTGCGCCTGCCAGAAAGCATCGACCGCCTGCGGGGTGTTCAACCAGGTGAAAAACAGATCGCTGACGCGGTTTTCACGCCCTTCGACGGTGGACGGGTCCGGACCGAAGAACCGTGAACGTTGACCGTTCACCGTGGCGATCTCGTTGGCCAGCAAACACAGGTTATCCTGAGCGTAGGCATAGCCGATGCCGTAACCGAGCCCCCGCTCGTTTTCGGCTCGAATATGCGGCACACCGAAACTGGTGCGGCGGATATCGGCACTCGCCTGCCCAGGCAGGTTGTGTGCGTTCGCCGCAAGGCTCAGCCCGAGAAATACACCCGCCAGGCTTATCCTGGCTAACTGGCTGGAAATAATCACACTCGCTCCTGATCGAAAAACGATGGTCACAGTTCTGCGTACAGACTGCGCATCCTGTTAGGGACGAAGCAAACGACGAAAATTTAGGAGACTGGATGGCGGTCGCGGACCGCATTTCAACGCCACCTTACACAGTGGTCACATCATGACGACGAAATTTCTACATTTAAGTCTTCATGATTTGGGTCGCTCATGCGTCTGTAAGGCAAGAGCGCCCAATTTTTCCCGATCAGGCTCTGAAAAGGAGTTTTTGCAATGTACAACTCGCAACTGCCAACGGACGGTAGCAAAGCGCCAAAGGGCACTTCCATTGGGGTCGGTGTTTTCGACCAGCGTACCGAGCGCCACGGCAACGAGCGCATCCGCATCCTGCTCAAGAGCTTTGGCCTGCGAACCAGTCTGATTCGCCTGAAAGTCATCGACGCCTTGCTGTCGGCCGCCGAGAACGACCGCAGCCTGGGCGTGCGCGGCGTGCACACGCAGTTGCTGGAACTGGATATTCCCTTATCGTTCCTGAGTGTGCGCGAAGTGTTGAAACGCCTGTGCAGCGAAGGCGTGATTGTCCTCAATGCGGACAAGAGCTACAGCCTCCACCCACGCGCCGTCGCCCTGCTGCACCACGACTGATCGAGCCAGGCCCGGCGCGTCGCTCAGGGCTTGACCTTGCGGCGCATCATGCCGTTGACGACCACCACGACCACCGCCACGCCAATGGCGATGTACTGGAACAGTTTTTCACTGATGACACCGGTGTTCTGCAAATACGAAAGGCCAAACATGATTCCCAGTACCACGAGGGAGATCAGAATCGAGTATTTCAAACGTTGCGATTGAGTCATTGGTAATTCCTGAAGCTGAAAATATGTATCCGCTGTGTATCCATCAAACGGGGGCTTATGTTACAGCCGATGAAGATTTTTAGCTTTATCGCGGCGAAGGCGGCCTGACAGCCGCCCCATGTGTGATCGTACCCATGCTCTGCGTGGGAGTTCCTCCAGGGACGCTCGGCGTTCCGCTGACGACGCATGACGTGAGCCGTGTGCAACGGGTGCGGCCGCCAACCTGACAAACTTGTCATCTTCCCCTCATCCGCCTGACAACTTTGATCTACGATAATAAGGCCAAGCAACTCGGTAGCACTTCGAAACACACTCGCAGCGCCTACCCGCAAAAAACCCTCAAAATATGATTTTCGCCCGCAACCCGAGACCCTTCCCTCATGCGAACTCATTTACGTCTGGCTGCCTTGGGCGCCCTGTTGATTTCCTCCCTGGCCCAAGCCGCCGACCTGATCCCGATCGAGGTCCATCGTGATGCCAATTGCGGTTGCTGCAAGAAATGGATCAGCCATCTCGAAGCCAATGGCTTCAAGGTAGAAGACCACGTCGAAAGCAACATGAGCGAGTTCAAGCAACAACACGGCGTACCACCGCGCCTGGCCTCGTGCCACACCGGCTTGATCAACGGCAAATTCGTAGAAGGCCATGTGCCAGCCGATCAAGTACTGGCCCTGAGCAAACGCGATGACCTGTTGGGTGTTGCCGCCCCTGGCATGCCCATGGGCTCGCCGGGCATGGAAATGGACGGCATGAGCGATGCCTATCAGGTGATCGGCCTGAAAAAGGACGGTACGGATGTGGTGGTGGCGGACTACCCCGCCCATTGATTTTCACTGCCTGCTTCGGCTTGTTCCTGGCGGCATTCGGTGCCGCGACTTTACTGCCGCTGCAGTCCGAAGCAGTGCTGGTCGGGCTGATACTCAGCGATCGGTACTGGCTGTGGTTGCTGCTGGCTGTCGCCACGCTGGGCAACGTCCTCGGTTCAGTGGTGAACTGGTGGCTGGGGCGCGCCATCGAGCGCTTTCGGGACCGGCGCTGGTTCCCGGTCAGCGCCAGGCACCTGGAAAACGCCCGTCGTCACTATCAACGTTACGGCCACTGGTCGTTACTGCTCAGTTGGCTGCCGGTGATCGGAGACCCACTGACCCTGGTGGCCGGCGTCATGCGCGAGCCGCTGGGGCGTTTCCTGTTGATCGTGACCCTGGCCAAGGGCGCCCGTTATGGCGCAGTGGCGTTGGCCACCCTGGGGTGGATGAGTTGAACCAAGTGCCGCGGCGATTGCCTGTTTAATGTCGCCCTAATCGTGCCGATCCAGCATCGGCGGATTTTCAACGGAGTTCATCCATGCCCCTTACCCGCTCATGCTGGCTGCCCGGCCTGCTGCTGACCGCCGCCATGCCCGCCATCGCTGCCGAGGGCCCGGTCTACGGACCGGAGCTGCAAGGCTTCGAATACCCCTACACCCTCAAGCATTTTGCGTTCGAGTCCCAGGGCAAATCCCTGCAAATGGGCTACATGGACGTGGCAGCCCATGGCAAGGCCAACGGCCGCAGCGTGGTGCTGATGCACGGCAAGAACTTCTGCGGCGCCACCTGGGAAACCTCGATCAAGGCCCTGAGCGACGCCGGCTACCGGGTCATTGCCCCGGATCAGATCGGTTTCTGCACGTCCAGCAAACCGGACAATTATCAGTACACCTTCCAGCAACTGGCGAGCAACACCCAGCAACTGCTCAAGGCCCTCGGCATCCAGAAAGCCAGCTTGCTCGGACATTCCACCGGCGGCATGCTCGCCACCCGCTATGCGCTGCAATATCCCGAACAGGTTGACCAGCTTGCGATGGTGAACCCGATCGGCCTGGAAGACTGGAAAGCCCTCGGCGTGCCTTATCGCACGGTCGATCAATGGTATGAGCGCGAACTGAAGGTGACAGCCGAAGGCATCCACGACTACCAGCGCAACACCTATTATGATGGCCGCTGGAAGCCCGAATTCGACCGCTGGGTAGACATGTACGCCGGCATGGCCAAGGGCCCTGGAAAAAACCAGGTCGCCTGGAACTCGGCTTTGATCTACGACATGATTTTCACCCAACCGGTCTACTACGAGTTCAAGGACCTGAAGGTGCCGACCTTGCTGCTGATCGGCACCGCCGACACCACGGCGATCAACAAGGACATCGCGCCCCCCGAGGTCAAGGCGAAAATCGGTCATTACGACTTGCTCGGCAAGCAGGTGGCGAAACTGATTCCCCAATCGACCCTGGTCGAATTCCCCGGCATGGGGCACGCGCCGCAGATGGAAGAGCCGGCGCAATTTCACAAGGCCTTGCTTGGCTGGCTGGACAAAACCAACCCCGTTCCTTGATGAGGTAAGGCTGATGGCGGTACAGATTGCAGTGATCGATGATTGGCAGGATGTGGCCCGCGACGTGGTGGACTGGTCGGCGCTGGAGACCATCGGCCAGGTCGCGTTCATCCACGACTACCCCGCTGACAACCCGACCCTGGCCGCGCGCCTGGGCGAGTTTGAAGTGATCTGCGTGATGCGCGAGCGCACGCGCTTCGACGAAGACCTGCTGCGCCGCTTACCCAATCTCAAGCTGCTGGTGACCGGTGGCATGCGCAATGCCGCCCTCGACCTCAAGGCCGCTGCTGCGCTCGGCATTCAGGTCTGTGGCACCGACAGCTATAAACATGCCGCGCCGGAGCTGACCTGGGCACTGATCATGGCCGCAACCCGCAACCTGGTGGTCGAAGCCAACGCCTTGCGCGCCGGAAAGTGGCAGCAAGGCCTCGGTGGCGACCTGCATGGCAAGACCCTGGCGATCCTGGGCCTGGGCAGCATTGGCCAACGGGTCGCCCGCTTCGGCCAGGCGTTCGGCATGCGGGTCATCGCCTGGAGTGAAAACCTCAACGCCGAACGCGCCGCCGAGTTCGACGTAACCTACGTCAGCAAGCAGCAATTGTTCGAGCAGGCCGACGTGTTGTCGGTGCACCTGGTGCTCAGTGAGCGCAGCCGTGGCATGGTGGACGCGCAGGCGTTGGCATGGATGAAGCCCACGGCGCTGCTGGTCAACACCGCGCGCGGGCCGATTGTCGATGAAGCGGCGCTGATCAAGGCCCTGCAGAAACAACGCCTGGGTGGCGCGGCGCTGGACGTGTTCGAGCAAGAGCCCCTGCCCGCGCATCATCCGTTCAGAACCCTGGACAACGTGCTGGCAACGCCCCACGTCGGGTACGTCAGCCAGCAAAATTACCATCTATTCTTTGCGCAGATGATCGAGGACATCCAGGCTTGGGCGGCGGGAAAGCCGATGCGTCTACTGAGTTGACAGCGCCCGGTAACCTGGGGCTTTTGTTGCAAAAAATCGCCAAAAAAAACGAATAAATGTTCAGGCCGAGGTGTTTATGTTTCGCATGAAGGGTCATCAGCCCTTCTCAACGTTTTCGGCCCGTTCGGAGCATTGCCCATGAATCGCCGTCTCTCGATTGTTACTGCATCGCTGGTGCTTGCCGTCGCGCTGTCCAGTTCCCTGGCATGGGCCAACGGCGAGGAAGATACCCCTGCCAAACCGCAGTGCCCTCGAGGGCAGGTGTTCGACAGCAAGGCACAAAGGTGCGTCAAGCAGACCAGCATGCTCTTGCCGGATGCCGACCGTACCGACTACGCCTATCAGCTGGCCAAGGACGGGCGTTACGAAGAAGCCTTGGCCCTGCTCGATACGCTCAAGCAACCCAACACTGCCAAGGCCTTGAACTATCGGGGCTACGCCACGCGTAAACTGGGACGTACCGATGAAGGCATCGGTTATTACCTGCAGTCGGTCAAGCTTGATCCGCAATATGCGCTGGTTCGCGAGTACCTTGGCGAAGCCTATGTGATCAAGGGCCGGCTGGACCTCGCCCGGGAACAGTTGCAGCAGATCAAATCGATCTGCGGCAACACCACCTGCGAGCAATACCAGGACCTCGCCGAAGCCATCAACGCGTCATCGAAAACCTGACAACCCGATTGGAGGGAGGTCGCTATCGCCAGCGATCAGGACATTAGGGCAGAACTGGGACAGCACTTGGCGCGTCTGTGGCGTTACGGCTTGCTGTTGTCCCGACAACGGCATGTCGCCGAGGACCTGGTGCAGGCCACCTGCGTGCGGGCGCTCGAACGCGGCGGGCAATTTGAATCGGGCACGCGCATGGACCGTTGGCTGATGAGCATTCTGCATTCGATCTGCATAAATGAAGTGCGAGCCCGCCGATTGCACCAGGGCCAGGGCGTGGTGGATGCCGATCAAGCCCTGTCGTTCGATGGCGAACAAGCGGCACATACCCATGTTCGCGCCGCGCAGGTGATCCGGCGCGTAGAGGCGTTGCCCGAGGCCCAGCGCGAAACGGTGTTTCTGGCCTACGTCGAAGGCTTGTCCTACCGCGAGGTGGCCGATGTCCTGCAAGTCCCCATCGGCACCGTGATGAGCCGACTGGCCGCCGCCCGGCTGAAACTCGCCGAGTATCCGCCCCTGCACACGGTGCCGAACCCTTCCACCGGAGAACGTCGATGAACGCGAAACTGTCGGATGAGCAACTGGTGGCCTACCTGGACAACCAGCTCGATGCCGAACAACGCAGCCGCATCGATGCCGCCCTCGCCGAAGACCCGATGCTCGGCCTGCGCCTGCAATGGCTGGACCGCAGCAGCATGCCGTTCAAGTCAGCTTACGACGAAGTGACTCGACAAGCCCCGGTCGAGCGCCTCCAAGCCATGCTCGATACCCTGCCCGTCCCGACACGCCCTGCACTGAGTCGGCGCTGGTTCCTCGCGGCCGCCGCCGGATTGCTGGCGGGCGGTGTGCTGGCGGATCGTTTGTTCCTCGGTTGGCAAACCAGCCAGCAGACCCACAACTGGCGCGGGCTGGTCGCCGACTACATGGTGCTCTACGTACCGGAAACCCTCGACCATTTGCCCAGTGACGAAGCGACACAACTGGCGCAGCTACGCACCATCGACGCACGATTGGGCCTTAATCTGCTGCCGGCAAAACTGGCGTTGCCACGCGCCCAATTCAAGCGCGCGCAAATCCTTGAATACGACGGCGTGGCTATCGCCCAGATCACCTACCTCGACCCGGTCCATGGGCCGATGGCGCTGTGCGTCACGCGCTCCAACAGTGGCAGCCGGCATTTTGCCAAAGAGCGACGGCACGGGATGAACATCGTGTATTGGTCGGATATGGAGCACGCGTGGATGCTGATCGGGCGTAATTCGCCGGTGGATCTTGAGGAGATGGCCACGCAATTACGCACTCGGATCCGCGCCTGAGCCTTGTAGGAGCTGCCGCAGGCTGCGATCTTTTGATCTTGATATTGGAAGAAGCAAGATCAAAAGATCGCAGCCTGCGGCAGCTCCTACCGGGTGATGATGGATCAGGGCGCTGTCGGCAACCACAGCCGAAACCGTGCCCCACCCAACGGCGACGCTTGCACCGTCAACGTTCCACCCTGGGCTTCCAATGCCCGACGGCTGATTGCCAGCCCCAGGCCAAACCCGCCGGTGGCCCGATCCCGGCTGCGATCGAGTCGATAGAACGGTTCGAATATCCGCTCGCGCTCGTCATCCGGGATACCGATCCCGTCGTCGTCCACCCAGATCTCACAGCCTTTGGGGCACACCTGTACGCCTACCTGAATGCGCCTTTCGCAGTAGCGCATGGCGTTGCGCAACAGGTTTTGCAGGGCGCGGGCGGTCAGGCGTGGGTCGAGGCTAAAGCGTTCGAGCTGGCCGTGCAGCAACACGTCGATGACGATATCCGGCGATTGTTCTTCGTCGACGCTGCCCAGGATGCTGTCGATGAATTCATCCAGCGACACTTCGATAGGCTCCGGTAAACGCGCAGGGTTTTGCAGGCGGCTGTACGACAGCAATTCCAGCACCAGTTCGTCGAGCTCACGGATGTGATTGACCAACCCCTGCAAGCGCTCGCGGCTGGTGGCGGGCAAATCATCGGAAAGGGCCAGGGCCAGGCCAAAATCCAGGCGGGTCAATGGCGTGCGCAACTCGTGGGATACGGCGTTGAGCAGGTCCCGCTGCTGATTCAGCAGGTTTTCGATGTCGCCAGCCATAGTGTCGAAAACGTTGGCAAGACTGCCGATGTTGGAACTGGCGGCAATCTGCGTACGCTCGCTCAAGTGCCCCTTGCCGAAGCGTTCCGCCGCGCCCTTGAGCCGTTCCAGGTCACGCCAGTGCGGGCGCAGCCACAGCAACAGACAGGCGAGCATGGTCGCGCCGATCAGCACGTTGATGCTCCAGTACAACAGGCTGACGTCCATCGGGTCTGGCGGCACGACCATTTGCACCACGGTGCGCTCGTTCAGCGGTGCCACCGCCAGGGTGCGCCAGCCCCAGTCGCCAACGCGCACGACGTTTTCGCCGCGCTGCAAACGCTGCTGTTCTTCGCTCGACAAGCTGGCATCGTCAATGGCGCTGAGCACGATATGCAGCGGTTCGAATTCCTTGTCCATTTGCGCGGCCAAGGCTGGCCATTGTTCGCTCGGGACGGCCTTGAACTGCCTGACCATGAGGGTTTGCAAACCACGCGAGTAGTCCAGGTTGTAGGTGATGAAGCGCTCGTGGAAGACCTTGATCACCAGGTCCGGCACCAGGTAGATCGCGGTGCTGAACGAAACGATGGTCACCAGGTACAGGCGAAAGAGGATTCTGAACATCGTCTCAGCATTCCCACTCGGATCGACTGAACAGGTAACCCTTGCCCCACACGGTCTTGATCTTGCGAGCCTCGCCGGCATTGTCGTCGAACTTGCGCCGCAGCTTGGAGATGGCCACGTCCACCGAGCGGTCGGTGCCGTTGAACTCGATGCCACGCAGGCGTTGCAGGATCTGGTCGCGGCTCAACACTTCGCCAGCATGTCGGGCCAGCACCACCAGCAAGTTGTACTCGCCGCTGGACATTTCCACCGGTTGCCCGCGCCAGGTCACCGTGCGCTCGGACAGATCGATGCACAGGTTGCCCATGAGGATCCGGTCATTGGCCGCCAATGGCTCGGCAAGGCTGCTGCGCCGTAGCAAGGTGCGCACCCGGGCCAGCAGCACCCGGGGTTCGCAGGGTTTGGTGACGTAGTCGTCGGCGCCCATTTCCAGGCCCAGTACCTGATCGTGGCTGTCGTCGCGGGCGGTGAGCATGAGGATCGGCAAGCTTGCTGAATCGGCGCGCAGCAAACGGCAGACTTGCAAGCCATCGAGACCGGGCAGCATCAAGTCGAGGATCACCAGGTCCGGCGGTGTGAGCCGTGCGCGTTCGCGCACCTGATCGCCTCGACCGATTACGTTGACGGAGTAACCGTTGCGTTCCAGGTAGCTGGCGATCAGCTCGGCGAGTGCGGTGTCGTCTTCGACCAGGAGGATGTTGGGCATGGGTGTTTCCAGAAATGCTGTGGTGCCGGTCAGGCCGCTTTCGCGAGCAGGCTCGCTCCCACAGGGAATGCATTTCAACTGTGGGAGCGAGCCTGCTCGCGAAGACAATCTGACAGGCGCAATAAAATTCATGGCCTGAAGGATATACGCCCTCACACACACCTGAGCAAAACCCTTACACAATTTCACACAGCACCAACAAAGCTTCACCGCTACCATCGCCGTCGCCCAGTAGGATGCTGGGGGTCACTATTGGGGTCATCCATGTCAAAGAAACTGCTTGCCGGGCTCAGCCTGATCGCACTGGCGTTGACGCTGAGCGCGTGCGACAAGTCTTCGATCGCCGAAGAACAGCCGCCATTGGCCAGCGTTCGCATCGAAACCGTCGAAACCCGAGCGCTGTCGATCAGCAGCGAATTGACCGGGCGCATTGCCGCGCCGCGCATGGCCGAGGTGCGCGCCCGCGTCGCCGGCGTGGTACTGCAACGGGCCTTTCGCGAGGGCAGTGACGTGAAAAAGGGCGAGGTGCTGTTCCGGATCGATCCGGCGCCGTTCAAGGCAGATCTCGATAGCGCCGAGGCAGTATTGCGCAAGGCCGAGGCCAACGCGTTCCAGGCGAAACTGCAAGAGCAGCGGTACGCCCAGTTGATTGACGACAAGGCCATCAGCGGCCAGGACTACGACAACGCCCGGGCCAACGCCCGGCAAACCGCCGCCGACGTAGCCGCCAGCAAGGCGGCGGTTGAACGCGCCCGGCTGAACCTTGGCTACGCCACGGTCACCGCGCCGATTTCCGGACGTATCGGTCGCGCGCTGGTCACCGAAGGCGCACTGGTCGGGCAAAACGAGACCACGCCTTTGGCGCTGATCCAGCAACTCGATCCGATCCACGCCGACCTGACCCAATCAACTCGCGAACTCAACGACCTGCGCCGGGCGTTCCGGTCCGGCCAATTGAAGGAAGTGGGCCAAGGCCAGGCCAAGGCCACCCTGATCCAGGACGACGGGAGCCTCTACCCGTTGCCCGGCAAGCTGCTTTTCACCGACATCACCGTCGACCCGGGCACCGGCCAGGTCATCCTGCGCAGCGAATTCCCCAACCCGGACCTCGACCTGCTGCCTGGCAGCTTCGTGCGCGTGCGCCTGGAGCAAGCCGTCAACCAGCAAGGCATCAGCGTGCCGCAACGGGCCATCCAGCGTGACAGCGCCGGCATCGCCCAGGTATTGCTGCTCGACGCAGAGCAGCGCGTCAGCCAACAGCCGGTCGAACTGGGGCCGGTGCAGAACGACCGTTGGGTCGTCACGGGCGGGTTGAAGCCCGGCGACCGCATCGTCATCGAAGGCCTGCAACACGCCCGCCCCGGCGAAAAAGTGCAGGTCGACGACACCCCTCTTCCACTTGCCCAGGTTTCTGGCCAGTAAGCAGGACGCTTGTTTATGCCGCAGTTCTTTATCGATCGCCCGGTGTTCGCCTGGGTGGTCGCGCTGTTCATCCTGTTGGCCGGTGCCCTGGCCATTACGCAGTTGCCGGTGGCGCAATACCCCAACGTCGCACCGCCGCAAATCGAAATCTATGCCGTGTACCCCGGTGCGTCAGCGCAGACCGTGGACGAAAGCGTGGTCAGCCTGATCGAGGAAGAACTCAACGGCGCCGACCATCTGTTGTACTTCGAATCGCAGAGCAGCCTGGGCAGCGCCACGATCAAGGCCACTTTCCAGCCGGGCACCGATCCGGAAATGGCCCAGGTCGACGTGCAGAACCGCCTCAAGGTGGTGGAGTCGCGTCTGCCGCAGGCGGTGAACCAGCAAGGCTTGCAGGTGGAAAAAGTGTCCGCCGGCTTCCTGCTGTTGATCGCCCTCACCTCAAGCGACGGCAAGCTCGACGACGTGGCGCTCAGCGACTACCTGGCGCGCAACGTGATGAACGAGATCAAGCGCCTCGACGGCGTCGGCAAGGCGCAGCTGTATGGCGCCGAGCGCGCCATGCGCATCTGGATTGACCCGCGCAAGTTGATCGGTTTCAACCTGACCCCGGCGGATGTCAACGCCGCCATCGTCGCGCAAAACGCCCAGGTCTCAGCCGGCAGCATTGGCGATTTGCCGAGCCGCACGACTCAGGAAATCACCGCGACCATCCTGGTCAAAGGCCAGCTGTCGAGCCCTGAAGAGTTCGCCGCCATCGTGCTCAAGGCCAACCCTGATGGTTCCACGGTGCGCATCGGCGATGTCGCGCGGGTCGAGATCGGCAGTCAGGACTACCAGTTTTCCACGCGCCTGAACGGCAAGCCGTCGACTGCCGTCGGCGTCCAGTTGTCACCGGGGGCCAATGCCCTGAACACCGCGACCCTGGTGAGGGCCAAGATGGACGAACTGTCGCGCTACTTCCCCGCGGGCGTCCAGTACACGATTCCTTACGACACCTCGCCTTTCGTCAAGGTCTCGATCACCAAGGTGGTCTACACCCTCGGCGAGGCGATGTTGCTGGTGTTCGCGGTGATGTTCCTGTTCCTGCAGAACATCCGCTACACCCTGATACCCACGCTGGTGGTGCCGGTGGCGCTGATGGGCACCTTCGCGACCATGTTGGCCCTGGGGTTTTCCATCAACGTGCTGACCATGTTCGGCATGGTGCTGGCCATCGGTATCCTGGTGGATGACGCGATCGTCGTGGTGGAGAACGTCGAGCGGATCATGGCCAGCGAAGGCCTGTCGCCCAGGGAGGCGACCCGCAAGGCGATGAAGCAGATCACCGGGGCGATCATCGGCATCACCCTGGTGCTGGTGGCGGTGTTCATTCCGATGGCCTTCATGCCGGGTTCGGTCGGGGTGATCTACCAACAGTTCTCGCTGTCGATGGCCACCTCGATCCTGTTCTCGGCCTTCCTCGCCCTGACCTTGACCCCCGCGCTGTGCGCGACCTTGCTCAAACCGATTGCCCAAGGCGTACACCACGAGAAGACCGGATTCTTTGGCGGGTTCAACCGCCGCTTCGAGCGACTTACCGAGCGTTATCAGGGCTGGGTTGCCTATGCATTGCAGCGCACCGGGCGTTACCTGTTGATCTACGCGGTGCTGCTGGTGGCCCTGGGCGTGTGTTTCATGCGCCTGCCCTCCTCGTTCCTGCCGGTGGAAGACCAGGGCTACACCATCACCGACATTCAATTGCCACCCGGCGCGAGCAAGCACCGTACGGTGCAGGTGGTCGAGCAGATCGAAGCGCACAATGCCGGCGAACCGGGCATCAGCGACAGCGTGGTCATTCTCGGTTTCAGCTTCTCCGGCAGTGGCCAGAACGCGGCGCTGGCGTTCAGTACGTTGAAGGATTGGTCCGAAAGAGGCGTCAAGGACTCGGCCGCTGCCATTGCCGACCGGGCCAACGCTGCCCTCAGCCAGATCAAGGATGCCATGGCGTTTTCGGTACTGCCGCCACCCGTCGATGGCCTGGGCACGTCCAGTGGCTTCGAATTTCGCTTACAGGATCGCGGCGGCCTCGGCCATGCCACGCTGATGCAGGCGCGCAGTGAATTGCTCGCGGCGGCTGAAAAGAGCCCGGTACTGATGAACGTGCGCGAAAGCGCCCTGGCCGAAGCGCCGCAAGTGCGGTTGGTCGTCGACCGTCAGCAGGCCAACGCTTTGGGCGTGTCGTTTGCCGACATCGGCAGCGTGCTCTCCACCGCGATCGGTTCGACGTACATCAATGACTTTCCCAACCAGGGGCGGATGCAACGGGTGGTGGTCCAGTCTGAAGGCGATCAACGCAGCCAGGTCGCCGATCTGCTGAAGATTCACGTACGCAACAACAACGGAAAAATGGTGCCTCTATCGGCCTTCACCCAGGCCGAATGGACCCAGGGCCCGGCGCAACTGACCCGTTACAACGGTTATCCGGCGATCAGCATCTCCGGCGAGCCGACACCCGGCCACAGCACCGGCCAGGCCATGGCGGAAATCGAACGGCTGGTAGCGCAAGGTCCGGCCGGATTGGGCCAGGAGTGGACCGGGCTGTCGTTGCAAGAACGTTTGTCCGGCAGCCAGGCGCCGATCCTGCTCGGTTTGTCGCTGTTGATCGTGTTCCTGTGCCTGGCGGCGTTGTACGAGAGCTGGTCGATCCCGACCTCAGTTTTGCTGGTGGTGCCACTGGGTGTACTCGGCGCAGTGCTCGCGGTGACACTGCGCGGCATGCCCAACGATGTGTTCTTCAAGGTCGGCCTGATCACCATCATCGGCCTGTCGGCAAAAAACGCGATCCTGATCATCGAATTCGCCAAGAGCCTGTACGACGAAGGCCACGATTTGATCGACGCCACCCTGCAAGCCGCACGCTTGCGCCTGCGGCCTATCGTCATGACCTCGCTGGCGTTCATCCTCGGCGTGGTGCCGTTGGCGATCGCGACCGGCGCCAGTTCAGCCAGCCAGCAGGCCATCGGCACCGGGGTAATCGGCGGAATGATCTCCGCGACCCTGGCGGTGATATTCGTGCCGGTGTTTTTTGTGGTGGTGATGAAACGGGTGCGCAAGCGCCATAAAAACCTATAACCAACACCACCCCTGTAGGAGCGAGCATGCTCCTACATATTTCCTGCGCTATGGTGCACTGACGCCCTGCCACAGTGAGCCTCCATGCCCTACCTCACTCACACCCACCCTCGCCTGTCCGCCGCCGTCACCTTCGGCATCGCGGCTGGCATCCTGGTTCCGGCCGACTCGATCATCAGCAAAATTCTTATCGGCTGGAACGTCGGGGTCTGGACCTATCTGCTGCTGATGTTCTGGCTCATCGTGCGCTCCAAGGCGACCGATGTGAAACGCATCGCCGATATCGAAGACGAAAACGCCGGGCTGGTGCTATTCGTGGTGTGCATCGCAGCGATTGCCAGCCTGGCGACCATCGCCTTCGAACTGGCCGGCAGCAAAGACCTGGAAACCTCCCGCAAGCTGCTGCACTACAGCTTCACCGCATTGACTGTCATCGGTTCATGGTTGCTGATCGGGGTGATTTTCAGCGTGCACTATGCGCGGCTGTATTACACCTGGAATGGCAAAGAACCTGCACTGCGTTTTGCCGAAGGCTTGACCACACCCAACTATTGGGACTTCCTGTATTTCTCGTTCACCATCGGCGTGGCAGTGCAGACTTCGGATGTCGGCGTGGCCACCCGGGAGATGCGTAAGATTGTCCTGGCGCAGTCGTTGATAGGCTTTTTGTTCAACACGGCGATATTGGGGTTTTCGGTCAATATCGCCGCCGGGTTGTTTGGCTGACGTTGCCTTACTCCGTCGTTATCTCGCTAACCAGGGCGATCTCTCCGCGCTGGCGTTTCATACGTCGGCAACCCGCCTGACAGACGCAGATGACCCCACATAACGGGCTCGACCTCCTTTATCGCTGGGCTCGGCCCGGTTGAGTGCATTGGCCTGACCTCCATCCGTCGACATTCTTCACTTGATGATCATCCCGACCCTTGACGAACGATTGGTTTTTGGTGTTTCCTGAAACCGGTTTCAGCGCCATGCGCCAAACCCAATAAATCCAATAACAAGGTTTTCAGACCGTGAACGATTTCTCCGCCGCCCAGCGCAGCCGCGTGACCATGCTTGATGTCGCCGAACACGCCAAGGTGTCCAAAGCCAGCGTGTCGCGCTTCATCGGCGAGGATCGCGCCCTGCTCTCCGATGCCATTGCCGAGCGCATCGAGCAGGCCATTGCCGAACTGGGCTACCGCCCGAACCAGATGGCCCGCGGTCTTAAGCGCGGCCGCACGCGCCTGATCGGCATGTTGGTGGCCGACATCCGCAACCCTTATTCGATTGCCGTGATGCACGGGGTAGAAACCGCCTGCCGTCAGCACGGCTACAGCCTGGTGGTGTGCAACACCGACCGTGACGACGAGCAGGAACGCCAGCACCTGGCGCTGCTGCGTTCGTACAACATCGAAGGCCTGATCGTGAACACCCTCGGCCATCACCGCGACGAATTGCACGAACTGCATCGGGAAATGCCGCTGGTATTGGTGGATCGCAAGGTGGAGCACCTCGAGAGTGACATGGTAGGGCTGGACAACCCGGCAGCCGTCGACATGGCCCTTACCCATCTTGAAGAACGCGGTTACCGCGACGTGCTGCTGGTGACCGAACCCTTTGACGGCACCAGCTCGCGGATCGAACGTGTCAGCAGCTTCAAGGCGATGATCGAGCAGCGGCCCGCGCTTCGCGGGGCCATCACTGAGACCGGCAGCGAGCTGACTGCCAATCTGAAAACCTTTCTCGACACGCCAGGGCCCGGTCCCAAAGCGCTGTTTTGCGCGAATGGGATTGCGGCGTTGGCCAGCACCCATTCATTGCGCGAACTCAACTGCCACCTGTTCGCGGATGTCGGCCTGATCGCCCTCGATGACCTGGATTGGTACCCGCTGGTGGGTAGCGGCATCACCGCCCTCGCCCAACCGACCACCGAAATTGGCGCCAGTGCGTTTGAGTGTTTGCTCAAGCGTTTGCGGGGGGATGATGGTGCGGTGCGGACCTTGGATTTTTCGGCGAGATTGATTGTGCGGGGATCGACACTTGGAGATCTTCGGTGATTGTTCCGGCCTCATCGCGAGCAGGCTCGCTCCCACAGGGAACCCGGTGTACGCGCAATTTTTGTACAACACAAAACCCTGTTGGAGCGGGCCTGCTCGAGATGGCGCCCTAAAGATCGATATTTTTTGAACAAAAATGAAACCGGTTTCAGAGGTAGAAAAACAATGAATACACCCGCCGTTTCCATCAGCCTCTCCAGCTACGGTGCCGATCTTGTGCGCCAACGTGGCCAGGGCAGTTTTATCGAAATACTGGCCGCTGCCGGAGCCTCGCGAATTGAGTGGCGCGAAGAGCTACTGACCAACGAGGACCCCGCTCAACTGGCCATTGCCTCTCAAGCCGAGGGTCTGGAGAGCGTGTATTCCTCGCCGATTGAGCTGTGGCTGGCGGGTCAATCCAAACCCAACCCTGAACTGATTGCCGCCCTGCAACGGGCCCAGGCTTTTGGCGCCAAATGGCTAAAAGTGTCGCTGGGCTATTTCACCGACAACAGCGATCTGCAAACCCTCGCCCGGCTACTGCGCGAGAATGCCGTGCAGTTGCTGGTGGAAAACGACCAGACCCTGCACGGCGGTCGCATCGAGCCCTTCCAGCGCTTTTTCGCGCAAGTCGAGCAGCACAGCCTGCCAATCAGGATGACCTTCGATATCGGCAATTGGCACTGGCAGGACCAGTCGCCAGCGAGCGCTGCGCGATTGCTCGGGCGCCATGTGGACTATGTGCACTGCAAAGCGGTGACCCGTCGCACCGACGGCAAGCTGGTCGCCATACCGCCCGCCGCCAGCGACCTGCAACAGTGGGAACACCTGCTGCGGCACATGGCCCAAGGTGTCATGCGCGCGGCGGAATACCCGTTGCAAGGCGATGACCTGGTGCAGTTGACCCGCGAACACGTCGCCGCTCTCGCCCATCTGGGCCAGCCGCAGCGGGAGAATGCACATGTCTGAGATCGATATCCTGTCGTTCGGCGAAACCATGGCGATGTTCGTCGCCGAGCAGGCCGGTGATCTGGCCAGCGTCGGCCAGTTCCACAAACGCATCGCCGGCGCGGACAGCAACGTCGCCATCGGCCTGTCGCGCCTGGGCTTCAAGGTCGCATGGCTGAGCCGGGTCGGTGCCGATTCACTGGGCCGCTTCGTGATCGATACACTGGAGAAGGAAGGCGTGGACTGCCGCCATGTCGACATCGACACCGCTCACCCCACCGGTTTCCAGCTCAAGTCGCGCACCGAGGATGGCAGCGACCCCGCCGTCGAGTATTTCCGCCGCGGTTCGGCGGCCAGTCACCTGTCACCACACTCGATCGTGCCCCAATTGCTCAATGCCCGACACCTGCACGCCACTGGCATCCCGCCAGCGCTGTCGGAAACCGCCCGGCAAATGTCGTTCGAATTGATGACGCGCATGCGCGAGGCCGGCCGCAGCGTATCGTTCGATCCGAACCTGCGCCCCAGCCTGTGGGCCAGCGAGCAACAGATGATCAGCGAGATCAACCGCCTCGCCGCGCTTGCCCATTGGGTGTTGCCGGGGCTCAGCGAAGGGCGCTTGCTCACCGGTTTTGACGATCCGGCCGACATCGCCGCGTTCTACCTCGATCAGGGCGCCGAGGCGGTGGCGATCAAACTCGGCCCGCATGGCGCTTACTACCGCACTCAACAGGATCAGGGGTTTGTCGCTGGCGTGCCGGTGCAAACAGTGATCGATACGGTGGGTGCCGGTGATGGATTTGCCGTGGGCATGATCAGTGCTCTGCTCGAGAACCACAGCTTTGCCGACGCCGTGCAGCGGGCCAACTGGATTGGCAGCCGCGCGGTGCAGAGCCGGGGGGATATGGAGGGGTTACCAACCCGAGCCGAACTGCCTCCCCCTTTCGCCGCTCGTTCCTACGCTCCTGCGTGGGAATGCAGCCCGTGACGCTCTGCGTCACAGGGGACGCGGAGCGTCCCTAGAGGCATTCCCACGCGGACCGTGGGAACGATCACCGTTACCTGCTGCGACAAAAACAACAAGCTCAGGAGCACCACCCATGAAAACCGCAACCCTCGCCACCCGCCGCTGGTGGTACATCATGCCCATCGTCTTTATCACCTACAGCCTGGCGTATCTGGACCGCGCCAACTACGGCTTCGCCGCCGCCTCGGGCATGGCGGCCGACCTGATGATCACTCCGGGCCTGTCGTCGATGCTCGGCGCGCTGTTCTTCCTCGGCTACTTTTTCTTCCAGGTGCCGGGGGCGATCTATGCGCAGAAACACAGCGTGAAGAAGCTGATTTTCGTCAGCCTTATCCTCTGGGGCAGTCTGGCAACCTTGACCGGTATCGTCTCCAACGCCTACTGGCTGATCGTCATCCGCTTCATGCTTGGGGTGGTCGAGGCCGCAGTGATGCCGGCCATGCTGATCTATCTGTGCCATTGGTTCACCCGCGCCGAACGCTCGCGGGCCAACACTTTCCTGATCCTCGGCAACCCGGTGACCATGCTGTGGATGTCGGTGGTCTCGGGTTATCTGGTGCAGCATTACAGCTGGCGCTGGATGTTCATCGTCGAAGGTCTGCCAGCAGTGTTCTGGGCCTTCATCTGGTGGCGTCTGGCCGATGATCGTCCGTCCCAGGCCAAGTGGCTCAACGACCAGGAAAAGCAGGACCTGGAAAGCGCCCTGGCCGCCGAGCAAGTCGGCATCAAGGCAGTGAAGAACTACGCCGAAGCCTTCCGCTCGCCGAAAGTCATCCTCCTGGCCCTGCAGTTTTTCTGCTGGAGCATCGGCGTCTACGGCTTCGTGCTGTGGCTGCCTTCAATCCTCAAGGCCGGTGCACAGATGGACATGGTGCAAGCCGGCTGGCTGTCGGCGTTGCCTTACCTGGCGGCGGTGATCGGCATGCTGCTGGTGTCCTGGGGCTCGGACAAACTGCAAAAACGCAAGCGCTTCGTCTGGCCGCCGCTGCTGATCGCCTCATTCGCTTTCTATGGCTCCTACGCCTTGGGCGCCGAACATTTCTGGTGGTCCTACACGTTGCTGGTGATTGCCGGTGCCTGCATGTACGCACCTTACGGACCGTTCTTCGCGATCATCCCGGAGATCCTCCCAGCCAACGTCGCCGGCGGCGCGATGGCGCTGATCAACAGCATGGGCGCCCTCGGTTCGTTTGGCGGCTCCTACCTGGTCGGTTACCTGAACAGCTCCACCGGCTCGCCCGGCGCGTCCTACCTGTTGATGAGCGGCGCGCTGATGCTCTCGGTGGTGCTGACGATTTGCCTCAAGCCCGGCGCCAGTGACCGGGAACGGCCCACGGTCGCATTAACCCGCACCGCTGCACATTCCTGAATTGGATGACGACAATGAAAAAGCAGGTTGTTCTGTACAAGAAACTCTCGCCGCTGCTGATGGCTCGCTTGCACGAGCAGGCCGAAGTGACGCTGATCGAAAACCTCGACGCCGATGGCCTGGCCCGATTGCGCGATGCCCTGCCCCGCGCTCACGGCCTGCTCGGTGCCAGTCTGAAGCTGGATGCCGAACTGCTCGACCTGGCGCCCGACCTTGAAGCCATCGCCAGCGTCTCGGTGGGCGTCGACAACTACGACATCGACTACCTGACCGAGCGCCGCATCCTGCTCAGCAATACACCGGACGTGCTCACCGAAACCACCGCCGATACCGGTTTTGCGTTGATTCTAGCCACCGCTCGACGCGTGGTGGAACTGGCCAATATGGTTCGCGAAGGCCGTTGGCAGCGTAACCTCGGCCCCGCACATTTCGGCAGCGACGTGCATGGCAAAACCCTGGGCATCATTGGCATGGGCCGTATCGGCGAGGCACTGGCCCAGCGCGGACACTTCGGTTTCGGCATGCCGGTCATCTACCACAGCCATTCGCCAAAACCTGCAGTCGAGCAGCGTTTCAATGCGCAGTACCGCAGCCTGGGCGAGCTGTTGCAGCAGGCGGATTTCATCTGCCTGACCTTGCCGTTGACCGCGCAAACCGAGCGGCTGATCGGCACCGAAGAATTTGCCCTGATGCGCCCGCAAAGCATCTTCATCAATATCTCCCGAGGCAAAGTGGTGGATGAAGCGGCGTTGACCGAGGCACTGCGTGCGGGGCAGATTCGCGCAGCGGGGCTGGATGTGTTCGAGCGTGAGCCGCTGGACCTGGACTCGCCGCTGTTGCAGATGGACAACGTGGTGGCAACGCCACACATGGGCTCGGCGACCCATGAGACACGGGAGGCAATGGCGCGGTGTGCGGTGGAAAATCTGTTGGCGGCGTTGGCGGGTGAACGGCCGGCTAATCTGGTGAATGTGCGGGCGTGGAAGGCTTGAGGAATTAGTTGTCCGTCAGGCCGTCTTCTCAGGCAAGCCCGCTCCCACAGTGTCGGTGGTGATCACAAAATCCGTGTCCACATCAGACCCTGTGGGAGCGGGCTTGCCCGCGAAGGGGCCGGTCCGAACAACAAAAAACTGTCAGGCCCGCCGCGCCTCCAGAAGGTCCATGGCGCACTGCCCAATTCGCTGACAGGCATCCGCCAGTTTGCGCCGGTCCACCACCAGCCCAATGCGGATATGCCCCGCCGCACTCGGCCCGAACGCCTCACCTGCCAGTACCGACACGCCATACCCCTCCAGCAGCCGCTCGGCGAAATGCTGGGCGGACAACCCGGTCTGGCGCACGTCGGCCATCACGAACATCCCACCATCCGGGCGAATGGCCCTGATACCCGGGCATTGGTTCAGGCGCGTACACACCAGGTCGCGGCGCTGGCGATATTCTTCACGCATCAGCGCCACCTCCGGCAGGTCTTCATCCAGCGCCAGTTGCGCCGCCTTCTGAACGAACTCCGGAATGCCAAACAGCATGCTCAACGAGAGATGTTCCAGGTGGTCGTTCAAGGTTTTCGGTCCGATCACCCAACCCACTCGCCAACCGCTCATGGCGTGGGATTTGGACAGGCTGTCGATGGTCGCGGTGCGCTCGACCATGCCCGGCAAGCTGGCCGGGCTGATGTGTTCGCCTTCGTACAGCAGATCGCCGTAGACCTCATCGCTGATCAACCAAAGATCGTGACGCACACACAGCAAGGCCAGCTCCTGCCAGATCATCAGCGACAAACTGGCGCCGGAGGGGTTGTTCGGACTGTTGAGCAACAGCGCGCGGGTCTTGGGTGTGATGCGGGCCGCCACATCCGCCGGATCGACCCGAAAGCCGTTCTCCGGACGCACCGCCACCGGCACCACAGTGGCCCCGCACGCGCCGAATACGCCTTCATACGTTACGTACATCGGCTCGGCAACGATCACTTCGTCCCCCGGATCGAGCAGGCATTGCGCGACCGAATAAACCGCACATTGCGCACCGGGCATCACGATCACGTGATCGGCATCCACCACTTGACCACTTCGACGCCGATGACGGCGGGCAATGCTGTCGCGCAAACCCCGACTTCCGCGCACCTGCGAGTAATGAGTGTCGCCCGCCAGCAAACTGTTGATGGCGGCCTGGACGATGGGGCTGGGTGTATCGAAATCCGGGTCGCCGACCGATAGCAGCAGTACGTCGACGCCTTGTTCGCGCATTTGCAGTGCGCGGTCGTGAATCTGCCAGGCCGCAGCGCCATCTCCGGCGATGCGTTGGGTCAAGCCTGAATAGCGCATGTAGTTCTCCAATCGCGCGAGTTCCTGAGTCAACCCTATCTCAAATCGCGCCACGCGCCACTACCTCGATGAAATCGACGAACGGGTTAGGCAACAGAAATTCAGCAAATCCTCCTACATGGCTGGGTTCTTTTACTGACAGCCAACTCGGCGCAGTCGGATTAAGGTCCAGCACCTGTAATTTGTGACAGGTTCCAAGTGGAGTGATTCGCGCTATAAGGAAGTCGAGCCTCCAGCCCTGAATCAGGTGCCTGAAGGACGGCCGCGCGAACCATGCCATCAAGATGTAGGAAGATTCCGCCGCGCCCACGCCGTCAAAGATGATGAATGGGAGATTCAACTATGTACCGTGCCAATATCGGATCAGTTCGATCAACGCCCACACAGGCCAATTTCCAATCACAGGAGAGCCCTCAACCGAAAGCGATCAAGCTGACGGCTCGGGAACAGGAGTGCTTGAAGTGGACAGCTCTGGGCAAATCGTCCTGGGAAATCGCGCAAATCGTTCAATGCACTGAAGCAGGTGTGAATTATCACTTTTGCAATATTCGCCGGAAATTCGGCGTGAGATCGCGCTGGATCGCCATGGTGATGGCACTGCAACAAGGTCTGATCCAGTCACCTTGACCCCCTGTCTCTTCAGCGGTCGGCTTCTCATTGACCCCTGTTGAGACAATTCATGAGTCTGGACCCCATACCTCGATCCCGACCGTTTGACCTCTACCACGCCAGTGCCTGTGACGATGCGCCAGTGTCCCATGGGCACCGACCGAACAAAGGGCTGCGAATCATCATTGCCGACGATCATCCGATCGTACTGACGGGCATCGAAATGGTTCTCTCCTCCTTTACCGATTTCACATGCTCAGTGGTCGCCAAGGCTGAAAATGCCCTGTGCCCTGGTGATCGTCCTGACAATAAACTGACTCCCCCAGGCGCGTCAGGCCGGACGAGCGGCCATCCGCCAGACCCGCGCTACGTCACCCGCTCGTTCACGCAATAGACGCGGTGCTTCGCTGCAGGCTTGCGCCAATGTCATCGGCCCGCTCGTCAGGGCAAACGCGGCGTCGATACCATGGGCATACAAGGCTTGATAGCCCTCGCTCAACGTACCGGCAATGACGATGACCGGAACACCGCATTCACGAGCAATGCGCGCCACGCCAAAGGGTGTCTTGCCGCGCAATGTCTGTGCATCGAAGCGGCCTTCGCCGGTGATCACCAGATCAGCACCGGCAACCGCATCGGCCAGCCCCACCAGCTCGGCGACCACTTCCACCCCGGCCTTGAACTGCGCCCCCAGGAACGCCTTGGCGGCAAACCCCAGGCCGCCTGCTGCGCCGCTGCCCGGTTCGTCGCGCACGTCTTTGCTCAAGGCTTTTGCGCAGTGGTCGGCAAAGTGCCCGAGGGCAAGATCCAGTTGTTCGACCTGCGCAGGCGTTGCGCCTTTTTGCGGGCCGAAAATGGCCGATGCGCCGTGAGCACCGCACAATGGATTGTTCACGTCGGCGGCGATATCGAAGCGCACCTCGGCCAGGCGTGGGTCGATGCCACTCATATCGATGCGGGCCAGCTGTGACAGTGCCAAGCCGCCCGGTGCGAGGATTTGCCCCTGTGCATCGAGCAACTTCACGCCCAAGGCTTGCATTGCCCCTGCGCCGGCGTCATTGGTCGCACTGCCGCCGATGGCAAGAATGATACGTTGCGCCCCGGCGTCGAGGGCAGCGCGAATCAATTCACCGGTGCCGAAAGTGCTGCTGATGCAGGCATCGCGGCGGTCGACCGGAACCAGCTGCAAACCACTGGCTTCGGCCATTTCGATGATCGCCGTGTGGGTGTGGGGCAACCAGCCCCAGGCAGCGTCGACGGCTACGCCGAGCGGCCCGCGAACCGTGGTGCGACGCAGCTCGCCAGCACACGCGGCAAGCACCGACTCGACCGTCCCTTCCCCGCCGTCGGCCATCGGGCATTTGATCAATTGCGCATCGGGCCACACCTCTGCCAGACCGAGGGCAATGGCGTCGGCCACGCCTTGAGCGCTGAGGCTGTCCTTGAACGAGTCGGGGGCGATGACAATTTTCATGGGGATTCTCCAGTTCCAATGCTATCCATGCTGCCAGCCGGCATGAACAATAACGCCAGGCCGCTGCACAACGGGCATCGAGGATTATTGTTCATTCCCACAAATCTTATGCTTTCCCTGTAGGAGCTGCCGCAGGCTGCGATCTTTTGATCTTGACCTTGAAAAGCAAAGTCAAAAGATCGCAGCCTGCGGCAGCTCCTACAGGGGGGGCGGGATTTGGTCAGGGAGTTGGGGCGGTTTCGGGGAGCAGTTGTACGCCCAGGTAAAGGGCGAGCATACCGTCCAGGCGCAACGGATCAACGCCACTGAGCTCGGCAATCCGCTCCATGCGGTAGCGCAAACTGTTGCGATGAATGCCCAGCGCATCGGCGCAGGCCTGGCTCTGGCCATCGTGTTCGCACCAACTGCGCAAGGTCGCCAGTAACTGGCCGTTGTTGTCCCTGGCAATGACTTTACGCAACGGCTCGAGCAGTTCGTCCAGTGCATCGTCGTTGCGATGGCGCCACAGCAATACCGGCAGCCGATAACGGGTAAGCGTCAGCAAACGGGATTGGGGGAACACCTCGCGCCCATAGGCCAGCAAGTCGCCGACCCGACGATAGCCGCGGCGCAATCCTGTCAGCCCATCCGCCTGCCCACCCACGGCAATGCGCAGGATGTTCCAGCCCAGGCCATCAAGTTTTTCCAGCAGCCGCTCGTTGTCGACGGCCTGGTTCGTCGGTCGGCACCATAGCAACGAAGACTTGGCCGAACTCACGCACCAACTGTCCGGGTAACGACTGGTCAGCCAGGCGCTGAGCGCTTCGACGGAGTGCCCCGCTCCCTGCTCCTGGCCCAGTTCGAACAGGTAAGGCACCCGCGTCAATTGCGGTTTAAGCCCAAGCTGTTGCGCTTCGTCGATCAAGCGCGGCGAGTTGCCGCCGTCACTCAGCAGCAACGCCAGCAGGTCATCGCAACGCTGGCTCCGCCACTGCTTCTCGGCCTGTTGGTTGCGCTGGCCCACCAGCATCTCGGCGGTCATGCGCACCAGTTCCGCGTAGGTACGCAATTGTTCGGGATCGCCGGTGATGCCCAGCACGCCGATCAAGCGCTGGTCGAGCATCAGCGGCAGGTTGATGCCCGGCTGCACGCCCTTGAGGTGGATCGCGGTCTGTGCGTCGATCTCAACCACACGGCCGTTGGCCAACACCAGTTGCGCGCCTTCATGCCGGGTGTTGACCCGCTCCGGCTCGCCACTGCCGAGGATCAGGCCCTGGCTGTCCATGACGTTGACGTTGTACGGCAGGATGGCCATTGCCCGGTCGACGATGTCCTGGGCCAGGTCGTGATCGAGTTCGAACATAACGGGGTTCCTTGAAACGGGGTGGTCGAGACTCACAGGTTGATCAACGTTACCCTTTGCATCGCCAGAAATCATGATAAAGAGAACTTGCCTGTCACAGGGCTTTTGCCCCGTTATGCCATTGTGGTATTTGATTGAGCCTTTCCCACCGGCAAAAGGATTTCCTCATGAGCTACCGCACGCTGGGTCATTCGGGCCTGCAGGTATCGACCCTGACCCTGGGCACCATGATGTTTGGTGAGCAGACCAATACCGAAGATTCCCTGCGGATCATCGACAAGGCCTGGGACCAGGGCATCAATTTCATCGACACCGCCGACGTCTACACCGATGGCCGTTCTGAAGAAATCGTCGGCGAAGCGATTGCCGGTAACCGTCACGAATGGGTACTGGCGACCAAGGTCGGTTTCGGCCCGGTGGACGGTGTGCCGAACCGCAGCGGCCTGAGCCGCAAGCACATCTTCAACGGCATCGACGCCAGCCTGACGCGCCTGGGCACTGACTATCTCGATATCTATTACCTGCACCGCGAAGACCACAACACGCCGCTGGAGGTCACGGTGTCGGCCATTGGCGACCTGATTCGCCAAGGCAAGATTCGCTATTGGGGCCTGTCGAATTACCGGGGCTGGCGTATCGCCGAGGTGATTCGCGTGGCCGACAAGCTCGGTGTCGACCGGCCGGTGATCAGCCAGCCACTGTACAACATCGTCAACCGCCAGGCAGAAACCGAGCAGATCACTGCCGCGCAGAATTACGGCCTGGGTGTGGTGCCCTACAGTCCGTTGGCCCGCGGCGTGCTCAGCGGCAAATATGCGCCGGACGTCAAGCCGGACGCGAACAGTCGTGCAGGACGTGCCGACAAACGCATCCTGGAAACCGAATGGCGTGTCGAGTCCTTGCGCATCGCCCAGCAGATCCAGCAATACACCCAGGAACGCGGCGTGGGGATCGTCGAGTTCGCCATCGCCTGGGTGCTGAACAACAGCGCCGTGACCTCGGCCATCGTCGGCCCGCGCACTGAAGAACAGTGGGATGCCTACACCAAGGCGCAGGCGGTGAAGATCACGGCTGAGGATGAGGCCTTCATCGATGCGCTGGTGACACCTGGGCATGCTTCGACGCCGGGGTTCAATGATGTGAGTCATTTCGTGTCCGGCCGCAGACCGCGTACCAACTGAACATACAAAACCACTGTAGGAGCGAGCCTGCTTGCGATGGTCGTGAACGATAGCGCGTTAAACCAGACGCCCCGCAGCGCCCTCGGGTTTTTCGCGAGCAGGCTCGCTCCTATAGGGATGTTGTAAATATTGATCATCCGGCCAATATTCAGCACAAAAACCACGTATTCTCCGCACCCCGTTTCACGTTCAACCTCGCGAGGACAGCTTGTCAAAAGGTATCGCTTTATCGGTTTCAGCCTCGGTGCTGTTTGCCGTCATGTATTACTACACTTCGTTGCTCAAACCGTTGAGCGGCGTTGAGATTTTCGGCTGGCGCATGCTGTTGACCGTGCCCTGCATGACCCTGTTCATGCTGGTGTCGGGAGAATGGCGGCGCGTGGCCGACCTGCTGCGTCGGTTCTGCGCCCAACCCAGGTTGATCGGCATCCTGTTCGTCTCGGCGGCGTTGCTGGGCGTCCAGCTTTGGCTGTTCATGTGGGCACCGCTCAACGGCTACAGCCTCGATGTTTCGCTGGGCTACTTCCTGTTACCTCTGGCCATGGTGCTGACCGGGCGCATCGCGTACGGCGAACGCCTGTCTTACCTGCAAAAGATCGCGGTGTTCTTTGCAAGCCTGGGTGTGGTCAATGAGCTGTATCAGGTCGGCGGCTTCTCCTGGGCCACACTGGTAGTGGTCGTGGGTTATCCGCTGTATTTCGTGGTGCGCAAATGGCTGAAGACTGACAACCTCGGCGGACTGTGGGTCGACATGACCCTGATGCTGCCGATCGCGCTCTGGTTCGTGAGCAGTGGTGAGCAGGGCTTTGGAGTCTTCGATCAACACCCGGCATTGACCTGGCTGATTCCCCTGCTGGGCTTGATCAGCGCGTCGGCGCTGGTGGTCTACATCATCGCCAGTCGCTTGCTGCCGTTCAGCCTGTTCGGGTTGTTGAGCTACGTCGAGCCGGTGCTGTTGCTGGGCGTGGCGTTGATGCTGGGGGAAAGCATCAAGCCCGGTGAATGGCTGACCTATATTCCGATCTGGATGGCGGTACTGGTGCTGGTGTTTGAAGGGTTCAAGCATTTGATGCGCCATCGCCGCCCTTAAGGCAACCACAAAACAAATGTGGGAGCGGGCTTGCTCGCGAAAGCGGTGTGCCAGTCACTAGTAACGTNNCTAGTAACGTTGACTGATACGACGCCTTCGCGAGCAAGCCCGCTCCCACAGTTTTTTACAGCGTTGACTGCTTAGTCAGTGGACAACACACCACGACGTACCTGGTCGCGCTCGATCGATTCGAACAGCGCCTTGAAGTTGCCTTCACCGAAGCCGTCATCACCCTTGCGCTGGATGAATTCGAAGAACACCGGCCCCATCAGGGTTTCCGAGAAGATCTGCAGCAGCAGGCGCTTGTCGCCCGACTCGGACGAACCGTCCAGCAGGATGCCGCGCGCCTGCAACTCGCCTACCGGCTCCCCGTGGTTGGGCAGACGGCCTTCGAGCATTTCGTAGTAGGTGTCCGGCGGCGCGGTCATGAAGCGCATGCCGATACTTTTCAGGTGATCCCAGGTCTTGATCAGGTCATCGCTGAGGAAGGCCACGTGCTGGATGCCCTCGCCGTTGAACTGCATCAGGAATTCTTCGATCTGCCCGGCGCCCTTGGACGATTCTTCGTTCAGCGGGATGCGGATCATGCCGTCTGGCGCGGTCATGGCCTTGGAGGTCAGGCCGGTGTATTCGCCCTTGATGTCGAAGTAACGGATTTCACGGAAGTTGAACAGTTTCTCGTAGAAGTTCGCCCAGTAGGCCATGCGACCGCGGTACACGTTGTGGGTCAGGTGATCGATGATCTTCAGGCCAGCCCCGACCGGGTGACGGTCAACGCCGTCGATGAACACGAAGTCGATGTCGTAGATCGAGCTGCCTTCACCGAAACGGTCGATCAGGTACAGCGGCGCACCGCCGATGCCCTTGATCGCCGGCAGGTTCAGCTCCATCGGGCCAGTCTCGATGTGGATCGGCTGGGCGCCGAGTTCCAGGGCACGCTTGTAGGCCTTTTGCGAATCCTTGACACGGAAGGCCATGCCGCACACCGATGGACCGTGCTCGGCGGCAAAGTACGAGGCGACGCTGTGGGGTTCGTTGTTGAGGATCAGGTTGATCGCGCCCTGGCGATACAGGTGCACGTCCTTGGAACGATGGGTCGCGACCTTGGTGAAGCCCATGATCTCAAAGATCGGCTCCAGGGTATTGGGGGTCGGCGATGCAAGTTCGATGAACTCGAAGCCCATCAGGCCCATTGGGTTTTCGTATAAATCTGCCATGGTTGGCGCCTCATCATGCTTTAGGAATTAACCGCTGAAATTAACAAGCGTTAGTTGCTAGCAATGCTGAGAGCGGTGGGTGGCGCACAGGAGATGCCCCGCACGCTGCGGGCGAGGAAATCACCGTAGATCAATTGAAACCCGAATATCTTCATTGTCGACCCAAGGCTCTGAGGGCGAGGCTTCTGCTGCCAGAAGACGATTATTATTGTATGCGTAACCTAATTCTACACAGCGTAACTCAATTTGTCCGCCTTCTGTATCAAATCCCCTTTTCCCCATGGCGCGCAAGGGCTTTGTTACACAAGAAAATCCCCATTGGAATCATCCCTCGGCACAAGTGCCAAGGGCCAACTATCCTGCCTCTTGCTTGAACGCTTGATGGGAAGCATCACTTCCCGCCAGGCGTTGAGAGCCCCACTTCAGCGATACAGGTTTCGCGAATGCCACTGAAAACCAACGCCCACCCGAGAGGCATCAGGCTCGCTGTAACCTTGTTGAGTGGACTGCTGCCGATCCTGCTGGGTTTCGTCATTCTTTACATGCAGGCCGAACGCGTACTCAGGCTCAGCAGCCAACAAACCGCCGAAGAAGCGACTCGCCAATTCGAACTGATGCTCGACAACACCGCCCAGGCAGCGCGCGAGTTGCTGCCGTTGGCTGGCCAAAGTTGCATTGACGTCAACCTCGCGTTGCGCGAGCAGGTGACACGGCGTCCATTCGTGCGCTCAACCAACCTGCTATGGGACGGCGCTGTCTATTGCAGTTCCCTGTTCGGTGACTATCACGAAAAAATGGCTTCCTAAGATTTTGCCAACGGCCAGTTGTTGCTGATGAAAGGCAACCCGGTGACGCCCGACACCGCGTTATTGGTTTATCGACTCAGCGACGGTAAACGGGGCGCCATGAGCACGCTGGACGGTTACCACCTGAGTAATATCCTGCGCCTGATCGGGCGCCAGACACTGTTGTTGTTGCAAGTCGGGCCGCACTGGTTATCCGCCGACGGCAGTTTTCACGAAGGCGATCCACCCGAGTTCCCCATCGCACAAAACACGCTGGCATCTTCGCGTTATCCCTTCAGCGTAACGGCCGGTTTCCCCGAAGGCGAAGTGTGGCGCTACATGAGCAGTGAATATCCGCCACTGTTCAGTTTGTTGCTGTTCTTCGGTGTGATTGCCGGTTTTATCGGGCACGTCATACAGAAGCGTTCCTCGTCGCCAACCCTTGAGATGCAGCGCGCACTGGACGCGGCGGAATTCGTTCCGTACTTCCAGCCAGTGGTGCATGCGCTGAGCAAAAAATGCACGGGAGTCGAGGTACTGATGCGCTGGAACCATCCCAAGGAAGGTTTGGTCAGCGCCGATCTGTTCATTCCGTTTGCCGAACACAGCGGGCTGATCGTGCCGATGACGCGCTCGATCATGCAACAAACCGCCAGGCTCTTGGCACCGAAGTCGGCGTCGTTCGATGAGCCGTTCCATGTGGGCATCAATATCACCGCCAATCATTGCCAGGATCTTGCGCTGGTCGAGGATTGCCGGCAATTCCTCGCCGCCTTTGCCCCGGGCTCCATACACCTGGTGCTGGAGTTGACCGAGCGCAAACTGATCGAGCCCTCGGCCATTACCCATCAATTGTTCGAGCAACTGCATGAGCTTGGCGTAATGATCGCCATCGACGACTTCGGCACCGGCCACTCGAGCCTCGGTTACCTGCGCCAGTTCAACGTGGATTTCCTGAAAATCGACCAGAGCTTCGTCGCCATGATCGGCATCGATACCCTCTCCAGCCACATTCTGGAAAGCATCATCGAGTTGGCGGCCAAGCTTGACCTGGCAATGGTTGCCGAAGGTGTGGAAACCCAGGAGCAAAGTGACTACCTGACGGCCCACAACGTGAACTACCTGCAAGGTTATCTGTTTGGTCGGCCGATACCCGCCGCCGATTTCATTAATGCATTAAGTGATGATTAACTAGTGGCCTTTAGCAGCGATTCAACGACACACCGCACTCCTCCATTTGAATCAAGTACAACTCTTGTTACATGAACAAAAAGTCATGATTTACTCTTGCCCCATTAACTACTACAATTTTTCATGCCTGCATCAGATTGGCAGGTGTGGCATCTAATCCCCGAGTCGCTTCAAGGCTCTTGGCTTATAGCTTTGTTTGCGGTTGGTATCAGCCAAACACACTATTGGAGTAAAGATATTGTCCAGACTCGCTGAATTTCGTGCAGCTGAAAAGGCCCTTCAAGAGCAGCTCAAGCAGCTTGAATCCCTGAAGAACGATGCCGGGCTCAAGAAAGAAATCGAATTCGAAGAAAAGCTCCAGGGGCTGATGAAAACCTACGGCAAGAGCCTGCGCGACATCATCGCCATCCTCGACCCGAACCCGGCAAAATCCGGTCTGCAACAGGCCGCTCCAAAGACCCGCCGCGCCCGCGTGGTCAAGGTTTATCAGAACCCGCATACCGGCGAGCTGATTGAAACCAAGGGCGGCAACCACCGTGGACTGAAGGCCTGGAAGGAACAATACGGTGCCGCCACCGTTGATTCCTGGCTGCGCGGCTAAACCCTCGCACTGAAAAAACAAAGCCCTGCACCTGCAGGGCTTTTTTTCATTGAAGGCATCTAAAGGCAAGGCTGACCGGTACTTTTCCGGCAACTTTGTGCTTAATCCTTTTGGCTATCTAACGCCGTCGGCACAGACATGAAATCGGTGCCCATTGAAGCCTTCAGCTAAAGTTTCAAGCCGTTACGAGCCGCCTCTATTTCATTCTGACTGGCCTTATAAGCTTCGGCCTGCCCGGCGTAGGAAAATACGTAGGCCTTATCGGCATCCACCGCGGCAACCAATGTTTGAGACAGCACATGCCGACCGTTTTGTGTGATGGTGCAAGTGGTTTCCAGCGCCGGCAAGCGACTCAAGGTGGCCGAGTGAATCCGGTTGCAAACACTTTGATAACCACCCCGGAAAAAGTCTTTCTGCACTGATTTGCGCATCTCCAGCAACACAGCTTCCAGGTTCACCTGGTGATCGGGTTGCACCCGGCTCACGGTCAATTCCATCACCATCAACGGCATGCCTTGCGCGTCGTTCTTGACCGCGCGCTGGCGACTGACACCGGAGCCAGCTTCGCCTTGGGCAACGGCTTCGACCTGCCAGCCCGGCGGCCACGCCACGACGGGCTCATCGGCGTGAGCCCGGGCCAACACAGAAAGCACACCACTCAGGATAATCAACGACCTGCACAATCGAATCATTACCATCAACACCCAGCCAGTTAGCCCTGAAGTTTGATCTTCGGCCAGCGGTCAGGCAATAGCAGACGCTTTGGGTTTGGTGATGTCGCAACCCATGCGTATCATTGTCGGCAGCCCCATTTAATTTCCGGAGGGCCCATGAGCCTGCAAGATCTGAACACCTTCCCCGGCGTGACTGCACAGCCTGACACCGCCACCCAGAAATTTGTCTTCAACCACACCATGTTGCGGGTCAAGGACATCACCAAGTCCCTGGACTTCTACACGCGCGTTCTCGGCTTCTCGCTGGTGGAGAAACGCGATTTTCCAGAAGCTGAATTCAGCCTGTACTTCCTCGCCCTGGTCGACAAGCGTCAGATTCCGGCCGATGCCGCCGAGCGCACGCAATGGATGAAGTCGATCCCGGGCATTCTGGAACTGACCCATAACCACGGCACCGAGAACGATGCGGACTTCACCTATCACAACGGCAATACCGACCCGCGCGGATTCGGCCACATCTGCATCTCGGTGCCGGACATCGTGGCTGCGTGCGAACGCTTCGAAGCGCTGGGCTGCGATTTCCAGAAGCGCCTGAACGATGGCCGCATGAAGAGCCTGGCGTTCATCAAGGACCCGGATGGGTATTGGGTCGAAATCATCCAGCCAGCCCCCCTGTAAAAATCTGGCTTGATCGTTATGATCGTTCCCACGCTCTGCGTCACTAGTGTCCGGTAAACATATTTCATAGCTGAAGGCTGC
>CXWK01003186.1_pt1 | contig 52374 bp, 55 predicted proteins | sample 590851 | NCBI WGS metagenome assembly CXWK01 (sample SAMEA3498364, study PRJEB10139) | wastewater metagenome | biome: wastewater treatment plant; material: activated sludge | place: Denmark | collected 2014-08-01 | reverse complement strand
GGTGGCTTCGCGCCCAACCTGAAAAGCGCCGACGACGCGCTCACCTTCATCATGAAGGCCATCGAAAATGCCGGCTACAAGCCGGGCGACGACGTCATGCTGGCGCTCGATTGCGCCTCGACCGAATACTACAAGGGCGGCAAGTACCACATCGAAGGGGAAGGCAAGGTGCTGGATAGCGACCAGAACGCCGCCTACCTGGAAGACCTCGTCAAGCGCTTCCCGATCATCTCCATCGAGGATGGCATGGCCGAAGACGATTGGGCCGGCTGGAAGATGCTTACAGACGCCATCGGCAAGCGCTGCCAGCTGGTCGGCGATGATTTATTCGTCACCAACACCGAGCGTCTTGCCCAGGGCATCGCCACGGCGACCGCCAACTCAATTCTTGTGAAGGTCAACCAGATCGGGTCGCTGACCGAAACGCTCGACGCCGTCGCCATGGCCCAGCGCGCCGGCTACTCCGCTGTCATGTCGCATCGTTCGGGCGAAACGGAAGATTCAACCATCGCCGACCTGGCGGTCGCCACCAACTGCGGGCAGATCAAGACCGGCTCCCTGTCCCGGTCGGACCGGCTCGCGAAGTATAACCAACTCATCCGCATCGAGGGTGATCTGGGCGATGTCGCCCGCTACGCCGGCAAGAGCATTTTGAAGCGCGCCGCCGTTTAACCTTGAGGCTGGAGGCCGGGCGGACGGCTGTTAGCGTTAAGCCGGCCGCCACACGGCGCTGATTTTGCTCCGCTATTAAGGCTTACGTAGAAAACGGCGGGGGCGGGGCGGTTCGAGCCGGTGCAACCGGGCGCGTTCGCGTGCTATGCTGCTGCGCAAATGAGCAAAGCCAAACCCGCAGCAAAATCAAAATCCACCCCGGCCAAGGCCACTCCCATGGCCAAGAAGCCCGTCCAGGTGCCGCTGGAATCCGCCAAACCCGCGCGCAAGACGGCACCAGTCGGCAAGCCGGCTCCGGTGAAGCCGGCCACGGTGAAACCGGCGGCGCTGAAACCGGCCACGGCCAAGCCCGGCGCGGCAAAGGCCGAAGCACCGGCTCCGGCTGCAAAGAAGCCGGCAACCGGCAAAGGCAAGAAGGCCGCCCCTGTCGTCGTTGCGCCGCCGCCCTACGTCAGCCCGTTCAAGGCCGGCGCGAAAGTCGTTCACACCGTGTTCGGTCCGGGCAGTGTCACCGCGGTCGATGGCGAGCGTCTCGTGATCAAGTTCGCGGGTGGTGAAAAGACGATCCTCGACAGCTTTGTCAAAGCCGCGAAGGGCTGAACCCGTCTCAGCCGCAGCCGGTGACGCTTGCGCGCATGCCTGAACGCGCCTCGCCACCGCCCGGCGGGTCATCGTCACCTTTGCGGCGGCGCGGATACATCAGGGCTTCTATAGCTCTGACGATGGCCTCAATGAAAAAGAACATGTCGCGTCTCCTCGGCTCGCGTTTGATATGAGAAGGTTGCGCCCAGGACAGCAGCAGTACAAACGCTGTTCCTTTACACCGCATGTCAGGTTTCGTTATGTGAGACATGAGCCGACGGCTGCCATCGCTGAACGCGTTACGCGCTTTCGAAGCCGCAGCCCGGCACGTGAGTTTCACGCTCGCGGCGGCCGAGTTGAACGTCACGCACGCCGCGATCAGCCGCCACATCCGCGAGCTTGAAGCGGACCTCGGCACCAAACTGTTTCATCGTACGGGCAGGGGCGTCGCCCTGACCGGCGCAGGCAAGGATTTCGCGTCCGATCTTGCTCCGGCATTCGAACTGCTGGCGGGTGCCTGCAATCGCTTCGATCGTCCGCGCGGGCGCGAGCACCTCGTCATCTCATCGGAAGTGCCGTTCGCGGCGTTGTGGCTCGTGCCCCGTCTTGGGAGGTTTACGGCCAAGCATACCAGGATCGACCTTGAAATCGATCCCGACAACCGCCTCGTCGATTTTTCCAAGAACGAGGCCAATCTCGGCATTCGCTACGGGCGGGGAACATGGCGCGATGTCGATGCGCTGAAGCTGTGTGAGTGCGCCATGACGCCGGTGTGCAGCCCGGCACTCATGAAATCGCTGAAGATCAAGTCGGCGGCCGGCCTCTCCCGTGCAACCCTGCTGCAGGATGAAAGCAAACGGTTGTGGCCCACATGGCTCGAGGCCGCCGGTGTCGCGCGCACCGTCGCTGCGTCGGGGCCGACGCTCAAGGGCCATCTTGCCATTCCCGCTGCCGAGGCCGGCCAGGGCTTTGCGCTTGCCGACGACATCATGGCCGGCGACGCCATTTTGAAGCGGCGTCTGGTTCAGCCCTTCGGCGTCAGATCCAGTGATCACTCGTATTTTCTGGTGCGCCGTGCGGGCTCACGCGAAAGTGCGGCGGAGCGCGCCTTTCGCGAGTGGCTGACGGCCGAGATCGCCGCCTTTCAGAAGATCATGGCCGCGTGCCGCTCTGCGCCAAATCAGAGCATTGGTAAATTCGCGTAAACCTTTGCAGATTTACAGACCGGCTCACGCGGTCCTGTACAAAATCGAACAGTGTTTTACTCGGCCTTAAGCTGCCGCCGGTATGGTCACTCCTGTTCTCCGCTTTCTCCCAACTGGAGACACTTCAATCGTGCCGCGTGATCAATTCCATGTCCGGCGGACCGGGCCGAAAGTCCGCCTTCAACAGGTGCTGGTGTTGCTTGCCTGTTGCAGTTCCTCGGCCTATTTCGCCTACCATGCGTTGAAGGGCCGTCATGGTCTTCAGGCTCGCAATCAGCTGATGGAGAGGTCCCAGTTGCTGGACTTCGAAATCAAGAGCCTGGAGACCGTGCGCTCAAAACTCGAACGCGATGTGGCGCTGCTTGCGCCTGAAGTTCCCAATCCCGACATGGTCGAAGAACTGGCTCGCGATGTGCTGGGCTACGTGCGCGCCGATGACCGGCTGGTCAAAGAGCATTAATCGCCGGATGGAAATTTCTGCACGTCACGGGTTTACGCTTGTTCGAGACGGGCGGCGCTCTCGGCGCCAGAACCGCTAGGATCGTGCGCCGGCGCAACGGCCGGTTGCTCGATGCGAGAGGCCCGGCCATGCCGACCCCACACCCTTCAGCCAACCGTGTCGTCGCAACCTTGAGCCGGCCGGCAAACAGCCGCGCCCCTCGTGCGGCAGAGCCCGTCACGGCGATCCGGACGGCCGCGACACAGCCTATGCGATGGACAGATCATCTGCGGCCGAGGCTCATCGCGTCCCGCCTTCGTGCCCGTTTCGCCGCCCGGTCGACCGGTCTCCTCATCGCCTACGTCGGACGCGACCGCCACATGCCGGCCTACCGGATCAACTGGTGGCACCCGATGGCGCTGCCGTTCTGTTGTATATTGTGCGTTGCCATCCCATGTGTGATCGTCTGGCAGGCGCCGGTCATCGTCGAGCGCCTCCGGCTCAAACGCTCGCGCAGACGCGCGGCGGCGGAGTGGCGGCGCCGCGAGTTGGACGCGGGCGAACCAAGGACCAAGTGAGATGAGCACTTCAGATCCGATCGAACTGGAGCTTCCCGACGGAGTCACAGAGGCCCGGCAGGCGGTGGAATTGGTGCGGGCCTGGGTTTGCGACGGCGCGCTGATGGTGTCGCTCAACGCCGAGGCTTTCGACGACCGGATCGAGAACTGGGGACGGCTGCTGGGCGAAATCGGCCAGCATGTTGCCCGCGCCGCCGCCCTTCAGGGCGCCACGGCGGAACATGAGGCGCTCCAAGCCATCCGCGCTGGGTTCGATGCCACGATCATCCAGCACCAGCCGGCCATGTCCGGGAAAATCCGGGCCCGCACCAGCCACTGAACCTCGGCCACGGGCGCAGCGGCCGCGCCGCACAATTCGCATAGCTGTTTCAACCCCCTCCAGCCGGGTTTTCGAACGGCATGTGGCAGTTAGGCCGCATTGATGCCATTTCCACAATTTCCCGGTCCTGCTTCCGCTTTGAACGTGGATGAGCGGGGCCTATGGTCTTGCTGCGCCCCCGAGCACGTGGCTAAGGCAGTTGATCAAAGAGTGTGCGTTCGAAACTGAGCACCGCGTCACCGGGGGATATTCATGACAGCGCGCACCGCAGCACATTTGGCAATTCTCGCTTTCTCCAGCGTTTTCGCAGCAGGCTGCGCCAACAACGGCGCCCTTTCGACCGCGGCAATTGCACCCGACAAACCGTCGGCAACCGCCGCCAAGGTCGATCCGGCCTGCATGACGCTTGCATCGCAGATCGACACGCTGCGCCAGGACGGCGCTGCCGATCGCCTCGAAAAGGCATCGACCGGCAAGGGCACCAAGGTTTCGGTGCGCCGTGAGACGCTGGCCAAGCAGGTCGAACTCAACAAGGCCAACGCCGAATTCCAGGCTAAGTGCGGCCCGTCGATGCCGCGGGCTCAGACCGCCCAGGCTGCGCCGGCGACGGCTGCCCAGGTGGCACCTGTGACAGCGCAGACGGCCACTTCCGCCGTCAAGGCCGAGGCCCAGGACGCGGCGAAGAGCGCTGCCACCGACGCCGTCAAGGCAGCGGCTCAGCCCTAATCGATGTCGCGCGCCCTGCACAAGCGCGCAACGTTTTGAGGCGCCGCCGCAAAGCCGGTGTTGAATAATCTGGCTTTGCGGCGCTGGCCCGTTTGACGCAGGCACATCATCGGACCTTGTGATGATGCGAACGCGCCACACCATCGCCACACAGGGTTGCGAAGCGAGATCAAGAACGGCATAACGGGCTGCGTTTTGCTGTGAGCGATCAAAGGTATCGGCGACGACGGATATGCGCATGCGGGCGATAATCACCGGTTTCAGTCTCTTGGCTCTGGCGGCATCGCTTCAGGGATGCGGCGGCGCTGCGGGTGGCGGTGATCCGGGCGCCAAGCCGCTGCCGCTGGGCGAATCCTGCGGCTCGATCCGTTCCGAACTGAACCGCCTCGACTCGCGCGGCGTGCCGGCTTTGGTGGAGCGTCAGAGCGCGGGCGGGAAATTGAACCCGGCGCAGAAGTCGGATGCGGATGCTTATAACCGTCTGCTCAACCAGTACCTCGGCGCCCGCTGCCACGTCTGAGGCGCGCTCGTCCCGGTCGCAACGGCGCCACCGCGCCACCAATCACTCTTGATCGATTGAAGTTCAGCACTGTGGTTTCATCCCATGGACAGCGCTTGAGCCTGCGCTAGAGTGTGACAGGTTGACTCGCGGCGGCTTGGAGGGTTCAGGATGGATGAAAACACCAAAGCACTCATTGTATTCGCCATTATCGGCATCGTCGCCGGTTGGCTGGCTTCGATCCTGGTCGGCGGCGGCGGACTGATCCAATACCTCGTTTCCGGCGTGGTCGGCGCCTTTGTCGGCGGTTACCTCCTGCGCGCGCTGGGCATCAATCTGGGGATCTCAAATCCGCTCGTTGCCCAGGTGGTGACCGCGACCATTGGTGCGATCATCGTCGTTCTGCTGGCGCGGCTGGTCGCCTAGCGCCATAAACGCTGGGGCGGCTCCAAAGCGCGCCGGCTTCCACCACATCGAGGACCTTAGCCATGGCCGATCTGCAACCCTACATGCCGTACATCATCATGGCCATCAACGGCCTGATCGCCGGCTGGCTGGCAGGGTTGCTGCTCGGCGGCGGAGGGCTGATCCGCAATCTGTTCGTCGGCATCATTGGCGCCTTTCTGGGTGGGCTCCTGGTCAATTCCGGGCTGCTCCAGTTGCCGTTCTCGACGGGTTTCGGCTACGGCGACCAGATCCTGGTTTCGACCATCGGCGCCATCCTGGTGATCATCATCGCCCGCATCGTCGGCCGCTCCTAGGCCGGCGCCGGAACAGGGCTGGGCGCGGCCTGCGCCATCGGGGTCACTTGATCCGGTTCCTCAAACGCGCTTCCATCGGCGCGTGATTTCCCAAAAGTGGACCCCATGCCCACCCTCATCGATTTCACGTCCGCGCGCGCCGCCCGCCATCCCGAAAAAGCTCATCGCGCCGATCAGCCGAGCCCGGCCAAGCCGTCCTGGCTCCGGGTGCGGCTCAAGTCCGGCCCCGGATACACGGCGACACGCCAAATCGTCGATGCCAACGGTCTGAAGACCGTTTGCCAGGAGGCGGCCTGTCCCAACATGGGCGCGTGCTGGGAAGAGAAACACGCGACCTTCATGATCCTGGGCGCTATCTGCACGCGGGCCTGCGCCTTCTGCAACGTCGCAACCGGCGTGCCTCTGCCGCTCGATCCGGAGGAGCCGCGGCACGTGGCGGAGGCGGTTGCCAAACTGGGTTTGAAGCACGCCGTCATCACCTCGGTCGATCGCGATGACTTGGAGGATGGAGGCGCAAGCGTGTTCGCTGCCGTCATCAGCGGCATCCGCGCCCAATCGCCGGGAACAACCGTGGAGGTCCTCACTCCCGACTTCCTGCGCAAGCCAGGTGCTCTTCCCATTGTCATCGCCGCGCGGCCCGATGTCTTCAATCACAACATCGAGACGGTGCCGCGGCTCTATCCCTCGATCCGCCCCGGCGCCCGCTACTTCAACTCGGTACGTCTGTTGCAGCAGGCGAAGGAACAGGACGCGTCGATCTTCACCAAGTCGGGGCTGATGCTGGGCTTGGGCGAAAGCCGCGACGAGATCATTCAGGTTATGGATGATCTGCGCGCCGCGGACGTCGATTTCCTGACACTTGGCCAGTACCTGCAGCCAACACCAAAGCATGCCGCCATCGCCCGCTATGTCGAACCGGAAGAGTTCGATGCTCTGGCGGCGATCGCGCGGGGCAAGGGTTTCGCGCTCGTTGCCGCCTCGCCGTTCACGCGATCGAGCTTTCACGCCGGCGATGACTTCGCCAAGCTCAAAGCCGCACGCCGCGCCACCGACGGATCCGGACATGCCGGCATTTGAGACCAAAAAGACGGTCGCATTCTCGGCGGCGCAGATGTACGCGCTCGTCGCCGACGTGGAGCGCTATCCGGAATTCCTGCCGATGTGCACGGGCCTCAAGGTCACATCGCGCGAGACCAACGCCGGCGGAGACGCCGTGCTCACCGCGCGCATGAGTGTAGGCTACAAGCAGATCGCGGAAAGCTTCATCACCCGCGTGACGCTCAAGCCGGAGGAGCCCGAGGTCGACGTGCGCTACATCGATGGGCCGTTCAAGCATCTCGAAAATCGCTGGAAATTCATCGACACCGACGGTGGCTCAATCGTCGATTTCTTCATCATCTACGAATTCAAGTCGCCCATGCTCGGCATGATCGTCGGCGCCGTGTTCGACAAGGCGTTCCGCAAGTTCACAGAAGCGTTCGAGGAGCGGGCCCGGCACGTCTACGGCACGTCCCGAGCCCCCCTCACTCCCGGTTAAGTTGCGCGTAGATGGCGCGGTCCATCTACTCTTTGGGTTTTTCGGTCCGGCGGAACAGCGGCTGATTGTTCATGAAGCCGACCTTCTCGGCCTCGTGACAGGCCATGCAGGCGCCGCGAACCTGGGCAAAGGCCGCCCAGGCTTTGGCAGGGTCGGATGACTTGAAATCGGCCAGGACTGGCTCGAACAGCTTCTGGATGAGAATGGCATCGGCGTTCGCCTGGCGCTTCGGCCGCCGCGTATAACCGCCCTGAATGACCTCTTTGATCTTCTGCCACTGATAGGCGGCGAGATCGTAATTCTTGTCACCCAGCGCATCGTAGAGTGCATCGTACCGCCGCCCGACCTCGTTCATCGAGGCCGAGAAGCCCCGCGCTTGCTGCTGGATGAGCTTGAAGCGCGCCGCATCATCGGGAGCGTTGAGAAGCCAATCGTCAGGATTGCGTTCCGCCGCAGCTGGGGCCGGAACCGTAGCCTGTTCGCTATGAAGAGGCGGTGCGAAGCCGCCGGCCGCCACCAGCACGGCAAGCACGGCCAGTAGGGTTGAAATAAAGGCTCGCATGATCGACCTCCCGGGCATTATCGAGCGACGCTTTGGTCTATCGAACGGGGCGGGATGACGAGGATTCCATTATACCGTTGTCGGACCGTCGCTGACGCTACAGGGCCGATATGACATATTCAACTCGATCTGATGCTGATCAGAAGGCGGCCGCGGATCGCGACAGAGCGGACGGAGAGAAAAATGCGGGGCCAAAATCATTTTCGAATAAGGCCCCGCGAGAGGCACGTCCAAATCCAGGTCGTCAAAACGTTTCTAAGTCTCAGCACGGGTCGTGGAAGTCGCCTGCCACGCCACTCCCCACGGTGTGGCAGGCGACAGGCTGTCACCGCTTCCCTGGCGTCCCCCAACGCGCGGTGACGGCGCCGATATGCCTTCGAAAGCCAACGTCATCAATCACGTTCAAGAGAGTTCTGTTTTCCGTTGAAACAGGGCTCAAGGCGGCAAAAATTGGAATGTCGTTGCAGATCAATAGCACCTGCCAACGGCCTCAACTTTCACCTGATGATCTTAGCGCTATTGCGCGCATCCTTGAGACCTATGAGGGTTTCAACGCCTTTGGCGTTTTTCAGAATAACGCCGTCGAGATCGGCTCCTGAAACGTCAGCGCCGGTGACATCCGCACCCGTCAGATCGGCGGATGAGAGATCGGCATCGCGCAGGATCGCGCCCGAGAGGTCGGCGCCCTTGAGAGACGCGAAGCTGAACAGCGCATGGGTCAGATCGGCCTTCGCGAACCGCGTGCCGTCGAGCTTGGCGCCCAAGAACTCGGTGCGCCAGATATGCTCGATGAAGCCGGTCTTGCCAAACGGCGCACAGGTTGCCTCGCTCAGATCGGCGCCGGAAAAGTCGGCGCGGTTGAAGCGGCCGAACATCCGGATCGCCCGCATCTTGGCGTTGCGGAAGTTGGGCGCCTCCGCACTCGTGCCGCTGAGAGTGCTGAACGCGGACGGCCGCAACAGGCTCGCTCCTTCGAGATTTGCGCCTTCGAACTGCGTGCCGATCAGTGTCACGCGGTCGAGCATCGCCTTGGAGAGATTGGCGCCGCTGAAGTTCGCGCCCGAAACATCGGCGCCGAACAGATTGGCTGCAACGAGCGCCGCCTGTTTGAAATCGAGATTGGCGAGATCGAGCCGCGACAGATCCCTGCCGCTCAAGTCGGGCGTCTGCCCCTCGGCGGTGCGGAACAATTCCGCCGTGACTTCGCGCGCCGTCATGTCGGCCGAGGCGAGCGGCAACACCGTAGCGAAGAGACCTGCAAGAGCGAGCGGGGCGAGAGCGCGTCGGGCGGCCATCACGCCACCGCCTGTTCGATGAGTTTCAAAGCCTCGCGCACGCTCTCGATCCTGACATTGGTCCGGCCGATGTCGCCGAACGCGCAACGATGGGCAACGCCAGGCCGGCCGCGGCGTTCGGCCGACAGATAGACAAGACCCACAGGCTTGGAGTCCGTTCCCCCGTCCGGGCCGGCGATGCCTGTCACCGATACGGCCACATCGGCCCGGGAATGTCTGAGCGCCCCTTCCGCCATGGCCAGCGCGACGGCGGCGCTGACCGCGCCGTGGCGATCGATCACGGCCGCCGGGACGCTCAGCATCTCGATCTTGGCGGCGTTGGAGTAGGTCACGAAGCCGCGTTCCAAAACGTCGGACGCGCCGGGGATTTCGGTCAGCAGGCCGCTGACGAGCCCCCCAGTACAACTCTCGGCGGCCGCAAGCCTCAAGCCTTTGGCGCGCAGCGATGCCAGCAGCGCCGTTGCGGTCTCGACAAGATCAGCAGGAAACATGGTGTCCTCGGCCGCAGAAAAGACTTCGGGGAGCGCTCTGGGCGGAGCGCTCCCCGGATGTCATATCATGTGCGGTCGAGAGATAGAGGGAGATAGACCATGTCTAGAGCGAATGGCGGTGGCGCTGATTAAGCCGCCGCCAGCCTCTCGGCCTGGGAGAGTAGGCCATCGAGGACAGACCGACTGTCGGAACCCATGGCCCCAACGGTCTTTTTCTGCGCATCCTGCCAGATCGGATAGGCATCCTTCAGTACGGCCTGACCTTTGGGCGTCAGGTGCAGACCGCGGCCACGACGGCCGGCCGGAGGATCCATGATGATGTGGCCCAGCGCCAACAGGCGCTTCAGGTTGCGAGACAGCGTGGACTTCTCGATGTCGAGTTCGTGTCCGATCTCGACGGCAGTGATGCCATCACGGGCGGCGAGCTGCGCGAGCAGCGTGTACTGGCTCGCGGTGATGCCGAGTGGGCGCAAGGCATCGTCGTAGACGCGCGTGATGATACGCGACAACTGGCGCACGCGGGTGGCTAGGCAGGTTTCAGACGTTGCTTCCGCAATCGCGCTGATCGCGGCGTCGGCCGGCCTGCTGCGGTCGAGGTTCTGGGGCATGATGTTCATATCGGCTCCCGCGTTGGTCGTGGCAATACAACCACTCCGGAATTTGATGCCGCGATTCTGCCTGGAGGGTCAACGCTGAGAGCGTTGCAAACTTGCACCGTTTGATGCGCAACACGCTTCAGGCGCGGGCCTCGTCATGTTCCTCGCGCGCTTCCTCGAAGACTTCGTAGGCGGCATCCAAGTTCATGGCCGCAATCCCGAGACCGACGATGAGGTCGGGCCACAGCGATCCGCTTGCCGCCGTGGCAAGGCCGGCGCCGATGATCGCGATGTTGGCAATCACGTCATTGCGGGCGGACAGAAATGCGGCCCGGGTCAGGCTTCCGCCGTTGTCCTTGTGACGGGCGAGCAGGGCGGCGCATGTGAAATTGACAGCCAGCGCGCCTAGCCCGGTCACGGTCAAGGCGAAGGGTTCGGGCGTGACACCGGCCGTGAATTGCTGCCAGGCTGTCCACAGCGTGGCGATGCCGGGAACGAGGATCAGCGCCGCCAGCACCATGCCGAGCCGCGCGCGGGCCGCAAGGCTCCAGCCGAGCCCGATCAGGATCAGAAGATTGACGGAGGCGTCTTCGAGAAAATCGACGCTGTCGGCGAACAGCGCCACCGAGCCGATGGCGAGGGCCACCGCGAACTCGACGCCGAAGTAGCTGAGATTCAGCGCCGCCACGGTCGCGACGGTGGGGCGGATGTCTGGGTCTTGGGTGCTGTTTTCTGTCATGCGGCTTTCATTCGCGCGCCATCCCACGGCTCCTTGTCACAAGGGGAGAAGCGAAGCAACCCACGTCCCCCTCTCCCCTTGGGGAGAGGCGAAGCATTGCCCGTCTCCCTCTCCGCTTGGGGAGAGGGCCGGGGTGAGGGGGCTGCAATGCGTGAGGGGGCTGCAATGCGTGAGGGGGCCGTTATGCGTGAGGGGCGGTTGCGCTTGTGGCGAGAGTCCGCCCCCTCATCCGCCCCTTCGGGGCACCTTCTCTCTCAGGGAGACGGATAGCGGCGGCGCACTTCAGCCATTGAGCCCCGCACCAACGCCTCCAGAACCGCCATATCCACGTCGGTCAATCGCCGGATATACAGGCACGCCTTGCCCATCTTGTGCTTGCCGAGCTTGGCCAGGAGCTGGTCCTGTCCGGGACCGCTGGCAGTGAGATAGATGCTGAGGGCGCCCCTGCGCGATGAAAACCCCGTGACGCAGGACTCCCCTTCGCGTCCGCTGTCGTATCGGTAGTGGTACGTGCCGAAGCCGACGATGCTGGGGCCCCACATTTTGGGCTTCTCGCCCGTGACACGGCTCATGAGCGTCAGCAGCGTCCGGCAATCGCTCCGGCGCTCGTCGTCGTCGATGGCCTTGAGATAGCTCTCGACGCTGGCGCGGGTGGGTTTGGTCTTGTTCTCCTTCATGCCGCCTCCCGTCACCCAGTGCCGGATGGAAACTGCACCGTCGCAATGGCCATCGCCGCTATGCCGTCGCGCCGGCCGATGGCGCCGAGCCCTTCCATCGTCGTCGCCTTGATGCCGATGCGGTCAGCCGAAAGTCCCAGCGTCTCGCCGATCACCTGTTGCATCGCCGCGCGGTGCGGGCCGACCTTGGGCGCTTCGGCCAGGATCGTCACGTCTACATTGTTGATGCGGCCGCCGCGCTCTTTGACCCGCCGCGCCGCGTCGGCCAGAAACAATTTCGACGCCGCGCCTTTCCACTTGGGGTCGGAAGGCGGGAAATGCTGGCCGATGTCGCCATCGCCGATGGTGCCGAGCAGCGCATCCGTCAGCGCGTGCAGCGCCACGTCGGCATCGGAGTGGCCGTCGAGCTTTTGGGTATGCGCGATCTTCACGCCGCCGAGCCAGACGTGATCGCCGTCCGCAAAGCGATGAATATCGAAGCCTTGGCCGGTGCGGGTTTCGATCATCATGGCGCCCCCGGTTTCTATCGGTTCTTGCAGCGTTTCTTCGGCCAGGACGAAGTCCTCAGCGGTCGTGATTTTTGTGTTCCTCGAACTGCCCCGCACCAGCGCGACGTCGAGCCCGGCCCATTCGGCAACCGCGGCATCATCCGTAAGCTCGGCCACGCCGCCCGCGTGCGCATCGCGATGCGCCTTGAGGATCGGCCCGAAGCGGAAAGCCTGGGGTGTCAGCGCCCGCCACAAGCCGGACCTGGGCACGGTCGCCGCGATCGTGGCGTTGTCGCCGGCGCGCTTCAGAGTGTCACTAACGGGGAGCGCGAGGATCGCGCCGGTGTGACTATCGAGACTCGCGAGAACGTCATTGAGTTCGCGCGCCGAAACGAAGGGGCGGGCCGCGTCGTGGATCATGACCCTATCCGGGGGCGAGGGCCGTGCCGCCAGCGCTTCGAGGCCGAGGCGCACCGAGTCCTGGCGCTGGGCGCCGCCGGACACGGGAGGCAATATCTTGGCGAAGGCGGACGGATGCAGCAGCTTTTGCAGACAGCGTACGATTTCATCATATCGGAGGATGTCATCGGGGTGGATGACAACCTGGATTTCGTCGGAAGTCAGAAGGAGGGCCGCAATCGTACGAGTGAGGATGGGCACACCGCCGAGGGTCACATATTGCTTGGGCAGCCCATCTTCGCGTGATGCCCGCGAACCCCGCCCGGCGGCAACGATCAGGGCAGCGGTTTTCAACGGCTCATCTCCTCGGCGCGAACCTGCGCCTTCCGTTATCGCCCCTGCGTCCAAACGGCAATCGGGCACGGTTTTGTTAGCACTTGCGAAATCGGTAGGACCGACTTAAATTGCACAAAAGGTCATCAGCGGCTTCTGCCGCTCAAATATCAGGCATTTTTGGGGCGGTTGGAGATGGGATCGGACGCCCAGGACGCATCAAAGCCCTCTCGCCATGCCGCCAGGCTGGTCGCGCTCGCGCCGATGTCCGGCGTCACCGACCTGCCGTTCCGACGCCTTGCCCACCGCCTGGGCGCGCCTATCGTGGTCTCCGAAATGATCGCCAGTGAAGAGCTGGTGCGTAACCGCGCCGACGTCGTCCGCCGCGCCGAGGGTCGCGATCTCTCTCCCTTCATCATCCAGCTCGCCGGCCGTGAAGCTAAATGGATGGCGGAGGGCGCACGCATCGCCGAATCCAAGGGCGCGGAACAAATCGACATCAACATGGGCTGTCCAGCCAAGGAAGTGACAGGCAAGCTGTCGGGTTCGGCGCTGATGCGCGATCTCGATCATGCCCAGTCGCTGGTCGCCGCCGTCGTAAAATCCGTGAAGGTCCCGGTGACGCTCAAGATGCGCTTGGGCTGGGATCAGAAATCCCGAAACGCGCCCGAACTTGCCAAACGCGCTGAAGCGGAAGGCGTGACGCGTCTGACCGTGCATGGCCGCACCCGCTGCCAGTTCTTCACCGGAACCGCCGACTGGTCGGCGGTGCGCGAGGTGGTCGATGCGGTCAATCTGCCGGTCCTGGTCAACGGCGATATTCTCTCGCCTGCCGATGCCCGCACCGCGCTCAGCCAGTCGGGCGCGGCCGGTGTCATGGTGGGGCGCGGCGCCTATGGCGCACCCTGGCTGCCGTCGCAGATTTCCCGCTCGCTTGAGAGCGATCGCGATGCGCCACCGCCCGCTCGCGAGGCCCAGCGCGCAATCGCACTGGAACACATCGAGGCCATGCTCGTCCACTACGGCGAGGCTCTTGGCCTCAAGAACGCGCGCAAGCACATCGGCTGGTATCTGATCTCGAGCGGGGCTGACGAGACCACCGCCAAGGCCTGGCGCAAGCGGCTGTGCACCGACAACGATCCCAAGAGCGTGCTCAAGGGCCTCGACACCTTTTATCGCGATCCGGAGGCCCTGGCGGCATGACAGCCAAGAAAGCAGCAGCGAACAAGGCGCCTGCGACCGTCACGCCGCTGCCGCCGGCGATATCGGTTGCGGATCTCGATCGCGATCAGCTGTTGAACGCACTGCCCCATCCCATTCTGGTGATGTCCTCCGATCAGCGCATCACCTATGCCAACGCCGCGGCGGAATTGTTCTTCTCCATGAGCGCGGGCATGTTGAAGAGGAGCCGGGCGCAGGACATCTTCGCGTTTGGCTGTCCGCTGCTCGCCCTCATCGAGCAGGTGCAGTCAAGCAAGGCGACGGTCAACGAATACGGCGTTGAAATCGCAACCCCGCGCTTCACTGGCTCAAAACTCGTCGACGTCTACGGCGGGCCGCTGCCCGAGCATCCCGAAACGATGTTCTTGATGCTGCAGCAGCGCTCGATGGCGCAGATGATCGAGCGGCAGCTGACCCATCGCGCCGCCGCCCGCTCAGTGTCGGGCATGGCCGGCGTGCTGGCCCATGAAATCAAGAACCCGCTGTCGGGCATTCGCGGCGCGGCGCAACTTCTGGAGCCGGTTCTCTCGGACGAAGACCGGGCGCTGACACAACTCATCTGCTCGGAGACAGACCGGATCCGCAATCTCGTCGACCGCATGGAAGTGTTCGGCGATGAGCGCCCGCTCGCCAAGGGCCCGGTCAATATCCACGACGTGCTGAACCACGTGCGGCGCATTTCTGAAAACGGCTTCGGCCGCGGTATCCGCTATGTCGAGGACTATGATCCTTCGCTGCCGCCGGTGCTCGGAAACCGCGACAAGCTCGTGCAGGTGTTCTTGAATCTCATCAAGAACGCGGCGGAAGCCATTTCCGGCACGCAGGACAACGGCCGCATTGTTCTGCAGACCGCGTTCCGCCCCGGCGTGAGGTTGTCGGTGCCGGGGTCGGTCACGCGCGTCAGCCTGCCGTTGATGATCCAGATCGAGGACAACGGCGCGGGCATCGCCGAGCACTTGAAGCCCAATCTGTTCGACCCGTTCGTGACGACCAAGCCGTCCGGCACCGGGCTCGGCCTGCCGCTCGTCGCCAAGATCATTTCCGACCACGGCGGGATCATCGAGTGCGACAGCGAACCCGGCCGCACCGTATTCCGCATCCTCCTGCCGATGGAGGAACGTTCCAGATCGAAGTCCGGCGACCACGCAGGCGATAACCGTTAGAGGATCTTCCCGATGGCCCGAGGCACTGTGCTCATTGCGGATGACGATACGGCGATCCGCACCGTTCTCAATCAGGCCTTGGCGCGCGCCGGCTACGCGCCGCGCGCGACCGGCAACGCGGCGACGCTGTGGCGCTGGGTCAGCCAGGGCGAGGGCGATCTGGTCATCACCGATGTCGTCATGCCGGACGAAAATGCCTTCGATCTCATCCCGCGCATGAAGAAGCTGCGCCCCGATTTGCCGATCATCGTCATGAGCGCGCAGAACACGCTGATGACGGCGCTCACCGCCGCCGAAAAGGGCGCCTTCGAGTATCTGCCCAAGCCCTTCGATCTCAATGAGCTGATCGCCGTCGTCGGCCGCGCACTCACCGAGAACGGCCGCAAGCGTCCGGCGCCTTCGGCCGAGCGCGAGATCGAAGAGCTGCCACTGATCGGCCGCTCGCCGGCGATGCAGGAGATCTACCGCGTCCTCGCCCGCCTCACACAGACCGATCTCACCGTGATGATCATGGGCGAGAGCGGGACGGGCAAGGAACTCGTGGCGCGTGTGCTGCACGACTACGGCAAGCGCCGCCAGGGGCCGTTCGTGGCGATCAACATGGCGGCGATCCCGCGCGAGCTGATCGAGAGCGAACTCTTCGGTCATGAGAAGGGCGCCTTCACCGGCGCGCAGTCGCGCACGCAAGGCCGGTTCGAGCAGGCCGAAGGCGGTACGCTATTCTTGGATGAAATCGGCGACATGCCGCTTGAGGCGCAAACGCGCCTGCTCCGCGTGCTGCAGCAGGGCGAATACACGACGGTTGGCGGCCGCACGCCGATCAAGACCAACGTCCGCATCATCGCCGCGACCCACCGCGATTTGAAAACCCAGATCCAGCAGGGCCTGTTCCGCGAGGATCTCTATTACCGTTTGAACGTCGTGCCTTTGCGCCTGCCGCCGCTGCGCGAGCGCTTGGAGGATGTCGGCGATCTGGTCCGTCACTTCCTGCGGCTCGCCGGCAGGGAAGGGCTCGGGCAGAAGTCGATTGAGACGGCGGCCATCGAACGGCTCAAGGCACACCCCTGGCCGGGCAACGTCCGCGAACTGGAAAATGTCGTCCGCCGTCTCGTGGCGCTCTATCCGCAAGATACGCTGACCGCGCAGATCGTCGATCAGGAACTGGCGGGTGCCGCTCCCAGCGCGCCAGCGGGTGCCGCCTCCGACAGCGCCGATCTGAGCGAGGCGCTGGAGCGCTATCTGACGCGCTACTTCTCCTCGTTCGGCAACGACTTGCCCCCACCCGGGCTCTATGACCGCATCATCAAGGACGTGGAGAAGCCGCTGCTCAGCGCCGCGCTTGCGGCCACGCGCGGCAACCAGATCCGCGCTGCCGAACTTCTGGGCCTCAACCGCAATACGCTGCGCGCCCGCATCCGCGACCTGAATATCCGCGTTCTGCGGACAGTTGAGGGCTAGGCAATTTTATTTGAAGTGCCGCCCTGACACCTCTGCTTGACCGAAAAGGTTTGCGGGGCTAAGCCACACTTGTCGCGAAAATGTCACAGTTGGGCTGTTGGGTATCCCCCAACACAGTGTGGCCGGGCCGCAAGCAACAAGCAGCATCGCATTAGGCGCGGGCAACACACCTCAACGCGGCGAACCTGAAAATTGGCTCCACTGGCGCAGAGAGCGATTGAAATTCAGCGGTTTAACGTCCGAGCTTCAACCTGATGAGCGATAGCAACACCTCGGTGGAAAAGGACGCACTGGCCGCAGGGACAGAGCCGGCCGAAGGTGGCGCGACCATCATCGACGAGGCGGCAAGCCCGCTCAATCCGTCGGACCGCGCATTTTGGATCGGCCTTGCCGTCGTCATCGCTTCTCTCGTTGCTTCGCTGGCCAGCTATCTGATCCTGACCGGTCTGACCGCCATCGTGCCGCGCAGCGGCGTCGTTTGGACCGCGCTCGCCGTCAACGTTGTGCTCATCATCGCCATGTTGACGATCATCGTCTATCAGGCGCTGGGTCTGCGCCGGGCCTGGAAGGAGCGGGTGCCGGGTGCGCGCCTGCATACGCGTATCGTCGCCCTCTTCAGCGTCATCGCTGCGCTGCCCGCGATCCTGCTCGCGGTCGCCGCGACGACGACGTTCTCGCGTTCGCTCGACGGCTGGTTTTCGGCCCGCACCCGCGCCATCGTCGAGAACTCCTACGATGTGGCCAAAGCCTACGTCGAGGAGCACGGCAAGATCATCCGCACCGACATCGTCAACATGGCCCGCGACATCAACGGCGCGGCCGACGCCCTGCAAACCGATCCCGACGCGTTCCAGAAATTCCTGATTGGGCAGGCGGGCCTGCGCGATCTGCCCGCCGCCTACATCATCGATAAGGACGGCGTGCCCGTCGTCATGGCGATCGATGATGTCAGCCTGCCCTATCTCGTGCCGCCGGTCGGGCTCATCAATCAGGCCGACGCCGGACAGGCGCCGATCATGATGCCGGCCGGCGCTTACCGCGTCTCGGCCATCGCCAAGCTCGAAAAATTTCCCGGTCGCTATCTTTACGTCTCGCGCTCCATGAGCCCGAAGGTGATCGGGCACTTGCAGAGCACCGAACAGAACGTCGACGAATACAACCAGCTACGCAAGCGCCGCGGCGGCTTGAAGTTCGCCCACGGGCTCATCTACTTCATGATCTCGACCACGGCGCTGCTGTCCGCCATCTGGGCTGGCATGTGGTTCGCCGGCCGCTTCGTCGCGCCGATCCGGCGATTGATCGCCGGCGCGCAGCAGGTTTCCAAGGGCAATCTCAACATCGAGCTTCCCGAGAAGCGCGGCGAGGGCGATCTGAGGCGTCTCTCCGAAACGTTCAACCACATGACGCGCGAGATCAAGACCCAGCAGGATGCGCTGGTCGCCACCAACTCGCTGCTCGCCGAACGGCGCAACTTTATCGAAGCCGTGCTGTCGGGCGTCTCGGCCGGCGTCATCGGCCTCGACAGCGTCGACCGGATCACCCTCGTCAGCCGATCAGCCGAAAGGCTGCTTGGCTTTTCGAGCGACGATGTGATCGGCAAGCCGCTGGCCGAGGTGGTGCCTGAATTTGCCGAAGTGCTCACCGCGCGCGAAGAGACGTCTCTCAAAGCCAAGGGTCAGCGCGAGATCAAGAAGCAGACCGGCGATGAGGAGCGCACCTTCGCCGTCATGGTCACGCGCGAGCGGGCGGGCGAGGGCGATGTCGGCTCGGTCGTCACGTTCGATGATATTTCGGAGCTCGTGCAGGCCCAGCGCACGTCGGCTTGGGCGGATGTCGCCCGCCGCATTGCGCATGAGATCAAGAATCCGCTCACGCCGATACAACTTTCAGCCGAGCGTCTGCGCAACAAGTTCGCCAAGCAGTTGACCGAAAACCGCGAACTGTTCGAGACCCTGACCCAGACCATCGAACGCCAGACCGGCACCATCAAGACCATGGTCGACGAATTCGCCTCGTTCGCCCGCATGCCTCAGCCGCAGATGAGCGAGCAGGATCTGCGCCTCGCCGTGCAGGAACCGGCGGTTCTGTTCCGCGAGGGCAACAAGGACATCGATTTCCGCCTCGTCCTGCCCAAAGATCCGGTCCGCGCCAAATTCGACATCCGCCTCGTCTCGCAGGCGGTGACCAATCTGGTCAAGAACGCCACCGAAGCGATCGAAGGCTTCGGCGAGGCGCAAGGCCGGCCGAAAGACTACAAGGGCGAGATCGAGGTCCGTCTCATTCCGGCGAGCGACCGCGCCTCGATCGAGGTGATCGACAACGGCATCGGCCTGCCCAAGCAGAACCGCGCCAAACTTCTCGAACCCTACGTGACGACGCGCGCCAAGGGCACGGGCCTCGGCCTTGCCATCGTCCAGAAAATCACCGAGCAGCACGGCGGAACGCTGACGCTCGAAGATGCGCCGCCGACCGAAACCCGCACCCGCGGCGCGCTGGTCCGCATGACCTTGCCTCTGCGCACCGATCACGCGCAGGCCGAAATCCACGACGCCGGGGCGGCCGTTGCCGCCGGAGGCGCACGCTGAACGCAAAGAACAAGACAGAGGGAGCCCACCATGGCAGCCGATATTCTGATCGTCGATGACGAGACCGACATCCGCGAACTGATTTCCGGCATCCTGCAGGACGAAGGTCATCGCACGCGCTTGGCGCGCGACAGCGACGAGGCCTTGAAGGCGATCGAGGACCGCCGTCCGCATCTGGTCATTCTCGACATCTGGCTGCAGGGCAGCCGTCTCGACGGGCTCGAGGTGCTTTCGGTGATGAAGCGCACCTATCCCGATCTGCCGGTGGTCATCATTTCCGGCCACGGCAACATCGAAACCGCTGTCACCGCCATCAAGCGCGGCGCGTATGAATATATCGAAAAGCCGTTCAAGTCGGACCGCTTGAACCTCGTCGTCCTGCGCGCGCTCGAAGCCTCGCAGTTGAAGCGCGAGGTGAAAGACTTGAAGGAGCGATCCGTCGTCTCCGCCGAGATGATCGGCAAGTCGACGGCCATCAATCAGCTGCGCAACCTGATCGACAAGGCCGCGCCGACCAATTCGCGCATCATGATCCGCGGCTCGTCCGGCACCGGCAAGGAGCTGGCGGCGCGCGTGCTGCATCAGAAGTCGCTGCGCGCCGACGGTCCCTTCGTCGTACTCAATGCCGCGGCGATGGTCCCGGACCGGGTCGAGGAAGAGCTGTTCGGAACCGAAGACCGCTCGGGCGGGCCACGCAAGGTCGGCGCCCTCGAAGAGGCGCATACCGGCACGCTCTATATCGATGAAGTTGCCGACATGCCCATGGAAACCCAGGGCAAGGTGCTGCGCGTACTCGTCGAACAGAAGTTCCTGCGCATTGGCGGACTGCAGAAGGTGTCGGTCGATGTCCGCATCATCTCGTCGACCAGCCGCGATCTGGAACAGGAGATCCGCGAAGGCCGCTTCCGCGAGGATCTCTATCATCGCCTGAACGTGGTGACGCTGCGGGTCCCGAGCCTTGCGGAGCGCCGCGAGGATATTCCCGATCTCATCCAGTATTTCGTCGGCCAGGTGGCGCAGACCTCGGGCCTTGCTCCGCGCCGGATCGGCGAGGATGCAATTGCCGTGCTGCAGGCCCATGACTGGCCGGGCAACGTGCGCGAATTGCGCAACAACGTCGAGCGTCTCATGATCCTGGCCGGTGGTGAGCCCGGCGCCGTCATCACCGCCGATATGCTGCCAGATGAGATCGGCTCCAACGTGCCGCTTCCCGTGAACGGCGGCGCCGAGCATCTGATGTCGCTGCCGCTGCGCGAGGCGAGGGAAATCTTCGAGCGCGAATACCTGCTGGCCCAGATCAACCGCTTCGGCGGCAACATTTCGCGCACGGCTGAGTTCGTCGGCATGGAGCGCAGTGCGCTTCACCGCAAGCTGCGCGCGCTGGGCGTCTCGTCCGATCAGCGCTCCGGCGAGATCCGCTCGGCGTAGTCGTTCCGCAAGGCGGCCCTCCACGCCTCCCCAAGTCACCAGACACAATTGAGCAGAGGCCGCTTCGTGAGCAGGGTCATCTACGTCAACGGCCGCTACCAGCCGTATCATTCCGCGGCGGTGCATGTGGAAGACCGCGGCTTCCAATTCGCCGACGGCGTCTACGAGGTGATCGAGGTGCTCGCCGGCAAGCTCGTCGATGCGCCGCGCCATCTCGATCGCCTGGAGCGCAGCCTGCGCGAACTGTCGATGCCTGCGCCCGCCAGCCGTGGCGCGCTCATCGTCATCATCGCCGAAACGCTCAAGCGCAATCGCGTGACGGACGGCATCGTCTATATACAAGTCACGCGCGGCGCAGGACCCCGCGACTTTGCCTTTCCGCCCGCGGGCACGCCGCCGACGCTGGTCGTCATCGCGCGGCGCCAGTCGCAGTCGAAGATCGCTGCAACGGCGCAGACCGGCATCCGCGTCATCACCCGGCCCGATAACCGCTGGGGCCGCTGCGATATCAAGACGGTGATGCTGCTGCCCGCATGCCTCGCCAAGCACGAGGCGCATGAAGCGGGCGCCAAGGAAGTCTGGTTCACTGACCCGCAGGGCTTCATCACCGAGGGCGCGTCGTCTAATGCGTGGATCGTCACCGCCTCCGGCGCCGCCGTCACCCGGCCGCTGAGCCACCATCTGCTGGGCGGCATCACGAGGCGGACCTTGATCGATACGATCGCCGGCGAGGGCGTCAAGTTCGACGAACGCCCCTTCACGCGAGACGAAGCACTGAACGCTCGCGAGGCCTTCATCACATCGGCCACGAATACGGTCATGCCGGTGGTTGAGCTTGACGGCAATCAGATCGGCGATGGCCGGCCCGGACCGCTGACCCGCACGTTACGAGGGCGATTTCATCACTTTGCCGATATCCAAGCGCCGTTCGTCTAATATTTGGGCAGCAATCCGCCCCTGCAGGGCTTTTAATCGCCGTCAAAGCCGTTATGTTCACCCCCGAACGAGCCGGGTGAACGGCGGCAACGCCGTTCGCATAACCTTGTACAGCTGTCGCACTAGGATCGTATCCCTAGTCAGCAGCCGTGCAGCACGCTGAAAACAATTCCAACAACGACAGCGGAAAACAAACAATGGCGTCGGAAAAAGCCCAGAACCTGCAAGATACGTTTCTCAATTACGTCCGCAAGAACAAGACGCCCCTGACGATCTTTCTCGTCAACGGCGTCAAGCTGCAGGGCATCGTCAGCTGGTTCGACAACTTCTGTGTGCTCCTGCGCCGTGATGGACATTCGCAGCTCGTCTACAAGCATGCGATCTCGACCATCATGCCGGGCGGTCCCGTCAACTTGAACGATCAGGACGGCGAAGGCTCGCCCAGTTGAGCATCAGTTGAGTACGAACGGCCCCGACAACGACGACGAAGAGAGGACGCAAGCGCCGCGCCGCCGCCGCGCGGCGGAGGAAACGCGCGCGCCGCCCTCACGCGTGCTGGTGCTGGTGCCGGTGTGGAAGCGTCAGGTTCGGGTGGGCGAAAAGGTAAAGCCGTTCCCGCAAATCCACACGCCCGAAAACCGGCTGGCCGAAGCCATCGGCCTGGCGCGCGCCATCGATCTGGATATCGTCGACGCTCTGATCGTGCCGCTGTCTGAGCCGCGCCCGTCGACGCTGATCGGCTCAGGCAAGGTCGAGGAATTGCGCGCCAAGATCGCCGGGGACGAAATCGGTCTGGTCGTCATCGATCATCTGGTCAGTCCGGTGCAGCAGCGCAATCTGGAGAAGGCGTGGAACGTCAAGGTCATCGACCGCACCGGTCTCATCCTGGAAATCTTCGGTGAGCGTGCGGCGACGCGGGAAGGCGTGCTTCAGGTCGAACTCGCGCATTTGACCTATCAGAAGGGTCGCTTGGTGCGCGCCTGGACCCACTTGGAGCGCCAGCGCGGCGGCGGCGGCTTCCTGGGCGGCCCGGGCGAAGCGCAGATCGAGCTTGACCGGCGTATCCTGCAGGACCGCATTGACGCCATCAAACGCGAGCTGGCCGAAGTCGTCAAAACGCGTGAGTTGCACCGCAAGGGACGGCGCAAGGTGCCTTACCCCATCGTCGCCATCGTCGGCTACACCAACGCCGGCAAATCGACGCTGTTCAACAAGATCACGGGTGCTGGCGTTCTCGCCGTCGATCAGGTGTTCGCCACCCTCGATCCGACCATGCGCGAAGTGAAGCTGCCGAGCGCGCGCCGCATCATCCTGTCGGACACAGTGGGGTTCATCTCCGATCTGCCGACCATGCTGGTCGCCGCCTTCCGCGCCACGCTCGAAGAGGTGATCGAGGCCGATCTCATCCTGCACGTGCGCGACATCGCGCATGAGGAAACCGAAGCCCAGGCCGAGGATGTCGAAAAGGTGCTGACCGAACTCGGCATCGACGTGGTGCCGGCGCATGCCCACATTCTCGAAGTGTGGAACAAGGTCGATCTGTTGCCGCTTGAGCGCCTGGGCGAGCTACAACACGACGCGCGCCGCGATGAGCGCCATCCCGTGCTCGTTTCCGCCGTCTCGGGCTTGGGTCTCGATGACCTGTTGCGAGAGATCGATACGCGGTTGGGCGCGGCCGATGAGATTCTCGATGTGGTCGTGCCGGGCTCGCAAGGCCAGCTCATCAACTGGCTGTACGAGAACACCGACATTTTGAACCGGGAGGCGACGGAGGAGGGCGCGCTATCTATCAAGCTCCGCGTCGCATCTGAAAAAAAGGCCCGCGTCATCGGCCAACTGCGCAAAGCCGGGGTGGTGGTTTAGCCGCGCACGTGCTTATCCTTCGCCCGCACTTCGTCCCAGAGTGCGTCCATCTCTTGCAGGTTCGATTGCGCTGGGCTCGATCCGCGCTTGGCGAGTTCTTCTTCGATATATCGGAAGCGGCGCGTGAACTTGTCGTTGGCCGCCCGCAGCGCCGCCTCCGGATCGATCTTCAGGTGCCGGGCGATGTTCGCCATCACAAACAGAAGATCGCCGAATTCTTCCTTGATGGCCGCGTCGGTGCCTTCGGCCCGGCTCAGCGGCGCGGAGCCGGAAGGCGCGACCAGAAGAGCACGAGGATCGTGCGGCAGCGCCACCTCTTCGAACTCGGCCAGTTCCTCTTTCAGCTTGTCGAACACGGGTGCGAGGTTTGGCCAGTCGAAGCCCACTTTCGCGGCTTTGTCCTGCAACTTGTGAGCCCGCGTCAGAGCCGGCAGTGCATGTGGCACGTCATCGAGCAGGCAAGCACCGCGAGGCTGTGGCGATGGCGTGGACCCGAGCCGCGCCCGCTCGGCCGCCTTCTCGGCTTTCTCCTCGGCCTTGATCTTCGCCCACAGTCCATCGACGTCACCCGGCGAGCGCGCCATCGCATCGGAGAACACATGCGGATGGCGGCGGATCATCTTCTTGGTCACGCCTTCGACCACGTCGCCGAATTGAAAGGCGCCTTGTTCTTCCGCCATGCGCGAATGATAGACAACCTGAAGCAGCAGATCGCCGAGTTCGTCCTTCAGGTCGGCAAGATCGCCGCGCGTAATGGCGTCCGCTACCTCGTAGGCCTCTTCCAGCGTGTAGGGCGCGATGGTTTCAAAATTCTGCGCCAGATCCCACGGGCAGCCGGTGACCGGCGTACGCAGCGCCGCCATGATTTCAATGAGGCGGGAAATGTCTTTCGATGGCGTCATGAGTGTCCTCGCGAATGGCGCGGGCGACACTAGACGATCAGGCTTTGAGAGGCGAGGGGAGGCATCACCGGTTCAGCGGGAAAAGGCGCGCGGAATCGCATCGATCGACAGCACCAGCGCCAGCGGCAGCATCCAACCGGCCCAGGCGGCGATCGCGTAGGTCTGGGCAAATGGCAAATCCAGAAGAATGGCGCTGCCGGTCAGAACGCGGAACCACACGGCGCCCGACGTCACCGCCACCATGGCGAGCATCAGCCGTATGTGCTGCCAGCGTTTGCCGTTGCGAATGGCGGCAATCGCCGCTGCGAACAGCGTCAGCCACACCAGCCCTTGAACGAAAAATCCGGCCCGCGCCGCCAGCGAGGATGAACTGATTATGGCGACGGGAAATGCGCTGAGCCCCGCCATCACCACGAAAGCGCCCAAGACGCGGCCCAGCATCCGGTGCGTGCGGCGATCATTGCGCGCCGCCACCACGGCGGGAGCCAGCAGCAGCACGATCGCTCCCGTCACCATATGGATTTTGAAGATGAGCGGCATGCGCCCGGCGAGCAGGAACATTTCATACGGCAGCGGCACGAGCCCAAGGCCCGAGCCCGCGGCGATCATACCAACAGGAATAACGAGGAGCACGACAATGAGCGCGATGACGATCCGCCACGGCAACGGCAACGACGACCGCGGCAGCACGGCCAGCCAACGCCCGGCGCGGCCGGTCAACGTCACGTCTCTCTCGCGGGTGATCATGCTCATGATTGTAAGCCTCCCACTTGCGTATGGCGGCTCTGCGGCAAAGGCAGGGGAGGGCGCCGTTGTTGCCGCCGCGCCGTCCGCAGCCGCGCCCATTTCGCTCGCCGGCCGCTGGAGCGGACGCCATCACAGCTACTCCATGCGCGCGCCCGCCGATGAGACCTGCGGCGGCAAGCCGTGCGCCATCACGTTCGACATCGTCGCCTGCGGCAGCGAGTGGTGCGGCATCCGCGTGACCGATGACAAGCCGTGCGGCGACATCGCCATGCGCTTGAAGCACGACGACAAGCTGCCGGACCGCGCCTCGACGTTCTCCGGCAAGTTAGAACTCGCCAAAGGCGCAGCGCCCTTCTTCGTCGAAGCCTGGTACAGGGCGCCCGGAGACGGCGCGGGCGAGGGCACGGAGCAGGCCCGGCTCAACTTCGTCGGCGACACGGGCGGCGAGATGCTGATGATGCGCCGCTCCTATCCCTTCCACGCGCAGATGGCGCGGACCGGCGAGGCGCTCTGCACCCTCGAAAAGGCGACGAGTTAGGCGAGAGGATGCCTCTCCCCTTGGGGAGAGGCCGGCGCGGCCCGCGCGGTTCTGGCGAGATCGCGCCTCATTTCCGCGCCGGGTGAGGGGGACGTAATGTGTGGCAGGCGTTTCGAGTAACATCTGTTAGCTTGATGACAGCCCCCTCACCCTAGCCCTCTCCCCAAGGGGAGAGGGGAGCCGAGCCCCGGATGACAATCGGCATTTCCCCGCTAGGATGCAACCGGACCACCGGGCGGGGTAAAGCGGACCACATGCGCATCATCGTCAACGCGTTCGTCATGGCGCTGGAGTTGTTGGCCATCGCCGGTGTGGCATGGCTCGGCTTCACCTATCCGCTTGCTTTTGCGGCGCTGACCGCGCTCGCCGCGTTGATCCTCGGCGCGTCGCTCGAATACGCCCGCATCCAGAACGAGCTGCCGTTCTATTTCGACCGTGTGCCGGCGCGCGCCACGCTGTTCGCCTGGATCGTCGCCGGGCTTGAAGCGATCACCAAATCGATCCTCGCCGGCGTGGTCGGCCTGCTCACCTTCCTCGGCACCGATCCGGAACGGCTGTGGAACGTCGCCATCATCTTCGGCGTCGTGCTGTTCGTGGGCGTACAACTCGTGCATTGGCTGAGGACGCAGTTCCGCGCCCGGCCGCTGCGCTGGGGCTATTTCCGCCTCGCCGCGCCTCTAGGGCTCATGTACTCCGTCGGCCTGTCGTTCCTTGCGGCTCCCGGCTTTACGGAACTGGCGCGGCGCGCCACCTTCGACATGCCGGAGAAGCCCTCCATGCAGCAGGCGAGCGAGTTTCTGTTTCTGTTGAAGCAGACCTTCGACGACATCGTCGAGCGCATGCTGACCTGGGTGGTCGATCCCGGCGTTGCCCAGATCGTGAGCGCGATATTCTCGATCAACATGCTGTCCGGGTTCGTGCTCGCGCTCTATGCTGTGATGATTGGCGACGCCGTGCGCCGCTTGGAGACGTCAAATGACTGAAGCAACGAAATTGAAACTGAAAAGCTCTATCAAACAGATGGTGGCGGAGGCCAACGCCGAAATCGCCACCGTGCCGGTTGCTGAGGCGAGGGCGATGATCGGCCGCGACGACGTGGTGTTCGTCGATCTGCGCGATCCCCGTGAACTGGAACGCGACGGCAAGATCCCCGGCGCCTTCCATTGCCCGCGCGGCATGCTCGAATTCTGGGTCGATCCGGAGAGCCCGTATCACAAGCCGGTGTTCTCGAGCGGCAAGCGCTTCGTCTTCTATTGCGCCAGCGCCTGGCGCTCGGCGCTTTCGACCAAGACCGTGCAGGACATGGGCCTGCCCAACGTCGCGCATCTGGGCGGTGGCTTCACGGCCTGGAAAAACGAAGGCGGCGAGGTGGAGAAGGTTGCAGGGTAGGGCCCGCGGCGGTCGCGGCCACTTCCTTCTCCCTGAGGGAGAAGGTGCCCCGAAGGGGCGGCACCCTCTCTCGTTCCGGGAGAGGGACGGCAGACGAGCTCGTGGCGACGCCCGCGTTGCAGCGCACGGCAAGGCTCTTCGCCGCTGCCAGAATCGAAGCGTATGCTTAGCCCCTTGTCGCGTCTCACCTGAGCGGGGAAGGGGAGAGCACCATGCGGCGCCAACAGAAACGCACAGCATCGTCGGATGCGGCCGTGCGCGTGCGCGGAGTTTCGATTTCGAGCGCCGCCGCGGTGCTGATCGCGGCACTAGCCCCCAGCGCCACCGATGCGGCGAGCGCGCGGCGCGTCAAGCGCGATACGCCGACCCGGCTGTTCGTCATGGCGGGCTTCACGCCCGACTGTGCGTTCAAGGGATTTCCGGAGCTACAACTCGACCAGCAGCCGGCGAAGGGGCAAGTCGAGTTCAAACAGGGCGAGACGACGACGCTGCAGACAACGCTATCTGGCGCGTGTGTCGGCGCGCAGCTTCAAGGCACCGGCATCTACTACATTCCCGCGGCCGGGCAGACGGGCGAGGATACCTTCACGGTGACGGGACGTCTCGGGACCGGCGAACCGGCGACGAAGACGTTCGCCATCATCATTGATGAGTAACGTTTCGGTGGCCCGTCCGCCGCGCGCACAACAGTCCGCATTCTAATTAGTCCGTCACGGCATTTGTCTAGACCGTCGATTCGCATAATACATATTATGGAACCATACAGTCATAGAATTAAGTGTTTCAATGTGATACGGCGCGTCATGTCTGGTTAATAATTCCGCGCCCTTGCAACTGGCTGCCATGATAATCTGACGCCGCTCATTTTTTCAAAGTCCACCTCACGCGCCGTTTTCATCGTTCACCGCCACAGACCCCTTCGTTCGCCCATTTCTTTCGCCACATCATTTTGGAGGTCGTTATGAGTCTCCGCCGCACCCGGCTGGCTTCCGCGCTTCTCGCTCTCCTTCCTTCCGCCGCCTTCGCCGAACCACCCGATCCCGGCAGCTTCTACCGGCTCTCCACCAAGTGGCGCGGCGCCGATCTGCCGCTCGACGTGGTCAACGGCGGCGACAAGGACGGCATGACCCGCCTCAGCCCCAAGACCAACGCGACGGGGCAACTCTGGCGGTTTGCGCCGTTGGGTAACGGCAGCTTCAAGCTGACGACGAAGTTCACCGGACCCGATACGTGCCTCGACGTTACCAACGGCGGTCCGCGCGACAACCAGCCGGTGTTTCGAAAGTGCGGTGATTTTTCGGGCCAGGTCTGGAGGCTCCAGGCCGACGGCTCCTGGTTCCGCCTGAAGACGAAATTCAAAGGCGACGGCATGTGCCTCGACGTCATCAATGGCGGCGCCGATGACGGCCAGCCGCAGCTGCGGCCGTGCGGGGACTTCTCCGGGCAACTTTGGAAGCTCACGCGCGCGAAGGACGCTCCCGTCGCGTCCGTCGCAAACACCAACACCTTCCGCAATCCGCGTCACCGCGATGCGCGGCTCGATCTGTGCTGGTCGTGGAGCGTGAAGGACTGCGGCAAGCGCGTCGCCGACTGGTGGTGCCGCAAGCATCGCTGGATGGGAGCTGCCGATTTCAAACCCGGCAAGGCTGACGGTCACACCGAATTCATCGGCTCGAACGAAAGCTGCAACGATCCCGGCTGCATGGGCTTTGAGACCATCACCTGCCGGGATCATTTGCCGATGGGTCAGGTCTACGCCAACCCGGTCGGTACCTTAGGCGACGGTGGGCGGCGTCTCGATGTCTGCCTGCAATTCGGCAAGAACTGCGGCGCACCCGCCGCTCAAGCGTTCTGCGAAACGCACAGCTTCAAGCGCTGGGTCTATTTCGAGGCCGATACGCCCGACGGCGGTGGCGGCAAAACCGTCACGCTCGGCTCGCGCGAAAAATGCGACGGGCCGCACTGCACGGCCTTCAACGTCATCACCTGCGCCGATTAATAGAGCGGGGAGCGCGGCCGGCGCCCCCGCTCTCCCCTCAGCCCTTCTCGTGGAAGTCGGCGACGAAGCGGTCGAGCAGGCGCACGCCCCAGCCCGAGCCCCAGCTGGTGTTGATGTCGTTCTTGGCGCCGTCCATGGCGGTGCCGGCGACGTCCAGATGCGCCCACGGCGTGTCCTTGATGAAGCGCTGCAGGAAGGCCGCCGCGGTGCACGAGCCGCCCCAGCGCCCGCCGGTGTTCTTCATGTCGGCGTTCTTGGAATCCATCATCTTGTCGAATGCCTTGTCGAGCGGCATCCGCCAGATCTTTTCGCCCGTCGCCTTAGACGCGGCGGAGAGCTCTTCGGCGAGCTTGTCGTCGTTGACGAACATGCCGGCATACTCCTTGCCGAGCGCGATCATGATGGCGCCGGTCAAGGTTGCAAGGTCGACGATCAGCTTCGGCTTGTAGGTCTCCTGCGCGTAGGTGAACACGTCGGCCAGCACCAGGCGGCCTTCCGCGTCGGTGTTGATCACTTCAATAGTCTGCCCCGACATCGAGGTGACGACGTCGCCGGGCCGCACCGCCGAACCCGACGGCATGTTCTCGACGCAGCCGATGAGGCCGACCGCATTGACGTTCGCCTTGCGCTCAGCGAGCGCGTGCATCACGCCGACCACGGCGGCCGAGCCGCCCATGTCGCCCTTCATGTCTTCCATGCCCGCGGCCGGCTTGATCGAAATGCCGCCGGTGTCGAAGATGACGCCCTTGCCGATGAAGCAGACCGGCTTCTGCTTCTTGTTGCCTTTAGCCCCGTTCCACACCATCACCGCCATGCGCGACGGCCGCTCACTGCCCTGCCCGACGCAGAGCAGCGAGCCCATTTTCATCTTTTCCATCTGCTTGACGTCGAAGATCTCGACTTCGACACCGAGTTTCTCGAGCGCCTTGGTCTTCTCGGCAAGTTCAACCGGGCCCAGAATGTTGGCCGGCTCGTTGACCAGATCGCGAGCGAAGTTGACGCCGTTGACGACGGCTTTGAGCGGCTGGAATGCAGCCTTGGCCTTGTCGGGATGGGCCACGTGGATGATGAGCTTTCTCAAGCCATCCTTGTCCTGGGCCACCTCTTCAGACGGCTTCTTGGTCAGATATTTCTTGAAAGTGTAATGGCGCAGCATGGCGCCCTGTGCAATCAACGCCGCGACCATCTCGGGCTTCAACTCATCGGTGCCGTCGATGTCGATCAGAACCGAGGCCGACGACCCTTTGCGGCCCTGAAGCTGAGCGAGGATCGCACCGCCAAGATCGACGAGCTGCTGCTCGGTCAAAGTTGCGGTCTTGCCAATGCCGCACACGATCAACCGGTCGATGCTGACTTTGGCCGGAGCCAGGATCTCTATCGATGACTTGTATTTGCCCTTGAAGTCGGCGACCGCCGCCGCCTTGGCGATCGCCCCTCCCGTTTTGCCATCGAGGTCCTTGGCGCGGGGCCCGAGGTCGAGCCCATCGGCCGCCAGTACGGCCAGCGTCGCCTCCGGATCGGCAGAGAGGCTCGCGAACGAAACGTCGAGGCGATCGGACATGGGGTGTCAAACTCCGGGTCTGAGAGCGTTGCAGGATGTGAGATGGTGCGCGCAGGGACGCCGATCCTCTGGCACGGTTTTGGCCGGTCTTGCCTCCCTCCCCCTCCGAACAATGAGAGGGGGCTGAGGCAGGCCGCCACCTTAGACATTCGCGGCACGCTGGCAAGAGACGGCTAAGGTTCTTGGAATGTCGAGGATTTTTGGTTCCGGGCAGCGGTTCTAGCGCGGCTCCCGGCGCGACGGCACCTGTTCGCGCCGCCGCTGGACAGGATTGAGCTTAAGTCTCGCGGTGGAGCCGAAATTCTGCCACCGTGCTATGGGACGCGGGAACTGGGCATGGGGAGCCCGGCATGGCGCCATCCGCAAAAGCGGGCAGGCCGCCGTGACCGCGCGTTGTCGAGGGGGTTGGCCGCGTTCATGCGGATTTTTTCGCGATACGTGTTTCGCCAGGCGGCCGGGGCCTTTCTGCTGATCCTGCTTTCGCTTTCGGGCATCGTCTGGATCGCGCTGGCGCTCCGGCAATTGAACGTCGTCACCAGCCAGGGTCAGGACACCTGGATGCTGATCAAGATGACGACGCTCGCCCTGCCGAACCTGATGGCCATCATCGCGCCGTTCTCGTTTCTCATCGCCGCTCTGCATACGCTCAACAGGCTCAACACCGACAGCGAGCTGATCGTGCTCACCGCGTCCGGCGCCACCGTGTGGACGGCGGCGCGGCCGCTGCTGCTGCTGTCGGTTCTGGTGGCGATGTTCCTGGGTTTCGTCAATCATCTGGCGCAGCCCTGGAGCATGCGTCTGCTCAAGGAATATCTGGTCCAGGTCCGCACCGACCTGTTGACTCAGGTGATGCAGCCGGGACGCTTTTCTTCGCCCGAGACCAACCTCACCTTTCACATCCGCGAACGGGCCTTGAATGGCGAATTGATCGGCCTCGTCATGCACGACGGCCGCGAGAAGAACGTGACGCAGAGCTATCTGGCCGAACGCGGCGTGATCGTGAAGCAGGATCCCTCCGCCTATCTCGTCATGTCGACGGGCCACATCATCCGCCGCACCGATCCCAAAGAGCCGCCGCAGATCGTCGCCTTCGACAAATACGCCGTCGATCTCGATCGCTTCGAAGCGCAGGACGGCGCCGAAGGCGAATTGAAACCGCGCGAGCGCTATTTCGGCGAACTCGTCGATCCGGGTCCCGACAGCGTCCTTTACAAGAAGCAGCCGGGCCAGTTCCGCGCCGAGTTGCATGAGCGGTTCGTCAGTCCGCTCTACCCCATCGCCTTCGCCTTCGTCATCGTCGCCTTCGTCGGCCAAGCCCGTTCGACACGGTCGAGCCGGATGGAAAGTCTCATCGTCGCCTTTCTCGCAGCGACCGGCGCGCGTCTGGCAGGCCTCGCCCTCAACAACATGGTGGCGCTCAAGGCCTCTCTCGTCCCGGCGCTCTATCTGCTGCCGGTTGCCGTTGTCATCCTGTCGCTCATCGTCATTCGCGGCGCGGACAAGCAGCGCACCGGCCTTGGACCCATCGACAAACTGGTCGAGGCCGTCTCGCCGTGGTTCGAAGCGCTGGTCCAGCGCTGGCGCAAGCCGCGGGCGGGAGGCGCCACGCCATGATCCGCGGCTTCACCCTCACCCGCTACATCGCCAAGCGGTTCCTGCTCGGCATCCTGACAACGCTCGGCGTCTGCGCGCTTCTGATTTTCATGATCGACTTCGTCGAACTGCTGCGCCAGTCGGGCAAGTTCGGCGAGGTGCCGGCGGCCAAGCTCATCTGGATCGCGCTTCTGCGCCTGCCCGCCTACACCGAATTCCTGATTGGCTTCGCCGTTCTCGTCGGTTCGATCGGCGCGTTACTGTTCTTGAACCGCAAGAGCGAGCTCGCCGTGATGCGCGCTGGAGGCATGTCGGTGTGGCAGTTCCTGATGCCGGGCATGCTGGCCGCCTTCCTGTTCGGTTTGTTCGGCATGCTGGCCTACAATCCTCTCGCCGCCGCCGGACGCGCCGAATCGGAAAAGCGCTTCGCCATCGCTTTCGGCAAGGAAGCCAACGTCTTGAAGGCCCAGGGTGGAGGATCCTGGCTGCGTCAGGACGGCGCCGACGGCGAATCCGTCATCGGCGCGGTGGCCGCCTCCAACCGCGGTTCAACGCTGACGGGTGTGATGGTGTTCGCCTACGACCGTGACGGGCATTTTCTGGAGCGCATCGACGCTGCCAGCGCCGACCTGAAAGAGGGCTACTGGAACCTGCAAAATGCCTGGGTGACGCGGCTAGGCCAGGAGCCGGAGAAATTCAACTCCTATCTGATCTCCACCTACCTCACTCCCGACCGCGTCCGCGATGCCTTGGGGACGGTCTTCTCGATCTCGTTCTGGGAGCTGCCGGGCCTGATCGAAGTCGCTGAAAAAGCGAAGCTTTCCGCCGAGCGTCTCAAGGTTCAATATGCCACGATCTGGGCCCGCCCGCTGCTGTGCGTGGCCATGGTCCTTTTGGCCGCAACTGTGTCCCTCAAGTCATTCCGCTCCGGCGGCATCCAGACTATGGTCGGCACTGGCATGATCGGGGGCTTCGGGTTCTTCTTGGCTTCGGAAATTTCAAGGCAAATCGGCGTTGCCGGGCTCGCGCCAGCGTGGGCTGCCGTGTGGCTGCCGGTCGTACTGCTCTTGGTCATCACGACGACGGTGCTTTTGCACCAGGAGGACGGCTGAGTGATGCGTCATAGGGGGACACCGCATGAGGGTTGCGGATCGTCTCGCGAGCGAGGAGCACGGAACATCCGGTGCGTCCTTTCTCGCGCGTTGACGCTCGCCCTCATCGCCGGCACGTCACTCGCCGCAGTCTTCGCCACGACCTCCACACCCGCCCGCGCGCAATCCTCGTTCCCCGAAACGCCTGGCGGCATCTTCGGCAAGGTCAAGACCAAGCTCGATTCCACCAAGCCGATGAACCTGCAGGGCGATCAACTCGTCTACGATACCTCCGGCAACAAGGTCATCGCGCGGGGCAACGTCGAGATCTACTACAACGACTACATCCTGACGGCCGATGAGGTGGTCTACGATCAGTCGGCTGGAACCCTCACGGCCGTCGGCAACGTGACGCTGAAGGAGCCCCAGGGCAACGTCATCCGCGCCGACCGCTACACGCTGACCGACGATTTCCGCGACGGCTTCGTTCAGTCGCTGTCGATCACGACGGCCGACGACAGCCGCATCACCGCCGACCGCGCCAACCGCCGCGACGGCAACGTCACCGAATTCGAGAACGGCAAGTTCACGCCGTGCAAATCCGAAGGCGGCTCGCCGCCGTTGTGGTGCATCAGCGCTGCGCGCATCGTCCACGACAAGGGCGCGGCCACCGTCACCTACCAGGATGCGACGTTCGACGTGTTCGGCCAGCCGGTCCTGTACATGCCCTACTTCCAGCACCCCGATCCTTCGGTAAAACGCCAGTCGGGCTTCCTGGCGCCGCAGTTCGGCAACTCCAACAATCTCGGTTTCATGACCGAGATCCCGTATTATTTCGCGCTCGATCCGTCCTACGATCTTCTGTTCCATCCCCTCTACATGACCAAGCAGGGCATCCTCTGGCAGGCGGATTGGCGCCAGCGGCTCAACAACGGCGAATACATCGTCAAGATCGCCGGTATCGACCAGGACGCGAGCGATCTGCCGGCCTTCGATCCCAAGCTCGACGGCTGGCGCGGCAGTCTTGAAACCCGCGGCCTGTTCTCCTTGTCGAGCTGGTGGAAGTTCGGCTGGGATGTGACCATCGAGAGCGACGACACCTTCCGCCGCTTCTATAAGCTCGACAGCATTCTCGTCACCGACCGCGTCAATCAGGTGTTCCTGACCGGCCTGTCGGATCGCAACTATTTCAGCGCCAAAATGTACCAGTTCGGCGGCCTTCTTCTCACCGATACCAATCAGGCCGAGAGCTATACCCACCCGATCATCGACTATAACTACGTGTTCGAAGATCCGGTGTTGGGCGGCGAGTTGAAGTGGGACACGAACGTGCTGAGCTTCTCGCGTCTCGATGGCGTGCAGGCGCCGCTTGGCACCGCCGAGGATCAGAACATCAACCGCCTGGTGACAGAGCTCAAGTGGCGCCGGCGGATGACGGATCAGATCGGCATCACCTACACACCCTTCGCCAACATCCGCGGCGACGTCTACCGCTATGACAATTTCACCGATCCGGAATCGGTCGACGTCGATGCCTTTGGCCGTCCTATCGAGGGCAGCGGCGTTGCGGTCGACAACGACACCACGCTGCGCGGCGTCGCCGCCGGCGGTGTGACCGTTGCCTACCCCTGGGTTGCAAATACCGCTTCGGCGAGCCACATCATCGAGCCGATCGGACAGATCATCGCCCGCCAGGATGCCGTCACCCAGCGCACGCTGCCTAACGAGGATGCGCGCAGCTTGGTGTTCGACGATACCAACCTCTTCGAGGTGTCGAAGTTCTCAGGACTCGACCGTGTCGAAACCGGCACGCGCGCCAACGCCGGCGTGCAGTACACGTTCCAGTCCAACGACGGCGGTTACGCCCGCTTCCTCGCCGGTCAGAGCTATCATCTCTCGGGCGACAACGTTTATCAGACTCCCGGCCGCAACGACGACGGCAGCTTCGTCTACAATCCGGCGAGCGGGCTTGAATCCGACCGTTCGGATTACGTGCTCGGTGCCTACATCGCCCCGACCGACAATTTCCGCCTGATCTCGCAGAGCCGGTTCGACGAGGACGACATGGCGCTGCGCCGGGAGGATCTGGCCGCCGTCTTCAGCTACGGCCCTCTCGTCGTGCAGACGGTCTATGCCTTCTCGGCCGCCGACCCCGCTCTGAAGATCGACCAGAACCAGCAGGATGTGGTCGCTACCGCCAGCCTGCAGTTGACCGAGAACTGGAGCGCGTCGGCCGGCGTGCGCTACGATATCGATGCCGGCACGCTGCGCCAGGACAGCTTCCAGGTCCGCTATTCCGACGAGTGCTTCGTGTTGAGCGCGGCCTACATCGAGCAGAAGTTCAACAGCGCCACGATCACCGACGATCAGACCGTCATGGTCCGTTTCGAGCTGAAACACCTGGGCGAATTCAAGTACAAGACCGACAATCTGGACTTCCTGTTCGGCGGCGAGCAGCGCACCAACTGATGATTGCGCAAAGCGCGCCGGATCGCCCCGGCGAGCCTTTAACCACGCTGTTTTCCGGGCATCCGGGCCCTTGGTTATAGCGGTGATATATTCCGATTTTAGCCATGGTTGGTGTGGATAACCGGCCTTCGCCTCCCGGCGCTGATATAAGCTCGACAGCAGTTCGAATCGATTGAACGGACACCGTCTCCCAATGACCCGCATCGGGCAGCATCTCCTTTCGACACGCGCCAAGCGCCACCCGCGCCCGATGCCGCCCGCACGCCTCATGTGCGCCATGGCATTGGCCGCGGCTCTGTCGCTCCCGCCGCTGGTACCCGCCTCTGCCCAGGACGCCGTGATCACGACCGGCGATCTGTTGCGCGGTTCAACCGCTGAGCAGCCGCCAGCCGCTGACGCTCCCGTTGCCGCCTCTCCTGCTCCGGCCGAGCCCGCCAAGCCGGCGGTCAAAAAGAAAAAGCCGGCCAAAAAGGTTCCAGACGAAACCGCAACCAAGGCACCCGATGCAGGAACGAATACCAAGACGGCGGCCAAGGGGCCCTCGTCCGGCGGTCTTGCGTCAGAAAACTCCATTGTCGCCCTGGTCAACGATGAGCCGATCACCGGCTTCGAATTGCGCCAGCGCGCCTCCATGCTCGGCGGTGGAGCGGTCTCCGCCAAGGCTCAGGAAAACTTCAAGGCGATGATCAAGGCGCCGAGCACGTCGGAAAAGCTCAAAGCCATTCTCAACGACACCATCAAGGCGAACCAGGGCAAGTCCAAGGACGAGATCATCGCCATCTTCGAGCGGCGCAAGAAAGAGTTCGCCATGAGCATGCAGCGCCAGGCGGTTGAAAACGCCAAAGCAAGCGCGCTGCCCGGCATGAAGAAACAGGCGCTCGAAGAGCTGATCGACGAGAAGTTGAAGCTGCAGGAGGCCAAGCGCCTCAACGTCACCGTCGATGAAGCCGAAATCGAACGGGTGGTCGCCAGCATCGCCGAGCGCAACAAGATGTCGATGGAGCAGTTCGCCCAGCAGCTCGGCGGCTCGCTCGATCCGATGAAAAACCGCATCCGGTCCACAATGTCGTGGAACGATGTGATCCGCCGCCGCTTCGGCCCGCAGATCTCGGTCGCGACCAAGGACGTCGACAAGTTCGTCGCATCGGCCGCCGCGGGCGGCGAGGATGGCGTCGAACTCGACGTTCAGCGCATCCTCATCACCATGCCCGCCAAGCTCGATCAGGCCGGCGTCGCCCAGCGCGTTGGCGCGGCGGAAGGCCTGCGCGCCAAGTTCACGGACTGCAAGTCGGCAAAGGGCATCGTCAGCGGCGTCGCCGGGGCGCGGTTCGAGGAAATCGGTAAGCGCAAACCCTCCATGTTCCCCGAGCCGACGCGGTCGCTGCTGCTCAACGCGCGTGATGGCGAGATGCTGCCGCCGAGCATCGGTGAGGCTGGCATCGAGCTGTGGACCGTATGCGGCCGCACCGTCATCAAGGCCGAGGAGCAGAAGCGCACCGAAGCCGAAGGCGAGTTGAAGCAGAAGGAATTCGAGCTTCTCGCCAAGCGCCATCTGAAGGATCTGCGCCAGGACGCGCATATCGAGTACCGCTGAGATGCCCGCCAGCGCCGCAGGCAGAGCCGCGCGCAGTCCGGACGCCCCGCTCGCCGTGACCATGGGCGATCCCGCCGGCATCGGCCCTGAGATTACGCTGCGCGCCTATCAGCATCGCCGCGAGCTGGGCTTGGCGCCCTTCGCCGTCTACGGCGATCCGAACCTTTATGCCGAGCGCGCGCGCCGCCTGGGCTTTACCGCCATCGACATTGCGGCGGTGACCGCGCCAACTGATGCCGGTCACGTATTCCCGCGGTCGCTGCCTGTAATTTCCGTGCNNGTAATTTCCGTGCCGCTCGCGGCGCGTGCCGATGCCGGCAGCGCCGATCAAGCCAACGCGACGGCCACGATCGCCGCGATCGAACGGGCGGTGGCGGATGCCGCTTCGGGCGCGATCCGCGCCGTCGTCACCAACCCGATTGCCAAGTCGGTACTCTATCGCGCCGGTTTCACCCATCCTGGCCACACCGAATTCCTGGCCGACCTTGCGTCCCGCCATTGGCCGGGCAAGCGCCATCACCCGGTGATGATGATCGCGTCGGACGCGCTCAAGGTTGTACCTCTGACCATCCACGTCCCGCTGGCCGCCGTCCCTGCCCTCATTACCCGCGGCCTCATCTTCGAGACCGTCCACGTCACGGCCGAAGCGCTGCGGCGCGACTTCGGCATCGAGATGCCGCGCATCGCCGTCACCGGGCTCAACCCCCATGCGGGCGAGGACGGAAGTCTCGGCACCGAGGATCGCGACATCATCGCGCCGGCCATCCGCGATCTCGTCAGCGAAGGCCTCGCCGTGACAGGGCCTCACTCCGCCGACACGCTGTTTCATGCGGCCGCGCGCAAGACCTACGACGCCGTCGTCGCCATGTATCACGATCAGGCGCTGATCCCCATCAAGACGCTCGCCTTCGACGAAGGCGTCAACGTCACGCTCGGCCTGCCGTTCGTGCGTACGTCGCCTGATCACGGCACGGCGTTCGATATTGCCCCTCGGTTCTCAGCCAACCCGTCGAGCTTCATTGCCGCGTTGAAGCTCGCCGATGAGATGTCGGCGCGGCGCCAGCGCACCGGCGCATAGGATGCGGCCATGACGATCCGCTCCGGTTCGAGCCCTGACGGCCTGCCGCCGCTGCGCCAGGTCATCGACGCCCACGAGCTGCGCGCCAAGAAGAGCTTGGGCCAGAACTTTCTTCTCGACCTCAACATCACCCGCAAGATCGCGCGTGCCTGCGGGGACATGGCGAACCGCACGATCGTCGAAGTCGGCCCCGGCCCCGGCGGTCTGACACGCGCACTGCTGTTCGAAGGCGCGGCACGCGTGGTTGCGGTCGAGCGCGACGAGCGCTGCCTGACGATCCTGGAAGAGATCGGCGCGCATTATCCGGGCCGGCTCGACGTGCATCTGGGCGATGCGCTCAAGGCGGATTGGCGGGCGCTGACGGGATCAGCTCAGGGCCCGGTGACGATTGCCGCCAATCTTCCTTACGGCGTCGCGTCGCTGCTGCTCGTCAACTGGCTCGAAACCGAGCCCTGGCCGCCGTGGTACGACCGCATGGTGCTGATGTTCCAGCGCGAGGTCGCCGAGCGCATCGTCGCTGCACCCAAGAGCAAGGCCTACGGCCGCCTGTCCGTGCTCTCGCAGTGGCGGACCGGCGCGCGCATCATCATGCAACTGCCGCCCGAAGCCTTCACGCCGCCGCCCAAGGTTTCTTCCGCCGTGGTCGAATTCGTGCCCAAGCGCGATCCGCAACCGCGCTGCCAGGTTTCGACACTCGGCCGCGTAACGGCCGCCGCGTTCGGCCAGCGCCGCAAGATGCTGCGGTCGAGCTTGAAGCAACTGACGGCGATGCCGGAGCTGCTTTTGAAAGAGGCCGGGATCGCACCGGAAAAACGCGCCGAGGAGTTGCCGGTCGAAGCGTTCGCCACCCTCGCCGCCATTCTTGAGCGCAACGGCTAGAGCGCGCTCTGCAGATCGCGCACGAAGGCGGACAAGCCTGTCAGCCGCTCACGCTTCAAGCGCTCCGCCGCCAGGATCGACGTCACGGCCTTGATGCTCTCATCCAGATCGGAATTGACGATTACGTAGTCGTATTCGGCCCAGTGGCTGATCTCGGCGGAGGCGGCCGCCATGCGCCGCGCCACAACCTCGGGCGGGTCTTGCGCGCGGGTGTTGAGCCGCTGTTCGAGCACCTTGCCGGACGGCGGCAGCACAAACACGCGCACGATATCTCCCGGCATCTTTTCCGAGAGTTGTTGGGCGCCCTGCCAGTCGATATCGAACAGCACGTCCTTGCCGCTGGCTATCGCCGCCTCGACCGGCGCGCGCGGCGTGCCATAATAGTTGTCGAACACGCGCGCCCATTCGAGCAGCGCGTTCTGCGTCCGCAATTCCGCGAACCGCTCGCGGGTGACGAACGTGTAATCGACACCGTCCTGTTCTCCGGGCCGAGGCGTGCGTGTCGTCACCGAAACCGACATCGAGATGTCCGGATCGGCGGCGAGCAAGCGCCGGGCAAGCGTCGTTTTGCCGGCGCCCGAGGGCGACGACAGAATGTAGAGCACGCCGCGGCGCGCCAGCGCCGAGCCGCCGTCCGCATCGTCCGGATTTTGTTGAGGGTTGTTCTGCATCTTATTCGACGTTCTGCACCTGCTCGCGAAACTGATCGATGACCGACTTCAAGGCGAGGCCGAGCCGGGTGATATCGACCGCGTTGGCCTTCGAGCACAGCGTGTTGGCCTCGCGGTTGAATTCCTGCGCCAGGAAGTCGAGCTTGCGGCCGACGGCGCCGGGTTCATCGAGAATTTCACGCACTGCCGCCACGTGAGCTTTCAGCCGCGCCAACTCTTCCTCGACATCGGCCCGCGTCGCCACCAGCACGGCCTCCTGATGCAGACGATCGGGATCGAACGTCTCGGAGGCTTCAAGCAGGCGGGCGACGTTGTCCTTCAGCCGGGCGCGGATGGCGGCGGCTGACCGCGACGGTGAAGCGCGCACTTCGGCGGCGATCTTTTCGATCTGCACCATCTGATCGAGCAGCACCGCTTTCAGTTTCGAGCCTTCCGCCCGGCGCGACTCCGACAGCTTGCCGAGCGCGCTCTCGAAGCTCGACAGAAGTTTGCGCTCGCGCGCGGCGCGCACGTCCTGATCCTCGACCGTCGCATCGGCCGTCTCGAGCACGCCTTTGATGGCGATGAGCGTCGCGGCATCGGGCGGTGCGGAGCCTGACAGTTCGGCGACGCGTTTCGCCGCCTTGATGATGTCGGCGAGAAGCGCCTCGTTGAGGCGGACGGTGGCTGAGCCGTTCTGGCGTTCAAGTGACAGTGTGGCCGTGACGTTGCCGCGCGACAGCAACTTGGAGGCGGCCTCGCGCGCCGGGATTTCCAGCGCCTCGAAGCCAGGGGGCACGCGCAGCCGCACGTCCAAACCGCGGCCGTTGACGCTGCGCGCCTCCCACGTCCATTTGAGGCCGTCGGCGGCGCCGTCCGTCCGGGCAAAGCCCGTCATGCTTGAAATGGTCATCGTCCGGCTCGCTCGCGCCCTGGCCTGCCCGTTCGGCGCGGCAACTTAGCCCGATGGCCATCAAAGTCCAACGGAAGCTGCGGGTTCTGAGTTAGCGGCGGTCAATTGGTCTGGGGTTTCTTGGGCTTGCGCACCGGCAGAGGCACCGGATCATCGCCCGCTTGCGCTGCTTTGGCGGTCGCGCCGGCCGTCTCGGTCCCGCCTGGCTGCGGCGCCGCCGGGATCGGCACAACGTCGGGGTCGACGTCAGCCGGCTTGCCGTCGGCAGCCTTGGCGTCAGCGGCTGCTGCCTTGGCCTGCTTCTCGGTTTCTCGCCATTTCTGTACGGCCGAGGTGTGATCCTTGTAGGTCTCGGAGAAAGCATGGCCGCCGGTACCATCGGCGACGAAATAGAGATCGTTGGTCTTGGCCGGATTGAGCGTGGCTTCAAGCGACGCCTTGCCCGGGTTGCAGATCGGCCCCGGAGGCAGGCCGTTGATCGTATAGGTGTTGTAGGCCGTCTTGGTTTCGATGTCGGTCTTGGTGATGGAGCGCCCCAGCGCCCCTTGGCCGCCGACGATTCCATAGATGATCGTCGGGTCCGACTGCAGGCGCATGCCCTTCTTCAGCCGGTTATAGAAAACCGCCGCGACGCGGTCGCGCTCCTGCGGGAGACCGGTTTCCTTTTCGACGATGGAGGCGAACGTCAGCGCATCTTCCATGGAGCGCAGCGGCAAGTCGGGCTGACGCTTCTCCCACAGCGCCGCCAGCATCTTCTGCATCTCGCTCTGCATCCGATCGATGATTTCCTGCCGCGAGGCGCCCTTGGAGAAGTTGTATGTGTCGGGCAGCAGGCTGCCTTCCGCCGGAACCGATGAAATTTCGCCGCTCAGGTTCTCTTCGCTCTTCAAGCGCTCGACGATCTGCTGACTGGTCAATCCTTCCGGCACCGTCACCTTGTAGAGAATGGAGCGGCCCTCGGCGAGAGTCTCCATCACCTGACGCATCGAGGCATTGGCCTTGATCTCGTATTCGCCGGCTTTCAGATCGGCCGACTTGCGCCCGCCGGCGACAGTCTGCAGCAGATGCCCGCCGATGAAACTCCAGCGATTGGCGATGATGCCTTCGCGTTCCAGCCGTTCGGCGATGGCGATGCGGCCTTCGCCCTTGGGAATGACCACGGTGCGCGCGGCTTCGAGCGGACCTGGCGACTCGTACTGATAACTGATCGCCAGGCTCAGTCCCCCGAGCACCAGCATCGACACCAGCGACAGCGTGAAAATCCCGCTGACAAAGCGCACGAGGCCCGAGACGGCGCGTGAGGGTTCGCGCGCCTGCAGCCCGCGCGGCCGCGACGGCGCCCTGCCGGGTTCCAGCCGTTCATTGGGAGAGCGCGCGGCGGCCGTCTTGGTCCGCGACGTCACTTCCGGCCGTTTCCTGCGATAACTCATGCGCCCGGACAACCACCCCTTGCCGACCACCACATGCGTGCGCGCGTCTCAAGACCCCCTCAAGACGGCGGTGGCGATGCTTCTCAAATTCCGCAAACGACGCTCGACGCAAAATGTGGCGAAACGGCGGAACCAGGCGTCCCGCTTCAGGCGACGCGGCGCAAAACCAGGGAGGCGTTGGTGCCGCCGAACCCGAAAGAATTGGACAGCGCCGTGTTGATCTCTCGCGTCTTGGGCTGGTGCGGCACCAGATCGATCGCGGTCTCGACCGAGGGATTGTCGAGATTGAGCGTCGGTGGGGCGATGTTGTCGCGGATCGCGAGGACGGAGAACACGGCCTCCACGGCTCCCGCGGCGCCGAGCAGATGGCCAATCGCCGACTTGGTCGACGACATCGCCAGTTTGCCGGCCGAATTGCCGAACAACCGCTCGACCGCGCCAAGCTCGATTTCGTCGCCCATGGGCGTCGAAGTGCCATGCGCGTTGACGTAGTCGATCTCGCTCGCCGCGATGCCGGCGCGCTCCAGCGCCGTCTTCATGCAGCGGTACGCACCATCGCCGCCTTCGGCCGGCGCGGTGATGTGATAGGCATCGCCCGACATGCCGTAGCCGATCACCTCGGCGTAGATCTTGGCGCCGCGCGCCTTGGCGTGCTCGAGCGTTTCGAGCACGACGATGCCCGCGCCCTCGCCCATCACGAAGCCGTCGCGGTCCTTGTCGTAGGGCCGCGACGCCTTCTGCGGCGTATCATTAAAGCCGGTCGAAAGCGCGCGGCAGGCGGCGAAGCCGGCGAGCGCGATGCGGCAGATCGGGCTTTCGGCTCCGCCAGCGACCATCACATCGGCATCGCCGAGCGCCACGAGGCGGGCCGCGTCGCCGATCGCGTGCGTGCCCGTTGCGCACGCGGTGACGACCGCGTGGTTGGGCCCGCGCAACTGATGCTTGATCGAGACGTAGCCCGAGGCAAGGTTGATCAAACGGCCGGGAATGAAGAAGGGCGAAACGCGGCGCGGACCCTTCTCTTTGAGCAGGATCGACGTGTCGGCGATGCCCGAGAGGCCACCGATGCCGGAGCCGATCAGGACGCCGGCGCGTTCCTGCTGCTCGACGGTCTCGAATTTCAGGCCGCTGTCGGCGATCGCCTGATCGGCAGCGGCGACGGCGTAGATGATGAAATCGTCGACCTTGCGCTGCTCCTTCGGCTCCATCCAGTCGTCGGGATTGAAGAGGCCGTCACCTTTGCCGCGCGGAATGAAATTGGCGATCTGACAGGAAATGTCGGAGACGTCGAACTCCTCGACGCGGCGGGCGCCATTCTTGCCGGCCAGAAGGTTCGCCCATGAAGCTTCGACGCCGCATCCGACCGGCGTGACCAATCCGAGACCTGAAATGACGACGCGGCGCATGGATCATCCCGCGGTGGAGTGAATGGAGTTGCTCACATGAACCGGGGGCCAGATGGACCGGCCCCCAGGCTGTGCGTTCATTGCAGGCCGGCTCGAAAGTGGGCCAGCTGCGAACATCGGCCCAGGGATCATTCCGGGCCTGAAGCCTCAAGCGGCGCTGGCGTTCTTTTCCAAAAACTTCACGGCGTCGCCGACGGTCAGAATATGCTCGGCGGCGTCGTCGGGAATTTCGCAGCCGAATTCTTCCTCGAAGGCCATCACGAGTTCGACGGTATCCAAGCTATCGGCGCCCAAATCGTCGATAAAGCTGGCGTTGTCTGTCACCTTGTCGGCTTCGACGCCCAGATGCTCAACGACAATCTTCTTCACGCGCTCTGCGACATCGCTCATCGTCTGTCCTCGTGTCTTTCTCTTTTATCTCGTTCCGGCACAGGTGGGCCGCAATGCGATCATTCGCGTCGCGTCTGCCGTTCAGTCAGGTTCGCACTTTATGAGACGGAAGCCTAGCGTCCGATGGATCAAGCGCTTTTGTCCCACACTTCTTTCGTCAGGCGGTACCTTGAGTCTATCCTTGCGGACACTCCCGGCGTCGCAGACGTAGCCAGGTTGTCCCCAGCTTCCTTTGGCGCGCGGGTCCCCACACAGGTCTGCCCAAAACCGTGGTGTCGTTAACACACTTCCCCCCGGTTGCAAAGGTTGTGGCAGCAGCCTTGGTGCGGCCAAATTGACAGTCCGTCAAGTCGCCGAAAACCCAGGCCGTGCAGGCATTTACCATGTCGGCTTCAACCACCGGGCCGGACCCGGCTCAAGGCCATGGAATATTTCGGCGGCACGAGGTCCGCCACTCCCGAAGCATCCTGATGGCGCTGCCGCTGATCCCGCTCGCCAGTTGTTCAAGCCGAAGTCCAGGTTGAGAGCCTTACACCATCGCCATGCCGCCGTTGATGTGCAGCGTCTGGCCGGTGATGTAGCCGCCCTCGTTCGAAGCGAGATAAAGGCAGCCTGCGGCGATGTCGGCCGGCGTGCCGAAGCGCTGGGCCGGGATCATGGCGGAAATGTCCGTCTTCTGCTTGTCGTTCAGAACGTCCGTCATCGCCGTGGTGATGAAGCCGGGGGCGATGCAATTGGCGGTAATGCCGCGCGAGGCGATTTCGCGGGCGAGCGACTTGGTCATGCCGACCATACCGGCCTTCGACGCCGCATAGTTGCCCTGTCCCGGATTGCCGAAGAAGCCCGAAACGGAGGCGATATTGATGATGCGGCCGTAGCCCGACTTGGACCGCATCATGTGGCGCGAGGCGGCGCGGCACAGCATGAATGTCGAGGTCAGGTTGACGGCGATGACGTCGTCCCACTGATCGTCCTTCATCACCATGAACAGGTTGTCCTTGGTGAGGCCGGCGTTGTTGACGAGAATGTCGAGCCGGCCGCCCAGAGCCTTCACGGCTTCGTCGATCAGCTTGGCGACCTGCGCCCGGTCGGCGAGATCGCACGGCACGACGTGGACACGGTCGCCCAGTTCGGCCTTCAAGGCTTCGAGCGCCTCGACCTTGCGGCCGGAGATGGCAACCGTCGCTCCTGCCTTGTGGAACCAGCGGGCGATCTCCGCACCGAGCCCGCCCGTCGCGCCCGTCACCAGCGCCGTCTTGCCCGTCAAATCGAACATGTCTCGGTATCCTCATATCCGGCGCAGGACGCGACCGGGTGCCAGCCTCGAATGGGCTTCAAGAATTCCGGCGGTTTTGGGCGAGGCGCGGGCGCGCGTCAAGAACCAGCACGCCGCAACAGGGTTAAGCGGCTTAAGTCAGCTCATCCATCCACGCCTCGCGCCAGCGCGGGCTTCTGGGAAAGCGTTTGTGTTCACTGGTCAATTCGGCGGCCGTCGCCGCGGGGCCGTGCCAGAACTTCGGCGCTGACGCCCAGTCTGCCGCGATCTGACACGTGCCGTCGGGATAGAGCATCAGGTGGGCAACATTCCACAGCCCGCGCGGGGCGTGGATACCTGATGCGCGCCGCTCCCGTTCGGCGGCGATGAACGGGCGGATGGCGTCGGCCTCGGCCGCATCGAGCGGCTTTCTCGGATCGCCCTTGCCGGCGATTTCGATCCGCGCGTCGATGGCGCCGACATTGAACGAGACGCGCTCCCACGGCTTCTTGCCGCGCGGAATGTGATGATCGAGCGCCTTGGCGATTGCCTGCAAATTGGCATTCGCCGCCATCTCGGCGCGCGCCTCTTCGCCCCATGCGGTGAAGAACTCTTCAAACGGCTTGTCCGGCGGTGACGGCTTCAGCAGCTCAGCGGGCGGCTGGCCGAATTGCTTTTCAAGAAACGCCGCGAAGGCCGGCCGCCCGTCCGGCACGCCCTCTTCATCTTCGTCATCGCCGCGAATGAGATCGCTCGGCAGCTTCACCGGCACGCCGCCGATTGACGAGCGTGCGGCCAACGCGCCCTGGTCGTCATAGCCAGCGAGTGCCCATGATGCGAGAAACGCAGCAAGGTCTGGAGCAAGAATTTGCTGTTCGCCCTCGCTGCCGATGAGCACGACGGGCGGTTCGCCACGCTCACCATCGCGAAACCACTGCGCCACCCGCGAACCATCCGGCAAACGCATGAAGCAGCCGAAGTCGCGCCACAGGTCGGCGCCGTTCTCGATCCAGAAATCGTCCATCCGGTCGCCGACGACGCGCGTGGTGCCGAGCGAACGCCACGGCTTGTCCTTCAAGTAGGTCGCAACGTCGAGGATCAGTTGCGGGCAATTGCGGCCATCGGGCCATTGCCGGGCGATGTCGTCAGGCTTGGCGACGTTCTCGTAGGTTTCGGTCATCGCGGAACCTCCATCAGCGGCGTTGCCTGCCGCCTGAAACGCAAGGGCGGCTGCAGTTCCACGCAGAAGCGTGCGGCGGGTGATGGCCCGGTCCAATTTGCGGCCTAGCCCGTCAGCGCGGCGCATGCCGCATCGATGTCGGCAGGTGTGCCGATGGACGCCGTCTTGATCGACTTGTCGATGCGGCCGACGAGACCGGCCAGCACCTTGCCGGCGCCGATCTCGTAGGCCTCGGTGATGCCGCCCGCGGCCATATACAGCACGCACTCGCGCCAGCGCACGGTGCCCACCACCTGCTCGACCAGGCGCCTGCGGATTTCGTCAGGGTCCGAGATCGCACTCGCCACCACGTTGGCGACGACGGGAACCACGGGCTTGTGGATCGTCACTTTCGATAAGGCGTCCGCCATGGCGTCGGCGGCAGGTTGCATCAGCGCACAATGGAACGGTGCAGAGACCGGCAGCGGCACGGCGCGGCGTACGCCATGGGCCTTGCCCACGTCTGCCACCCGATCGATCGCCGACTTGTGACCCGACAGCACGACCTGCGCCGGTTCGTTGTCGTTCGCCACCTGACAGACATCTCCCTGGGCTGCCTCCTCTGCGACCTTCTTTGCGACATCGATGCCGACACCGAGCAGCGCGGCCATGGCGCCTAGGCCCACCGGCACCGCCTTCTGCATCGCCTGCCCGCGCAATTTCAACAGTCGCGCCGTGTCGGAGAGCGAGAACGCGCCCGCCGCTGCAAGCGCCGAATATTCGCCGAGCGAATGTCCGGCGACGAATTTCACTTTGTCCTCGAGCTTGAAACCCTTTTCCGCTTCGAGCACGCGCATTACCGCCATCGACACCGCCATCAGCGCCGGCTGCGCGTTCTCGGTCAGCGTCAGCGTCTCCTTGGGTCCGTCCCACATAATGGCGGACAGCTTCTGGCCCAGCGCCTCGTCGACTTCGTCGAACACGGCCTTGGCGCACGGGAACGCATCGGCAAGCGCCTTGCCCATGCCGACATCCTGGCTGCCTTGCCCCGGAAATACGAATGCGATGGCCATATCTGTGCGTCTCCCTGACCCATGCGGGCCCTGCCGGCCCTTGAATTCAGTGGGCTTAAGGGCACTTCCAGCGCATGGCTGTCAAGATCCGGCCGCCGGGCCTTGCCGTTCAGTGCGCCGCCTTAGCGCCGCTCCCGAACGCGCGCATCAGTGGCGTCACGCTCAGCGCCGTGATCGCGCCCGCGATCAAGCCGATGACGGCGGCGAACGCGGCGGAAGCGAGCCAGTGGAGAAAGCCGCCGAGCGCGGGGATCGCGGATGCCATCGTTTCGGCAATCGCATGCTGCACGTGCTCCGGTCCGCGCCAGCCGAACTCGGCGAGACCATGAATGAGAATGCCGCCGCCGACCCACAGCATGGCCACCGTGCCGACCAGCGCCAGCACCTTGAGAAACGGCGGCATGCCGTGCACCAGCATTCGTCCGAGCGGCTTGGAAATGGGTCCGCCCCTCTGCGCCAGATAGACGCCGAAATCGTCGGCCTTGACGATCAGCGCCACCGCGCCATAGACGCCGCCCGTCACCAGAAGCGCGACGGTCGCCAGCACGAGCGCCTTGATGGCCAGATTGGGCTCGACGATGCTGGCAAGCGAGATCGCCATGATTTCTGCAGAGAGCACCATGTCGGTGCGGATGGCACCGTTGACCTTCTCGTCCTCCAGCGCCTTGGCATCGACGGCGGATTGAGCGGTGCCGCTCCCGGCGTCCTCCGCATGCGGCGCCAGCATGCTGTGCACCTTCTCATAGCCCTCGAAACACAGATACAGCGCGCCGGTCATCAGGATCGGCGTCAGCAGCCACGGGGCGAAAATCGTCAACAGCAGCCCGGCCGGAAGCAGATAGAGCATCTTGTTTTTGAGCGACCCCCAGGCGATGCGTCCGACGATCGGCAGTTCGCGCTCGGCTGCGAGGCCGACGACATAGCGCGGCGTCACCGCCGCGTCGTCGATGACGACGCCGGCAGCCTTGGCGCCGGCCTTGGCCGCCTGTCCGGCCGCATCATCGAGCGTGACCGCTGCCAGCTTGGCCAGCGCCACGACGTCGTCGAGTAGGGCCAGCAGTCCGCCGCTCATGTTGCTCTTCTCCTACGCCGCCCCGGCAGACATCATGTCCGCCCGGCAAACGACGATAACTGAAAATGCCCCGATACCGTTCCGGCACGCAAGGGGCCGCGTCACCGCCGCTCGAACCGCATGGCGATAAGCGAGACGGCGACGGCCCCAACGAGGATCGCCGAGCCGGCGAACGCCAACTGCTCCATTCGGCCCGATGTGATCATGGCACCGCCAAGCGTCGCGCCCGCCGCCTGACCGATATAGATCGCCGACGTGTTGAGTGCGATCGAGGCAGAGGTCAAATCGGGCGCGGTGGCCGCCAGCCGGGCCTGCTGGATCGACATGGTCGCGAACGTGCCGCCGCCCCACAGCGTCGCCGCGACAAATACGGCGGCGAGGGTCGAGTCCGCCAAGCCCCACACCGCCAGACCCAGCACCATCGACAATAGCGTGACAACCGCGGCGCGTGGCGGGCCGGCGCGATGGACCAGCCGCGCCGCCGCAACGTTGCCGAGCGTGGCGGCAAGGCCCCACCATACAAGAATCGCCGTCATCAAGGTGCCACTCGCTTCCAGCGAGCGCTTCAGCGACGGATTGAGGTAGGTGAAATGTGTGAAGTGGCCGGTGCCATTGATCGCGGTGACGAGCAGCACCAGCAGCAGCGCCGGCGAGGTCAGCACCTTCCGCCACGCGGCGCCGTCGAGCCGTGGCACCCTGACGCCGGCCGGCATCGCCACCCATACCGCGGCCGCGGCCAGCACGGACAGAACGGCCAGCATCACATAGGCCGTCCGCCACCCGGCCGTCTCGGCAATGAGGTTGCCGAGCGGCATGCCGCAAACGGTCGCCAGAGACCAGCCGATGAAGATCATGGTGATACCGCGTCCGCGCCGTTCGGCCGGCAGCAGCACGCCCAGCGCGGAGGCCGCCTGCGGGGTGAAGATCGCGGCGGCAATCGCCATGCCGATGCGGGCGATATTGAGCGTGCCGATCGATCCGGCTGCCGCCGAAGCCGCATTGGCGGCGGCCGCGAGCACCAGCGTGGAAACCAGCAGATACCGGCGATCGACGCTGGTCGTCGCGGCGGCTGCCAGTGGCGCGCCCGCCGCGCACACGATGCCGCTCACCAGGATCAATGCGCCCGCATCGGCAAGCGAAATCGAAAGACCGCTTGCGAGGTCGGTCAACATCGCGGCAGGCAGAAGGATCCCGGTGCCGACAACGAAGTTGCCGAACATCAGCACGGCGAGCAGCGCCGTTTCCCGCCGGCCGGTATAAAAACGGCTGCCGGCCCCTGGTGTGTCAGCGGCCGGCATCTCTGTGTCTCCCCGGCGTGCGTCGGCGCGCCGTACCCTTGGCCCATGCCGGACTGCTTATAGGCAGGTGTGAGCCGCCGCCGCTATCCGATATGCGACCCTGAAGCCTGCCTCAGGCGACCTGCTGGCCGTCCTCGTCGTGATCGACAACCAGCGTGCCGTTGACGAGGTCGAACATCACTTCCGTTCCGCCGGACTCCGCGGCGGCAAGCGCGGCTTCGAGTTCGGCCGAGATCGGCGCCACCGCCATCTCTTCCCGCTCTTCTTCGCTGGCTTCAAGGTCGATCATCGTCGCCTCGCCTTCGGCGCGGGCTTCGTCCGCGGTTGCCCCCACGGCCCAGATGCTGTCGTTGGTGTATGCTGCGAACTTCATGACGCTCTCCCTATTGATCGTCTCAAGTCACAAAAGCCGAATGGCAAAAATCCAAGTCGCAAAAGCTCCGCAACGAGCCCGGCGCAATGCGCAGGGACACGGCGCGGCGTTCCGGCCGGATGGGCCGGAGACCATGCTCTCTTAGGCCATGATTCCTGCGGCGCCGCGATGGCTGCCCGGCGAGAATATTTTTTTGCGCACGTCTTGGCGGCGCGACTCAAGTTGCAGGAACACAACGGTCATCGAGAAGTCTACCGGCCTCGCGGCATCGAGCGCCGCCGCTGCGCCATGTCTGTCTCGCCTTTGGGATTGGGAACGATGAATCCCTTCTCCTCTTGGCGGAGACGGTGGTGCGAAGCGCCGGATGAGAGGGCTGTTGCTTGGCCCAACTCAAGCGCCCGCTCAACGGGCGATGAGGGTGCGGGCAAAATCCGCTCAGCCCCGCACAAGCCCGAGCCGGATCAGCTTGGCGATGAGCAGCAGCCAGGGCGCGGCGTGAAACGCCAGGTCGAACATGTCGATCGGCCGCGTCAGCGTGCCCTGCGCGAGCATGCGCAGCTTTTCGACGATGTGCGGCTCGGGCACGAATGGCGCGAGCCCCAGCGTCAGCGCCGCCGCGACCGCCGCCCACAGCGGAATGGAATCGAGGAACGTCATTTGCGTATCCGTTTAGAATTCAAGCGTTGGACTTTCGCGAAAGTACCACAAGCCGGTTGACCGGACGGCGGGTCACGATGGCATGCGCCCCGCCGATGATCTGGCCGAGGATGCAGTTGCGCCACACGCTGGTGGGGGCATCGCGAACCGAAATCGGCCGAAAGCCCCAGCGCGCGTAATGCCGGACATTCTGCCGGCCCGTCACCACACAGACGTTGTCGCCCTGTTCAGCAAGCCGGACGTCAACCAGACGGCCCGCGAGACCCCTGCCGCGCCAGTGGGGCGCCACGACCAGGGACGCCAGTTCGCGCGCGCCATCGCGGTGTGGGCGGATCTGCGCCGCACCGATGATGGCGCCGCCCTCGTCCGTCGCGACGATGAAATTGCGCCAATCGAGATGATTGGGGTTGAGGCGCTCGGCGCGAACCAGCGCCACGATCGCCGGCTGATCGCCGGCCGTTGCCTTGCGGATGTCTGGGGCTGTGCCTGAGCCCGTCATCGGGCCGATATCCGGACCGGCGCTGTCCGTTTGGAAGTTCGGTGCCATCTGCTTCTCCTTGATCTGGTGCAAGAAGCGGCGATGTAGCGTCGGCGCAATTTACCACGATGTTTCGAGGGGAACAGGATCGGATCCCAGGAGCGAGAACACAGCGGCGCGCGCCCACCCACCATCACCCCGGCGCAGGCATGACGGCATTTGCGGCGCGTCGTGGCTGCCTCCCCCCTGACGCCGCCCCGGCGCAGGCCGGGGCCCGTTCAAGCTTCCGCTTGCGCACGCTCGCAGGCTTGCACGGATTCCCGCCTTCGCGGGGATGACGTTCCTAGAGAGGCCCACAACTTCCCCTCTCCCCATTCCTGCACTTCAATGGGGAGAGGGTGCCCCGAAAGGGGCGGGTGAGGGGCGGCCGCGTGTTTCGAACTCGTTGCCGCCCCTCACCCCCGGCCCTTCTCTTGTTTGCGCGCTCCGACTCCCCTGCGGGGAGCCGGTCGGAGCGCGCGGGGATTGCATCAGCGGCTCAAATTTTTCTCAATAAAACTTATCCCCGCCCCTGCCGCCGCGCCGATACTCCTGCCCACCTCGCCGTGACGGCAAGAGCTCAGGCGCGCTGGGCGTTTCGAGAGCGGTGAGGGCCTGACAGGGCCGCCGGCGAGATCAGAGCGCCGGGGATTGCTGCCGGCTGCGCAAGAAGGCCTCAGGGTTGAGCGCAGTTCAACTTCCGTTCGAGACATCGAGATGCGCGGGAGGATGGCGGGGTCGACGGTTCAAGGAGAAGCGCGTCTTCTCCGCAGTCCCGGAGCGCGCCGC